>JAESGS010000023.1_pt1 | contig 329642 bp, 293 predicted proteins | sample 9269761 | NCBI WGS metagenome assembly JAESGS01 (sample SAMN15741799, study PRJNA653493) | algae metagenome | isolation source: Cyanosarcina radialis HA8281-LM2 and co-occurring heterotrophs from damp... | place: USA: Makauwahi cave, Hawaii | collected 2011-01-06 | reverse complement strand
ATGAGTCCGTTTGGCGCTTTTAGACCAGATCACCGCTGGTTGAAACAGGCTGGCGCATTGCTGCAGCGCCATTCGATATGGCGGACTCAGGAGGATTCGAACCTCCGACCGCTCGGTTCGTAGCCGAGTACTCTATCCAGCTGAGCTATGAGTCCGTTTAGCGCTTTTAGACCAGATCGCTGCTGGTTGAAGCAAAATGGCTTGCACTGCTGCAAGCCATCCAAGATGGCGGACTCAGGAGGATTCGAACCTCCGACCGCTCGGTTCGTAGCCGAGTACTCTATCCAGCTGAGCTATGAGTCCGTGTCGCTGTTGCCGACCAGGCGTGCTGCCTGCCTGACTGACTAAATATGGCGGAGAAGGGGGGATTCGAACCCCCGACACCCTTTTGAGGTGTACTCCCTTAGCAGGGGAGCGCCTTCGGCCACTCGGCCACCTCTCCGCAACACGGGGCGCATGATAAACATGTTTTCCCCGTTTGCAAACAAAAATTTGTAGAAAAATTAGTGGCTTGGTTCGTCACCCTTCTCTTTCTGGATGCGCTGGTAGATTTCTTCACGGTGCACGGCAACCTCTTTGGGCGCGTTGACGCCAATGCGCACCTGATTACCTTTCACACCCAACACGGTGACAGTCACATCGTCACCGACCATCAGGGTCTCTCCGACCCGGCGAGTCAGAATCAGCATTCCTTTCTCCTCACGGATTTCATTTTCAGGACAACAGTCTGCAAAAAAGAAAATGGTGGCAGCCCCCAACGAACTCAAGCCCGGGAACCTTCACCCAAGTATTGACCAGAGCGCGCAGAAAGAAAGTTCCGACGCACCAGTCAAAAAGACGAAAGGCGCGGAACCAGCCGCGCCTTTCGGATCATGCGTTACTCGCCCTGTCGTGCCGGGGCGTCGAGCTCGAAGGCAGTGTGCAGTGCGCGCACGGCCAGTTCCAGATATTTCTCCTCGATCACCACGGAGACCTTGATTTCCGAGGTGGAGATCATCTGGATATTGATGCTTTCCTTGGCCAGCGCCTCGAACATGCGGCTGGCGACGCCGGCGTGGGAACGCATGCCGACGCCGACGATGGAGACCTTGGCGATGTTGGTGTCGCCGACCACTTCGCGGGCACCCAGCTCGTCGGCGGTTTTCTGCAGCACGGTCAGGGCGTTGTTGTAGTCGTTGCGGTGCACGGTGAAGGTGAAATCGGTGGTGTTATCGTGCGAGACGTTCTGCACGATCATGTCCACTTCGATATTGGCGGCGCTGACCGGGCCGAGAATCTTGAAGGCGATGCCAGGGATATCCGGCACCCCACGGATGGTCAGCTTGGCTTCGTCGCGGTTGAAGGCGATGCCGGAAATGATCGGCTGTTCCATGGATTCCTCTTCATCAAGGGTAATGAGGGTGCCCGGGCCCTCCTGGAAGCTGTGCAGGACGCGCAGCGGGACGTTGTACTTGCCGGCGAACTCCACCGAACGGATCTGCAGCACCTTGGAACCGAGGCTGGCCATTTCCAGCATTTCCTCGAAGGTGATCTTCTCCAGGCGCTGGGCCTGCGGCACCACGCGCGGGTCGGTGGTGTAGACGCCATCGACGTCGGTGTAGATCTGGCACTCGTCGGCCTTCAGCGCCGCGGCCAGGGCCACGCCGGTGGTGTCGGAGCCGCCGCGACCGAGGGTAGTGATGCTGCCGTGCTCGTCGACGCCCTGGAAGCCGGCGACGACGACGACGCGGCCGGCCTTGAGGTCGGCGCGAATCTTCTGGTCGTCGATCTGCAGAATGCGCGCCTTGTTGTGCGCGCTGTCGGTGAGGATGCGCACCTGGTTGCCGGTGTAGGACACCGCCGGCACGCCGCGCTTGATCAGCGCCATGGCCAGCAGGGCGATGGTCACCTGCTCGCCAGTGGACACCATCACGTCCAGTTCGCGCGGCACCGGGTCACCGTCGCTGACCTGTTTGGCCAGGTCGATCAGGCGGTTGGTCTCGCCGCTCATGGCGGAGACCACGACGACGATGTCGTCGCCCTTCTCGCGGAACTTCTTCACCTTCTCGGCCACCTGCTGGATACGCTCGACGGTGCCGACTGAGGTGCCTCCAAACTTCTGTACGATCAAAGCCATTTCAAAAAGCCGCCTGATTCCTCGAAGGGCGCCCATTAAACCCGCATCGGGTCACACTGCCAAGGCCCGCCGGACGCACTGCGGGCCCCGCTTTCACACCTGTTACAGGCCCTGCTCGACGAAAGTAGCAGCCAGTGCCAATGCCTCGTCCAGCTTGCCGGCGTCGACGCCGCCGCCCTGGGCCATGTCCGGGCGACCGCCGCCCTTGCCGCCCACCGCTGCTGCGGCCTGACGCATCAGGTCGCCGGCCTTGAGCTTGGCGGTCAGGTCCTGGGTCACGCCGGCGACCAGCACCACCTTCTCCTCGAACACGCCGCCAAGCAGAATCACCGCGCTGCCGAGCTTGTTCTTCAGCTGGTCGACCAGCGCCAGCAGCGCCTTGCCGTCCAGCCCGTCGAGCCGCGCGGCCAGGACCTTGGCGCCCTTGACCTCGACGGCTGCGCCGGCCAGGTCGTTGCCGGCGGCGCTGGCGGCCTTGGCCTTGAGCTGCTCCAGTTCCTTCTCCAGCTGGCGGTTGCGCTCGAGCACGCCGGCCAGCTTGTCCAGCAGGTTGTCGCGGCTGCCCTTGACCAGCACCGCGGCTTCCTTGAGCTGCTCCTCGGCCGCGTTCAGGTAACCCAGCGCCGCGGCGCCGGTAACCGCCTCGATGCGGCGCACGCCAGCGGCCACGCCGCCTTCGCTGGTGATCTTGAACAGGCCGATATCGCCGGTACGCGAGACGTGGGTGCCGCCGCACAGCTCGACGGAGAAGTCGCCGCCCATGCTTAGCACACGCACCTGATCGCCGTACTTCTCGCCGAACAGGGCCATGGCGCCCTTGGCCTTGGCGGTGTCGATATCGGTTTCCTCGGTTTCCACCTCGGAGTTCTTGCGGATCTCGGCGTTGACTATGTCTTCCAGCGCCTTGAGCTGCTCGGGCTTGATCGCCTCGAAATGGCTGAAGTCGAAACGCAGGCGCTGGCTGTCGACCAGCGAGCCCTTCTGCTGCACGTGCTCGCCGAGCACCTGGCGCAGCGCGGCGTGCAGCAGGTGGGTGGCCGAGTGGTTCAGCGCGGTGGCCTGACGCACGCTGGCGTCGACCTCGGCCTTGAGCGAGGCGCCGACACTGAGGCTGCCCTTGGCGACCACGCCATGGTGCAGGAAGGCGCCGCCGGCCTTGGTGGTGTCGCGCACCTCGAAGCTGACGCCGGCACCCTCCAGGTAGCCGCAGTCGCCGACCTGGCCGCCGGATTCGGCGTAGAACGGGGTCTGATCCAGCACCACCACGCCCTCCTCGCCTTCCTGCAAGCTGTCGACGGCCTGGCCGTCGGCGAACAGGGCAATAATGGTGCCGCTGCCGCGAGTGCCTTCGTAGCCAAGGAAACGGGTGTCGCTGTCGACCTTGACCAGGGCGTTGTAGTCCATGCCGAAGGCGCTGGCGGAACGGGCGCGCTCGCGCTGGGCGGCCATCTCGCGCTCGAAGCCGCTCTCGTCGAGGCTCAGGCCGCGCTCGCGGGCGATGTCGCCGGTCAGGTCGTAGGGGAAGCCATAGGTGTCGTACAGCTTGAACACGGTTTCGCCGGGGATGACCTTGCCCTTGAGGCCGACCAGATCCTGCTCGAGGATCTTCAGGCCCTGCTCCAGGGTCTTGGCGAACTGCTCTTCCTCGGTCTTCAGCACGCGCTCGATATGTGCCTGCTGTTGCTTGAGCTCGGGGAAAGCCTCGCCCATCTCGGCCACCAGGGCGGCGACGATCTGGTAGAAGAAGCTGCCCTTGGCGCCGAGCTTGTTGCCGTGGCGGCAGGCGCGGCGAATGATGCGGCGCAGCACGTAGCCGCGGCCCTCGTTGGACGGGGTGACGCCGTCGGCGATGAGGAAGCCGCAGGAGCGGATATGGTCGGCCACCACCTTGAGCGAGGCCTGGCCGTCGTTGCTGCAGCCGATGGCCTTGGCTGCGGCGGCCAGCAGGTTCTGGAACAGGTCGATCTCGTAGTTGGAGTTGACGTGCTGCAGCACGGCGCTGATGCGCTCCAGGCCCATGCCGGTGTCCACGCTCGGCGCCGGCAGCGGGTGCAGCACACCGTCGGCGGTACGGTTGAACTGCATGAACACGTTGTTCCAGATCTCGATGTAGCGGTCGCCGTCCTCTTCCGGGCTGCCGGGCGGGCCGCCCCAGATGTGCTCGCCGTGGTCGAAGAAGATCTCGGTGCAGGGGCCGCACGGGCCGGTGTCACCCATGGCCCAGAAGTTGTCGGACGCATAGGGCGCGCCCTTGTTGTCGCCGATGCGGATCATGCGCTCGGCGGGGATGCCGACTTCCTGGGTCCAGATGTCGTAGGCCTCGTCGTCGGTGGCGTAGACGGTGACCCAGAGTTTCTCCTTGGGCAGCTTCAGCCATTTGTCGGAGGTGAGGAATTCCCAGGCGTAATGGATGGCATCGCGCTTGAAGTAGTCGCCGAAGCTGAAATTGCCCAGCATTTCGAAGAAGGTGTGGTGGCGCGCGGTGTAGCCGACGTTTTCCAGGTCGTTGTGCTTGCCGCCGGCGCGTACGCACTTCTGGCTGGTGGTGGCGCGGGTGTAGGCGCGCTTTTCCAGGCCGAGGAAGCAGTCCTTGAACTGGTTCATCCCCGCGTTGGTGAACAGCAGGGTCGGGTCGTTCGCCGGGATCAGCGAGCTGGAAGCGACACGGGTGTGCCCTTTTTCTTCGAAGAAGCTCAGGAAGGCTTCACGGATTTCTGCGCTTTTCATAGGGGTCTTCCACGGAAACAGGCGGCCACGGCAAAAGCCGGCAAAGGGCCGCATTATATCGGGCCCACCGCGCGCGGCTAGTGCCTTGTTGATCGCTGGCGCCGCTGCGGCGCTGCGCTTGCGACTCAGAACGAGCGAAAAGCGGCGAAAGCCTCGATCACCTGCTCGATTTGCTCAGCGTTGACGTCCAGATGGGTGACCAGGCGCAGGCGCGGCGCAGCGCTCACGGCGATGCCGCGCTCGGCCATAAAGGCCTTTACCGTGCTGGCACGCTCGCCGAGCTGCACATAGACCATGTTGGTCTGCACCGGCTCGACGCTGTAGCCCAGCTCGAGCAAAGCTTCACCCAGGCGCGCGGCGTTGGCGTGATCCGCGGCCAGACGCTCGACCTGGTGCTGCAGCGCATACAGCCCCGCCGCCGCCAGTACGCCGGCCTGGCGCATGCCGCCGCCGACCATCTTGCGCAGGCGCCGCGCCTTGCCGATCAACGCCGTGCTGCCGCACAGCACCGAACCGACCGGCGCGCCGAGGCCCTTGGACAGGCACACCGAGACCGAATCGAAATGCTGGGTGATCTCCCGCGCCGGCATGCCGAGCTTGACCGCGGCGTTGTACAGCCGCGCACCGTCCAGGTGCAGGGCCAGGCCGCGGCGACGGGTCAGCTCGCGGGCGGCGGCCAGATAGGCCAGCGGCAGCACCTTGCCCTGCATGGTGTTTTCCAGGGCCAGCAGGCGGGTGCGGGCGAAGTGGAAGTCGTCCTGCTTGATCGCCGCCTCGACCCTGGCCAGGTCGAGCGAACCGTCGGCCTCGCCGTCGAGCGGTTGCGGCTGGATCGAGCCGAGCACCGCGGCGCCGCCGCCCTCGTATTTGTAGGTGTGCGCCTGCTGGCCGACTATGTACTCGTCGCCGCGCTCGCAATGGGCCATCAGGCCGAGCAGGTTGCTCATGGTGCCGGTGGGCACGAACAGCGCCGCTGCGAAGCCCAGCTCCGCAGCCAGCCAGGCCTCCAGGTGATTGACCGTGGGATCCTCGCCGTAGACATCGTCGCCCAGCTCGGCGGCGAGCATGGCCGCGCGCATGCCGGCGGTGGGCTGGGTGACGGTATCGCTGCGCAGGTCGATCAGGGGCATGGCGGACATCCTTGAGTGGCATGGAAAAGGCCATGCTACGAGGCCGCCTCGCGCGGTCACAAGATACAGTTGGCTGCAAAATCGGCCGGAAAGCGCCCCCCATGCGGGAGCGGCTTCAGCCGCGAAGCGATCAGCCAGGGTTCGCGGCTGAAGCCGCTCCTACAGCTGTCACCCGGGCTACGCCAGGTTGGAACCGTCGTCCGGCACGATCAGGATGCCGGCGCGCAGGCCGTTCTTCACCTTGGGATTGGGGAAGATGATGCGTGCGCCCTGCTCTTCCACCACCCAGCGGGTGTCGGCGATGTCTTCGGCGAGCAGGTAGCCAGGCTCCAGTTCGCTAAAGTTCTCGATATCGGCCGGCAGGTGCAGCTGAAAGCTGTCGCTGTGCTTGATGATCTCGCGCGCCACGGCGAACAGTTGCAGGCCGTCCAGGCCCTGATCCTGCGACGCCGGTTCGCGCCCTTCGATCAGTTCGACGAGGGCATTCTCCAGCAGGTCGAGGTTGACCAGCTGGTTCTGGCCGAAGGCACGCGCCTTGCCCAGCTCCAGGGTGAAGGCCTCGGCGCCGAGCTGGGCGTAGGTGTAGGAACTGAAGGTGATCGAGCCCTTGTTCTGCAGCAGCACCGCCTCGATGCCGGCGGCGCGCAGGCGCTCGAGTTCGCGGCGCGAGTGAGCGCGACCCTGGTGCCAGGGGTAGAGGGCGAACTGCTCGATCTTCGAGCCGCGAATGGCGGTGTGCAGGTCGTAATGCAGGCGGGTGCGGCCGTCCTTGCTGAAGAAGGTCGCCGCCAGGTGTTCCAGGTCGCAGGCGCGGATCGCCTCGAAGCCGCTGGACTGCTCGTGGCGTCCATTAAACAGGCGGTTGATGTCCTGCTCCACGTAACGCTCGCCGCGGCGCATGGCCTCGGGGTTGCCGAACAGGAAGAGCATGCGCGCCGCCGGGTGCAGCTCGTTGCGCGCGATGCCGCGCAGCAGGCGGTCAAGCAGCTCGATCGGGGCGGTTTCGTTACCGTGGATGCCGGCCGACAGCAACAGATCCAGGCCGCTGTCGCGCGCCGCCGGCGGGGTCACCTCCAGCGCGCCTTCGGCCAGCCAGCGCAAACGCGTGCCCTCGGGGGTCAACTGGATCTTCGCCGACGGCTCATGGCCGGCCAGGGTCAGTTCAAGCAGTTTGCCGAGGGCAAGCATCAGACACTCCTCAGGGCTTAGTGATTGCAGTCCGGGCCGTGAACATGATCATCCTCGTCGGCGATCGCCGGCTCCATCTCCAGCTGCAGGCTGACCAGGTTGGTGGCCTGGGGGCGCAGCAGCAGGTTGGCGTACTCGCTGTCGCCCTCCTCCACGTCGACGCCGATCAGCAACTGGTCGCCAACGGCCTGGACCCACAGCTCCTTGCCCTGCCAGACCACGGCAAAGCGGCTGCAGGAGGTTTCCAGTTGGGTGCCGTCGTTATCTTCGAGAATCAGTTGCAGGGCGTCGCTCATAAAATCTCCGAGGTTGGGGCGAGGTTCAGGTCATCTGGAAAGGATAGACCGAGCCCAGTTTAAGGATCTGCGTCAGTTCATCCAATGCCGTGCGGCATTCGATCAGCAATTGCGGATCGGCCAGGTCGGCTTCGCTGAGGCGGTCGCGGTAGTGCTTGTCGACCCAGGCCACCAGGATGTCGTGCAGCTCGGGGCTCATCACCACGCCCGGATTGACCGCGGCCAGCTCCTGCTCCTTGAGCGCCACGCGCAGGCGCAGGCAGGCCGGGCCGCCGCCGTTCTGCATGCTCTGCTTGAGGTCGAACACCTTGACCTCGCGGATCGGCCCGTTGCTGGCGGTCAGCTGCTCCAGGTAGCGCCAGACGCTGGCGTTGTTGCGGCACTCCTCCGGCACCACCAGCAGCGTCGAGCCGTCTTCGCGGGTCAGCAGCTGGCTGTTGAACAGGTAGGACTTGACCGCATCCTCCACGCTCACGGTGCCGGCCGGCACGCACACCGCCTGGAAATTGCCGCCGCGGCGGGCGAGCTTGTCGCTCAACGCGGCAAGTACCTTGTCGGTCTCGAGGAAGGCGTGCTGGTGATAGAACAGCACCTCGCCGTTGCCCACCGCAATCACGTCGTTGTGGAACACGCCCTGGTCGATCACCTCCGGATTCTGCTGGGCGAACACCACCCCGGCCTTGCCCAGGCCATGCAGGCGGGCCACCGCCTGCGAGGCTTCCAGGGTCTGCCGCGCCGGGTAGCGCTGCGGGGCCGGATAGCGGCTATCGAAGGCGCTGCGGCCGTAGACGAAGAACTCCACGCCCGGCTCGCCGTAGCCCTTGCAGAAGCGCGTGTGGTTGGCCGCGCCCTCGTCGCCGAACTGGCTGACCGCCGGCAGCGCCGGGTGATGGGCGAAGTGCTTGTCGCTGGCGAACATCGCCTGCAGCACGCGGCTGGTGGTGGGGTGCTCGATGCTGCGGTGGAACTTGCAGTTGAGGTTGGCGGCGGTGAAGTGCACGCGACCGTCGGCGGTGTCGGCGCTGGGGCTGACGGTGCAGGCGTTGGCCGTCCACATGCTGGAGGCCGAGCAGCTTGCAACCAGCAGCGGCATGGCGCCCTTGGCGGCCTTGGCGATCACCTGCGCATCGCTGCCGGTAAAGCCCAGGCTGCGCAGCACGGCGACGTCCGGACGCTCCTGCGGGGCCAGCACGCCCTGCTTGAAGCCCATCTCCATCAGCGCCTTCATCTTCGCCAGGCCCTGCTTGGCGGCGTCCTTCGGGCTGGAGACCGCCTGGCTGTTGTTCTGCGACGCGACGTTGCCGTAGGACAGCCCGCCGTAGTTATGGGTCGGCCCCACCAGGCCGTCGAAGTTCATCTCATAGGCAGTCATTACAGAGTCACTCCCGGAGTCAGGGTGGTGGGCAGGGCCAGGGTGTCGCTTTCCAGCGAGGCCACCGGGTAGGCGCAGTAGTCCGCGGCGTAGTAGGCGCTGGCGCGATGGTTGCCGGAGGCACCGACGCCGCCGAAGGGCGCAGTGCTGGCGGCGCCGGTCAGTTGCTTGTTCCAGTTGACGATGCCGGCACGGCTGTGCAGCCAGAACTGTTCGTAGCGCGCCTTGGAGTCCGACAGCAAGCCGGCGGCCAGACCGTAGACGGTGGCGTTGGCCTCGGCGATGGCGGCGTCGAAGTCGGCGTAACGAATCACCTGCAGCAGCGGGCCGAAGAACTCCTCGTCTGGGCGCTCGGCCACCGCGGTGACGTCGAGGATGCCCGGGGTCAGCAGCGCGGCGCCGGCCTGCGGCTGGGTCATGGCCAGCAGCGCGGTGGCGCCCTTGGCCAGCAGATCGGCCTGAGCCTGCAGCAACTGCGCGGCGGCCTGCAGGGAGATCACCGAGCCCATGAAGGGCGCCGGCTGTGCGTCGAAACGACCGACCTTGAGCCCGGCCGCGACCTGCACCAGGCGCGCCAGCAACGCATCGCCCCACTGCCCTTGCGGCACCAGCAGGCGGCGCGCGCAGGTGCAGCGCTGCCCGGCGCTGATAAAGGCCGACTGGACGATGGTGTAGACCGCCGCATCGATATCGGCCACCTGGTCGACGATCAGCGGGTTGTTGCCGCCCATCTCCAGCGCCAGGATCTTGTCCGGGCGGCCGGCGAACTGGGCGTGCAGCAGGTTGCCGGTGCGGCTGGAGCCGGTGAAGAACAGGCCGTCGATGCCGGGATGGCCGGCCAGCGCCACGCCGGTCTCGCGGCCGCCCTGCAGCAGGTTGAGCACGCCGGCCGGCAGGCCGGCTTCGGCCCAGCACTTGACGGTCAGCTCGGCGACCTTGGGGGTCAGCTCGCTGGGTTTGAACAGCACGCAGTTGCCCGCCAGCAGCGCGGGGACTATGTGGCCGTTGGGCAGGTGGCCGGGGAAGTTGTAGGGGCCGAACACCGCCACCACGCCATGCGGCTTGTGCCGCAGCACGGCGGTGGCGTCGGCCAGTGGCCCGCTCTTCTCGCCGGTGCGCTCTCGGTAGCTCTGGATGGAGATGGCGACCTTGTTGACCATGCTGGTCACCTCGGTGGCGGCCTCCCACAGCGGCTTGCCGGTTTCCTCGCCGATGGCGCGCGCCAGCTCGTCGGCATGGGTCTTCAGGCAAGCGGCGAAGCGCTCCAGCACGGCGATACGGCCATCCAGCGAATGCGCGGCCCACAGCGAGAAGGCGGCGCGCGCGGCCTGCACGGCCTGGTCGACCTGCGCCGCGCTGGCGCCGCGGCCCTGCCAGATCACCGCCTGGCTGACCGGGTCGAGCGACTGCAGCGGCTCGCCCTCGCCCGCGTACCAGTGGCCTGCGATGTAATGAGTGCTCATCTTGTTCTATCACTCCCAGCGTTCATCGGCAGGCGCGGGGCCTGCGCAAAAAGAAATCGTCTCAGCCGCGCGCCGACAGCGGCACCGCGCGCACCTGGTCGCCCGCCGACAGCTGCAGGCGCTTGGCGGTCTGCGGGTCGACCACCAGGGTGCCGGCGGCCAGTCGCGCCGGGGCGGCGGTGATGCGGCAGTCCTCGCGCTTGCGGTTGTGCATCAAAAACGGCGCGGCGTCGTCGCCCGGGGTGCCGATCGCCAGCACCAGGTTCTGGCTGTCACGCACGGCGCGGATCTTCGCGGTTTCCGCCTCGATGGCCGGGCCGGCGTCGAAGATGTCGACATAGCCCTGGTAGCTGAACCCCTCGGCCTTGAGCATGGCCAGCGCCGGCTCGGTGTCGGGGTGGACGCGCCCGATCACCGCGCGCGCATCCTCGGAAAGGAAGCAGGTATAGAGCGGGAACTTGGGCATCAGCTCGGCGATGAAAGCCTTGTTGCCGACCCCGGTGAGGTAGTCCGCCTGGCTGAACTCCATCTTGAAGAAGTGCCGCCCCAGGCTCTCCCAGAACGGCGAACGACCAGCCGCATCGGACATGCCGCGCATCTCGGCGATCACCTTGTCGCCGAACAGTTCGCGGAACTCGGCGATGAACAAGAAGCGCGCCTTCGACAGCAGGCGGCCGTTGAGGCCGGTGCGGTGCTCGGCATGCAGGAACAGCGAGCACAGCTCGGAGTTGCCGGTCAGGTCGTTGGCCAGGAACAGCGTCGGTACCTGACGGTGGATGTGCAGCTCCTGCGAGGCGCTGACGGTCAGGCCGACCCGGTAGTTGTACCAGGGCTCGCGCAGGCCGACGGCACCGGCCACGGCGGAGATGCCCACGACACGGCCAGCGTCGTCCTCGAGCACGAACAGGTAGTCGGCGTCGGCACGCTCGGCCTGGCCGCGGAAGGTCTTCTCGGCCCAGCCGACCCGGTGCGCCAGGCGCTCCTCGTTGGCCGGCAGGGTGGTCAGGCCGGCGCCGGTACTGCGTGCCAGGTCGATCAGCGCCGGCAAATCGGCGCTGCGCACGGGACGAACGATCATGGATCCTCCGGATCAGCTAAGAGCTTCAAGCGGCAAGCTACAAGTTAGAAGACAGGCTGGCTTGCCGCTCGTGGCTTGCAGCTTGCCGCTTCGGTTTAAACCGCCACCAGCCGGACGCTGGCGCCTTCGCCGACGCCCAGGGCCTCGGCGGCCTCCAGGCTGAGGCATACGGGCTTGCCCGGCACCCAGTCGAGGTCGGCGACTATGGCGCGGAAATCCTGCAACTGGCCGTTGCTCACCAGGTACTGGCGCCCGCCCTTCTCGGCCTCGCCGAGCTTCACCGGCACCAGGCGGCTCTGGGCGATGCTGCGGATGCCCGAGGTGCGCGCATGCAGGGTCGGCCCGCCGTCGAAGATGTCGATGTAGTGGTCGGTCTCGAAGCCTTCGCGCATCAGGATGTCGAAGGTGATCTGCGCCCGCGGGTGCACCTGGCCCATGGCCTCCTGCGCCTCGTCCGGCAGCAGCGGCACGTAGATGGGGTAATGCGGCATCAGCTCGGCGAGGAAGGTGCGGCTCTTCAGCCCGCACAGGCGCTCGGCCTCGGTGTAGTTCATGTCGAAGAAGTTGCGCCCCACCGCGTCCCAGAACGGCGAGTCGCCGTGCTCGTCGCTGTGGCCGACGATCTCCACCACCACCGCATCGGCGAAGCGCTCGGGGTGGCCGGCCATGAACAGCAGGCGGCCGCGCGAGTTGAGCTCGGCGAACACGCTGCTGACCAGCGGCCGCTCGACGTAGAAGCTGGTGAGCAGGCTGTTGCCGGTCAGGTCGTGACACAGCGACAGCACGTGAATCTTGTTGTGGATCTTCAGCTCGCGCGAGTTGTGCACGAAGGTCTCGTTGCGAAAGCTGTAGAAGGGTTCGGAGTAGCCGGCCGAGGCGACGATCGCCGAGCAGCCGACCAGGCGTCCGCTGGCGCTGTCCTCAAGGACGAAGAAGTAGCTTTCCTCACCGTTGAAGCTGACTTCGGCGGCGAACGACGCCTCCGAGGCGGCAATCTTGTCGCGCAGCCGCTCGGCATCGTCCGGCAGCGAAGTGACACCCACCGGGCTATCCGCGGCGAGCCGCTGCACATCCGCCAGGTCCGCCATTTGCGCAGGGCGCATTACCAGCATGGGGTCACTCCTTTTCAAGAAAAGCCCCGGATGCCACGCACGGGCAGCCGGAGAACGCCGGGGTCATCAACCCCGGCACACACAGGATCGTCATCCGTGAGGGAAACCCGGCGCCTACCTGCGCCGGGCACTCGCTCAGGCGTTGGCCAGCTTGTTCAGGGCGCGCTCGAAGCGGGCCAGGCCCTCGTCGATGTCGGCGTCTTCCACCACCAGGCTGGGGGCGAAGCGCACCACGTCGGGGCCTGCCTGCAGCACCATCAAACCTTCGCCGGCGGCGGCATCGAGAATCGTCTTGGCCTTGCCCTTCCAGGCGTCGCTGAGCACGCAGCCGAGCAGCAGGCCCAGGCCACGCACCTGGGTGAACATGCCGAAGCGCTCACCGAGCTCGCTGAGCTTGGCGGCGAAGCGCTGGTGCTTGGCCTTGACCCCAGCCAGCACCTCGGGGGTATTGATCACGTCGACCACCGCCTCGGCCACCGCACAGGCCAGCGGGTTGCCGCCGTAGGTGGTGCCATGGGTGCCGACCGTCAGGTGCTTGGCCAGCTCGCTGGTGGTGAGCATGGCGCCGATGGGGAAGCCGCCGCCCAGGCTCTTGGCGCTGGAGAGGATGTCCGGGGTGACGCCGTAGTGCATGTAGGCGAACAGCTCGCCGCTGCGGCCCATGCCGCTCTGCACTTCGTCGAACACCAGCAGCGCGTTGTGCGCGTCGCACAGGGCGCGGGCGCCCTCCAGGTAGGCCTGGTCGGCCGGCAGCACGCCGCCCTCGCCCTGAATCGGCTCCAGCACCACCGCGCAGGTCTTGTCGGAAATGGCCGCCTTCAGCGCCTCCAGATCGTTGTACGGGACATGGGTGATGCCCTGGATCTTCGGCCCGAAGCCGTCGGAGTACTTGGGCTGGCCGCCGACGCTGACGGTGAACAGGGTACGACCGTGGAAGCTGTTGGTGGCGGCGATGATCTCGTGCTTGTCCGCGCCGAAACGGTCGTGGGCCACGCGCCGAGCCAGCTTGAACGCGGCCTCGTTGGCCTCGGCGCCGGAGTTGCAGAAGAACACGCGCTCGGCGAAGGTGGCCTCGACCAGCTTCTTGGCCAGGCGCAGCGCCGGCTCGTTGGTGAACACGTTGGACACGTGCCAGAGGGTGTTGGCCTGCTCGGTCAGCGCGCCGACCAGGGCCGGGTGGCAGTGGCCGAGCACGTTGACGGCGATGCCGCCGGCGAAGTCGATCAGCTCTCGACCGCTCTGATCCCAGACTCGCGAGCCCTGGCCGCGCACGGGTACGAAGGCTGCGGGAGCATAGTTGGGAACCATGAACTGGTCGAAATCGGTGCGTTGCACCGCATCGTGCTGAACGGACATCGAAACTCTCCTGATAAGGAAAACCGGCCTGCAGCAAGCCACGCGGGCGGCCCATTGCGGCGGGGAATGCAAGGATTGTAGGGACTGATTCGGGGCCGGCATTGCCGCCATGCGACAACTTCTTATAGCGCCAACCCAGGTTTTCCGGGGGCTTTCGTCAAAGCGACAGAAAGCGTCGGAAAGGCGCAGTTTAAACGCAGTTCGCCGCCAGGGCGCACGACGGCGGAAAAAATCTCCGCAGGCTGACCGGTCGGTATCGACCGAGCCAGCTGCACAGGGCGAACAGGCTGCGTCGTCCGGATGCGCCCCGGGAAACCGGCGCCAATACCCCCACGAGCCGACGCTTCCCTCCCCCGCCCCTCTTCCGTAAACGGACAAGGGGGTGACCAACCGGGACAATGGCGCCTGGCGCAGAATCGCCCCGGATTGCATCCGGGCTGCGCGCCGAGTTGCCGGGCTCGAATGAGTCAGTGGTGCAGAGCGTAGGGGGATCAGGCTTAACCGATCCACCCTGGCGGTCGGCTGCGGCGGATGAAACAAGCGTCATCCACCCTAGGCAGCGGCAGCTATAAGCCGCGGGAGGACGTCAGCCGCGCTCGACCGGGGTGGAGGTGAGCTCGAAGGGGCTGTTGCTGCGCCGCTGGTTGCGGTCGTCGCGCGGGGTGGCGCCGAAGAAGTTGCGGTAGGCGCTGGAGAAATGCGGCCCGGAGGAGAAGCCACAGGACAGGCCGATCTGGATGATCGACTTGCTGGTCTGCATCAACAGCTGGCGCGCCTTGTTCAGGCGCAGCTCCAGGTAGTACTGGCTGGGCACGCGGTTGAGGTACTGCTTGAAGATCCGCTCCAGCTGGCGCCGCGAGACGCACACGTGCTGGGCGATCTCGTCGGTGGTCAGCGGCTCCTCGATATTGGCCTCCATCAGCAGCACCGCCTGGGTCAGCTTGGGGTGGCTGGAGCCGAGGCGGTTCTGCAGCGGGATGCGCTGGCGCTCGCCGCCCTCGCGGATGCGCTCGACCACCAGCTCCTCACTGACCGCACCGGCCAGCTCGGCGCCATGGTCGCGCGCCAGCACCGCCAGCAGCAGATCGAGCACCGCCAAACCGCCGCAGGCGCTGAGGCGGTCGCGGTCCCAGTCGAACAGGTGACTGGTGGCGATGACCTTGGGGAAACGCTCGGCGAAGTCGTCCTGCCAGCGCCAGTGCACCGCCGCGCGGTAGCCGTCGAGCAGGCCGAGCTGGGCCAGCGGATAGACCCCGGCGGACAGCCCGCCGATCACGCAACCGCTGCGCACCTGCTGCTTGAGCGCGGCAGCCAGGCCGGCGGAAACCGTCGCCGGCGGCACGTCGGCGAGCAGGAACAGCTTGTCGCAACCGTCCAGATGGCCGGCCCAGGGCTCGCCGGGCAGGCGCCAGTCACCGGCGGCCAGCGGCTCGGCCTGGAGGAACACCAACTCGTACACCACTTCCGGATGCACACGCTGCGCCACGCGCAACGCCTCCTCGGCCAGCGACAGGGTCAGGGCCTTGGTGCCGGGCCAGTAGAGGAAGCCGATTCGATGGGGGGTCATGAGAGCCTGTTCAAAGTCTGCTGCGCGTCGGCCTGCTGCGGTGAGAGCAGGCCCTGGGCGAAGTTTAGCCGCTTCTTAGAACCCGTTTACGATCTAGCGAGCTAGAGATAAACGGCGGCGAAAACGGCCGAGGAAGCGGAGTTTACAAGTGTAAATGAGCATTCCGAGGTTGTTTTCAACGCCGTTTAGCCGACGCGCAGCAGATCGTAGGTGGGTTCTTACTTGAGGCTGCCGGAAAGGAACTGCTGCAGCCGCTCGGACTGCGGATTGACCAGCACTTCGCGCGGGTTGCCACGCTCCTCGACCACGCCCTTGTGCAGGAACACCAGCTGGTTGGACACCTCGCGGGCGAAGCCCATCTCGTGGGTCACCACCACCATGGTGCGCCCCTCCTGAGCCAGGTCCTGCATCACCTTGAGCACCTCGCCGACCAGCTCCGGGTCGAGCGCCGAGGTCGGCTCGTCGAACAGCATCACCTCCGGCTCCATGGCCAGGGCACGGGCGATGGCCACGCGCTGCTGCTCGCCGCCGCTCATGTGCGCGGGATAGGCATCCTTGCGATGGGCCACGCCGACCTTGGCCAGGTAGTGTTCGGCCTTGTCGCGGGCCTCGGCCTTGTCCACGCCGAGCACGTGCACCGGCGCCTCCATGACGTTGTCCAGGGCGCTCATGTGCGACCACAGATTGAAGTGCTGGAACACCATCGACAGGCGCGAGCGCATGCGCTGCAGCTGCTTGGCGTCGGCGGCCTTGAGCGCACCCTCCTTGTTCGGCACCAGCTTGAGTTCCTCGCCGTTGAGCAGAATCTTGCCGCCGTGCGGCTGCTCCAGCAGGTTGATGCAGCGCAGGAAGGTACTCTTGCCCGAGCCGCTCGAGCCGATGATGCTGATCACGTCGCCAGCCTTGGCCGCCAGGGAAACGCCCTTGAGCACCTCATGGCTGCCGTAGCGCTTGTGCAGGTCCTGAACTTCGAGTTTGTACATGCTTTCCACTCTCCAGAATCAGCCGCCGAACCGGCGACCCAGGGAAATTGACGACCGCCGTTCAGGCCTTGCGCGGCGCCAGGTAGGCCAGCCAGCGCAACTCGGCGCGCTTGAACAGGCGCACCAGGATGAAGGTCAGCACCAGGTAGAACAGGCCGGCGGTGATGAACGCCTCGAACGGCATGTAGTACTGCGAGCTGACCGTGCGCGCCGCGCCGGTGATGTCGATCAGGGTGACGATGGACGCCAGCGAGGTGGTGTGCAGCATCATGATCACTTCGTTGCTGTATTGCGGCAGCGCTCGGCGCAGGGCCGAGGGCAGCAGGATGCGCCGGTACAGCTTGGCGCGCGACATGCCCATGGCCTTGGCCGCCTCGATCTCGCCATGCGGCGTGGCCTTGAGGCTGCCGGCGAGGATTTCCGCGGTGTAGGCGCTGGTGTTGATGGCGAAGGCCAGGCAGGCGCAGAAGGTGGCACTGGAGAAATACGGCCACATGAAGCTGTCACGGATGAACTCGAACTGGGCCAGACCGTAGTAGATCAGAAACAGCTGCACCAGCATCGGCGTGCCGCGGATCACGTAGGTGTAGAGCCAGGCCGGAAAATTCACCAGCGGCGACTTGGACACCCGCATCAGCGCCAGCGGCAGCGCCAGGCTGAGGCCCAGGGCCAGGGAGATGAGGAGGATTTTCAGGGTCACCAGCACGCCGTTGAAGTACAGCGGCAGGTTCTCCCAGATCATGTTGTAGTCGAAGATCATGGCACGGCTCCTACAGCTCGGCGGCCTTGGTGCCGACCGAATAGCGTTTCTCGAGGAAACGCAGGGCCAGCAGGGAAACACTGGTCAGCACCAGGTACAGCGCCGCCACCGCCAGGTAGAAGGTGAACGGCTCGCGGGTCGCGTCGGCAGCACTCTTGGCCTTGAACATCATGTCCTGCAGGCCGACCACCGAGATCAGTGCGGTGGCCTTGGTCAGCACCAGCCAGTTGTTGGTGAAGCCGGGAATGGCGAAGCGGATCATCTGCGGCACCAGGATGCGGAAGAACACCTGCACCCCGCTCATGCCGTAGGCCGCGCCGGCCTCGGCCTGGCCTTTAGGGATGGCCATAAAGGCGCCGCGGAAGGTCTCCGACAGGTAGGCACCGAAGATGAAGCCCATGGTGAACACGCCGGCGACGAAGGGATTGATGTCGATGTAGTCGTCGTAGCCGAGCAGCGGCGCGACGCGGTTCACCAGATCCTGGCCGCCGTAGAAGATCAGCAGGATCAGCACCAGGTCGGGAATGCCGCGAATCACCGTGGCGTAGGTCTCGCCGAGCATGGCCAGCCAGCGAATCGGCGACAGGCGAAAGGCCGCACCGAGCAGGCCGAGGAAAATCGCCACCGCCATCGATGTCAGGGCCAGAAGCAGGGTGAGCCAGGCACCGTCGAGAATGGTCGAGCCGTAGCCTTGAAGCATGCGCTAGTACCTCATGCGGGCGCCGCGAACGGCGCCAGGTAGCACAACAGAAACTGCCGGGAGCCAGGCTCCGCGACGGCCCAGAGGGCGGCCGCCAGGGCCGGCGGCCAGAAAGAAGCGGCACAAACCGCGAGTGAAGCCTGTGCCACTTGCCGTGCGTTGCGCTTACTCGCCGTAGACGTCGAAGGCGAAGTACTTGTCCTGCACTTCCTTGTACTTGCCGTTGGCGCGGATGGCCAGGATGGCAGCGCTGATCTTGTCGGCCAGGGCCTTGTCGCCCTTGCGCACGGCAATGCCCTGGCCTTCGCCGAAGTACTTGACGTCGGTGAAATCCGGGCCGACGAAGGCGAAGCCCTTGCCGGCATCGGTCTTGAGGAAGCCGTCGTCGATGTTCACCGAGTCGGCCAGGGTGGCGTCCAGGCGGCCGGACTGCATATCCAGGAAAATCTCGTTCTGCGAGCTGTAGCGCACCACCTCGACGCCGGCCGGGGCGAAGACGTCGGTGGCGTAGCGGTCGTAGACCGAGGAACGCTGCACGCCGACCTTCTTGCCCTTGAGGTCGACCAGCGGGTCCTTCAGCTCGGTGCCGGCCTTCATCGCCAGCTTGGCCGGGGTGGCGTAGTACTTGCCGGTGAAGTCGACGGATTTCTTGCGGTCTTCGGTGATCGACATGGACGACAGCACGGCGTCGAACTTGCGCACCTTGAGCGCCGGGATCAGGCCGTCGAACTCCTGCTCGATCCACTGGCACTTGACCTGCATCTCTTCGCACAGGGCCTGGCCGATATCGTAGTCGAAGCCTGCGATCTGGCCGTCCGGGGTCTTGAAGGCGAAGGGCGGGTACGCCGCCTCGATGCCGATGCGCAGCGGTTTGGCATCATCGGCCATAGCCAGCGGCGACAACAGGGACAGCGCCAGCGCGCCGAGAAGTGCGATCTTCTTCATTTTTTTGCTCCTTCGAATGGGAATGGCATCGATGGCAGTGGGGTTGGCCCTGGCCTTTGAATGAATTGTAGAAAGACTGCTGGTCTTTGCCGCGCAAGCGAGCGGGCAAAGGGCCTTGGCTGGGTGAGCGGCATTCTAGCGACAGGGGCTGAGGCGATATTTCCTCAATGCGACAACTAATTACAGAAGCCCTGGAGGCGCCGGGCAGGCGTATTGACAGGCGCACCTAAAAGTGCAACACGAAAAGAATCGAAAACGGAATAATCAAGCAATAATCGCGCCTTATTCCATGAAATCCCCGATTCACCGGGCCTGCAGCGCCCAGGCAATGGCGCAGCGGCGCCCCGTGCGGCACCGCAACGGGGCCCGAACGTTCCCTAACGCCCCATCCCGACGCGCCCTGTTACCGCAACGCGTAGGGTGCGCCATACGCACCACCCACCTGGCGCCCTCTCAGGGGCCAACCCGCAAACCCAACCGCGCCGCCACCCGTCCCTCGTCGTGACGCTCCATGCCGGCCTCCTCGATGCGCACACCCTGCCCTTCCAGCGCCTGCAGCCAGCGCAGCAACTGCTCGAACGGCGCCGGCTGCAGGCTGACCTGCACCGCGCCCTGGCCCTCGGCATCCAGGCGCTCGATGGCCAGGCCCTGCTCCGCCGCCAAGGCGGTGACCAGCCCCTGAAGACGCGCCGGGTCGAGGCTGACGCGCGGCTGCAGCTGGCGTCCGCGCAGCTCCGGCGCACGGCTCTGCAGGTAGGCATGCAGGCTGCGCTGCTCCTCGAAGGCGCTGCGCGCCGCCTGGGCGTCGCGCGCCACCGGCTGCCACAGCAGCAGGTAGCCCAGCACCAGCACCAGGAAGGCACCCAGCGCCAGCAACGCCAGGCGGTCGCGCGGTCCCAGCGCCTGCCAGCGCTGCGCCAGACTGGAACGCTGCCACTGCAGCTGCAGCCCCTGATTGAACTGACGCCAACTGGCCATGCTCATCCTCCTATCACCAGGCGCGCGCTGACGCCGTCCGCCTCGCGGCTGGCCGAACCCATCTGCACCTCGAGCCCGGCCTGTTCCAGGCGTTCGCGCAGGCTTTCCAGCTCGGCGAAATCCGGCGCCTGCAGCTGCAGGGCGAGATCGGCGCGACTGGCGCTGTAATCAAGCTGATTGACCTGTACCCGCGCCGCGCCGCCTGCCGGCAGCGCTCGCGCCACCTCGCCGAGCAGGCCGAGCAGCGGGCTGTCGCCGCTGCCGGCGGCATCGGCCAGGTGCTGATCCAGCTGCGCGCGCAGGTTGACCAGCTTGCGATCCTCGGGAAACAGCTCGCGGTACAGCGCCTCGCTGGCCAGCGCGTACTGGTCGGCCTGGCGCTGCAGGTACCAGCCCTGGACCAGGTTGAAGCCCCATTGCAGCAGCAGGCAGAGCGCCAGCACCCCGGCCAGCGGGCGCCAGCGCCGCCAGCCGTCGCCCGCCTGGTGCAAGGCGAACTCGCCCTGGGCCAGGTCGGCGCCCGCGCCCTGGCGCACCAGCCACTGTTGCGGCTGCTGCAGCAGGTGCACCTCGTCGACCGGCTCGGGCAGCGCCTGCTCGGCCGGCGCGCTGGCGATATGCGGCGCCGGGCAACGCGGTGCCAGCGCAGGCCAGCTCTCGGCCTGCAGCGCCAGGCGCAGCGGCGCCTCGCCGCCGAGCAGCCAGCGCGACTCCAGCCAGAGCAGCTGACTGCCCTGGCGCGGCAGCAGGTCGGCATCGACGCGGATCGCCTGCGGCGGCTGCGCCGCGCACAGCGCCAGGCACTGGCGCAGCCAGTCGGCGCGCAGCGCATAGACCCGGTGGCGACCGTCGGCCAGTTGCTCGCCCAGGGCCAGGTGCATCTGCTCGACATCCTCGGCGAGCAGTTCCTCCACCGCGAACGGCAGCGCCTGGCGCAGCCAGCGCGCCTTCTGCGTCGGCAACTGCACGGCGCAGGCGGTCACCGCCTCCACCGGCAGCACCAGTTCCCAGGCCGCCGGCAGCTCGCGCAGCGCCTCGCCCAGGCTCAGGGTGCGACATTCGGTGAAGGTCACCCACTGCACCGGCAGCTCCGCCGACAGGCCCTGACAGGCCTCCGGCGGCAGGAAGATCCATAGCTGATTCATCGTTGTGCTTCCTCGACGGGCAACGGCAGCGTGCCGCCCTGCCCCAGATCACGCGCCAGGACACTGACCTGGCCATCATTGCCGCGCTGCAACAGGCTGCGCAACACCACGCGGCGCTCGCCGAGGCTCACCTCGCTGAACACCTCGAAGAACTGGCTGCCCACCGCCAGGCCCTGCAGCGCCTGCTCGCCGAGGCCGGCCAGGGCCGGCTGGGCGGCGAAGGCCGCCGGGCTGGCAAAAGCCTCACGCCCGCGCGCCGCCACCAGCGCCAGCGCGGCATCCGGGCTGAGGCCGTCGGCCAGGCTGGACAGCACCAGGGCGCTGGCGCTGTTGACGTTGAGCAGCGCCTCGCCCGGCAGAGCGCTGACGAAGGGCAGCAGGCGGCGGTAGTCGGCCTCGTCCATCTCCAGCAGCAGGCGCAGCTCGGAGACGTCGGCGAGCTGGCGGTTGGCCGCGCGATAAGGCGGCGCGGCCAGCAGATACTGGCCGTCCTCGGCGCCCTGGCCACCGCTGGGTTCGCCGTCACCATCGAGCCAGTCGAGCAGGCGTTCGGCGTAGGGTTTGGCGATCTCCAGGCGCAGCAGCAGGCGGCGCAGGCGCAGCAGCGCCAGCTCGTCGGGCTGGCCCTGGCGCACCAGGCTGTTGAGGTTGAAGCGGCCGCTGGGGTCGACGATGCGCACGCGCAGCTCGCCGCCCTCGTCCAGCGCGAAGGGTGTCAGCGGCTGCGCCCAGGGTTCGCCCAGGTGATCGACCGGCTGGCGCGGATCGCCCTGGCGCAAGTCGCGCTGAAGGATGGCCTTGGCCAGCGTCTCGCCGCCCAGGGCGTAGTGCCAGGCTTGGCGCACGTGCAACTGGTTGGCGCTGCTGCGGATCGACAGCTGCTGGCGGGCGATCAGCCCGGCGCAGACCACGGTGACCAGCGCCACCACCAGCAGCACGGTGATCAGTGCCACGCCGCGTTGAGGTTTCATGGCTGCGGCTCCTCGGGCTCAGCGGGGTCGCCCTCCCCCTCGCCGGGGGCGGGCACCGCGCTCTGCGGCGGCGCATCCGGCAAGCGCAGCAGGCGCCGCAGCTCGCCATGGCGACGATGCTCCAGGCGCAGTTCGAGGGCGCGCGGCAGGCCGGTGAGCAGGCTGTCGCCAGCGGCATTGGGCGGCGGCCAATCGGCGTGCCACTGGCCCTCGTCGTCGAGGTAGCGCAGGCTCAGCGCCTGCACCCCGTCGAGCGCCTGCTGCACCTGCGGCTGGCTGTCCTGGGCCTGGTCCAGCACGCGCCAGTAACGGCGCTGCCACTGCTCGCCGCTGAGCTGCCAGCGTACCCGCTGCAGCTCGGCGCGCGGCTGACCGAGCGGATTGCGCCAGCCGGCGCGGGTCAACTCCAGCGCCGAGGCATCGCTCGGCTCGCTGCGCAGCGCCGGCTGCGGGTCGCCGAAGCCATCGCGGATCGGCCGCACCGCCACCTGCAGCAAGTCGCGCTCGAAGGCGGCCATCGCCCGCACCAGCTCGCGCAGCTGCTGCTCGTGGTTGCGGGTGGCGGCGTCGGCGCTGAGCACGCTGTCGAGCATGCGGTAGGTGGCCAACCCGAGAATGGCGAAGATGGCGATGGCGATCAGCAATTCGAGCAGGGTAAAGCCGCGCTGCGGTCGGGCTGTAGGAGCGAGCTCTGCTCGCGAAACGGCCTCAATCTGGATTCGCGAGCAGAGCTCGCTCCTACGAGGCATGCGCTTCATCACGGCGCCCCCAGAAAGCCGCTGAGGCTGACCAGTGCGCGCTCGCGCAGATCGCCCGCGGCGCCGCGCTGCTCGGCGGCGACCCACAGGGTCACCCGGCGCATGCTCGGCTCGCTGGTGGCCTGGATCTCGCTCTGCCACAGCCAGCGGCGCCCGGCGAACTCCACCTGACCCTGGTCGCGGCCGTCGGCCGGCGGCGCCTCGGCCAGCTGTAGCTCGGTAAGGCGGTTGTCGGCCACCCACATGGCCAGGGTCTTGGCCTCCAGCTGCGCGGCGGTGCGCACGCTGCGCGCGCTGGCAGTCAGCACGCTGGCGGCGACCAGGGCGAAGATGGCCAGCGCCACCAGCACTTCGAGCAGGGTGAAACCGCACGCGCGCTTCATCCGGCGCGCCCTGCCGCCAGCTCCTCGATACGCGGCAGGCCGAAGCCGTCGCTGGACAGCTGCAGCTGCAGACCGTCGCGGCGGCGCTCGGCCAGGCGCAGGCGAAACGGCGTGAGCTCGCCGCTGGAGAGAATCAGCAATTGCGGCGCCAGGGCGCTGGCCGCGCCGGGCAGGCGCAAGGCCTCGCCCTCCCCCTCGCCCTCCACCTCAAGAGTCAGCTCGGCCCAGTCCGGCAGGCGATGCGCCTGGCGATCCAGCGCCTGCCACTCGCCGCGCCGCGAATCGTAGCGCAGCACCCGGTAGCCCTCGCGGGTAAAACTCAGGCCGTACTCGCGGTTATCCAGCACCGCCTCGTCGGCCAGCACGCCGATCAGGCCGGCCAGACGCTCGGCCTCGCCGCGCAGCTCGCGGCTCGGCCCGGCCAGCCCGGTGCCGAGCACCGCCAGGCCGATCAGGCTGCCGAGGATGACCAGCACCACCAGCAGCTCGATCAGGGTGAAGCCCCTCGCCCGCCTGGCCGAGCCCGCCGGTACGCGCTGCATGGTGATCAGAGATCCCAGTTGCCGATGTCCGCGTCCAGGTCGCTGCCGCCCTGCTTGCCGTCGGCGCCGAACGAATAGAGGTCGAAGGCGCCCTTGGTGCCCGGCGCCAGGTACTGGTAGGGATTGCCCCAGGGGTCGACCGGCAGGCGCTTGAGGTAGCCCTCCTTGTTCCAGTTCTTCGCCGGCGGGTTGCCGCCGGGCTTGCTCACCAGCGCCTCGATGCCCTGCTGGGTGCTGGGGTAGTTGTGGTTGTCCAGCTTGTACATGTCCAGCGCCGCGCCGATGGCGCGGATGTCGTTCTGCGCCGCGGTGACCTTGGCCTGATCGGGCCTGCTCATCACCTGCGGCACCACCAGCGCCGCGAGGATGCCGAGAATGACCACCACCACCATGATCTCGATCAGGGTGAAACCCGCCTGTTTTCTACTCACCTGCTAACCCACCATTTGGTTCAACGAAAGAATCGGCAGCAGGATGGCCAGGACTATGACCAGCACCACCGCCCCCATGAATACCAGCATGAACGGCTCGAACAAGCCCACCAGCAGGGCGATCTGCGCGCCGAGGTCGTTCTCCTGATTCTTCGCCGTGCGCGCCAGCATCTGATCCAGCTCGCCGGAGCGTTCGCCGCTGGCGATCATGTGCAGCATCATCGGCGGAAACTGCCCGGTGGCCTCCAGCGAACGGGTCAGGCTGCCGCCCTCGCGCACCTTCTGCGCCGCCACCAGCACCTCGCCTCGGATCACCCGGTTGCCGATCACCTCGCCGGCAATCGCCAGCGCCTCCACCAGCGGCACGCCACTCTGGGTGAGAATTGCCAAGGTGGAGGCGAAACGCGCGCAGTCGGTGGCGCGTCCCAGCCGGCCCAGCAGCGGCACGCGCAGCAGAAACGCGTGCCAGCGCAGCTTGAACGCCTCGTCGCGCAGCGCCCAACGCAGGGCGACGATCGCCAGCGCCAGCAGCACCAGCGTCGCCGCGCCCCAGGCCTTGACCCAGTCGCTCAAGGCGATCAGCCCGCGGGTCAGCGCCGGCAGGGTCTGCCCGGAATCGACGAAGACCTTGACCACGTCCGGCACCACGTAGCCGAGCAGGAAACCGACGATGAGCAAGGACGCACACATCAGGATCAGCGGGTAGAGCAGCGCCAGCTGGATCTTCTGCCGCGACTGCTGGCGCTGCTCGGTGTAGTCGGCCAGCTGTTCCAGCACCGGGCCGAGGTGCCCGGCGTGCTCGCCGGCGGCCACGGTGGCGCGGTACAGCTCGGGAAAGGCGGCGGGAAATTCCTTCAGGCTGGCGGCCAGGCTGTGGCCTTCCAGCACCCGCGCGCGCACCGCCAGCAGCATGGCCTGAATGCGTGCGCTGGTGGCTTGCGCGGCGGCCGCACGCAGCGCCTCCTCGATCGGCAGCGCCGCCTGCACCAGGGTCGCCAGCTGCCGGGTGACCAGCGCCAGGTCGCGCGCCGACAGGCCGCGGGCGAAGCCCAGGCGCGCGCCGCCGCTGGCCTGCTCGCGGCCGCGCGTGGCCCTGACCTCCAGCGGCGCCAGCTGGCGTTCGCGCAACAGCTGGCGCACCTGGCGCGCGCTGTCGGCCTCCAGCACGCCTTTCTGCTGGCGGCCGCGCCCGTCCAGGGCGATGTATTCGAAGGCGGCCACTTACTCCTCCCGGGTCACGCGCAGCACTTCCTCGACCGTGGTCACCCCTTCCAGCACCTTGCGCCGCCCGTCGTCGCGGATGCTCGGGCCCAGGCGGCGGGCGTGGCGGGTCATGTCCTGCTCGGAGGCGCGGCTGTGGATCAGCGTGCGCATGGTTTCGTCGAACACCACCAGCTCGTAGATGCCGGTACGCCCGCGGTAGCCCTGCTGGTGGCACTCGGCGCAGCCACGCGCGTGGTACAGGGTCGGCGCCGATGCGGCCGGCACACCGAGCAGCGCGCATTCGGCCTCATCGGCCGCATAGGGTTCCTTGCACGACGGACACAGCACCCGCACCAGGCGTTGTGCCAGCACGCCGAGCAGCGATGACGACAGCAAAAAAGGCTCCACGCCCATGTCCACCAGACGGGTAATGGCACCGATGGCACTGTTGGTGTGCAGGGTCGACAGCACCAGGTGGCCGGTCAGCGAAGCCTGCACGGCGATCTCGGCGGTTTCCTTGTCGCGGATCTCGCCGACCATCACCACGTCCGGGTCCTGACGCAGGATGGCGCGCAGGCCGCGGGCGAAGGTCATGTCCACCTTGGTGTTGACCTGGGTCTGGCCGATGCCTTCGAGGTGGTATTCGATGGGGTCCTCGACGGTGAGGATGTTGCGCGTGTGGTCGTTGAGGCTGACCAGGCTGGCGTACAGCGTGGTGGTCTTGCCCGAGCCGGTGGGGCCGGTGACCAGCAGGATGCCGTGCGGCTTGCGCACCGTGTCCTCCATCAGCGCGCGGTCCTCGGCGCGCATCCCCAGGTGCTGCAGCGACAGGCGCCCGGCCTGCTTGTCGAGCAGACGCAGCACCACCCGCTCGCCGTTGGCCGAGGGCAGCGTGGAGACGCGGATGTCCACCTCGCGCCCGCCGACCTTGAGCGAGATGCGCCCGTCCTGCGGCACGCGCTTCTCGGCGATGTCCAGGCGCGCCATGACCTTGACCCGCGACACCAGCAGCGCCGCCAGCTCGCGCTTGGGTTCGAGCACTTCGCGCAGGATGCCGTCGACGCGAAAGCGCACCACCAGGCGCTTCTCGAAGGTTTCCAGGTGGATGTCGGAGGCGTTTTCCTTGATCGCCTCGCCGAGGATGGCGTTGATCAGGCGGATGATCGGCGCGTCGTCTTCCTGCTCCAGCAGGTCTTCGGTCTCCGGCACCTGCTCGGCCAGCGAAACCAGGTCGAGGCTGCCGCCGATGTCCTCGGCCAGCTGCATGGACGCCGAGTCGTGCTGGTAGGCCGCGCCCAGGGCCAGGGCGAACTCGCCGGCGGCGAGCGGGCGCAGCGGCAGGCTGCGTCCGGCGAAACGCTGCGCCTCGGCCAGCGCCACCGGCTCGCAATCGGCCCGATACGCTAGGCAGGCGCGCCCCTCGTGCAGCACGAACACCACGCCGTGACGTTTGGCGAAACTGAAGGGCAGACGGCGCAGGGGAGTCTCGAGCAGCGAAGCGTTCATGCGATGAACCTTAAAAACAGAACCTTACCTTGAGTATTACAGCCCAATCTGACTGTTTGCCCCTCTACGGCGGTCTTTTTTGTAATGGTTATTGGGCTATCTTTAACACATCGCCCAATACAGCACACCCACCCCATATAGGGGATGTCAACGCCGCGCAGGCTGTTATGATCGGCCCGCGACGCATAGCACATAAAAAGAATTAGAACGTCGTTTCCGGAGTAATGCATTTGGCCCTCCCCCAGCGCCTCAAGGACAACGCCCCGAGCGTGCTCGGCATGCTCGTGCTGATCGCCCTCAGCGTCAGCCTGGCCTGGCAAAGCGCCGAGCTGCTGCGCCTGGTGCGCGGCCCCGCGCTGCAGCCGCCGAGCCAGGCCGCCAGCCCCCTGGAACAACCCAGCCAGGCGCCCCTCGCCCAGCTGTTCGGCAGCGCCAAACGGGCCGACAGCGGCCCGCCGCCGGCCACCAACCTGCAACTGACCCTGCTCGGCAGCTTCGTCCACAGCGACCCGCAACGCTCCAGCGCGCTGATCCAGCGCCAGGGCCAGAGCGCCCAGCGCTACGCCGTGGGCATGGAGGTGGACAACGGCGTGCGCCTGGATGCGGTCTACGCCGACCGCGTCGAACTGCTGCGCAACGGCCGCCGCGAGAGCCTCGCCTTCCCCCGCCAGCAGAGCGGCCAGTATGTCTACACGCCGCCGGCCGAAACGGCCGACGCCGCGCTCGATCAACTCGACCAGCTGGAGCAGGACAACCTCGAACAACTGCGCCAGCGCATGCAGGCGCTGCGCGAGCAGATGGAAGCCGCCGGCACCCTGCCCGAAGAAACGCCCTCCGATCAGCCCATGGAAAGCGAATGAACCGATGCATGCCATCCGCAGCCGACTGACCCTCGCCCTACTCGCCGCCGGCCTGGCCGTCGCCCCCCTGCCCCTGCTGGCGCAGATCGAACAGGTGCCGGCCAGCGCCAACCAGCAGGACGAAAGCTGGACCATCAACCTCAAGGGCGCCGACATCCGCGAATTCATCGATCAGGTCGCCGCCATCACCGGGCAGACCTTCGTCGTCGACCCACGGGTCAAGGGTCAGGTCAACGTGGTGTCCAACACCCCGCTCAATCTGACCGAGGTCTACCAGCTGTTCCTCTCGGTGATGGCCACCCACGGCTTCAGCGTGCTGACCCAGGGCGACCAGGCGCGCATCGTGCCCAACGCCGAGGCCAAGGCCGAAGCCGGCGAAGGCCGCCCGGCACCCGATCGCCTGGAAACCCGCCTGATCCAGGTGCAGCACGCACCGGTGGCCGAGCTGATCCCGCTGATCCGCCCGCTGGTGCCGCAGTACGGCCACCTGGCTGCCGTCACCTCCTCCAATGCGCTGATCATCAGCGACCGCAGCGCCAACATCGCGCGCATCCAGGACCTGATGCGCCAGCTCGACCAGACCGGAGCCCGCGACTACAGCGTGATCAACCTGCAGCACGCCTGGGTGATGGACGCCGCCGAAGTGCTCAACACCGCCATCGCCCGCGGCCAGGCCAAGGGCGCCAGCGCCACCCAGGTGGTGGCCGACGCGCGCACCAACCGCCTGATCCTGCTCGGCCCGCCGGACGCCCGCGCCAAGCTGGCCAACCTGGCCCAGTCACTGGACACCCCCACCAGCCGCTCGGCCAACACCCGGGTGATCCGCCTGCGCCACAACGACGCCAAATCGCTGGCCGAGACCCTCGGGGAAATCTCCGAAGGGCTGAAGAACCAGCAGGATGGCGAGACCGCCGGCAAGCCGTCGAACATCCTCATCCGCGCCGACGAGAGCCTCAATGCACTGGTGCTGCTGGCAGAACCCGATCTGGTCGCCACCCTCGAAGACATCGTGCGCCAGCTCGACATCCCGCGCGCCCAGGTGATGGTCGAGGCGGCCATCGTCGAAGTCTCCGGCGACATCACCGACGCCCTCGGCGTGCAGTGGGCGGTGGATGCGCGCAGTGGCAGCGGCGGCACCGGCGGCCTGGGTGGGGTCAACTTCTCCGGCACCGGGCTGTCGGTGGGCACCGTGCTGCAGATTCTGCAGAGCGGCGAGGTGCCGGAAAACACCACCCTGCCCGACGGCGCCATCATCGGCATCGGCAGCGACAACTTCGGCGCGCTGGTCACCGCGCTGTCGGCCAACAGCAAGAGCAACCTGCTGTCCACCCCCAGCCTGCTGACCCTGGACAACCAGAAGGCGGAAATACTGGTCGGGCAGAACGTGCCGTTCCAGACCGGTTCCTACACCACCGATGCGGCCGGGGCCAACAACCCCTTCACCACCATCGAGCGCAAGGACATCGGCGTCACCCTCAAGGTCACCCCGCACATCAACGAAGGCGCCACCCTGCGCCTGGAGATCGAGCAGGAAATCTCCTCCATCGCCCCCAGCACCGGGCTCAACGCCCAGGCCGTGGACCTGGTGACCAACAAGCGCTCGATCAAGAGCACCATCCTCGCCGACGACGGCCAGGTCATAGTGCTCGGCGGGCTGATCCAGGACGACGTCACCGAATCGGTGTCCAAGGTGCCGCTGCTCGGCGACATCCCCCTGCTCGGCGGGCTGTTCCGCTCCACCCGCGAATCCCACATCAAACGCAACCTGATGGTCTTTCTGCGGCCCACCGTGGTGCGCGACGGCGCCGGCCTGGCCGCGCTGTCGGGCAAGAAATACAGCGACATCCGCATCCTCGGCAGCGCCGACGAAGGCCGCCCGAGCATCCTGCCGCGCAACCCGGCGCAGCTGTTCGACGGCCAGGGCGCGCCGGCGGTGGATCTGCGCCAGTAAGCGAGTTGGTTGCGGGATAAAACCCTGGGAGGCGCTTTACGGCAAAGCCCTCCCAGCCCCCCCACTCACCCCAGCGGCGGCGTGCGCGGCGGGATCAGGCGTTTGCTGCCGGTGGCCTCATAGGCCGCGGCCAGGCGCAGCAACTCCGAGTCGTCGTAGGCGCGGCCGGCGAAGGTCAGCCCCACCGGCATGCCGATATCGGCCATCACCCCCATCGGCACGGTGACCGTCGGCACGCCCAGGTGGCGGATGGCGAGGTTGCCGTTGGCCACCCACACGCCATTGCTCCAGGCGATATCGGCGGAGACGGGATTCACATCGGCATCGGCCGGGCCGACGTCGGCCACGGTGGGGAACAGCACCGCGTCGAGCTTGAGGCCGTCCATCCAGTCCTCCAGATCCAGCTTGCGAGTCTGCTCCAGGCCGCGCAGGCCATCCGGCACGGTGGGAATCTGGTCCCAAGAGCGGATGCCGCGCTTGGCCATATTGACGTACTCGTCCATGCGGGCGGCCAAGTCGCCCTCGCGGTTGGGCAGCGTGCCCGGGTCGTGCGGGAAGATCTGCGGGCCGTCGACGTCCGCCAGGCGGTTGAGCTTGGGGTCGCCGTTGGCGTGCAGGAAATCGTCGAAGGCCCAACCCGACAGCTCCCACAGCTCGTCGTGGAGGAATTCCGGGGTGACGATACCGCGATTGAATACGGTCGGTGCACCGGGGCGGTCGCCTTCGCAGTTGGAGACCAGCGGGAAGTCCACTTCCACCACCTCGGCGCCGGCCGCCTCCAGCGCCTGGCGCGCCGCCTGCCACAGGGCGATTACCGAGGGCCGGGTATGGATGCGCTGGCCGGTCGGCCCGCCGATGCCGGGGTTGTCGCTGGTGCCGGCGGCTTCGTCCTTATTGATGAACATGCGCGGCACGCCCAGGCGCTTGCCCTTGAGCGCACCGGGCTGGGCGGCGAGCGCCAGGTAGGACGCCGGGCGTACCTCGGAGGGCTTGGGAATCGGCACCCAGGGCTGCAGGCGCCAGAGGTCACCGCGGGTGTCCGGATCGTCGGCCACCACCACGTCGAGCACCTCAAGCAGGTCGGCCATGGTCCGCGCATAGGGCACCACCACGTCCATGGTCGGCGTCAGCGGCCAGTTGCCGCGCACCGAGATCACCCCGCGCGACGGCGTGTAGGCGCACAGGCCGTTGTTCGACGCCGGGCCGCGGCCGCTCGACCAGGTTTCCTCGGCCAGGCCAAAGGCGGCGAAACTGGCGGCGGTGGCGGTGCCGGCGCCGTTGGACGAGCCCGAGGCGAACGGCGCGGTGAGGTAGGCGGCGTTGTACGGGCTCTCGGCGCGGCCGTAGACGCCGCGCTGCATGCCGCCGTTGGCCATCGGCGGCATATTGGTCTTGCCCAGGCAGATGGCGCCGGCGGCGCGCAGGCGCTCGATGGTGAAGGCGTCGCGCTGGGCCACCAGGTCCTTGAACGCCGGGCTGCCGGAGGCGGCGGTCAGGCCCTTGACCAGGTAGCTGTCCTTGGCGGTGTAGGGAATGCCGTCCAGCGGGCCGAGGCTCTCGCCACGGGCGCGGCGCGCATCGGAGGCCTCGGCTTCCTTCAAGGCATCGGGGTTGCGCACCACCACCGCGTTGAGCTTGGTCGGCGTATTCGGGCCGTCGTAGGCCTCGATCCGCGCCAGGTAGGCCTGGACCAGCTCGACCGCCGTGGTGCGGCCGGCCTCCAGCGCGGCGCGCAGCTCGGCAATGGAAACTTCGGTTACCTCGATCATGGTGTCGTCACTCACTGATGGCGGGGCCGGCCGGCTGCGGCCAGCCCCGGATACGGAAAGCCCTGGTCCAGCGGCCGCAACGCCCCGGTGGGAGCAGCTTCGGCCACGAACATCTGCCTGAATGATACATGCCGCCGAGCGCCCACAGGAGGCCGAGACTAGGCCCCTGCCGCTCGCAACCACTGCAGCAGTTCGGCCTGCAGGCTCCCGGCTCCGCCGGCTAGGGCGCCAGCAGGCAATAGCGCGAGCCGTGCGCGACGAACCCCAACGGCGCCACTCGCCTGCTATGGTCTTGGGCACTGCCTGCTGCAACCAGAGGACACCGAAATGGAGCGATTCACCGGCGGTTGCCTGTGCGGCAACCTGCGCATCGTCGCCACGGGCCGGCCCTACCGGGTCGGCGTGTGCCACTGCCTGGACTGCCGCAAACACCACGGCGCCCTCTTTCACACCTCGGCGATCTTCCCCGAGCGCGCAGTGCAGATAGAGGGCGAAACCGCCCACTACGCCGGCCGCCACTTCTGCCCGCGCTGCGGCTCACCGGTGTTCTCGCGCACGGCCGATGAAATCGAAGTGAACCTCGGCTCGCTGGACGCCCCCAACCAACTGACACCCACCTACGAACTCTGGACCATCAGGCGCGAGGCCTGGCTGCCGGCATTTCCGCTCGACAGGCGCTACGAGCGGGATCGGGAGAGCGAGGGGCGGTTCGAGGGGGAAGAGTCAAGTGGATGAAATCAGCCGAAGCTGCCGGTTGTGACGGGCAACAACCGGCCAAGAGCTGCCTCTTAGAATCAGCTACTTCCGCTTGAAGGCCTCCCGGCGAGACTCGCGTTCACCAAGGAAACGATTGCTGATCGACGCTTCCAGGTCCTTGCGTTCCACAGGGGTGCCGCAGTGAGGACAAACGCTGGCCACGCCAACGTCATGGCCACACGCACGATGCACGAAATGCACGGCCAAGCCCTCATCCGGGTTCTTGCACCACCTCTCGCCCCAGGCGCGCAGCGCATAGACCACGGGATAGAAGTCCCATCCCTTGTCGGTCAGGTGGTATTCGTAGCGCAGCGGCTTTGCGCTGTAGGGCCGGCGTTCGACCAGGCCGTTGGCTTCCAGCGCTTTCAGGCGCGAGGTCAGCATCTGAGGCGTAGCTCCGGTCTGGATCTGGATTTCCTCGAAGCGGGTCGCGCCCATGTACAGCTCACGCAGAACCAGGATGGTCCACTTGTCGCCCACCAAGTCCACCGAGCGCGCCACCGGGCACACCGTATCGCTTGTCTCGTCCTGCATTGGCATCACGCTGTCTGCTCCGCTGAAACTATTGTTTTCATAGTAACACGAGCGGGTGGCCATGCCCCGACGCGTCCCTCTCGAGGCCCCGCGCCCATTTACACTATGATTATCATAGTTACTATGAGATTTACCGAGGCCTAGCGCCATCGCATGGGCAATCGAAGCAGATACCCTTGCAGCAGAAGCCCCGGAATCCCTCTCTTGCAACTGGAGCACCGTCATGACCCATCCTGTGTATTCCCCGGAGCGGACCGGCCTGCTGCTGGTCGACCCCTACAACGACTTCCTGTCCGATGGCGGCAAGCTGTTTCCCATGCTCAGAAACGTCGCCGACGAGGTTCGTCTGCTCGACAACCTGCGCACGACCGTTGCTGCCGCGCGAGGACAGACCATCCAGGTGTATTACGTACCGCATCGTCGCTGGCAGCCCGGCGACTACGACCACTGGGATCACCCCAACCCGACGCAACGCCTGATCCAGCAGCGCCACACCTTTGCCAAGGGCTCCTGGGGCGGCGAATGGCATCCCGACTTCGTGCCACAGGAGGGCGACATCATCATCCAGGAACACTGGGGGCAAAGCGGGTTCGCCAATACCGACCTCGACTTCCAGCTCAAGCAGCGAGGCATCACCCATGTGATCGTCGTTGGTCTGCTGGCGAACACCTGTATCGAATCGACCGCACGCTTCGCCATGGAACTGGGTTATCACGTCACGCTGGTACGCGATGCGACAGCCGCCTTCAGCAAGGAAATGATGCACGCGGCGCACGAACTGAACGGGCCGACGTTTGCGCACAGCATCCTCGACACCCGCGGGCTCGTGCAGGCCCTGCAGCAGCAGTGACGGGGCGGCGCCATGTCAGCCTTTCCCGCAGCGCCGATGGACGTTTCCAATCGCCTCGTCACCCTCATGGCCCTGTGCTGCGCACTGGCCGTATCGACCATCTACTACCACCAGCCGCTTTTGCCACAGATGGCCGCCTCGTTCGGCCTGGCGCCGACGCAGGCCGGCCTGGTCGCCACGCTGACGCAGCTTGGCTATGCGGCTGGCCTGCTGTTCATCGTGCCGCTCGCCGATTGCCGACAGCCACGCCAGCTCGCGCTGCTGGCCATCGCGGCCAATGCCGTCGCCTTGATCCTCTGCGCCGCGGCGCCGAACTTCGCAGTGCTGTGTGTGAGCAGCCTCCTGGTCGGCGTGACGGCGATCACTGCGCAGATCATCATCCCCGCCCTGTCGGGGCTGGCCACTCCGGCTGAGCGCGGTCGCATCGTCGGCAGCCTGCTCAGCGGCCTCTCGGCAGGCCTCTTGCTGGCGCGAATGGTCGGGGGGTTCGCCGGCACGCACGCGGGGTGGCGAGCCGTCTTCATACTGGCCTCGCTCGGCGATCTCTTGCTGCTGATCATCGTTGCCAAGAGCCTGCCGGTCACCACGAGCCTGACGACCATCAGCTATGACCGGCTCCTGCGTTCGCTGGGCAGCCTGGTCCGGGAGGAAGGCGTGCTGCGTTACTGTGCGGCGAGCGGCCTGCTGATGTTCGCTGCGTTCAGTGCGCTGTGGGCCTCGCTTGCCGCGCTGCTGGCACAACCACCCTACGGGTTCGATTCCGCCACCATCGGCCTGTTTGGCCTGGTCGCCCTGTTGGGCATCGTCGCGTCACCACATATCGGCGCACTGAGCGATCGTCTGGGCGTACGCACCATGGTCCTCGCCGGCGCGATGGCCCTCGCCGCGGGTTTCGCCTGCATCGCTGCGGGCGGGCAAAGTCTTGGCTGGCTGATCCTCGGCATGGTGCTGCTCGACTTGGGCAATCGTGCCGGACTGGTTGCCAACCAGGCACGCGTATTCACCCTACGTCACGAGGCCCGCAGCCGGCTCAATACCGTATTCATGGGATCGTATTTCCTGGGTGGAGCGATAGGCGCCGCATTGGGAAACTATGGCGTGCACCGGGCAGGCTGGCTCGGCCTTGCCGCTGTTGGCATTCTGCTGTCCTGCGCGGCCGCGTTGATCAATGCTCTTTCTCCCCGTGAGTCGAGCTCGACGACGGGTGAGGTTCGACCATGAGCCATTCAAAGGCGACACTGCGGCGCACCTCAGCCTTGAGTTCCTGAAAGAAAAAGCCTTTCGCGCTGCAGCTGACCTCGAAAGCTGGCGATGCTCGCTCCGGGCTTGTTCGCCTTCTGCAATGCCCGCTTGTGGCCGGTTTCCGTAACCGCAGATTGCTCCCGGTTGAAAGCCTCCCTGCTCAACACCGCAACAGGACAACGGAGGGTCCGCGAACTATTCCTCCCGGCCAGATAGCTAACCATCGCGGGGCCCGTCAGAGTCCCGCGCTATCCCGGTCCTCCCCGTCCGCTCAACCCGCCGCGCCCTCCGGCAGCTTGGCGATCACCTTGATCTCGAACTGGAAGCCGGCCAGCCAGGTCACGCCGATGGCGGTCACTGTCGGGTAAGGCGCCTGGCCCCAGAACTCGGCCGCCACCTCCCAGATGGTCTCGAACTTCGCATCGGGCTCGAGCATGAAGATGGTGGTGTCGACCACGTCGGCGAAGCTGCATCCCGCCTCGGCCAGGATCGCATTGAGGTTGGTGAAGGTGAGGCGCACCTGGGCTTCGAGGTCGGGCTCGGGCGAGCCGTCCTGGCGGCTGCCAACCTGGCCGGAGACGAACAGGAAGCCGTTGGAACGGATCGCCGGCGAATAGCGGTGGAGCTCGTATAGGGCATGGCGGTCGGGCGGGAATACCACATCGCGTTTGCTGGTCATTGCGGGTCTCCATGGGCCGCTGCGGCCCGTTGCTTGAGATGGAGCCACTGTAAGAAGCGCGTCGGGCTGGATAAACCGGCAACTCTGGTCATGACTGTTTGTAGAATCCAAACAATCCCCCATGAGTGAGAAGAGCAATGGACCGTTTCGATGCGATGCAGGCGTTCGTGCGCGTGGTGGAGGCCGGCAGCTTCACCAAGGCGGCGACGACGCTGCACATGAGCAAGACCAGCGTGACGCAGCTGGTGCAGCAGCTGGAGGCACGGCTGCGCGTGCGCCTGCTCAACCGCACCACGCGCCGGGTCGCGGTCACCGCCGACGGCGCCGCCTACTACGAGCGCGCGGTGCGCCTGCTGGCCGATATGGACGACGCCGAAACCAGCCTCTCCAGCGCCGCCGCCCTGCCCAGGGGGCGTCTGCGGGTGGACGTGCCCAGCCCGCTGGCGCGGATGATTCTGGTGCCGGCGCTGCCGGACTTTTATGCGCGCTACCCCGACATCCAGCTGGACATGGGGGTGAGCGACCGCGTGGTGGACCTGATCGGCGACAAGGTGGACTGCGTGGTGCGCGGCGGCGAGATCGCCGATCAGTCGCTGATCGCGCGGCACGTGGGCGACCTGCAGCTGGGCGTGTACGCCGCGCCGAGCTACCTGCAGCGCGCCGGCACGCCCAGCCACCCGCGCGAGCTGGAGGACAGCCATCACCGCATCGTCGGTTTCCTCTGGGCGCGCGCCGGCAAGCCGCTGCCCTACGCCATGCAGTGCGGCGACGAGAGCCTCAAGGTGCAGGGCCGCTACGTGCTGGCGGTGGACGACGGCAACGCCTACCTCGCCGCCGGCCTGGCCGGCCTGGGCATCCTCTGGCTGCCGGACTACATGGCCAAGGCGCACCGCCAGCGCGGCGAGCTGGTGCCGCTGCTGGAGCACTGGCGGCTCGAGCCGATGCCGCTGTACCTGGCCTTCCCGCCCAACCGCCACGTCAGCGCCAAGCTGCGGGTATTTATCGACTGGGTGGTCGAGCTGATGGCGCAGCACGCGCCGGTGCTGGGTCGCCGCTAGGCCAACAGGCCGCAGGCGCCTAGCGCGAGAAGCGCCGTCGATAGTCCCGCGGGGAAATGGCCAGGTGGCGCTGGAAGGTGGCGCGCATCCGCTCCTCGTCGCGGAAGCCGCACTGCCGGGCAATCTGGTCGATATTGCGGCTGGAGTCTTCCAGCAGGCGCCGCGCCGCTTCCAGGCGGAAGATCTCCACCGCCTTGGCCGGGGTGCGCCCGGTCTTCTGCTTGTACAGCCGGGAGAAATGCCGCGGGCTCATGTGGCAGCGCTCGGCCATGGCTTCGACGCCGAGTGCCGGACTGTCCAGGTTGTCGCCGAGCCAGCGGTGCAGTTCGTCGAAGGTCGCGGTATCGCGCGCCTGGGCCTGCAGCAGCTCGCTGAACTGGGCCTGGCCGCCGGGGCGCTTGAGGAATACCACCAGCTCCCGCGCCACCTGCATGGCCACCTCGCGGCCGCAGTCGGCCTCCACCAGCGCCAGAGCGAGGTCGATGCCGGCGCTGACGCCGGCCGAGGTCCACAGCGCGCCCTGCTCGACGAAGATCGCGTCGCTGTCCACCTCGATGCCCGGAAAGCGCGCCTTGAGCATGTCGCACATGGCCCAGTGGGTCGCCGCGCGCTTGCCTTCCAGCAACCCCGCCTCGGCCAGCAGGAAGGTGCCGCTGCACACCGAGGCGGTGCGCCGTACCCGCCGTGCGTTGGCGCCGATCCAGGCGATCAGCTCGGCGGACTCGGCCACCGCCCGTTCGATTTCCGGTGCGCCCGGCACGATCAGGGTGTCGACCTGCGCCAGCGGCACCTCGGCCAGCGCCTGGGTCTGCACCACCAGGCCCTCGGCGCTGCCGACCAGGCCGCCCGGCAGGCTGGCGGTCAGGCGCTGGTAGCCGGGCAGGCCGCGCGCGTGCATGGCCTTGCTGGCGGCCCAGAACACGGTCTGCGCGCCGGTGAGGTCGAGCAACCCGACTTGCGGATAGGCGAGAAAAAGGATGGTGCGCGGACGGTTTGGCATGATTTCCGGGGTATCTGTCATTTCTGCCGAAATGCTCCTCTCCTAGCATGGGCCCGTCAAACACCAAGAGCCCAAGCCAGGAGTACCAGATGAAACAACGCATTCTGATTGTCGGTGGCGGTTTCGCCGGGGTATGGAGCGCGCTGAGCGCCATGCGCCTGCTCGACCGGCACGGGCGCACGGATATCGCCGTGACCCTGCTCGCGCCGCAGCCGCAGCTGCGCATCCGCCCGCGTTTCTACGAGCCCGAGGTGCATACCATGCAGGCGCCGCTGACAGCGCTGCTGGCAGCGGTGGGCGTCGAGTTCGTCCAGGGCAGCGCCGAGGGCATCGATCCGCAGCGCCAGCAGGTCAGCTACCGCAACGCCGCCGGCCGCGTCGCCGAGCTGGGCTACCAGCGCCTGGTGCTGGCCTCCGGCAGCCGCCTGCTGCGCCCGACGCAGGCGGGGATGGACGCGCACCTGTTCGACGTGGACGAGATCGAGCAAGCGGCGCGCCTGGAGCAGCACCTGCTGGGCCTGGCGCAGCGCCCGCAGACGGCGGCGCGCAATACCGTGGTGGTGGCCGGCGGCGGTTTTACCGGCATCGAGACGGCGACGGAAATGCCCGCGCGGCTGCGCGCCGTGCTGGGCGAGGACGCGGCGATCCGCGTGGTGGTGGTCGACCGCGGCGAGCGGATCGGCGCGGCGCTGGGCGACGGCATTCGTCCGGCGATCGAGGCGGCGTCGCGCGAGCTGGGCATCGAGTGGTGCCTGGGCCGCTCGGTGGCCTCGGTCGATGCCGATGGCGTGAGCCTGGAGGACGGCCAGCGCATCGCAGCGAATACGGTGATCTGGACCGTGGGCTTTCGCGCCAGCGAGCTGACCGCGCAGATTCCCGCGCCGCGCGACGCCCAGGGCCGGCTGCAGGTGGATGCCTGGCTCAAGGTCGAGGGCCAGGCGGCGATCTTCGCCGCCGGCGATACCGCGCGGGCGGCCACCGACGAGCTCGGCAACTTCACGGTGATGTCCTGCCAGCACGCCATCGCCCTGGGCCGCCACGCCGGCAACAACGCGGTCGCCGAGCTGATCGGCGTGGCCCCGACGCGCTACAGCCAGCCCAAGTACGTCACCTGCCTCGACCTCGGCGCCTGGGGCGCGGTGTTCAGCGAAGGCTGGGAGCGTCAGGTGAAGCTGGTGGGCAGCGAGGCCAAGGCGCTCAAGCAGCAGATCAACAGCCAGTGGATCTACCCGCCCGCGGCCGACCGCGCCCTCGCCCTGGCCGCCGCCGATCCGGCGATCCCGGTGGCCTAAGCCGCAGCGCGCCGCGGCTCAGTGGCACTCGATGCGGTTGCGTCCGCCGCGCTTGGCGCAGTACAGGGCGATATCACTGCGCGACAGGGCGGCCTCGGCGCTGGCATCGGCGGCGCGCAGCGCTGAGATGCCGACGCTGACGGCGAGGAAGATCTGCTCTCCGCCATGCAGGATCGGGGTCTTGGCCAGCTCACCCTGGATGCGCTGGGCGAAGTGCCTGGCCTGGTGCAGATCGGCGTCGCTGAGCACCGCGGCGAACTCTTCGCCGCCCATGCGCCCGGCGGCATCGGTCTTGCGCAGCTGGGCGCAGAGGATGGCCGCGAAATGCCGCAGGGCCTGGTCGCCGACGCTATGGCCCCAGCGGTCGTTGATGGCCTTGAAGTGATCCAGGTCGAACATCAGGATGGTCGCGCACTGCCCCGGGCTGCGCTGCAGCCGGGCCAGCTCGGCTTCGAGCAGCTGCATGAAGTGCCGGCGGTTGGCCAGCTGGGTCAGGAAGTCCGTGGTGGCGAAGGCTTGCAGCTCGGCCTCGATCTGCTTGCGCTCGGTGACATCGGTGATGAAGCCGTGCCACAGCACGCTGCCGTCCTCCAGGCGGCGCGGGCAGGCCTCGCCCTGACGCCAGGCGAGCGCCTGCCCCGGCAGCTGCAGGCGAAATTCCAGGCGCCAGGGCGTCAGCTGCCTGGCGGAGGCCTCGAAGGACGCCAGGTAGGCCGCCCGATCGTCCGGATGCACCAGCGCCGGCAACGCCTGCGCGTCGCGCAGCAGCTGCTCCGCGCTGAGCCCGCAGATGACCTCGGCTCCGGCGCTGACGTAGGAAAAGGCCTCCTCGCCATCCGGCTGACGCCGGTACTGGAAGACCATGCCGGGAATCTCGTTGGTCAGGTCGGTCATCAGCGCGGCGCTCTGCTGCAGCCGCTCGGCCAGCGTGCGCATGGCGGTGATGTCGGTGGTGGTGCCGATCATCCGTAGCGGCTTGCCGGCGCCATCGCGTTCGACCACCTTGCCGCGGCTGCACACCCACTTGTAGCGGCCATCGCGGCAACGCAGGCGGTGCTCCACCTCGTAGGCGGCGGTGCGCTGCTCCAGGTGCGCGGCAATGGTCGCCTTGACGTAGTCCAGGTCCGCCGGGTGCACCCGCGTGTAGCTCTCCTGGATGCGATTGCCGACTTCATGGTCGGCGTAGCCGAGCAGCGCCTTCCAGCCGCTGGAATAGTGGATTTCGCCGGTGGCGACGTTGCGATCCCAGATGCCGGTGCCGCTGCCGGCGATGGCCAGGGCCATGCGCCGCTCGCTGTCGCGCAGGGCGGCGATCTCCTGGCGCTGCTGGGCGTCCGCCTCGTCGCGCCCGAGCAGCTCCAGCGCCAGACCGGCGAACTCGAGCAGCGCCTGCTGCTGCGCGGCGTCCAGCTCGCGGGGGCGGTCGTCGAACAGGTAGAGCATGCCGAGCACGTCGCCGCCCGGCGCTCGCATCGGACAGGCGGCGAGGAAGCGCAGATGGGGAGCGGCCACCACCAGATCGTGATCGCGCAGGCTGGCGTCGCGCTGCGCGTCGGCCACCAGGTACAGCCCGTCGGTACACGTCCAGTTGCCCAGCGGACCGACCCGGGCGAGCTGAACGGCGCTGAGGCCGGCGCAGGCACGCACCTGCCGTCGCCCTTCGCCACCGGTCAGCAGCAGCGCGGCCATGACGTCGAAATGCCGCCTGGCCAGGCGCAGCAGGCCATCGAATCGCTCGTCATTGGCGCTCGCCGGCGCATCGTTCGAATACAGGGACTGCATAGGGGCTCTGCTTCGCTAGAACTGTGGACGCCGCCTGCTATTGATAGGCCATATCCAGATCGCCGTCTAATCCTGATGGCCATATGAGGCCACCGGCAGGGGTTCGCTGAGCCTAAAGGATTCGCCGCGTCGTTGACACTGGGCATTGCCCGTCGGTTCTCAGCGCAGGTAGCGTCCAACCCGGCTGTACAGCAAGGCCTGCAGCTGCGCCTGCATAAAGGCGTAGTCGTCGGCAATGTCCAGGCAGATCACCCGCTTGCCGGCCAGGGCGCGCCGGTACTGGCGCTGCAGCTTGCTGCGCTGGGCCTTTTCCATCACGAAGATCAGCGTCGCCCAGTCGAGCTGCTCGGCCGACAGGCGTACCTCGGCATCCGCCGCCAGCCCGGCGGAGTCGGTTTGCACGCCGGGCCAGGCGCCGAACAGCTGTTCGGCGGTCGGGCTGCGCAGGCGGTTGCGGCTGCAGATAAACAGCGCGCGGATCACGCGTCGCCGACTCGCTCGTACAGCTCCACCGGCTCCAGCGCGCCCTGGCAGCCGCACTGGCTGTGACCGAGCCCCAGGTGGCGGAAGCCGGCCTTGAACAGCACCCGCCCGGACTGCGGGTTGCGCGCCAGGTGGCTGGCGTGCAGGCGGCGCAGGTGCAGGCGGGCGAAGGCGAATTCGACCAGCGCCTGGCAGGCCTCGCTGGCGTAGCCGCGGCTCCAGTAGGGCACGCCGACCCAGTAGCCGACCTCGGCCTCGCCGCGGGCGATGTCCTTGAGGGCGATGCTGCCGATCAGCTCGCCGCTGGCACGCTCGACCATGGCGAAACAGGCCGCGCGACCGGCGGCCCAGTCCTGCGCGCACTGCGCGATCCAGCGCTGCGCCAGCTCCGGCGGATAGGGATGGGGAATGCTGCGGGTCACGTCGGCGATGCGAAAATCACCGGCCAGACGCGCCACCTGCGCGGCATCCTCGCCACGCAGCGGGCGCAGCAGCAGGCGTGCGGTTTCCAGCAGGGCTTCGTCCATGGTGATCCCTCGAGGTGCTCAGGCCGGCTGCGGCCCGATGGGATAGAACTGCCCGCCGCTCCACACGCCGAGCCAGGGCTGGCCGTCGATCTCGCGCTCCACCGCCAGCTCCACCAGTTGGTAGAACACGTTGCGATGGATCAGCGCCTCGAGGTTGCGCCGCACCAGCAGGTAGGGCGCAGGCTCGAGCGTTGCCGGGTCGATCTCGACGCGGATCGGGTGTTCGCCGCCGGCCGTCACCTCGTCCTCGACGTTGGTGGTGAAGCGCAGCAGCTGGGTCTCGCCCTCACCGATGACCTGCAGGGTCACGGCGACGAAGGGGGCGTCGTCGACGCGAATGCCGACCTTCTCCACCGGGGTGATCAGGAAATAGTCGTCGCCGTCGCGGCGGATGATGGTGGAGAACAGCCGCACCATGGGTTTGCGGCCGATCGGCGTGCCCAGGTAATACCAGGTGCCGTCGCGGGCGATGCGCATGTCGATATCGCCGCAGAAGTCGGGGTTCCACAGGTGCACCGGCGGCAGGCCCTTGCCCTCGCCCTTGGGAATCTGCGCCAGCAGGTCGCCGGCCTTGCCTGGATCGCTCATGGTTTTGCTCGTCCACATTGCTGCGAACCGAAGAGGATACACCGTGGGAGGGGCTTTAGCCGCGACAACAAGCGGCGGATACCCGTCGCGGCTAAAGCCCCTCCCACAGAGCGCCAGCGACGCTCTGTCAGCGCGCCACGCCCAGCAGGCTGCGCGCGTAGTCGTGCAGCGGCGGGCCGATCAGGTCCTGCGGCTGGGCGTCGTAGAAGGTCAGAAAGCCGCCGCGGCTGCGGATGCGCGCGGTGTCCACCAGGTAGCGGGTATTGGTTTCGATCAGCATCAGCTGGATGGTCGCGCGGTCGGTGCCGAGACGGTCCAGCGCTTCCTGATCCTCCCATTCCTCGACGGTGCCGATGCGGTCGTCGCTATAGGCGAAGCGGCTGTACAGCAGGTAGTGGGCGCCCGCGGCACGCGCCTCGGCCATGGCCTCCTCCAGCCCGCGCGGCTCGCGCGCGCGGCGGACCAGCGGGAAGTATTCGACGAAGCCGTTGAAGGCCTCCTCGGCCACCACGTTGGGCCGCGGGTAGCCGTGGCCCGGCGGCACGAAATGGCCCTGGGCGATATAGATGAAGGAATCCTGCTGCAGGCGCCGCGAGGCCATGCGCTCGGTGCGGCCGTGGTCGAGAACACCGGCGTCGCGCAGGTGATAGCCGGCGCCGCTGGCCAGGTCGCTGACCTTCATGCAGCCGGCCAGGCCCAGCAGCGCCACCAGTAGAAGCAGGTTACGCATCAATCGATCCTCCTCGTGCCGGCGACGGAAAACCGGCGGATAAGGCAGGGATGCAGATTCTGCGCCAGGCTCGCCACCAAGGGCTGCCCCCCAGTGTCGCGACAACATTGAATTGCCGGTTGATCACAGCCTTATCCATGTGCCGCGATCCCCTGTAGGCTGGGTTAGGCGCATGTCGAAACCCTAATGACCCCGCAAGTTTTGGTGCGCCGTAACCCACCATTGGCGCAACGCGGAGAGACCGCCTGGTGGGTTACGCGGCGCGCCACTCTGGGAGTGTCCGAGGGTTCGGAGGTTGGCGCCTCTACCCCCCCTACAGCCCGCGCTGCCACTCCTGACGCAGGCCGGCCTGCTGCGGCCGCTCGATGGCCTCGCGCACCTGCGCCAGCAGGCGCGCCTTGTCGCGGCCGAGATTGCCCTTGAGCACCAGGTAGTTGGAGGCGTGGTCGCTGCGAAATACCGTCTGCTGCAGCTCCAGGCCCTGCAGCAGGCGCTCGACTTCGCCGAACAGCTGCAGCTGGGTCAGCGGCTGGTAATCGGTGAACTGCTCACGAAACCGCGCCTCGCCCAGGGGGAAGCTGACCACCAGGGTGGAGAGGTATTCCGGCTGCGCGGCATTCATCAGCCGCGCCGAGTTGTCCGCGTGCTGGGCGCTGAGGGTCTGGCCGCCGAGGCCGTTCAAGATCATCACCGAACGGGTGATGCCGGCCTGGCCGAGCTTGTCCAGGGCGCTGAGGCTGGAATCAAAGGTCTCGCCCTTGTTGACCCGCGCCAGCACTTCGTCGTCGCCGGACTCGCAACCGACGTAGGCCATCTTCAGCCCGGCGTCGGCCAGCTCCTTGAGCTCGGCCACCGACTTCTTGCGCAGGTTGCGCGGCAGGCAGTAGCTGGATACCCGGCGCACTTCGGGCATATGGCTGCGGATCGCTTCGAGAATATTGAGCAGGCGCCGCGTCGGCAGCACCAGGGCATCGCCGTCGGCGAGGAACACCCGGTTGACGATCAGCTGCGCGCCGGCGCGGCGAATCTCCTCGAGCACCTCGGCCTCGTCGCGGGCACGGAATTTCTTCTGCGGCGCCGTGTACATCTCGCAGAAGCTGCACTGGTTCCAGGAGCAACCGTTGGTCACCGGCAGAATCAGCGAGTGGGCCTCGCTGGGCGGGCGGAACACCGGATCGATATAGGCGATGGGGAAACTGGCGGACATATTCGACCGTGGTTGGTTGGCTGAGGCTGCGCCAGTGTAACCAGTGCAGTCGTGACTGCCGAGCCACTCCCCCTCCTGAATCGGAGGCAGAAGGTCGACACGCTGAGGAAGCGCCCCTGCGGCACCCTGGTCAAGGTGGGCTGAAGCGGATCGCCGCCCGGCCCACCCTACAATGCGACGGGTGTCAGTCGAATGCTCAATTGAAATGCGGGCCCTACTGGTAGGGTGGGCTTCAGCCCACCAGCGATGCCAGACCCGGGCAAAGCGCAGCGCCGCCCAGGCCGGCCTGCCAAGCCGCGAGGGTCAGCCGCCGATGATCTTCATCACCGTCACGCCGCCGGAGAAGGCCAGCTCCTGCTTGTCGCCGAGGGCCTTGACCAGCAGCCGCTGCAGCGCCGGCAGGGCCTGGTGGCGCGGCTTATCCAGCAGGTCGCCGACGTAGTGGCGGTTGCTCGACGACAGGCAGCCGTGCAGCCAGCCGGTCGACGACAGGCGCAGGCGCGAGCAGGTGCGGCAGAACGGCACGCTCTCGTTGGCGATCACGCCGAAATGGCCGGCACCGGGGATGGCGTAGCGCAGCGCGGTGGCATCGACCGGGGCGTCGGCCTGGACGTAATCGTGACGGCTGCCGATCAGCTCCAGCAGCTCGGGCAGGCCGACGAACTGCTGGTTGAAGGCGTTGGGGTCGCGGGCCAGGTGGCCCATGCGCATCAGCTCGATGAAACGCAGCTCGAAGCCGCGCTCCAGGCAGTAATCCAGCAGCGGCAGCACCTGGTCGAGGTTCTGCCCGCGCAGCGGCACCATGTTGAGCTTGATCTTCATCCCGGCGGCGCGCGCCGCCTCCAGGCCGGCCAGCACGGTGGCCAGGTCGCCGCCACGGGCGATGCGGGCGAAGGCCTCGGCGTCGAGGGTATCCAGGGAAATGTTCAGGCGGCGGATGCCGCATTCCAGCAGCAGCGGCAGCTTGCGCTCGAGCAGTTGACCGTTGCTGGTCAGGCTGATGTCGTCGAGGCCGAGCTGGCTGACCTGGCGCAGGAAGGGTTCCAGGCGCGGGCTGACCAGCGGCTCGCCGCCGGTGATGCGCAGGCGTTCGATGCCGGCGGCTTCGATCAGGTAGGCGACGCCGCGGGCCATGGCGTCGGCGGAGAGTTCGTCCTGCGCCGCCACCAGGCGCTTGCCGTCCGGCACGCAGTAGGTGCAGGCGTAGTTGCAGGCGGCGGTCAAGCTGATGCGCAGGTTGCGAAAGCGCCTGCCCTGACGGTCGACGATCATGGCGGACTCCGAGGGGGGATAGGCCGGAGTATATCGCCGTAACCGGCCGCGGCACATGGTTCATCCAGCGGCTGAATGAGCCGAGTCGCGTTCACTATGGACAGTGGTCGCCCCGGGCATCGGCCGCGACCGGGGTCGCGGCGGGGAAGGGTTAGTCGCGCTTGCGCTTGTTGCCCATGCGCACGCCGATATCCATGAGGAACTGGAAGAAGCCTTCCTGATCCTCCAGCACGTTACTCCAGAACGGCGAGTGGTACAGCGCTACGGCGCCATGCACCAGCGCCCAGGCGGCGCAGTAGTGGAAGTACGGCGGCACGTCTTCCAGCTTGCCTTCGGCGATGCGGCCCTTGATCAGCTGGGTCAGGCGCTCGAAGTTGGAGGCGCGGATCTTGTGCAGCTGCTCGACCATCTCCGGCACCTGGTTGCCCTTGACCACCTTCTCTTCCAGGCGATCGAACAGGCGATAGCGCTGCGGGTCGCGCATGCGGAACTCGAAGTAGGCACGCGACAGCGCTTCCTTGTCGCGATCCACGTCGGCCGAATGCAGCAGGGCGTTGAGATCGCGCTCGTAGTCGAGCATCAGGCGCAGATAGATCTCCGCCTTGGACTTGAAGTGCTTGTAAATGGTGCCTTTGCCGATACCGACCGCATCGGCGATCATCTCGACGGTGACGCTGTCTTCGCCCTGTTCGAGGAAGAGTTTCAGCGCTGTGTCGAGAATCTCCTGCTCGCGGCGACGGAATTCGCGGACCTTACGGGGTTCTTTCTGCATAAAGGGACTGTGGGGTCAAAAATCGAAGCCGCGTATTATGCCTAAATGTGGCCAAATTGCACGGATCATCCGACCATGTACGTGTTTCACGATGAGTTTCCCCAAGAAAATGGACTGCGTTATCTGAACCACGCGGCGGTGGCGCCCTGGCCGAAACGCAGTGCCGACGCGGTTCGGCGCTTCGCCGAAGCGAACGTGAGCAGCGGCGCGCGTGATTATCCGGACTGGCTGAAACTAGAGCGTAGCCTACGCGAACGATCAGTGCGTCTGCTGAATGCACCGAGCACCGGCGATATCGCACTGGTCAAGAACACCTCCGAGGCCCTGTCCTTCGTCGCCTTCGGCCTCGACTGGCGCCCGGGCGACCAGGTGATCATCAGCGACGAGGAGTTCCCCTCCAACCGCGTGGTCTGGCTGGCCCTGGCGCCGCTGGGAGTGGAGGTGATCGAGGTCAGCCTGCGCGGCGTCGATGCCGAGGCCGCCCTGCTCCAGGCCATCGGGCCGCGAACCAGACTGCTGTCGATCAGCGCGGTGCAGTATGCCAGCGGCCTGCGCCTGGACCTGCCGCGCCTCGGCCAGGGCTGTCGCGCGCGCGGCGTACTGTTTTGCGTGGACGCCATCCAGCAACTCGGCGCCCTGCCCTTCGACGTGCAGGCCTGCGCCTGCGACTTCGCCATGGCCGACGGCCACAAGTGGCTGCTGGGGCCGGAGGGCCTGGGGCTGTTCTATTGCCGCAGCGAGCTGCGCGATCAACTCAAGCTGCACGAATACGGCTGGCACATGCTGGAACACGCCGGCGACTACAACCGCCAGGACTGGCAGCCGGCGCGCAGCGCGCGGCGCTTCGAGTGCGGCAGCCCGAACATGCTCGGCGCCTTCGCCCTGGAGGCCAGCCTGTCGCTGCTGGAGGAGGTCGGCATGCAGCGGGTCGGCGCACTGCTCGCCGAACGCGTGCAATGGCTGCTCGACGGCATCCAGGCCCTGCCCGGCGCGACGCTGCACAGCCCGGTCGATGTCGAGCGGCGCGCCGGCATCCTCACCTTCAGCCTGGCCGGACACGACAACCAGGCGCTGCACCAGCGCCTGCGCGACGCCGGGGTGATCTGCGCACAACGCGGGCCAGGCGTGCGCTTTTCGCCGCATTTCTACACCAGCACCCAGGTGATCGAGGAAACCCTGGGGCTGCTAGGCCAGCTGGCAAGAGGCTGAGAACTCAGCAGCCGCCGCGGTATTCCAAATCTGTTTAAAAAACGCACGATTTCGCCTGGACGCGCGGCAATCCTGGCCAATACTGGAGATTACTGGTGCGCGGCATCTCCCCCCAAGTGCCCCGCCAGCCAAGGTACCGTGGACCGCGTACCTTGATTTACTCCTAATGGTCTTGACCCGGATTCATCCCCCAGAACCCGGGTTTTTTTTGGCCGATGAAAATTCACCCTGATCCATAAGCGTGGCAGCGGCTTCAGCCGCGAAGCCGTTATCGGCCTTCGCGGCTGACGCGTTACGCCGCCCGGCGGCTCCGCGCAAGCCTAGTTCGGGTGCAATCCGGGAAGCCTGCAGCCGCGGATTGCCTCCGGGCTACACGCCGGCCAGCGGGAACAGGCGCTTGAAGTTGGCCGAGGTCTGCTCGGCTAGGACCTCGAAGCTCACGCCGCGCAGCACGGCCAGGTATTCGGCCACCTCGCGCACGTATTGCGGCAGGTTGGGCTTGCCGCGATGCGGCACCGGCGCCAGGTAGGGCGAGTCGGTCTCCACCAGCAGGCGGTCGGCCGGCACCTGACGCGCCACCTCGCGCAGCGCCTCGGCATTGCGGAAGGTGACGATGCCGGACAGCGAGATATAGAAGCCAATATCCAGCGCCGCCTTGGCCATCTCCCAGTCCTCGGTGAAGCAGTGCAGCACCCCGGCCTGCGGCAGCGCCGCCTCGCGCAGCAGCGTCAGGGTGTCGGCGCGGGCTTCGCGAGTATGCACTATCACCGGCTTGCCGGTGATGCGCGCCGCCTCCAGGTGCAGGCGGAAGGAGGCCTGCTGCAGCGCGGCGGATTCGGGTTCGTAGTGGTAGTCCAGGCCGGTTTCGCCGATGGCCACCACCTTGGGATGGGTCAGCTCGGCCAGCAGCCAGTCCAGTGCCGGCGCGGCGCCCGGCTCCAGATCCAGCGGATGCACGCCCACCGAGCAATCGACATCGGCATAGCGCTCGGCCAGCCCCTTGACCGTGGCGGCGTTGTCGGCACTGACACCGATGCACAGGAAATGCCCGACGCCCGCCGCGCGTGCCGCATCCAGGGCAGCATCCAGCGAACCGCCGTGGGCGGTAAGGTCGAGACGGTCGAGGTGGCAGTGGGAATCGATCAGCACAGCGGGAAACTCGGGCAAGGGAAAGGCCCGAATTGTAATCGAAAGCGGCGGGAGGCTGGGCGCGTGGGAGAGGCTTTGGGGCGTGGGATGGGTTGAGCAGCGTAGCGCCGATACCCCGCATCCAGACATCGACGGGTGCGCTGCGCTCAGCCCATACTGCGGCTGCCGTTACATGGTATGGGTCGGACGATCAGACTTCAGCGCGCCGGCCAGATAGGTCTCGATCTTGTTGCGGGCGGTGTTGTCGCCATCGTTGAACTGCACGCCGACGCCGGCGGCGCGGTTGCCCTGGGCGCCCTTGGGGGTGATCCACACCACCTTGCCGGCCACCGGGATCTTCTCCGGCTCGTCCATCAGGTTGAGCAGCATGAACACTTCGTCGCCGAGCTTGTAGCTCTTGTTGGTGGGGATGAAGAGTCCGCCGTTCTTGATGAAAGGCATGTAGGCCGCGTAGAGCACGGACTTGTCCTTGATGGTCAGGGACAAAATGCCGTTACGGGGGCCCAGATTGGGTGGCAAGCTCATCAGGTATTCCTGGCGTCTATTGCGTAATGCCCGATTCTAGCCCGGTCCGGGCAAGCTTGCCCACTGCACCAGCAGGGCTTCGAGAAGCAAGACACGGTTGAGGTTGGCCTTGCCGATCACCTTCTGCCGCTGCGCCAGCAGCCATTCCTGGATCGCCAGCACCTTGGCCTGGGGGGTTTTCTCGGCCAGGTACTGCACCACCTTGCGCATGTCGGCCTGGCCCAGGCCGGCCTCGTCGCGGGTCAGCTGGTAGCGCAGCATCAGCTGCGCCCAGTCGCAGAACCAGTCGAACAGCAGGTTCAGCGGCAGCGCATTCCAGCTTTCCGCCAGCTGGCTGGGGGCGATCTGCTGCTTGAGCAGCTTCTTCACCCCTTCCACCGCCTGCGCGCGCTGTTCGCGCACGCCCTGCCCCTGCAGACGCAGCGCCGCCAGCGGCGAACCGGCGGCCAGGGTCAGCAGCTCGGCGCGCTCCTCCTCGCTCGACTCGGGCAGCGCCTGGGCCAGCCAGGCCAGGCTCAGCGCCTCGCTGGGCAGCGGGCAAGCCTGCTGCACGCAGCGGCTCTTGATGGTCGGCAACAGACGGCTGGGCTGGTGGCTGATCAGCAGCAGCACGGTGGCGCCGGAGGGCTCCTCCAGGCTTTTCAGCAGGGCATTGGCGGCGTTGAGGTTCATCGCTTCGGCCGGCTCCAGCAGCACCATCTTGCGCCCGCCGAGCTGGGCGGTCTGCACCACGAAGTCGACCAGCTCGCGCACCTGATCGACCTTGATCGGCTTGTCCGCCTCTTCCGGCTCCAGCACGTAGTTGTCCGGGTGGGTGCCGGCCGCCAGCAGGTGGCAGGACTTGCACTGGCCGCAGGCGTCCAGGCCGTTCGGGCTCTGGCACAGCAGTCGCGCCATCAGGCGTTCGGCCAGGGCGCGCTTGCCGATCCCGGCAGGGCCGTGCAGCAGGTAGGCGTGGGCATGCTGGCTGCGGCCGGCGAGGTGCTGCCAGAGGCTTTGCTGCCAGGGATAGGCGTCAGCCACGGCAGGTCTCCAGCAGGCTCGGCAGCAGGGCGTCGAGATCGGCCTGCACCTGGGCCAGGGTCTGTCCGGCATCCAGCACGCGGTAGCGCTGTGGGGCCTGCGCCGCGCGCTGCAGATAGGCCTGGCGCACCGCCTCGAAGAAGCCGCGGCCTTCCTGCTCGAAACGATCCAGCCGGCCACGGGCAGCGGCGCGGGCCAGGCCCACCTCCACCGGCAGGTCGAAGATCAGGGTCAGATCGGGGCGCAGCTCGCCCTGGACGAAGTTCTCCAGCAGGGCGATGCGCTCGCCGGACAAGCCGCGGCCGCCGCCCTGGTAGGCGTAGGTGGCATCGGTGAAACGGTCGCACAGCACCACGGCACCGCGTGCCAGCGCCGGGCGGATGACCTGCTGCAGGTGCTGGGCGCGCGCGGCGAACACCAGCAGCAGCTCGGTATCGCTGGCCATGGGCTCGTCGCTGGGCGCCAGCAGCAGTTCGCGGATGCGCTCGGCCAGCGGCGTGCCGCCCGGCTCGCGGGTCAGCAGCACGTCGACCCCGCGTTCGCGCAGGCGCTCGGCGAGGTAGTCGCGGTTGGTACTCTTGCCGGCGCCTTCCGGGCCTTCCAGGGTGATAAACAGACCGGTCACGGGTTGCCCTTATTGAGTGTCGGCCGCACGCGGTGCGGGGCTGGAGCGATAGTCGGCACGGCGCTTGAGCTGGTACTCGCGCACCGCGCGGTTGTGCTCGGCCAGGGTATTGGAGAACACGTGGCTGCCGTCGCCCTTGGCCACGAAGTACAGCGACTTGCCATCGAGCGGATTGAGCGCGGCATGGATGGCTTCGCGGCCGACCATGGCAATCGGCGTCGGCGGCATGCCGTCGATGGTGTAGGTGTTGTAGGGCGTCGGCGTGCGCAGGTCGGCACGGGTGATGCGGCCGTTGTAGCGCTCGCCCATGCCGTAGATCACGGTCGGGTCGGTCTGCAGGCGCATGCCGATGCGCAGGCGGCGGACGAAGACGCCGGCGATCTCGCCGCGCTCTTCCGGCACGCCGGTTTCCTTCTCGATCAGCGAGGCCATGATCAGCGCGTCGTAGGGCTCGCGATAGGGCAGGCCCTCGGCGCGCTTGTCCCACTCCTCGGCCAGCACCGCCTCGAGACGGGCATTGGCCTGCTTGAGCAGGTCCTCGTCGCTCATGCCGCGCACGTAGCGGTAGGTATCGGGAAAGAAGCGTCCTTCCGGGTTCTGCCCGGCCAGCCCCAGGCGCGCCATCAGCTCGGCGTCGCTAAGCTCGGCCAGGCGTTGCTCGAGGCGCTCCTGGCGGGCCAGGGCGGTGCGCACCTGGCGGAAGTTCCAGCCCTCGACCAGAGTCAGGCTGTACTGCATCACTTCGCCGCGCTGCCACAGGCCGAGCATGTCCTTGGCGCTCTGCCCGGGCAGCAGGCGATATTCGCCGCTGTGCAGGGCCGGAGCGCGCAGGTTGAAACGCCAGTACAGGCGCAGCCAGAAGGCGTCGTCGATCACGCCCTCGCTTTGCAGACGATTGAGCAGGCCACTGGGAGTGGCGCCGGACGGCACCTCCAGCAGCATTTCCTCGCTCAGTTGCAGGGGCTGCTCCAGCGCCTTCTGCTGTTGCCAGGCGGCCCCGACCACCAGCAGCGCAGCCAGCAGCACGCCGCACTCGAGCAGCACCAAGATCTTGCGTAGCACTAATCAGATATCCAGTAAGTCGCGGACGATGGTCTGCAGTTTACGGGTGAGCGGCCCGACCGGCCAGTGCTGCGCCTGCAGGCCCCGTACCGGCCAGATGCCGTAGAGGCTGTTGCAGAGAAAGACTTCGTCCGCCGCCAGCAGTTCGTCATGGCCGATGTCGCGTACTTCCACCGGCACCCCGAGCGCCCTCGCCTGCTCCAGCAATTCGGCGCGCATCACCCCGGCGACGCCGCAGCGCAACAGGTCGGCGGTCAGCAGAGCACCGCCGCGCACCAGGAACAGGTTGCTGTAGACCCCTTCGATCACCCGCCCGCTGGCATCGCACATCAAGCCTTCGGCGTGCTCGGCATCCTGCCATTCGGCGCGAGCCAACACCTGTTCCAGGCGATTGAGGTGCTTGAGCCCGGCCAGCAGCGGCTGCTCGGCCAGACGGGTGACGCAGGGAAACAGGCGCACGCCCTGCTCGGCATGCGCGGCGGGATACTGCGGCAGCGGCGCCGCCTGCAGGATACGCAGCGGCTGACAGGGCTGCGGTGGCGCATAGCCACGCTGACCCTCGCCGCGGGTAACGATCAGCTTGGCCACGCCCTCGCCGAGCTGCCCGGCGAAGGCCTGCAGCTCGCTTTCCATCAGCGCGAGGTCGAGGGGAATGGCCAGGCGCCGACAGCCCTCGGCCAGGCGCGCCAGGTGCCGCGCCAGCAGCGGGATGCGCCCGCCACGCACGGCGATGGTCTCGAACAGACCATCGCCGTAAGCCAGGCCACGGTCACGCACCGACAACTGTTCGCCGGGCGCGCCGTTGACCCAGCCCGGCATCAGCCGTGGTACCGACGGAACAGCAGCGAACCGTTGGTGCCGCCGAAACCGAAGGAGTTGGATAGCGCCACCTCTATCGGCATGGCCTTGGCCTGGTGCGCGACGAAGTCCAGGTCGCAACCTTCGTCCGGCTCGTCCAGGTTGATGGTCGGCGGCGCCACCTGGTCGCGGATCGCCAGCACGCTGAAGATCGCCTCCACCGCACCGGCCGCGCCGAGCAGGTGGCCGGTCATCGACTTGGTCGAGCTGACCGACAGCTTATAGGCGTGCTCGCCGAACACGCTCTTCACCGCCGCGGCTTCGGCGATGTCACCGGCCGGAGTCGAAGTGCCGTGCGCGTTGATGTACTGCACCTGGTCGGCGTTGATGCCCGCATCGCGCAGGGCGGCGGCCATGCAACGCGCGGCACCGGCGCCATCCTCGGGCGGCGAGGTCATGTGGAAGGCGTCGCCGCTCATGCCGAAGCCGATCAGCTCGGCGTAGATGGTGGCGCCACGCGCCTTGGCGTGTTCCAGCTCTTCCAGCACCAGGGCGCCGGCGCCGTCGGACAGTACGAAACCGTCGCGGCCTTTGTCCCACGGCCGGCTGGCCTTGGTCGGCTCGTCGTTGCGGGTGGACAGCGCCCGGGCCGCGCCGAAGCCGCCCATGCCCAGGCCGCAGGCGGCCATCTCGGCGCCGCCGGCGACCATCACGTCGGCCTCGCCATAGGCGATGTTGCGCGCGGCCATGCCGATGCAGTGGGTGCCGGTGGTGCATGCCGTGGCGATGGCGTAGTTGGGGCCCTGCAGACCCAGGTGGATCGACAGGAAGCCGGAAATCATGTTGATGATCGAGCCGGGCACGAAGAACGGCGAAATGCGCCGCGGCCCCTGCTCGTGTAGCGACCTGCAGTTGTTCTCGATATTGGTCAGGCCGCCGATGCCGGAGCCCATGACCACGCCGATGCGCTCACGGTTGGCGTCGGTGACTTCCAGACCGGCATCGCGCATCGCCTGGAAGCTGGCGGCGAGGCCGTACTGAATGAACAGGTCGAGCTTGCGCGCCTCCTTGGCGGAGAGGTACTCCTCGACGTTGAAACCCTTGACCGACCCACCGAAACGGGTGGAGTAGGCGGACAGGTCCATGTGCTCGATCAGGCCGATGCCACTGCGCCCGGCCAAAATGCCCTGCCAGCTGCTCGGCACATCGTTACCCAGCGGCGACAACATGCCCATACCGGTAACCACGACGCGTCTACGCGACACAGCAATCTCCTCTTGTTCTGCCTGATAGCGCCGGAATGCGCCTTGCACGTAAAGAAAAACCGCACGCCTGATGAGGGCAGTGCGGCTTTTCCGTGTCGGGAAGCGACGGTGACTTATTGCGCGTGCGCGGTCACGTAGTCGATGGCTTCCTGAACGGTGGTGATCTTCTCAGCTTGCTCGTCCGGGATCTCGGTCTCGAATTCCTCTTCGAGAGCCATCACCAGCTCGACGGTGTCAAGGGAGTCGGCACCCAGGTCTTCGACGAAGGAAGCGCTGTTGGTGACTTCCTCTTCCTTCACGCCCAGTTGCTCGGCAACGATTTTCTTGACGCGTTCTTCGATGGTGCTCATACCTTGTTTTCACTCCTATTGGACAAATCCAGGCAGCTAGCTGGTAGCGGCCAAGTGTATAGAAAGGGTTTTTAGCATTTCAAGCTGAATGCCGGGGAGCCCCCAGGAACACTTCAACGATCTGTCTATAAACCTGTTGCAGCTTTATAACGGATTTTAGACAGCCACTATGACAGTTTTCTGAAGGCGCTCGTCACATTCAGCTCATATACATTCCGCCGTTCACGGGGATAGTAGCCCCAGTGACGTAGGCTGCGCCATCGGAGGCGAGGAAGGCCACCACCTTGGCGATCTCCTCGGCCTGGCCCAGACGGCCCAGCGGAATCTGGGTCAGCAGCGCGTCGCGCTGGGCTTCCGGCAGTTCGCGGGTCATGTCGGTGTCGATGAAACCGGGGGCCACCGAGTTGACGGTGATCGCCCGCGAGCCCACTTCACGCGCCAGGGCACGGCTGAAACCTTCCAGGCCGGCCTTGGCCGCGGCGTAGTTGACCTGCCCGGCATTGCCCATGGCGCCGACGACGGAGCCAATGTTGATGATGCGGCCGAAACGCGCCTTGGTCATCCCGCGCAGTACCGCCTTGGACAGGCGATACAGGCTGTTGAGGTTGGTGTTGATCACGTCGTACCACTCGTCGTCCTTCATCCGCAGCATCAGGTTGTCACGGGTGATGCCGGCGTTGTTGACCAGGATCAACGGCTGACCAAGATGTTGCTGGATGTGTTCCAGGGTGCTGGCGACCGACTCATCGTTGCTCACGTCGAGCACCAGGCCGGCGCCTTCGACGCCGTTGGCCTTGAGGGTTTCGGCGATGCGCTCGGCGCCCGAGGCGCTGGTGGCGGTGCCGATGACGATGGCGCCCTGACGGCCCAGCTCCAGGGCAATCGCCTGGCCGATACCGCGGCTGGCGCCGGTGACCAGCGCGACCTTACCTTGCAGACTCATGTTCGTTCTCCTTGCTCAGGCCAGAGCCGCGCGGGCGGCGGCAAAGGCATCCGGGGTATCCAGGTTGTGGGTGTTGATGCCCTTGACGCAGCGCTTGTTGAGGCCGCCCAGCACCTTGCCGGGACCGCACTCGACCAGGTCGGTGACACCCTGCTCGGACAGACGCACCATCGACTCGACCCAGCGCACCGGGCTGTACAGCTGCGCCAGCAGGTCGGCCTTGAGGGTGGCCAGGTCGGACACCACGGCGGCGCTGACGTTCTGCACCAGCGGAATCTGCGGTGCCTGCCAGGCGATGGCCTCGACCGACTCGGCGAAACGCTCGGCAGCCGGTTTCATCAGCGCACAGTGCGACGGCACGCTGACCGGTAGCGCCATGGCGCGCTTGGCACCACGCGCCTTGCACGCCTCGATGGCACGCTCGACGGCAGCCGCGCTGCCGGCGATCACCACCTGGCCCGGGGCGTTGAAGTTCACCGCGCTGACCACATCGCCCTGCGCCGCTTCGGCGCAGGCAGCCAGCACGTCGGCATCGTCCAGGCCGAGGATCGCGGCCATGCCGCCCTGCCCGGCCGGCACGGCCTGCTGCATCAGTTGGCCGCGGCGCTCCACCAGCTTCACCGCATCGGCGAAGCCCAGGCTGCCGGCGGCGACCAGCGCGGAATACTCGCCCAGGCTGTGGCCGGCGACGAACGCCGGCTTCGCGCCGCCCTCGGACTGCCACAGACGCCACAGGGCGATGGAGGCGGTGAGAATGGCCGGCTGGGTCTTGTCGGTCTGGTTCAGTTGCTCTTCCGGGCCCTGCTGGGTCAGCGCCCAGAGATCGTAGCCGAGCACTTCGGAGGCTTCGCCGAAGGTGTCGATCACCAGCTGCTGCTGGGCACCGTGCTCGGCCAGCATGGCCAGGGCTTGCGAGCCCTGACCGGGGAAGACGAATGCGAGGGATGCAGACATGGATAAGTCCCTTGAGTCGGAAAACCAGCGCCAGGGCAAGCCTGGCGCAGCGAACTGACAGTTGGATGACAGGCCGTCGGCCGTGGTCACATCCTACAGCAACAGATCCTCGAGGCGACCGTGCAGGCGCTGCGGCAGATTCTCCTGCACCTCGCGCAGCGCGCAGCGAATCGCGCTCTGGAAACCCTCCTGCCCCGCTGCGCCATGGCTCTTGACCACGATGCCCTGCAGACCGAGAAAGCTCGCGCCATTGTGCTGCGCCGGCGCCAGGTCGGCCTTCAGGCGGCGCAGCAACGGCATGGCCAACGCCCCCACGGCCTGGGCGAACAGGCCCTGGCGGAACAACGCCTCGACCCGCCCGGCGATCAGTTGCGCCAGGCCTTCACTGGACTTGAGCAGGATATTGCCGACGAAACCGTCGCACACCACCACATCGGCCTCGCCGCGGTACAGGCCGTCGCCCTCGATATAGCCGACGAAGTTCAGCCCGCGCGCCTGCTGCAGGAGGCTGGCCGCCAGCTTGACCTGCTGGTTGCCCTTGATGTCCTCGGTGCCGACGTTGAGCAGCGCCACTCGCGGCCGGATGACGCCCAGGGTCTCGGCCGCCACCGCGCCCATGATGGCGAACTGGTAGAGATGCTCGGCACTGCAGTCGACGTTGGCACCCAGATCCAGCAGGTAGCAGTGGCCGCGCTCGGTGGGCACCGGGCTGACCATGGCCGGCCGGTCGATGCCCGGCAGCGTCTTGAGCACATAGCGCGACAGCGCCATCAGCGCCCCGGTATTGCCGGCACTGACGCAGGCATGGGCCTGGCGCTGACGCACCAGCTCCAGCGCCACGCGCATCGAGGCATCGGGCTTGCCACGCAAGGCCTGCGCCGGACGCTCGTCCATGGCGATCACTTCGCCGGCGGGATGAACCTGCAGGCGTGCGCGATCGACGCCGGGCTGGCGGGCGAGCTGTTCTTCGATAAGGGGGGCTTGACCGACGAGGGTCAGGTGCAGCGAGGGGAATTCGGCCAGCGCGGCAATGCAGGCCGGAACAATGCAGTGGGGACCGAAGTCCCCACCCATTGCATCAATCGCGATGATCGAGGCGGACAAGGATTACTCGTCGGCGCCCTTGTCGATCACCTTGCGACCGCGGTACACGCCTTCCGGAGAAACGTGGTGGCGCAGGTGAACTTCACCGGTGCTCTTCTCTACGGACAGGGTGCTGGCCTCGAGGGCGTCGTGCGAACGACGCATGTCGCGGGCGGAACGGGATTTTTTGTTCTGCTGAACAGCCATAACTGATTAACTCCTAAACGTTTGGGTCACGCTTTAACTGCGCCAATACACTGAACGGGTTGGACCGCGATACCTCGTCCTCGCCCGGTTCGATCTCGTCGAGACCGTCCGGCTGCTGGCAATCACCTGGGGCGTGAGCAGGAACGATGGGCAGGGCGAGGAGCAATTCATCCTCGACCAGGCCCAGCATTTCAAGCGGCTCTTCGCCCACTTCCAGCACGTCGTAGCCCTTCGGCAAGGACTGAGTGTTCGCTCCAACCCGAACCACGGCGTATTCACATTCGCTGCGGATGGGTAGCGCGACCAGCTCCAGACAACGCTGGCAGACCATTTTGACCTCAACCTCGAGCTCGCTGCGGATGACCACAGTTTTCTGCTCGTCACGCGCGAAGTGAAACTTCGCCTGCACCACGCCGGCCGTACCGGCAAGCGGGTCGCAGAGACGCGGCAGGCTGGCCAGTTCGAGTTGCCCTTCTAGGGTAACTTCGCGGTCGGCGAGCTTGCGCGGATCAACGTGAGGTGGAATCGGCCCATTCAACATAGGCGCAGCATTCTAGGGATGCACCCTGCCCCTGTCAAAGGAAATTCGGCCTGTCGCGGCACCTGGCGGCTCTTTAGAATGGCCTCCTTATATATAGGAGCCTCATATGCCGCTGCTACTCGCCTCCAGCTCGCCCTATCGCCGCGAACTGCTCGCCCGCCTGCAACTGCCCTTCAGCTGGCAGTCGCCAAGTATCGACGAGACGCACCGCCCCGACGAGACCGCCACAGAGCTGGTCAAACGCCTGGCCGAGGAGAAGGCCCGCGTCCTGGCCGCCAGCCACCCGAATCACCTGATCATCGGCTCGGATCAGGTCGCCGCGCTGGACGATGGCCAGATTCTCGGCAAACCGCACGACCTGGAGCGCGCCCAGGCGCAACTGCGCGCCGCCAGCGGCAGCAGCGTCACCTTTCTCACCGGCCTGGCCCTGCTCGACAGCGCCAGCGGCCGCTGCCAGGTGGACTGCGTGCCCTTCACCGTGCACTTTCGCCAGCTCGACGAGGCGCAGATCCTGCGCTACCTGCAGCGCGAGCAACCCTTCGACTGCGCCGGCAGCTTCAAGTCCGAAGGCCTGGGCATCAGCCTGTTTCGCAGTACCGAAGGCGAAGACGCCACCAGCCTGATCGGCCTGCCACTGATTCGCCTGGTCGATATGCTGCTCAACGAGGGCATCGAGATTCCCTGACAGCCACGAAAAAGGCCTGACAAGCAGGCCTTTTCGCACACGGCAGAGAAATCAGCGCAGCGTCGGCCCCTGAAAGCCCATCCACAGCGCGATACGATCAGCCACGCTGGTGCCCAGGCGTTTGGCGAAGCGGTCGAACGGCGTGTCGCGCACGGTGAAATCGACAATCTCCTTCGCCCCCACCACCTCGCGCGCCACATAACTGGCACTGCCCAGGGCATCGATCAGCCCCAACTGCAATGCCTGCTCGCCCGACCACACCAGCCCGGAGAACAACTCGGGATTCTCCTCGGCCTTGAGCCGCTCGCCACGCCCCTGTTTGACGCTGTCGATGAACTGGCGATGAGTGGTTTCCAGCACGCTCTTCCAGAACTGGGTTTCCTCTTCCTTCGGCGGCTGGAAGGGATCGAGGAAGGCCTTGTGCTCGCCCGAGGTGTAGACCCGACGATCCACGCCCAGCTTCTCCATCACCCCGACAAAACCGAACCCCGCCGCCGTGACGCCGATGGAGCCGACCAGACTGGCCTTGTCGGCGTAGATTTCATCCGCCGCACTGGCGATGTAGTAGGCGCCGGACGCCCCCAGGTCGCTGATCACCGCATAGACTTTGGTCTGCGGGTATTCGCCGCGCAGGCGGCGGATCTCGTCATAGATGTAGCCGGACTGCACCGGACTGCCGCCCGGGCTATTGATGCGCAGGATCACGCCCTTGGTGTTGGCGTCCTCGAAGGCGGCACGCAGACTGCCGACCACCTTGTCGGCACTGGCCGCTTCCTGATCGGCGATCATCCCACGGATCTCGATCAGCGCGGTATGCGCCCCGGCCGTCGAGGCCTTCTTCAGATCCAGCATCGGCACGAACAAGGCCAGTGCCACGAACAGGTAAACGAAGGTCAGCAACTTGAAGAAGATGCCCCAGCGCCGCGAGCGACGCTGCTCCTGCACGCTGGACAGCAGCGCCTTCTCCAGCAATTTCCAGCTCTTGGCATCCTCGGCCTCGGGCGACGCCGATGACTTCCACTCATCCGACATATTCATTCACCTCTATCGAGCGCTTCGCCGCCTGACCATCCAGCCAGGTGCGCAGCTCATTGAATTGGTTGATCGCCAGCCGCGGCGCACATTCGCGCAGCACCGACAATGGTTGAGCCCCGAAACCGACCGCCACCGCATCCATCCCGGCATTGCGCGCCATCAGCAGATCGAAGGTGGAGTCGCCCACCATCAGCGCCTGCGCCGGCTCCATCCGACAATGTCGCAGAATCTCATGCAGCATGCGCGGGTCGGGCTTGCTCGCGGTCTCGTCGGCGCAACGGGTGACGTCGAAGTAATCCAGCCAGCCCTTGTCCGCCAGCACCCGCTGCAGGCCATGGCGCCCCTTGCCGGTGGCCACCGCCAATCGATACCCCTGCTCACGAAAGGCTTCGAGCGACTCGCTCACGCCATCGAACAGCGGCGAAGGCTCGGTTTCCAGCGCCAGGTACTGCTCGCTATAGCAGCGGCGAAAGGCTTCGATGCACGCCGGATCGCGGAGTTCCGGATAGAGCGTCTCGATCGCCCGCCCCAGCTCCAGGCCGATGATGCCGCGCACCTCGACGTCGTTGCGGCGCGGCACGCCGCCGACATCGGCGGCGCGATGCATGGCCTCGACGATGCGCCCGATGGAATCCACCAGGGTGCCGTCCCAATCGAAGATCAGCAGCCGATAGTCAGGCACTCAGACGCTCCAGGGTACGCGCCCACATCTCGTCCACCGGCGCCTCCAGGCGCAGCTCGCCGCCATCGGGCAGCGGCACGACCAGCTCATAGGCATGCAGGAACAGGCGCTTGCCGCCCAGCTCGCGGATCTCGCGGGTGAAGTCGTCATCACCGTACTTGGAATCACCGGCGATCGAGTGCCCGGCATGCTTGGCATGCACGCGGATCTGATGGGTACGGCCGGTCACCGGCTTGGCCTCGACCAGGGTGGCGAACTCGCCGAAGCGGCGCAGCACGCGGAACAGCGTCAGCGCCTCCTTGCCCTCGCCATCGACCTCGACCATGCGCTCGCCAGAACGCAGGTTGCTCTTCTGCAACGGCGCATTGACCTGTTTCTTGGCGGTCGCCCAGTGGCCGCGCACCAGCGCCATATAACGCTTGTCGACACCATCGCCACGCAGCGCCTCGTGCAGATGACGCAGCATGCTGCGCTTCTTGGCGATCATCAAAAGGCCGGAGGTGTCGCGATCCAGGCGATGCACCAGTTCCAGATCCTTGGCCTCGGGACGCAACTGGCGGAACGCTTCGATCACGCCGTAGTTGAGGCCGCTGCCGCCATGCACGGCGATGCCGGCCGGCTTGTTCAGCACGATCAGCGCCTTGTCCTCGTAGACGATGGCCGCTTCCAGGCGCTCGAGCAGGCCTTGCGCCAGCGGCTCGGGCTCGTCACGCTCGGCCAGGCGCAGCGGCGGCACGCGCACGATGTCGCCGGCCTGCAGCTTGTACTCGGGCTTGATCCGGCCCTTGTTCACCCGCACCTCGCCTTTGCGCAAGATGCGGTAAATCAGGGTCTTGGGCACGCCCTTGAGCTGTGTCCGGAGGAAATTGTCGATGCGTTGGCCGGCGAGTTCCGGTGCAACCTCGATCAGCTGAACGCCGGAGGTTGGAGAGGCGGGAGTAGTCATCGCGCAATCATAACAATTTTTTATGGAATTGAAGCACTTAATCATTGCTGCTATAGTCGCGAACGCCGCCAAAAGCGGCCTGGCTTGCGGATGATCGCCAAACTTGCCATCCCCTGCCCGCGCAACCCATTGAGGACGTGAGGCCGTCCGACGGATTCTTCGGCTTAGAAAGGCCGCAAAAGGCCGCGAAGAGTTCGGAAATAAAGCCTTGAGTATGATGCGCGATTCGCCCGGTCGGGCGGTCGCGGTAACTGACAACCGCTGCGGAATCCGCGCGCGGCACCCGATTTTCAGCGATACGTGTAGGGTGGAGATGTACAACTGTCGGACTGCGTAGCACATCGCTTGATCAAAGACGCCTCATCTCGTCCGCTACCGCCAGTTGATTCCTCCTCCTGACTGAGTGCTTCTGTCACCACAGCAAGCAGGAGACGTCCGTCGCGACCGCAGCCCGATAGTGGCTGGCCGTCGCTAGACAGTGGAACGATTTACGACCGTTTCTGACGCGCCTGACACCGACCCTGAGAGTCGTGTGTGCCTGACGTGGCTTCCGGCAGCCCCGGAACCCATTGGTACCACATGAAAAGAATGCTTATTAACGCGACTCAGCCCGAAGAGTTGCGTGTTGCCCTGGTAGACGGCCAAAAACTCTACGACCTGGACATCGAGTCCGGCGCCCGCGAACAGAAGAAGGCCAACATTTATAAAGGCCGCATCACCCGCGTCGAACCCAGCCTTGAAGCCGCCTTCGTCGATTTCGGTTCCGAACGCCACGGCTTCCTCCCCCTCAAAGAAATCTCCCGCGAATACTTCTCCAAGGCCCCTGAAGGCGGCCGCGTCAATATCAAGGACGTGCTCAAGGAAGGCCAGGAAGTCATAGTCCAGGTCGAGAAGGAAGAACGCGGCAACAAGGGCGCGGCCCTGACCACCTTCATCAGCCTGGCCGGTCGTTACCTGGTGCTGATGCCGAACAACCCGCGTGCCGGCGGCATCAGCCGCCGCATCGAAGGCGAAGAGCGCAACGAACTGCGCGAAGCGCTGAACGGCCTCAACGCCCCGGCCGACATGGGCCTGATCGTGCGCACCGCCGGCCTGGGCCGCTCCAGCGAAGAAATGCAGTGGGACCTCGACTACCTGCTGCAGCTGTGGAGCGCCATCAAGGAAGCCTCCACCAGCCGCCCCGCCCCGTTCCTGATCTACCAGGAATCCAACGTCATCATCCGCGCCATCCGCGACTACCTGCGCCAGGACATCGGCGAAGTGCTGGTCGACAGCGTCGAAGCCCAGGAAGAAGCGCTCTCCTTCATCCAGCAGGTGATGCCGCAGTACGCAAGCAAGATCAAGCTGTACGAAGACAGCGTGCCGCTGTTCAACCGCTTCCAGATCGAAAGCCAGATCGAGACCGCCTTCCAGCGTGAAGTGAAGCTTCCGTCCGGTGGCTCCATCGTCATCGACCCGACCGAAGCCCTGGTCTCCATCGACATCAACTCGGCGCGCGCCACCAAGGGCAGCGACATCGAGGAGACCGCGCTGCAGACCAACCTGGAAGCGGCCGAGGAAATCGCCCGCCAGCTGCGCCTGCGCGACATCGGCGGCCTGATCGTCATCGACTTCATCGACATGACCCCGGCGAAGAACCAGCGCGCCGTCGAGGAGAAGGTGCGCGAAGCCCTGGAAGCCGACCGTGCCCGCGTTCAGGTCGGCCGCATCTCGCGCTTCGGCCTGCTGGAAATGTCCCGTCAGCGCCTGCGTCCGTCCCTGGGCGAGACCAGCGGCATCGTCTGCCCACGCTGCAACGGTCAAGGCATCATCCGCGACGTCGAATCGCTGTCGCTGGCCATCCTACGCCTGATCGAAGAAGAAGCGCTGAAGGATCGCACCGCCGAAGTCCGCGCCCAGGTGCCGATCCCGGTCGCGGCCTTCCTGCTTAACGAGAAGCGTAACTCGATCACCAAGATCGAACTGCGCACCCGCGCGCGCATCGTGATCCTGCCCAACGATCACCTGGAAACCCCGCACTTCGAAGTGCAGCGCCTGCGCGACGACAGCCCGGAAGCGCTGAGCGGCCAGTCCAGCTACGAAATCACCGCCACCGCCGAGAGCGAAGAAGCCCAACCGGCTGCCGCCACCCGCACCCTGGTACGCCAGGAAGCCGCGATCAAGGCCGCCCCGCGCAGCAGCGCACCGGCGGCTGCCGAGCCGGCCGCCGCACCGCTGGCGCCGGCCCCCGCGCCGGAGCCGAGCCTGTTCAAGGGCCTGGTCAAGTCGCTGGTCAGCCTGTTCGCCGGCAAGGAAGAAGAAGCCAAGCCGGCCGTGGTGGAGAAGAAGAGCAGCGAGCGTCCGCCGCGCGAAGAGCGCCGCAACGGTCGTCAGCAGAGCCGCAATCGCGGCGGTCGTCGCGACGAAGAGCGCAAGCCGCGCGAAGAGCGCGCCCCGCGTGAAGAGCGTCAGGCCCGCGAGCCGCGCGAAGAGCGTCAACCACGCGAGGAGCGTGCTCCGCGTGAAGAACGCGCCCCGCGCGAAGGCCAGGAAAACCGCCGCGAGCGCAAGCCGCGCGAAGAGCGTGCCCCTCGCGAGGAACGCGTGCGCGAACTGCGCGAGCCGCTCGACGGCAATGCCGTAGAAGCCCGCAGCGAAGAGCCGCGTGCCGAACGCCCGCCGCGCGCCGAGCGTCAGGAGCGTCAACGTCCGCCGCGCGAGGAGCGTCAGCCGCGCGCCGAACAGGCCGAGGCCCTGCAGGATGAAGCCCTGCAAGACGAAGCCCTGCCGAACGAGGAACAACTGCAGGACGACGAGCAGGACAGCAACGAGGGCGAGCGTCCGCGTCGCCGTTCGCGCGGCCAGCGTCGTCGCAGCAATCGCCGCGAGCGTCAGCGCGATGCCGACGGCAACCTGATCGAAGGCGCCGAAGAAACCGCTGAAGGCGACGCGCAGAGCGCCCAGGTCGCCGTCGCCGCCGCCGCCGCCACGGCGGCCGCGGTAGTGGCCGCCAGCAGCGACGAACAGCCCGCGGTCGAAGTGCAGGCCGTCGAGCCGGTTGCAGCGCCCGCCGCGCAAGTAGCCAGCGAAGAACCCGCTGCGCCGGTAGAAGTCGCTGTCGCCGCCGAACCGAGTGAGCCTGCGGTGGTAGCCGAGCAGGTCGCCGAAGTCGTGGCCGAGGCTGCTCCGGCTGCCGAAGTCCAGGTCGTCGAAGCGCCGGCAGCCGAACCAGCGGCCGCGCCAGCCACCGTGCAGGAAGAAGCCCCGGCAGCCGTGTCAGAAGCTCCGGTTGCCGCGGCGCAAGAGCCGGTTGCCGCGGCTCCGCTCAGCAGCGGCGGTCGCGCGCCGAACGATCCGCGCGAAGTGCGCCGTCGTCAGCGCGAAGCCGAGCGCCTGGCGCGCGAAGCCGCCGAAGCAGCCGCCGCCGCCCCGGCAGTGCACGCCGTTGTTGCCGAAGCCGAGGCCGCTCCGGTCGAAGCTCAGCCGGTCGTTGCGACCGAGCAAAGCGTCGAAAGCGCCCCGGTTGCCAGCGAGCAGGCAGTGGTCGAGCCGAGCGAAGCCGTTCAACAGCCGAGCGAAGCGACTGACGAACAGCCGAACGCCGAGAGCGAAGTGGAAAGCGAGAAGGAAGAGGTCAAGCCGCAGGTTTGATGCTCGGCTCGCAATGAAAAAGGGGATGCCTAGGCATCCCCTTTTTTATGTCTGAGCGAAAAGCGCCTTGGACTTTGCACGTTCGCGGCTGAAGCCGCTCCTGAGAGAGCGGAGCAGTTCCTGTGGGAACGGCTTTCGGCTCTGGCATCCTGCTTCGCCCTACCTCCTGCGTCCATGCAGTGGTATCCGCGAATGGGCTCGAACCTAGCGCTCAGAGTACGTTGGGTTCGATTTCCAGCTCGACGCCGAAGCGCGCCTGAATATCCGCCTGGATACGCCGCGCCAAGGCCAGCAGTTGCTCGCCGCTGGCCTGGCCATAGTTGACCAGGACCAGCGCCTGCAGGCGGTGCACCCCGGCATCGCCGTCGCGAAAGCCCTTCCACCCTGCCCGCTCGATCAGCCAGCCGGCGGCCAGCTTCAGCAGCCCCTCGCCCGCCGGATAGCCGACCAGATCGGCATGCTCGGCGCGAATGCGCTCGGCGACCGCGTTCGACACCAGCGGGTTCTTGAAGAAGCTGCCGGCATTGCCCAGCTCGGCCGGATCCGGCAGCTTCTCGCTGCGGATGGCGCAGATCGCCCGGCTCACATCGCTGGCCGTGGGCGCCTCGACGCCCATCGCGGCCAGGCGCTGGCGCACCGGGCCATAGTCCAGACGTAGTGCCGCCACACGGCTCAGTTGCAAGCGCACGCGCAGGATCAGCCAGCGCCCCGCCTCGCGCTTGAACAGGCTGTCGCGGTAGGCGAAGGCGCATTCGTCCAGGCTGAAGTCGCGCAGCTCGCCGCTCTGCCGGTCCAGCGCGGTGAGGCCGACGAACAGGTCCTTGAGCTCGACGCCATAGGCGCCGATGTTCTGCATCGGCGCGGCGCCGACGGTGCCGGGGATCAGGCTGAGATTCTCCAGACCGTTGAGCCCTTGTTCCAGGCTCCACAGCACGAAGGGATGCCAGGGTTCGCCGCCTTCGGCCTCCACCAGCACCCGTTCGCCATCGTCTTCGAGGATGCGAATGCCGCGACTGGCCATGCGCAGCACCAACGCCTCGACATCGCGGGTCAGCAGCAGGTTGCTGCCGCCGCCGATCACCAGCAGCGGCAGATCATGCGACTCAGCCAGACGCAGCGCTTCGCGCACTTCGTCGTCGTTATGGGCTTGGGCAAACAGTCGGGCGCTTACCTCGACGCCGAAGCTGTTGAAGGTCTTGAGCGAAACCTCGCTCTGCAGATGCAGGCTCACAGGCGCCCCCTGATCTCGGTCAGCAATGCCTCGCTGGCCTGCTCGATCAGGTCCAGCACCTGCTCGAAGCCGTCTTCGCCGCCGTAATAGGGATCAGGCACTTCGTCCAGGGCCAGCTCATAGCGACGCAGATAAAGATCCAGATCCGCCTGGGCACCTGCCGGACGCAGCGCCTGCAGATTGCGCAGATTGCTCTGGTCCATGGCCAGGATCAGGTCGAAGCGCTGAAAATCGGCCGCCTCGACCTGCCGCGCGCGCAGCGCCGACAGGTCATAGCCGCGACGCTGCGCGGCAATGCGGGTGCGGCTGTCGGGCGCCTTGCCGACATGCCAGTCGCCGGTACCGGCGGAATCCACCTGCACCCGATCCTCCAGGCCGGCGGCGCGCAGCTTGTGGCGCAAGACGCCTTCGGCCGTGGGCGAACGGCAGATATTGCCCAGGCAGACGAAGAGGACTTTCATCAGGCCCCCAGCAGGCGGCGCACCCGCTCCAGGTCTTCGGCGGTGTCGACGCCGGCGGCCGGCGCCTCGAGGGCGTCGGCGACATGGATGCGCACGCCGTGGTACAGCGCGCGCAGCTGTTCCAGGCACTCGGTGTCTTCCAGCCAGCACGGGCCCCAGGCGACGAAGTCGTGGAGGAAACCGGCGCGGTAGGCGTAGATGCCGATATGACGACGATAAGGCACGCCGGCCGGCAGTACGTCGCGACTCTGGGCGAAGGCGTCGCGCGCCCAGGCCAGCGGCGCGCGGCTGAAGGTCAGGGCCAGACCATTCTTGTCGGCGACCACCTTGACCACATTGGGGTTGAACAACGCCTGGACGTCCTCGATGGGCTCGGCCAGGGTGGCGATAGCGGCCTGCGGATTGGCCGCCAGGTTGGCCGCCACCTGGTCGATGATCGCCGGCGGGATCAGCGGCTCGTCGCCCTGCACGTTGACCACTATGGCATCGTCGGCCAGGCCGAGTTGGCTGGCGACCTCGGCCAGGCGGTCGGTGCCGGAGTTGTGATCCTCGCGGGTCAGCAGCACCTCGGCGCCGAAGGCCTGGCAGGCCTCGACGATGCGTGCATCGTCGGTGGCCACCACCACACGGGCGGCGGAACTCTTCTTCGCCTGCTCCCAGACGTGCTGCACCATGGGCTTGCCGGCGATGTCCTGCAGCGGCTTGCCGGGCAGGCGGGTGGAGGCGTAACGGGCGGGAATGACGACGGTAAAGGCTGCGCTCATTTACTTGTCCAGGCGCTCGTCGGTGCTGAGGGTGCGCGCCTCGCTTTCCAGCATCACCGGGATGCCGTCGCGAATCGGGTAGGCCACGCCGGCGCCCTTGCTGATCAGTTCGGTCTTGTCTTCGGAGAGCTGCAGCGGGCCCTTGCAGATCGGGCAGGCGAGGATATCGAGCAGTTTAGGGTCCATGGCGGAGTCCTTGATGGGGTCATGAAGACCCCGGTATGAGGCGGGCCAACTCCTTGTCCAACCAGGCGACGAAGGCCGGCGTGGGCACGGCATCGACGGCCAGGTACCACCAGTCGGCGGCGGCGAAGGCCCGGCATTTCACCGCATCCTTCTCGGTCATCAGCACGGGCAGCGGCGGCTCGAAACGGAGCTGCGCAGCGTCGTACTGGGCATGGTCGGCGAAAGGGTGCGGAACCGGTCGCCAGTTTAGCGCTTCGAGGGTGGCGAAGAAACGCTGCGGGTTGCCGATGCCGGCTACCGCATGCACGGCCTGGCCGGCGGGGAAATGATCCAGGGGCACGCGCTCGCCGCTGGTCAGGTTGACCAGGGCGGTCGGCTGCAGGCGGAAGGCGTAGCCGTCGGCGCGATCGGCCTCGGCGCCGTTGAACAGCACGGCGTCCACCTCATCGAGGCGCTCGGCCGGCTCGCGCAACGGTCCGGCCGGCAGGCAGCGGCGGTTGCCCAGGCCGCGGGCGGCGTCGATCAGCACCAGCTCCAGGTCGCGCGCCAGGCGGTAGTGCTGCAGGCCGTCGTCGCAGAGGATCAGATCCAGCGGCTCCTCGGCCAGCAGCGCACGCACCGCACGGCCCCGATCCGGGTCGATCATCAGCGGCACAGCGGTGCGCTGGACGATCAACAGCGGCTCGTCGCCGGCCTGCGCCGCCGGCTGCTCGGCGCGCACCCGCCAGGGCAGGCTCGGCGGCGTGGCGCCATAGCCGCGACTGACCACGCCGACCTTGAGGCCGCGGGCACGGCAGTGCTGGATCAGAAAGAGGATCAACGGAGTCTTGCCGGTGCCGCCGACGGTGATGTTGCCCACCACCAGCACCGGCACCGGCGCGCGGTAGATCTCGCCCGCGCCGGCGAGAAAGCGCGCACGCTTGCCCTGCACCACGCGGCGGTACAGCCACTCCAGCGGGCGCAGCAGCGCCAGGGCCGGATGGCCGCGGTACCAGGCGTCGAGCAGACGGTCGGCAGCGCTCACTTAAGGGCTTTCCTGTGCTTCCACCGTGGTGATACGCAGGTGCGCGAAGCCCAGCTTGCCGGCCGCGTCCATGGCGGTGATCACCGCCTGGTGCGGAGTCTTGCCGTCGGCGCTGATGATCAGCGGCAGGCTGTTGTCGCCGCCGGACTCCTTCTGCAGCGCCGCCATCAGGTTGCTCAGGTTGCTTTCCAGCAGCGCCTTGCCGTTCACCGAGAAGGCGCCGTCGGTGCCGATCAGTATCTCCAGCTGTTTCAGCTCGGTCTGCTCCGGCGGCGTGCCGCTGACGGCCTCGGGCAGGTCGACCTTGAGCTGGGTCTCGCGGGTGAAGGTGGTGGTGACCACGAAGAACAGCAGCAGGATGAATACCACGTCGATCAGCGAAGCCAGGTTGATCTCGACGCTCTCCCGCGGTTTGCGCCGGAATTTCACGCCTTGCCCTCGCCCAGGTCGACGTCGCGGTCGCCCTGCACCATTTCCACCAGTTTGATCGCCTCCTGCTCCATGCCCACCACCAGCTCGTCGACGCGACGCTGCAGGTAGCGATGGAAGAACAGCGCCGGAATCGCCACCATCAGGCCGGCGGCGGTGGTGATCAGCGCCTTGGAGATACCGCCGGCGAGCATCGGCGCATTGGCCATGCCCGAGCCCATGAAGGAGCTGAAGATTTCGATCATGCCCAGCACGGTGCCGAGCAGGCCGAGCAGCGGGGCGATGCCGGCGATGGTGCCGAGGGCGTTGAGGTAGCGCTCCAGCTCATGGATGACACGGGCCGCGGCCTCCTCGATGCATTCCTTCATGATCTCGCGACCATGCTTGGAGTTGGCCAGGCCGGCGGCGAGGATCTGCCCCAGCGGCGAATGCTCGCGCAGCTCCTTGAGTTTCTGGTTGTTGAGCTTCTTGTCCTTGATCCAGCGCCAGACCTGGGCCAGCAGGTTGGCCGGGGTGACGCGGGCGGGCCGCAGGGTCCACAGGCGCTCGGCGACGATGCCGGCCGCGGCGATGGAGCAGAGAATGATCGGCAGCATCATCCAGCCGCCAGCTTTGACCAGTTCCCACACGGTAGAGAATCCCCCTCGAAAAAGTGGCGCCACTCTAGCATAGGGTGTCGCCCTCGCCGACCGCCGCCGTTCTCATTTTTCCCGCCAGAAACGTGCCTGGCGTCGCAATGCCTGCGCCTCGCCCTGCTCGCCCAGCAGCAGGCGCAGGGCGCCGCTCGTGGCGCTGTCGTGCAGCCGGGCGCCGGCCTCGCGGTAACGCGCCAACACCTGCGGATGGGGATGACCGAAGTTGTTGTGACGGCCGCGGGCGATCAGCACATGGCGCGGCGCCACCGCGTCGACGAAGGCCCGGCTGGAGGAGCTGCGGCTGCCATGGTGCGGCGCCAGCAGCCAGTGCGCCGCCAGGGGAAAGTCATCCTGCAGCAGCGCTTGCTCGGCGCGCGCATCGATATCGCCGGTCAGCAGCAGGCGCTCGCCGCCCGCCTCCACCAGCAGCACGCAGGAGCTCTGGTTGCCAGGCGCCGCCTGCACCCAGCGCCACAGGCGAAAGCTGACGCCATCCCACTGCCACTGCCGGCCCGACTCGCAGGGCTCGGCCGCAAGCCGCGCCCCCAGGCGTTCGGGCTCGCCGCTGAGCAGGCGCGCCACCGGCAGGCCGGCGACGATCGCGGCGGCGCCGCCGGCGTGGTCGTTGTCGGCATGGCTGAGCAACAGCAGATCGAGGTGCTGCAGGTTCAGCGCGCGCAACGACGGCAGGACGATGCGCTCGCCGCTGTCGAAATCGCCGAAACGCGGCCCGGCGTCGTACAGCAGACTGTGCGCGCGGGTGCGCACCAGCACCGATAACCCCTGCCCCACGTCCAGCAGCCAGACCTCGGCGCGCCCCTCCGGCAACGCCGGCGGCGGCAGAAACAGCGCCGGCAACAGCAGGGCCAGGCCGGGCAGGCGTAGCGGCACCCCGGCCGGCAGCAACAACAGCAGCGCCCCGCCCAGGGCCAACAGCCAGGCCCACAGCGGCAGATTGCTCGGCAACCAGGCCGGCAGCCAGCCAGCGATATGGCCGAGCAACAGGAATAACAGCTGCAAGGCGCCGCCGGCCAGCCACAGCAGACCCTCGCCCAAGCCCGGCACGGGCAGCAACAGGGTGCCGAGCAAGGCCAGCGGCACCACCAGCAGACCGACCCAGGGCACGGCGATCAGGTTGGCCAACGGCCCGCTGCTGCTGACCGGCAAGCCGAGGATCAGCATCAGCGGCAGCAGGCCGATGGCCATGGTCCACTGCGCGCGGGTCAGCCCGCGCCACCAGCCCCACACGCCCAGGCGGCCGCCGAACACCAGAATCAGGATTGCCACCGCGGCGAAGGACAACCAGAAGCCCGGCTGCAGCGAGGCCAGCGGTTCCAGCAGCAACACCGCGAGCAAGGCCAGCAGCAGCGGCCACCAGGCGCCGAGATGACGAAAGCGCAGGCGCCACAGCAGCACCAGCGCCACCATCACGCAGGCCCGCCGCACCGGCACCTCGAAACCGGCGAGCAGGCCGTAACCCAGGGCGCCGACCAAGGCCAGGACACAGGCGGCCGGCAGCCAGGGCCAGCGCTGTGGCCAGGCGCCCACACGTGCCAGGAAGGCCACCAGGCCATAGAGAAAACCCGCCAGCAGGGCGATGTGCTGACCGGAGATGACCATCAGATGCACCGTGCCGGTGTGCTGCAGCAGGCGCCAGTCGGCGGTCGTCAGCCCCGAGCCGTCGCCCAGCACCAGGGCGGCGATACCGCCCTCGCGGCCGAAGGCCGGAGCCGCCAGCAAACGCTGGCGCAAGCCATCGCGCCAGCTGCCCAGGCCACTGGCCGGCGCCAGCCGCTGGCCGGCCTTGATCGTACCGGTGGCGCCAATGCGCTGCGCCAGCAGCCAGGCCTCGTAATCGAAGCTGTGCGGATTGACCAGACCATGCGGGCGCTTGAGGTTGACCGCCAGGCGCCAGCGCTCGCCGCCGCGAATATCCGGCCCGCCATACCAGGCCAGGCGCAGCCGCCGCGGCAGCTCGGTGCGACGCGAATGGGCGCCCTCCAGCTGGAAACGCACCACGCCCTCGCCGACCTCCGGCAGGCCGACCACCCGCCCCTCCAGCCACAGGGTGCGGCCGTCCAGCGCCGGCGCCAGGCGGTCGTCCAGGGCCCACTGCGCCGAACAGCAGGCCCAGGCCAGACCGAGCAGAAAGCAGCCGATGAAATAGAGCCGCGAGAGCAACAACAGCAGCCCGGCGCCGGCCAGCAGCGCCAGCAGCCATCCCGGCGGCAACTGCGGCAGAAATCGCAGCGACAGCAAGCCCGCGGCCAGCGCCAACATCCCTGTGCGCATCCTCATTCCCTCGTCCGAAAGCGCCTGGCAAACCCTTGCAGCGCTCACCCGCTGTCACAATCTTAAGAAAGCGAACGGTCATGAATCTGTGCATAATACCGGCGCTTCAGCCTGCCCAGAGACTCTTCATGCCGCGTCGTTTATTTAAGCGCTACATGCCCCATCCCGACAGCATCAAGGGCAACAAATCCCTGCGCTTTCTCGGCAGCCTGATCCACGACCCCAACCTCTGGCACCTCAACCGCCATTCGGTGGCCCGCGCCATGGCCATCGGCCTGTTCTGGGCGATGATCCCCATGCCCATGCAGATGCTCGCCGCTGCCGCCGTGGCCATTCCGCTGCGGGCCAACCTGCCGATCTCCATCGGCCTGGTGTGGCTGACCAACCCGATCACCATGCCGCCGGTGTTCTACTGCACCTACAAGCTCGGCGCCTGGATCACCCAGACCCCGGCGATGAAGATGCCCAGCCACCTGAGCCTGGAGTGGATCACCGCCGAACTGGCCATCCTGTGGAAGCCGCTGCTGATCGGCTCGTTCGTCTCCGGCCTGGTGCTCGCCGTTCTGGGCTATGTGCTGACCATGCTCTACTGGCGCTGGTGGGTGCAGCACAGCTGGCGCAAGCGCCAGGAAAATCGACGCCAGCGCGAGCAGCGTTGAGCTAGAAAAAAAGCCGTCGGATTCGACGGCTTTTTTGCTTTCACTCGTAGCGTAGCGCCTCGGCTGGCTGCACCTGCGCCGCCCGCCAGGAGGGATAGAGGGTGGCGAGAAAGCTGAGGATCAGCGCTGCCGAGCAGATCAGCGCCACGTCGAGCCACTGCAGGTCCGACGGCAGGCTGCTGATGAAGTAGACGTCCGAGCTCAGCACCTGCTGGCCGGCGAAGGATTCCAGCCAGGCCACCAGGGCGCTGACGTTGAGCGCGGCGAGCACGCCGAGCAGGGTGCCGACCAGGGTGCCGACCACGCCGATCACCGTGCCCTGGACCATGAACACCGCCATGATCTGCCGCGGCGTGGCGCCCAGGGTGCGCAGGATGGCGATGTCGCCGCCCTTGTCGGCCACCACCATGATCAGCGTGGCGATGATGTTGAACGCCGCCACCGCGACGATCAGCAGCAGCAGCAGGCCGATCATGGTCTTCTCCATCTTCATCGCGCTGAACAGGCTGCCCTGGGTATGGGTCCAGTCGTCGGCGCGGTAGCCCTCGCCCAGTTGCGCGGCCAGCGCTGTGGATACCTGCGGCGCCTGGTACAGGTCCTGGAGCGCCAGGCGCACGCCCGGCACGCTGCCCTCCGGCAGGCGCTGCAGCGCGGCGGCGTCGGCGACGTGGATCAGCGCCAGCGAGCTGTCCAGTTCGGCGCCGACCTTGAACACCGCCGCCACGTTCAACCGCTGCATGCGCGGGGTGACGCCGCCGGGGGCACTGCTCAGCTCGGGAATGATCAGGGTCAGCTTGTCGCCCACCTGCAGGCCGAAACGCCGTGCGGTGATGTCGCCGATGACCACGCCGTATTCGCCCGGCTGCAGGTTGTCCAGGCTGCCCTGGCGGATATGCCCGGGCAGGATCGACACCTGGGCCTCTTCGGCCGGGTCGATGCCGTGGATCTGGATCGGCTGCATCACCCCGCGGTGCGAGAGCATGCCCTCCAGCTCGGCGAACGGCGCCGCCGCCAGCACCTGGGGATTGGCCAGGGCCTTGCCGGCCAGGGCGCGCCAGTCGGCGACCGGCTCGGCGCCGTAGAGCGTGGCGTGCGGCACCATGCCGAGGATGCGCGAGCTCATTTCCTTCTGGAAGCCGTTCATCACCGACAGCACCACGATCATCGCCAATACGCCCAGGCCCAGGCCGATCATCGAAGTCAGCGAGATAAAGGAAATGAAGTGATTGCGGCGCTTGGCCCGGGTGTAGCGGGCGCCGATGAAGAGACTCAGCGGGCGGAACATCAGAGGGCCACCAGCTTGCCGTCCTGCAGGCTCAGCACGCGATCCATCTGCCGCGCTAGCTGCATGTCGTGGGTCACCACCAGAAACGCGGTGTTGGAATCGCGGCTGAGCTCGCGCATCAGCTGCTGGATGCCTTCGGCGGTGTGGTGGTCGAGGTTGCCGGTGGGCTCGTCGAGCAGCACCAACCCCGGGCGGTTGACCAGGGCGCGGGCGATGGCCACGCGCTGGCGCTCGCCGCCGGACAGTTCGGCCGGCTTGTGATTGAGGCGATGGCCCAGACCGACCCGCTCCAGCAGTGCGGTGGCGCGCTGGCGCGCCTCGGCGATCGGCGTCTTGCCGATCAGCAGCGGCATGCAGGCGTTTTCCAGCGCGGTGAATTCGGCCAGCAGGTGATGGAACTGGTAGACGAAGCCCAGCGCGCGGTTGCGCAGCAGGCCGCGGGCCGTTTCGCTCAGCGCCGACAGCTGCTCGCCGGCCAGCCAGACGCTGCCCGCGCTGGGCGTATCCAGGCCGCCGAGCATGTTCAGCAGGGTGCTCTTGCCCGAGCCGGAGCTGCCGACGATGGCCACCCGCTCGCCGGCCAGCAGTTCCAGCTCCAGGCCGTCGAGCACCACCACCGACTCGGGGCCCTCGTCGTAACGCTTGCCCAGGTTGCGGCAGCTGAGCACGGCGGTCTGCTGTTGCATGGCATTTTCGTTGGTCAGGTCATTCATAACGCAGGGCCTCGGCCGGCTGGGTACGCGCGGCGCGCCAGGCCGGGTACAGGGTGGCGAAGAAACTCAGGAACAGCGCCGCGGTGCAGACCATGACCACGTCGGCCGTCTGCAGCTGCGAAGGCAGGTAGTCGATGAAGTACACGTCGGCGTTGAGGAACTTGATCCCCAGCAGCCTTTCCAGGCCGGCGATCAGGCTGCTGATATTGAGCGCGGCGAGGATGCCCAGCGCGGCGCCGATCAGGGTGCCGACCACGCCGATCACCGTGCCCTGGACCATGAAGATGGCCATGATCTGCCGCGGCGTGGCGCCCAGGGTGCGCAGGATGGCGATGTCGGCCTTCTTGTCGGTGACCACCATCACCAGGGTGGAAATGATATTGAACGCGGCCACCGCGACGATCAGCAGCAGCAGCAGGCCGATCATGGTCTTCTCCATGCGGATGGCCTGGTACAGATTGCCGTGGCTGCGCGTCCAGTCGCGGGCATAGAAGTCGCCATCCAGGGTCTGGGCGATTTCCCAGGCGCTGCGCGGCGCCTGGAACAGGTCGTCGAACTTCAGGCGCAGGCCCTGCACCTGATCCGGGCGCCAGCGCTGCAGGCGCGCCAGGTCACTGATGTTGGCCAGGGCCAGGGCGCCGTCGATCTCGCCGGCGCCGACATGGAAGATGCCGGTGACGGTGAAGCGCTTCAGGCGCGGGAACATGCCGGCCGGGGTGACGGTGACCTCGGGGGCGACGAAGGTGACCTTGTCCCCCAGTTGCAGCCCGAGCTTGGCCGCCGCCTTGTCACCGATGACCATGGCGAATTCGCCCGGCTGCAGGCTGTCGAGGCTGCCTTGCTGGAAGAAGTCGTCGATGATCGACACCTTGCGCTCCTGCTCGGGATCGACGGCATTGATCAGCACCTTCTGCACCTTGCCCTGGTGGGTCAGCAGGCCCTGCATCTGGGTGAAGGGCGCCAGCGCCTCGACCCGCGGGTGGCGCTCGACCTGGCGCGCCAAGGCCGGCCAGTCGCTCACCGGGGTGGCCGACTCGACCGTGGCATGGGGAATCATGCCCAGCACCCGGGTACGCATCTCGTGGTCGAAACCGTTCATCACCGACAGCACCAGAATCATCACCATCACCCCGAGGGTGAGGCCGAGCATGGAGGTCAGGGAGATGAAGGAAACGAAATGGTTGCGGCGCTTGGCCCGCGTATAGCGCGTACCGATGAATACGAACAGAGGTCTGAACATGTCGGGGAGGATTCGGAGAAAGAGGAACGTCCTTGTGGCAGGGCCCGGCGAGCAGCTTTACACTCAGACCACCACTGCTGCCATGGGTTCGCCATGTCGACACACGATGAAGATGATCGCCGCGAATACTATCGTATCGACGACACGATAGCACTGGAATTCAGCCTGTTGTCGGGGGCCGAAGCCCAGGCCAGCGACGCGCTTCACGATACCTCGCCGCTGTTCAACCTGCTCAGCGACCTGCACCTGATGGACTTTGAGTCGCAGCACCTGCTGCGCCATATCAGCGAGCGCGACCGCACCCTGGCCAACTACCTCAAGGTGATCAACAAGCGCATCGACCTGCTCGGCCAGGCCGTGGCGCAGAGCCTGCTGCGCGATATCGGCGTGCCGCGCCAGGTGTCGCTGTCCGAAGGCGGCATCAGCTTCAACCATGGCCAGGCCGTGGCGCCCGGCAGCCACCTGGCGATCAAGATGGTCCTGATGCCGCAGGCCCTCGGCCTGCTGCTGCGCGCCCAGGTGGTGCATTGCCGCCCGCGCGCCGACGGCCAGTACGAGATCGGCACCGAGTTCGAAGCGTTGACCGACGCACAGCGCCAGTTGCTGGCCCGGCATATCCTGCAGAAGCAGGCCCTGGAACGTCGCCAGGCCCGCGAATGACCGCCGCCAAGGAACCCTCATGTATCGCTTCGTGCTACTGCTCGCCCTGCTCACCCCTACCATCCTGCTCGCCGACACCCTGACCATTCCATTGGGCAGCCAGGGCGCCGATCTCGATGCGCGCAACCTGCCGCAAAAAGGCGAGTCCAAAGGCTCGGTGCTGGAGCGCTTCGGCCTGGCCGACGAGGAACACCGGCCGGTCGGTCAGCCGCCGATCACCCGCTGGGACTACCGCGAGTTCAGCGTCTACTTCGAATACGACCACGTGATCAACAGCGTGCGCCACCACCGGCCGCGCCATCTGGACCCCGCCAAGGAGCAACAGTGACCCTTATCTACGGCCATCGCGGCGCCAAGGGCGAAGCCCCGGAAAATACCCTGGCCAGCTTCCAGCGTTGCCTGGAGCACGGCGTCGAGCGCTGCGAGCTGGACCTGCACCTGTCGCGCGACGGCGAGCTGATGGTGATTCACGACCCGACCCTCAAGCGCACCACCGGCCTGCGCGGCAAGGTGGTCGAGCACGACGCCGCCGAACTGGCGACATACGACGCGCGCAAGGGCGGCCCCGGCTGGGTGCGTCCCTGCCCGATTCCGCGCCTGGAACAACTGTTCGAGCAGTGCCGCTTCGCCCACTGGCAGCTGGAAGTGAAGAGCGCCTCCAAGGTGCGCGCCGCGCGCACCGTGCTGGCCATCGCCGAACTGGCCGAGCGCTTCGGCCTGCGCGAGCAGGTGACCATCACCTCCAGCTCGCGCGAGGTGCTCAAGGCTGCCCGCGAGCTGACCCCGCAGCTGCAGCTGGGCCTGGTGGCCGAATACGCCTGGCTCGACCCGCTCAAGGTGGCCGCCCATTACGGCTGTCACCTGCTCGCGCTGAACTGGACGCTGTGCACCCCGGAACGCCTGCTCAAGGCGCAGAAACAGGGGCTGCACGTGTCGGTGTGGACGGTCAACGACGCCGCGCTGATGCGCCGCCTCGCCGACTTCGGCGCCGACAGCATCATCACCGACTTCCCCGGCCTGGCGGTGCAGACGCTGCGCGGCTGAGGCTCGGCGGCTTTACCCCGCATCGCCCGGATGCAACCCGGGGATGCCCTCGCGCCAGGCCCCGTACAAGCAACGCCCGAGAACGAAAAAACCGGCCAATGTCCGGTTTTTTCGTCTTGCCGCCTGGTGCGCTAGAAGCTCTCCCGATTCGGCCAGCGCCACTCGGAAGCATCCTCCCAGCCCGTCTCCCCGACCGGCTCAGGCCACCGGCCGGAGCCGCTCAAAAAAGCCGGTTGAGGCCGTCGAACGCCGCCACCCGATAGGCCTCGGCCATGGTCGGGTAGTTGAAGGTGGTGTTGACGAAGTACTTGATGCTGTTCGCCTCGCCCTTCTGGTTCATGATCGCCTGGCCGATATGCACGATCTCCGAGGCCTGGTAGCCGAAGCAGTGCACGCCCAGCACTTCCAGCGTCTCGCGGTGGAACAGGATCTTCAGCATGCCCACCGGCTCCACCGCGATCTGCGCCCGCGCCATGCCCTTGAAGAAGGCCTTGCCCACTTCGTAGGGCACCTTGGCCTGGGTCAGTTCGCGCTCGTTCTTGCCGATCGAGCTGATCTCCGGAATGGTGTAGATCCCGGTCGGCACATCGTCGACGAAACGCCAGCTGCCGTTGTCGACGATGCTGCCGGCCGCCGAACGGCCCTGGTCGGAGGCGGCGCTGGCCAGGCTCGGCCAGCCGATCACGTCGCCGGCGGCGTAGATGTTGCTGACCTCGGTGCGGTAGTGCTCGTCGACCTGGATCTGCCCGCGGCTGTTGACCTTGATGCCGATGTTCTCCAGGCCCAGCTGGTCGGTGTTGCCGGTACGACCGTTGCACCAGAGAAGCGCGTCAGCCTTGATCTTCTTGCCGGACTTGAGGTGCAGGATCACCCCGTTCTCCAGGCCCTCGATGCGCTCGTACTCCTCGTTGTGGCGGATCAGCACGTTGTTGTTGCGCAGGTGGTAGGAGAGTGCGTCGGAGATCTCGTCGTCGAGGAAGCTGAGCAGCTGATCGCGGTTGTCGATCAGATCCACCAGCACGCCCAGGCCGCTGAAGATCGAGGCGTATTCGCAGCCGATCACCCCGGCGCCGTAGATGATCAGCCGGCGCGGGGTGTGACCGAGGCTGAGGATGGTGTCGCTGTCGTAGATGCGCGGGTGACGGAAGTCGACGTCGGCCGGGCGGTAGGGGCGCGAACCGGTGGCGACGACCACCTGCTTGGCCACCAGCTTTTCCACCACACCGTTGAGGCAGACCACTTCCACGGTCTGCTCGTCGGCGAAGCTGGCGGTGCCGAAGTAGGTGTCGATGCGGTTGCGCGCGTAGTAGCCGGTGCGCGAGGTGACCTGCTTGGCGATCACCTTCTCCGCGCTCTTGAGCACGTCGGGGAAGGAGAACCAGCGCGGCTCGCCGATCTGGCGGAACATCGGGTTGGTGTTGAACTGCATGATCTGCCGCACCGAGTGGCGCAGCGCCTTGGACGGGATGGTGCCGAGGTGGGTGCAGTTGCCGCCGACCAACGGACGGTTGTCCACCACTGCCACCTTGCGCCCGGCCTTGGCCGCGTTCATCGCCGCGCCCTCGCCCGCTGGCCCGGAGCCCAGCACCACCACATCGTAGTTGTAGACCGCCATGTTTACTCCTTCGCATCAGACCGCGGCGCGCGTGGCGCAGCCGCGGCAGGGCCGGCACCGCACGGGCGGCGCCGGCAATCAATCAAACGGGGATCAGCGCTTGCTCGCGTCGTAGGCCAGATCGGTGCGTGGCGCCTCGGCCGGGTCGCGGTTGACCTCTTCGCACTTCTCGCGGCTACCGCCGCAGATCGAGCATTCCTTCTCGATGCCCAGGTTGGCGATGCCGCCGCAGGAACCGGCGATCGGCTTACGGCCCATGATCACACCCACGGCCATCATGCCGACGACCAGCAGCATGGCCAGGAAAACTACCAAGAAAGTCATTGTTCCTCTCCTGCAGCGAATAGCTGCTCGAATGCGGTGCTGCCGCGTGTGACGAAGCCCTCGCCCTCACGCGTCACGAAAAACGCCGCGATACCGTTGCGCTCGGCGAAGGCCAGACCGGCCTCGGGACCGAGCACCATCAATAGGGTAGACAAGCCATCGGCGCGCAAGGTCGATGGATCGGCCACGGTGACCGCCGCCAGCCGGTGATTGACCGGCATGCCGGTCAGCGGATCGAGGGTGTGTGAGTAGCGCTGGCCGTTTTCCTCGAAGTAGTTGCGGTAATCGCCGGAGGTGGAGATGCCGTAACCGTCGAGCTGGAGGATGCGCTGGGCCACCCGCTGGTCGTCGCGCGGCGCCTCCAGGCCGATGCGCCAATGGCTGCCGTCGGGCTTGAGGCCGGCCGCCTTGAGCTCGCCGGTGGCTTCTACCAGGTAGCTGGTGACGCCCAGTTCGGCCAGGCGGGCGACGATGCGGTCGACCGCATAGCCAGCGGCGATGCTGTTGAAGTCGACCTGTACGTCGACCGCCTTGCACAGCCGCTCGCCGTCGATACGCAGGTGCTGCTGACCGACCCGCTGGCGCACCGAGGCCAGCTGCGCGGCACTCGGCACCGCCTCGCCCTGCCCCTTGGGACCGAAGCCCCAGAGGTCGAGCAGCGGCTCCAGCGTCAGGTCGAACGAGCCCTGGCTCTCTGCATGCAGGCGATTGCCGGCGCGCACCAGCTCCAGCACCCCCGGCGGCATGGCCTGGCAGGTGCCGGCCGGCGCGCGGTTGAACTGCTCGATCAGCGAGTCGGCGCGGTAGGTGGACATCTGCTGGTCGATTTCGGCGAGGATCGCCTCGGTCGCCGCCTTGAGTTCGGCCTGCGCCGCCACGCCGTCGCTGCGCACGTACTTGACCGAATAGGTGCTGCCCATGGTCGGGCCGCCGAACTCTTCGATCCGTTTAGAATGCAAGCAGCCCGTTAGGGCTGCCGCCAGGGCGACAGCGATAACGGGCTGGAGTAGCGCAAAGCTCATGCTTAGCCGCCGAAGTCGTCGAGGAGAATGTTCTCCGGCTCGACGCCCAGGTCGGTCAGCATCTTGATCACCGCGGCGTTCATCATCGGTGGGCCGCACATGTAGAACTCGCAATCCTCCGGAGCCGGGTGGTCCTTCAGGTAGTTCTCGTACAGCACGTTGTGGATGAAGCCTTTCAGGCCGGTCCAGTTGTCTTCAGGCAGCGGGTCGGACAGCGCCAGGTGCCACTTGAAGTTGTCGTTCTCGGCCTGCAGCTGGTCATACTCTTCGACGTAGAAGGCCTCGCGCATGGAGCGCGCGCCGTACCAGAAGCTGATCTTGCGCTTGGATTTGAGGCGCTTGAGCTGGTCGAAGATGTGCGAACGCATCGGCGCCATGCCGGCACCACCACCGATGAAGACCATCTCGGCGTCGGTGTCCTTGGCGAAGAACTCGCCGAAGGGTCCGTACACGGTGATCTTGTCGCCCGGCTTGAGGCTGAACACGTAGGAACTCATCTTGCCCGGCGGCAGATCGTCCTTGCCGGGGGGCGGCGAGGCGATACGGATGTTGAACTTCACCAGGCCGCGCTCTTCCGGGTAGTTGGCCATGGAATAGGCACGGATCACGGTCTCGTCGACCTTGGACACGTACTTCCACTGGTTGAACTTGTCCCAGTCGCCGCGGTACTCCTCCTGGATGTCGAAGTCCTTGTAGTACACGGTGTGCGGCGGGCATTCCAGCTGCACGTAACCGCCGGCGCGGAAGTCGACGTTCTCGCCTTCCGGCAGCTTGAGCGTCAGCTCCTTGATGAAGGTGGCCACGTTCGGGTTGGACTCGACGGTGCACTCCCACTTCTTTACGCCGAAGACTTCTTCCGGCACCTCGATCTTCATGTCCTGCTTGACCGGGGTCTGGCAGGACAGGCGCCAGCCCTCGCGGGCCTCGCGCTTGGTGAAGTGCGACTCTTCGGTGGACAGCATCTCGCCGCCGCCGGATTCGACGATGCACTTGCACTGGGCGCAGGTGCCGCCGCCGCCGCAGGCGGAAGACAGGAACACGTTGTTGTCGGCCAGGGTCTGCAGCAGCTTGCCGCCGGCCGGCACCACGATGGTTTTTTCGCCGTTGATCTCGATGCTCACGTCGCCGCTGGACACCAGCTTGGCGCGCGCGGCGAGAATGATCAGCACCAGCGCCAGAACGATGGCGGTGAACATGCCGATGGCGAGGAAGATTTCGTAATTGATCATCTGCTCATCCTTTCCTTACAGCTGCACGCCGGAGAAGGACATGAAGCCCAGCGACATCAGACCGATGGTGATGAAGGTGATGCCCAGACCCTGCAGGCCAGCCGGCACGTCGCTGTACTTGAGCTTCTCGCGAATGCCCGCCAGCGCAGCGATGGCCAGTGCCCAGGAGACGCCTGCACCGACGCCGTAGACGGTGCTCTCGGCCAGGTTGTAATCGCGCTCGACCATGAACAGCGAGCCACCCATGATGGCGCAGTTCACGGTGATCAGCGGCAGGAACACACCGAGGGCGTTGTACAGCGAGGGCACGTACTTATCCAGGGTCATTTCCAGGATCTGCACGATGGCCGCGATCACGCCGATGAAGGTCAGCAGGCCGAGGAAGGACAGGTCCACCTCAGGCAGGCCGGCCCAGGCCAGGGCACCATCCTTGAGGATGTTGGTGTAGATCAGGTTGTTCACCGGCATGGTGATACCCAGCACCACGACCACGGCGATACCGAGACCGATGGCGGTTTCCACCTTCTTGGAGATGGCGATAAAGGTGCACATGCCGAGGAAGAACGCCAGCGCCATGTTCTCGACGAACACCGCACGGACGAACAGGCTGATGTAATGCTCCATTAGTAGGCCTCCTTGTTGGATACCTGAGGCGCCATCTTGTAGGCGTTCTTCTCAACCTGGTCTTTCTTCCAGGCGCGGATGCCCCAGATGAACAGACCGATCAGGAAGAAGGCCGAAGGTGGCAGCAGCAGCATGCCGTTGGGCTGGTACCAGCCGCCGTCGTTGACCACCGAGAAGATCTCGTAGCCCATCAGCTTGCCCGCGCCGAACAGCTCGCGGATCACGCCTAGGGCGATCAGCATGGCGCTGTAGCCGAGACCGTTGCCGATCCCGTCGAAGAACGACAGCACCGGCGGGTTCTGCATGGCGAAGGCCTCGGCGCGGCCCATCACGATGCAGTTGGTGATGATCAGACCGACGAACACCGAGAGCTGCTTGGACAGGCTGAAGGCGTAGGCCTTGAGCACCTGATCCACCACGATCACCAGCGAGGCGATGATCACCATCTGCACGATCATGCGGATCGAGCTGGGGATCTGGCTGCGGATCAGCGAGATGAACAGGTTGGAGAAACCGGTCACCAGGGTCAGCGCGGCGGACATCACCAGCGCGGTCTGCAGGTTCGAGGTCACCGCCAGGGCCGAGCAGATCCCGAGGATCTGCAGGCCGATGGGGTTGTTGTTGAAGATCGGATTGAGCAGGACTTCTTTAATAGTCGGCTGCGACATGATCAGGCCTCCCCTGCACGCAGGTTAGCGATAAACGGACCGAAGCCGTTCTGGCCGAGCCAGAACTTCAGCAGGTTGTCGACACCTTTGCCGGTGAGGGTGGCGCCGGCCAGGCCGTCGACCTGGTGCGCGGCCTTCGGACCCTGCGGATCGACGCTGCCCTTGACGACTTCCACGGCCAACTCGCCGTTGTCGTCGAACAGGGTCTTGCCCGGCCACTGGCCCTTCCACTTCGGGTTGTCCACCTCGCCGCCGAGACCGGGGGTCTCGCCGTGCTGGTAGAAGCCCATGCCCACCACGGTGTTCAGATCCCCTTTCACCGCGATAAAGCCGTGCAGGGTCGACCACAGGCCGTAGCCGCGCACCGGCAGGATCAGGGTTTCCACCTGGCCGTCCTTCTCCACCATGTACACGGTGCTGAAACGCTCCTGGCGCTTGATCCCGGCGATGTCGTCGCTGCCTTTCAGCACGCTGGACAGGCTCGGGTCCTTGGACGCCTTGAGCGGATCGAAGGTGATCGGGTTGTGCGCATCGGAGAACTTGCCGCTCTCCAGGTCTACCAGCTTGGCGGTGATGGTGCTGTTGAACAGCTCCTTGACCTTGGCCGCGGACATGCCCGCCTCGCCCAGACCGGCGATGGCCAGGATGCTGCGCTGCTTGTCGAGCAGGCGGTTTTCCACCTGGGTCGGCTTCAGGGCGATGGCGGCGCCGGCGACGAACACCGAGCACACCAGGCACACCAGCAGGGCCACCGTCAGGGTGCGGACGGTGGATTCTTTTTGACTAGACATTGCGTGCCAGCCTCCGCTTGATATTGGCTTGAACGACGAAGTGGTCGATCAGCGGTGCAAACAGGTTGGCGAACAGGATCGCCAGCATCATGCCCTCGGGGAAGGCCGGGTTGACCACGCGGATCAACACCACCATCACGCCGATCAGGGCGCCGAAAATCCACTTGCCGGTGTTGGTCATGGAGGCCGACACCGGGTCGGTGGCCATGAAGAACATGCCGAAGGCGAAACCGCCCACCACCAGGTGCCAGTACCAGGGCATGGCGAACATCGGGTTGGTGGTCGAGCCGATGGCGTTGAGCAGCAGGGACAGGCCGATCATGCCCAGCATCACGCCGGCGACGATGCGCCAGGCGGCGATCTTGGTGATCAAGAGCACCAGGCCGCCGATGGCGATGGCCAGGGTGCTGGTCTCGCCCAGTGAGCCGTGAATGGTGCCGACGAAGGCGTCCATCCAGGTGATGCCGTTATTGATCACGTTCTCCACGCCGCCGGAAGCCGCCAGGCTCAGCGAGGTGGCGCCGGCGAAGCCGTCCACCGCGGTCCACACCGCATCGCCCGACATCTGCGCCGGGTAGGCGAAGAACAGGAAGGCACGGCCGGTCAGCGCCGGGTTGAGGAAGTTCTTGCCAGTACCGCCGAACACTTCCTTGCCGATCACCACGCCGAAGCTGATGCCCAGGGCCACCTGCCACAGCGGAATGCTCGGCGGCAGGATCAGGGCGAACAGCACGGAGGTGACGAAGAAGCCCTCGTTGACCTCGTGCTTGCGGATCGAGGCGAACAGCACTTCCCAGAAGCCGCCGACGATGAAGGTCACTGCGTAGACGGGCAGGAACCAGGCAGCGCCCTGGACGAAGTTGTCCCACAGGCTGTTGGGATCGAAGCCGGCCAGCGAACCGATCAGGGCGAAGCGCCAGCCTTCCTGGCTCGCCAGCAGCTCGGGGCTCTGGGCGAAGATCAGGTTGGCCTGGTAGCCGGTGTTCCACATACCGAAGAACATCGCCGGGAAGGTGCACAGCCACACGGTGATCATCATGCGCTTGAGGTCGATGCCGTCACGCACGTGGGCGGTGGTCTTGGTCACGCTGCCGGGGCGATAGAAGAAGGTGTCGATGGCCTCGTAGAGGGCGTACCACTTCTCGTACTTGCCGCCCTTCTCGAAGTTGTGCTCGATCTTATCGAGGAATGCACGAATGCCCATGGCTTAACCCTCCTTCTCTATGCGGCTGAGGTTATCCCGCAGGATCGGGCCGTATTCGTACTTGCCGGCACAGACGTAGGTGCACAGCGCCAGATCTTCTTCGTCGAGCTCCAGGCAACCCAGTTTCTGGGCCATCTCGGTGTCACCGACGATCAGGTAGCGCAGCAGTTGGGTCGGCAGGATGTCCAGCGGCATCACCGCTTCGTAGTTGCCTACCGGCACCATGGCGCGCGGGCTGCCGTTGGTGGTGGTGGTGAAGTTGAACAGCTTGGCGCCGGCCAGCTTGGAGACGAAGATGTTCAGCACCGAGTGCTTGTTAACCCCGGCACGCAGGTAATGCATCATCTCGCGGTCGTTGCCCTCGCCCAGGCACGACACCTGGTTGTGGTAGCGACCGAGGAAGGCGAAGGCGCCCTGAGCGGTACGCCCGCCGAACACCGAGCCGGAAATCACCCGATTGAAGCCGGGCTTGAGTTCGCCGGCGGTGAGCTCTTCCAGGTTGGCGCCCAGACGGGTGCGCAGCAGACGCGGCTGCTCGGCGACCGGACCGCCCAGCGCGACCACGCGCTCGACGAACAGCTGACCGGTGGTGAACAGCTTGCCCACGGCGATCACGTCCTGGTAGCCGATCTGCCACACGCTCTTGCTGGCGCCGACCGGGTCGAGGAAATGAATGTGGGTACCCGGCAGGCCGGCCGGATGCGGGCCGGCGAAGGCCTCGCTCTGCACCTTGGCCAGCTTCTCGCCGGGCAGGTTGGCGCCATCGGCCTTGCACAGGAAGACCTTGGCCAGGTTGCCCAGCACTTTCAGACCGTTTTCGAAATCGGCGGCATGCTCGGCGATCACCACGGCCGGATCGGCGGCCAGCGGATGGGTGTCGACGGCGGTGACGAAGATCGAACTGGGCACGGCATCGATGGCCGGCACCTTGCTGAACGGACGCGTGCGCAGCGCGGTCCACAGGCCGGACTGCAGCAGGTTCTCGCGCACCTGGGCGTCGCTCAGCGCATCGAGCTGAGCGGCCGGGTACTGGGCGAAGGTTTCCTGCTCGTCGCCGTCGATATCGATCACCAGCGACTGCAGCACGCGCTTCTCGCCGCGATGAATGGCGCTGACCACGCCGGCAGCCGGTGCGGTGTAACGCACGCCGGGGGTCTTCTTGTCGGTGAAGAGCAGTTGACCGAGCTTGACCCGATCACCGACCTGCACTTCCATCGTCGGCTTCATCCCGTGATAGTCGAAGCCGATGACGGCGACACTGCGCACGGGCCTGGCGGCCTCGATACGCTGTGCCGGCGCACCCGTTATGGGCAAATCGAGCCCATGCTTTAGTTTGATCATAGGTTTGCCTAACCACTGATTTAGAAAGCTTTTTATAGGACAGGGGCAGCAGCCGAAGGTCTAATAGACTCAACCACGCCGATGCATTATTGGCGTGGATGATGATGCCGAACCTGGGTAAAAAATCCGCTTGATTATAAAGACGCCCCCCGAGGCTGGCCACCCAAGCGCTTGCTTTTTTTGACTTTTCGGTAACAGCGCGCAACAGATCGCGACTTGACCCGGATCAGCCTTCGGCGCAATTAAATAGAGCCTTTTCAGCCTGGGGATAGCCGCCATGCCGCGCGCTCTGCTCGCCCTCCTCCTGACCCTCGCCAGCCCGCTGCTGCTGGCCAACAGCGATCTGCGCCTGAGCGAAGCGGCCTTCGCCCCGCAGGTGGCGCAGCTCGAACGCAAGAACCAGGCGGTACTCACCTACCTGTGGGCCGACGTCTACGCCGCCGCGCTCTACACCCCCAACGGCATCAGCCCGCGCGAGTCGCTGAACGGCCCGCACGCCAAACGCTTGGAGCTCTACTACTTCCGCAACATCGCGCGCAGCGATGTGATCAAGGCCGCCTGGCTCACCCTCGAACGCCAGCTCGACGCCCAACGCCTGGCCGCCCTGCGCGATGAACTGGACGCCCTGCACGCGACCTTCAAGGACATTCGCCCCGGCGACCGCTACGCCCTCGACTACGACCGCGAGCAGGGCCTGCGCCTGCTGCGCAATGGCGAAACCGCCTTTCGCAGCGCCAACCCCGAGCTGGCCGACGCCTACCTGGGTATCTGGCTGGCGCCCGACGGCCTGTCCGACAAACTGCGCGACCAGCTGCTGGCCGACCAATAAAAAACGGGAGCCGAAGCTCCCGTTCTTTATTGCCCCTGGCGCTTAGCGCGGGAAGGCCGGCGGGTTGACCCCAGCCATGTCTTCCATCACGCGCACCACCTGGCAGCTGTAGCCGAACTCGTTGTCGTACCAGACATAGAGCACGACGCGGTTGTCGTTGCAGATGGTGGCTTCGGCATCGACCACACCGGCATGGCGCGAGCCGACGAAGTCGGTGGACACCACTTCCTGCGAGCTGACGAAGTCAATCTGCTTCTGCAGATCCGAGTGCATGGCCATCTGGCGCAGGTACTCGTTGATTTCCTCGCGCGTGGTGGCCTTCTCCAGGTTCAGGTTGAGGATGGCCATCGACACGTTCGGCGTCGGCACGCGAATGGCGTTGCCGGTCAGCTTGCCCTTGAGCACCGGCAGCGCCTTGGCGGCGGCGGTGGCGGCACCGGTCTCGGTGATCACCATGTTCAGCGCGGCGCTACGACCACGACGACTGCCTTTGTGGAAGTTGTCGATCAGGTTCTGGTCGTTGGTGTACGAGTGAACGGTCTCGACGTGACCGTTGACGATGCCGTACTGATCGTTGACCGCCTTGAGCACCGGCACGATGGCGTTGGTGGTGCAGGAAGCCGCGGAGATGATCTTGTCCTCAGCGGTGATTTCGCTGTGGTTGATGCCGTGCACGATGTTCTTCAGCGCGCCCTTGCCAGGTGCGGTGAGGACAACGCGATCGACGCCCGGGCAGGCCAGGTGCTGACCCAGGCCCTCGGCATCACGCCACACACCGGTGTTGTCCACCAGCAGTGCGTTCTTGATGCCGTACTGGGTGTAGTCGACTTCCTTCGGGTCCTTGGCATAGATCACCTGGATCAGGTTGCCGTTGGCCGTCAGGGTGTTGTTCTCTTCATCGATGGTGATGGTGCCGTTGAACTTGCCGTGTACCGAGTCACGACGCAGCAGGCTGGCACGCTTGACCAGATCGTTGCTGGCGCCTTTACGCACAACGATGGCACGCAGGCGCAGGCCGTCGCCACCACCTGTCTTCTCGATCAGGATGCGCGCCAGCAGGCGGCCGATACGACCAAAGCCGTAGAGGACCACATCGGTGCCTTCACGACCGGAACCGTTCTGCTTGCCGACCACCTCGGCCAGCTCGTCCTTGACGAACTGCTCGACGCTGCGACCAGCGCCTTCGGCCTTGAACTTGGCAACCAGCTTGCCCAGGTCCACGGAAGCGGCGCCCAGCTTGAGCTCGCTCATGGCCTTGAGCATGGGGAAGGTGTCGTGCACCGACAGTTCAGCCTCATCGGCAAGGCGATGGCGAGCGAAACGGTGAGCCTTGAGGATGTCGATGACCGAACGGTTGATCAGGCCACGGCCATAGATCGAGGTCACCACATTGTTGTTGCGATAGAGCTGACCAATCAGCGGAATCATCGCTTCCGCGAGGGCTTCACGATCGATCCATTCACCGAGACACTGGTCGGGCTTCTGAGTCACGGGCAGTACCTTCCACATGTAGGGGCTGAAAAAAGGGGCTACATTATGACGGCGCGCGCGGGCATGAGCAATGCGCGCCTGTCGCGACTGACATTGACCACCAAGCCCCGCTACAATTCCCGGCCTTTCGTCACGACCGTGAGCCGCCCGTGTCCGTACTGCGTCTTCCGTCTCTACCGGCCAGCGCCGGCAAACAACAGTGGGGTAACCTGCCCGGCGCCGCGCTGTCCCTGACTATCGCCGAAGCGGCCAGCAATGCCGGACGCTTCACGCTGGTGCTCACCGAAGGCAGCCAGAGCGCCGAGCGGCTGCAGGAAGAACTGGCGTTCTTCGCCCCCGACCTGCCAGTGCTGCACTTTCCCGACTGGGAAACCCTGCCCTACGATGTCTTCTCGCCGCACCAGGACATCATCTCGCAACGCATCGCAGCACTCTATCGCCTGCCGCAGCTGAGCCGCGGCATCCTCGTAGTGCCGATCACCACCGCCCTACACCGCCTGGCACCGAAGCGCTTTCTGCTGGGTGGCAGCCTGGTGCTGGATGTGGGCCAGAAACTCGATGTGGAGCAGATGCGCGGCCGCTTGGAGGCCGCCGGCTACCGCTGCGTCGATACGGTGTACGAGCACGGCGAGTTCGCCGTGCGCGGCGCATTGATCGATCTGTTCCCGATGGGCAGTGACACGCCCTACCGCATCGACCTGTTCGACGACGAAATCGAAACCCTGCGCACCTTCGACCCCGAGACCCAGCGCTCGGTGGACAAGGTCGAGTCGATCCGCCTGCTGCCGGCGCGCGAGTTTCCGCTGGAGAAGAAGGCCGTCAGCGATTTCCGCGGACGCTTTCGCGAGCGCTTCGACGTGGATTTCCGCCGCTGTCCGATCTATCAAGACCTGTCGTCCGGCATCACCCCGGCCGGCATCGAGTACTACCTGCCGCTGTTCTTCGAAGAAACCGACACCCTGTTCGACTACCTGCCGGGCGACACCCAGGTGTTCTCCCTGCCCGGCATCGAAAAAGCCGCCGAGCATTTCTGGACCGACGCGCGCAGCCGCTATGAGGATCGCCGCGTCGACCCGGAACGCCCGCTGCTGCCGCCGGCCGACATCTTCCTGCCGGTGGAGGACTGCTTCGCCCGCCTGAAGAGCTGGCCGCGCATTGTCGTCAACCCCGAGGATATCGAACCCGGCGTCGGCCAGACGCGCTTCGACGCCAAAGCGCTGCCGGATCTGGCGATTCAGGCCAAGGCCGGCGAGCCGCTGGCGGCGCTGCGCCGCTTCATCGAGGAATACCCGGGCCGCGTGCTGTTCTGCGCCGAGTCGGCCGGGCGCCGCGAGGTGCTGCTGGAACTGCTCGCCCGGCTCAAGCTCAAGCCGAAGGAAGTCGATGGCTGGCCGGCCTTCGTCGCAAGCCACGAGCGTTTGGGGATCTGCATCGCCCCGCTGGACGAAGGCCTGCTGCTCGACGACCTGGCGCTGATCGCCGAAAGCCCGCTGTTCGGCCAGCGCGTGATGCAGCGCCGCCGCCGCGAGAAGGGTCGCGACGGCGGCGACAACGTGATCAAGAACCTCACCGAGCTGCGCGAAGGCGCGCCGGTGGTGCATATCGACCACGGCGTCGGCCGCTACCTGGGCCTGGTGACCATGGAGTTCGACGGCCAGGCCGCCGAGTTCCTAGCCCTGATGTACGCCGAGGAAGCCAAGCTCTACGTGCCGGTGGCCAGCCTGCACCTGATCGCCCGCTACACCGGCAGCGACGACGCCCTGGCGCCGCTGCACCGCCTCGGTTCGGAGACCTGGCAGAAGGCCAAGCGCAAGGCCGCCGAGCAGGTACGCGACGTCGCCGCCGAACTGCTGGATATCTACGCCCGCCGCGCCGCCCGCGAAGGTTTCGCCTTCCAGGACCCGGCGCTGGACTACGCCAGCTTCAGCGCCGGCTTCCCCTTCGAGGAAACCCCGGACCAGCAGGCCGCCATCGACGCGGTGCGCGGCGACATGCTCGCCGGCAAGCCGATGGATCGTCTGGTCTGCGGCGACGTCGGCTTCGGCAAGACCGAGGTGGCCATGCGCGCGGCCTTTATCGCCGTGCACAGCGGCAAGCAGGTGGCCGTGCTGGTGCCCACCACGTTGCTCGCCCAGCAGCACTACAACAGCTTCCGCGACCGTTTCGCCGACTGGCCGGTGAAGGTCGAGGTGATGAGCCGCTTCAAGAGCGCCAAGGAAGTCGAAGGCGCGGTGCAACAGCTGGCCGAAGGCAAGGTGGATATCGTTATCGGTACCCACAAGCTGCTGCAGGACGACGTCAAGTTCCACAACCTGGGCCTGGTGATCATCGACGAGGAACACCGCTTCGGCGTACGCCAGAAGGAACAGCTCAAAGCCCTGCGCAGCGAGGTGGATATCCTCACCCTCACCGCCACGCCGATTCCGCGCACCCTGAACATGGCCGTAGCCGGCATGCGCGACCTGTCGATCATCGCCACCCCGCCGGCGCGCCGCCTGTCGGTGCGCACCTTCGTCATGGAAAGCAACCAGCCGACCATCAAGGAAGCGCTGCTGCGCGAACTGCTGCGCGGCGGCCAGGTGTACTACCTGCACAACGACGTGAAGACCATCGACAAGTGCGCCGCCGACCTCGCCAAGCTGGTGCCGGAAGCGCGCATCGGCATCGGCCACGGGCAGATGCGCGAGCGCGAGCTGGAACAGGTGATGAGCGACTTCTACCACAAGCGCTTCAACGTGCTGGTGGCCTCGACCATCATCGAGACCGGCATCGACGTGCCCAGCGCCAACACCATCATCATCGACCGCGCCGACAAGTTCGGCCTGGCCCAGCTGCACCAGTTGCGTGGCCGCGTCGGCCGCAGCCACCACCAGGCCTATGCCTACCTGCTCACGCCGCCACGCAAGCAGATGACCGACGACGCGCAGAAGCGCCTGGAGGCCATTAGCAATGCCCAGGACCTCGGTGCCGGCTTCGTCCTGGCCACCCACGACCTGGAGATCCGCGGCGCCGGCGAGCTGCTCGGCGACGGCCAGAGCGGGCAGATCCAGGCGGTCGGCTTCACCCTCTACATGGAAATGCTCGAACGGGCGGTCAAAGCCATCCAGAAAGGCGAGCAGCCCAACCTCGACCAGCCGCTGGGCGGCGGCCCGGAGATCAACCTGCGCGTACCGGCGCTGATCCCCGAGGACTACCTGCCCGACGTGCACAGCCGCCTGATCCTCTACAAGCGCATCGCCAACGCCACCGACGAAGACGGCCTGAAGGAGCTGCAGGTGGAGATGATCGACCGCTTCGGCCTGCTGCCGGAGCCGACCAAGCACCTGATGCGCCTGACCCTGCTCAAGCTGCAGGCCGACAAGCTGGGCATCGTCAAGATCGACGCCGGGCCGCAGGGCGGGCGCATCGAGTTCGCCGCCGAGACCTGCGTCGACCCGCTGACCCTGATCAAGCTGATCCAGACGCAGCCCAAGCGCTACAAATTCGAAGGCGCCACGGTGTTCAAGATCCAGGTGCCGATGGAGCGCGCCGAAGAGCGCTTCAACACCCTGGAGGCCCTGCTCGAACGCCTGGCCCCACAAGCTTCATCCACCTGAAGGACAAAACGCCCATGCGTCTCTTGCACCTGATCCCTCTGCTGCTCTGCCTGCTGGCCCCGAGCGCCTTCGCCGAACGCCTCTACCAGGTCGAACTGCTGGTGTTCCGCCAGGCCGGCGACCCCGTCGTCGCGCCCAAGATCGCCCCCGACGACTGGGCCGGCAGCGCCCTGCCGATCGCCGGCAACGAACGCCCCACGGCGCTGGACAACGAGGCGGCCAAGCTCAACCCCGGCAACGGCTACCAGTTGCTGCTGCACAAGGCTTGGAGCCAGAGCATCGGCAGCAGCCCGAGCCGCGTCGCGGTGAGCAGCGGCGAGGCGCAGTTCGGCCACCATCCGGTCGAGGGCACGCTGAGCTTCACCCAGGAACGCTTCGCCGACCTGGAACTGGAACTGTGGATCAACCAGTTCAGCGCCGACGGCCTGCTCGATGCCAGCGAGCACCTGAAGATCGCCCAGCGCCTGAAGGACAACAGCCTGACCTACCTGGATCACGGCAGCCTGGGCGCGCTGATCCGCATCAGCCCACTCTGAGCGGAGGCCAGACAGGAGAGCGCCGGGAGCGGTTTGGCGCGCAAGCCCCAGAGGGGTGAAGCGCAGGGATGTGCCGAACGATGCAAAAAGGGCCGCTAAGCGGCCCTTTTCGTTATCCGGGGAACCAGGCTCAGCCCGCCAGCACCCGCGCCAGCACCGACTTGACCGTGCCCATGCCCTGCTCCAGCACCCGCTCGATCTCGGCCATGGTGATCAGCGCGCTGGACTTGCCCGCCGCCGGGTTGACCACCAACGCCAGGCAGGCGTAAGGCAGCGCCAGTTCGCGCGCCAGCACCGCCTCGGGCATGCCGGTCATGCCCACCAGGTCGCAGCCGTCGCGCTCCATGCGGGCGATTTCCGCAGCCGTCTCCAGGCGCGGGCCCTGGGTGCAGCCGTAGACGCCGTGATCGCTGAACGCGGCGTGCTCGGCGCGCAGCGCCGCCACCAGTCGCTCACGCAGCTGAGCATCGTAAGGCTGGCTGAAATCGACGTGGGTGACGTGCTCCAACTCGCCCTCGTAGAAGGTATGGGCGCGCCCCGCGGTGTAATCGATGAGCTGGTGTGGCACGCAGAAATGCCCGGTGGCCATGGCCGCATGGATGCCGCCGACCGCGTTGACCGCGAGGATCGCCTTGGCCCCGGCCTGCTTCAGCGCCCAGAGGTTGGCGCGGTAGTTGACCTGATGCGGCGGAATACGGTGCGGCTGGCCATGGCGGGCGAGAAACAGCACCTCGCGCCCGGCGTAGTCGCCGCGCAGCACATCGGCCGACGGCGCGCCGTAGGGCGTATCCAGCGGCAATGCTTCGCGGATGGTCAGGCCTTCGAGCTGGGTCAGGCCGGTGCCGCCGATAATCGCGTAGACAGTCATGGGCGCTCCTCAGTCAAGCAACTGGGCGGCTCGCAGCGCCGCCACGGCAGTCAGCCAGCGTGGCGCCTGGCGGTATTCGGTACTGGCGTGTGCACGGCCGCGCATACGCGCCAGGCGCGCCGGCGGCGTCACCTGCCGGCGTTGCAGGGCCGTCAGCGCCAGCTCGGCGGCGGCGCGGTCGTTGCACACCAGGCCCATGTCGCAACCGGCGCCGAGCGCCGCCTCGATGCGCTGGCCGGCATCGCCGACCACATGGGCACCAGCCATGGACAGGTCGTCGCTGAAGATCACCCCGTCGAAGCCCAGCTCGCCGCGCAGGATGTCCTGCAGCCAGCGCCGCGAGAAGCCGGCCGGCTGCGCGTCGACCTGCGGGTAGATGACGTGCGCCGGCATCACCGCATCCAGCTCGCCAGCCAACAGCTTGAACGGCTGCAGGTCGCAGGCACGAATTTCATCGAGGCTGCGCTCGTCCAGCGGAATCGCCACATGGGAATCGGCCTCGGCCCAGCCGTGGCCGGGAAAATGCTTGCCGGTGGCGGCCATGCCGGCCTCGCGCATGCCGCGGATAAAGGCGCCGGCCAGGCGCGCGGCGCGCTGCGGATCGCCCTCGAAGGCGCGACTGCCGACCACCGCACTCCGTTGGTGATCGAGGTCCAGCACCGGGGCGAAACTCAGGTCCAAGCCCACCGCCAGCACCTCGGTGGCCATCAACCAGCCGCAATGCTCGGCCAGGGTCTCGGCATTGTCGTTGTCGGCGATGGCGCGCATCGCCGGCAGACGCAAAAAGCCCTGGCGCAGACGCTGCACCCTACCGCCTTCCTGATCCACCGCCAGCAGCAGATCCGGACGCAAGGCGCGGATGCTCTGGCACAGCTCGCGCACCTGGCGCGGCGATTCGATATTGCGGGCGAAGATGATCAGCCCGCCCACCTCGGGCTGGCGCAGCAGCTGGCGATCCTCGGCGGTCAGCCAGGTGCCGGCGATATCCAGCATCAGAGAGCCTTGCATGCGTGTCGTCACATAAAATCCTTAGCGAAGATCCGCCCCGGCCCACTGCGGGCAGGGCGCCTCGTCGATCCTGACCGGGCAGTGCGGTGCCACCCGATCGAACAGGGCCAGCATGTCGGCGTTGCGCAGGCGCACGCAGCCATGCGAGAGCGGCACGCCCATGGGTTCGCTATCGGGCGTGCCATGCAGGTAAATATAGCGGCGAAAACTGTCCACCTGGCCAGAACGATTGCGTCCCGGCTCCAGGCCGCTGAGCCAGAGAATGCGGGTGAGAATCCAGTCGCGCCGGGGAAACTGCTCGTGCAGCGCCGGCGACCAGATCTCGCCGGTCCAGCGTCGGCCGCGCAACACCGCGCCCAGCGGCAGGCCGGCGCCGATCTTCGCCCGCACCTGGTGCAGGCCGCGCGGCGTGCAGCCGGAGCCGTTGCGCTCCCCCGCCCCGTTCAGCGCGGTGGAAACCGGCAGGCGCAGCAGCAACTGCCCCGCACGGAAACCGTACAGGGCCTGATCAGCGATGGAGATATGCAGCAGATCGAGATCGAACATGGGCGGCTAGCTTAGCCGAAGGCCAACGCCGCGCCCACCCGCAGACGTCAAACCTTTGCCGGCGCGCTCTTGCTGCGTGGCTTGAGCTGCGCGGCGGCCAGCGCCGGGTCGTTGACCCCGGTCTCGGAGCGCATGCCGGCGGCGAGGAACGGCACCATCATGCGCATCACCTGCTCGATCGAGGTGTTGACGCCGAAATCGGTCTCGGCCATGGCGCGCAGCGCCTTGATTCCGGACATGCTGAAGGCCGCCGCGCCGAGCATGAAATGCACGCGCCAGAACAGCTCCAGCGGCGGGATGCGCGGCGCCGCCTCGTGCACCAGCAGCATGTAACGGCGGAACACCTTGCCGTACACCTCTTCCAGGTACTTGCGCAGGTGGCCCTGGCTCTGGCTGAAGGCCAGGCCGAGCAGACGCATGAAGATCGACAGGTCGTTGCCGCTGCGCGGCTTGACCGCCAGCGCCTGCTCGACCAGCAGTTCGAGCAGTTCTTCGAGGCTGGCCGGGGTATCGGCCTTGGCCTGACGCCGATCCAGCTCCTTTTCCAGGCTGGCGCAGAAAGGCCCGAGGAAGCGCGAGAAGACCGCCTGGATCAGCGCCTTCTTCGAGCCGAAGTGATAGTTGACCGCCGCCAGGTTGACCCCGGCCTTGCTGGTGATCAGACGCAACGAGGTTTCGGCGAAGCCTTTTTCCGCGAACAGCTGTTCCGCAGCATCGAGAATGCGTTCAACGGTTTCCGACTGAGCCATGAGCTATCACCTGACAAACACTTGTTTGAAACATACGTTTCAGCCCACTGCATTGTCAAGCCGCACGAGCCGTCTTTTGGCCAGCCGGTCACAGCTTACAACAAGCACAGACGCAGATTGCCCGTCGCAGGTTACAGGGCGGCCGGCGGGTAGGCGAAATTGTGCGTTGCCAAGCTGGCCTTACTGTATATAATCCCAGTCACTGTATAAAAAGACAGAGCGCCGCCATGCTGAAACTGACGCCACGCCAAGCCGAGATTCTCGCCTTCATCAAACGCTGCCTGGAAGACAACGGCTACCCGCCCACCCGCGCGGAGATCGCCCAGGAACTCGGTTTCAAATCGCCCAACGCCGCCGAGGAACACCTCAAGGCCCTGGCCCGCAAGGGCGCCATCGAAATGACTCCGGGCGCCTCGCGCGGCATCCGCATCCCCGGCTTCGAGCCGAGCAACGAGGACGAAGGCCTGCCGGTCATCGGCCGGGTCGCCGCCGGCGCGCCGATTCTCGCCCAGCAGCATGTCGAGGAATCCTGCCAGATCAACCCGGCCTTCTTCCAACCCAAGGCTGACTACCTGCTGCGCGTGCGCGGCATGAGCATGAAGGACATCGGCATCTTCGACGGCGACCTGCTGGCGGTGCACACCACCCGCGAGGCGCGCAACGGCCAGATCGTGGTGGCGCGGCTGGACGACGAAGTCACGGTCAAGCGCTTCAAGCGCGAAGGCAACAAGGTCTGGCTGATCGCCGAGAACCCCGAGTTCGCGCCGATCGAAGTGGATCTGGAACACCAGGATCTGGTCATCGAAGGTTTGAGCGTCGGCGTGATCCGCCGCTAGAGGAGGCTCCATGCAGTTCCCGCACCCACTCGATCGCCCGCAAATGGCGCTGTTCGATGCCTTTCTCGGCCAACCGACAGAAGTCCTGCTGGAGCCAGGACTCGCCGCCCCGCTACTCGACGAGTCCGAAGCCTTCAGCGAACTGTCGCTGCGCGGCGCGGCCGGACACTGCCTGCACCTGCTGGCGCCGATCCTGCGCGAACTGAGCGAGAACCTCGATGCCCGCTGGCTGACTCTGGTGGCGCCGCCGGCCAGCCTGACCCAGTCCTGGCTGCGCGAAGCCGGTTTGAACCGCGAACGCATCCTGCTGTTGCAACCACGCCGCGGCCAGAGTGCCGTGGAGCTGGCCGAGGAGGCGCTCAGGCTGGGCCGCAGCCATACCGTGGTGAGCTGGCTGCACCCGCTCGAACGCGGCACGCGCCGCCGTCTGGCTCAAGCCGCCGATATCGGCGCAGCGCAGAGCCTGAATATCAGCCTGGGCTAGATCGCAGGGCACCTTCCCTGCCACCTCGCCCCCCCCAGACCATCCCGTCGCCCAGATGCCGCCATTGAGCCGCGGATCACGTCCGGGCTACGGCTACAGCCAGCAAGGTATCCGACCAACAAAAACGGGGCTCCCTTGGAGCCCCGTTTTGCTTGCCGCGCCGCGGAAAATTCAGTGCAGCACCCGCGGCCCTTCGTCCTCGGCACTGTAGTCGCCCTCGGCCAGGCGTCCGGCCATCTGCACCCCGACATTGAGCATGGCCTTGGCCACCTCGACGTGCTGGCCCTGCAGGAAGGCCTTGGCATCGGCGGAGAAATCCAGGGTCACCAGGGCCTCCTCGTCTTCCGCACGACGCAGGGCGATACGCCCATCGGGCAGTTCGACGATTTCCAGAAAGGATGTAGGCATGGTTCAGGTTCTCCACGAAAGGCCGGCATTGTACCAGCCGACCGGGCATGACCCCAGCCCGCCGATCCAGATGACGACGGATGAGCTCCAGGCGGAGCCGGCGCGGCTCAGCACTCGCTGAGCGATTCGCGAAAGCGCAGCACCAGTTCCTTGAGCTGCTGACGCCAGGCCTCGAGGGTTTCCGGCGCCAGTTCGGCCACCTCGTCCTCGACGCTGAGTGCGGTGATCAACGGCAGGCCGGGATCGACCTTGGCCTTCTTCTCGCCCTGTGGCGGCCGGAACAGCTCGGCATAGGCCGCCAGCAGCTGTGCCAGCCAGGTTTCCGGCTGTTGCGCCAGCTCCACCAGCTCGGCCAGTTCCGGGCTCGGCGCGCTGTCGAGCACCGCGCGAGTGAGCAGGAGTTCGGCGCGCGGCGAGGCGGCATCGGCCATGCGGTAATAGCCGGCAATCTCGTGGCACAGCCCGAGCAGCCCGCCGTAGAGGTGGAACAGGGCCGCCTCGCGCTTGGCCTGCACCAGTGCCTGGGCGTTGAACGCACCCTCCGCCTGCGCCTTGCGCCAGGCGTCCAGGGCCAGGCCGGCGAAGAAGATCTTCTGGTTGGTGCGGGTATAGAGCTCTTTGGCCATCGGGGCGATCTCCACTGCGGATCGGGCCATGATACGCGCGCCGGCCTCGACCGGCGCGCACCTCGTCAGGACAGGCTCAGCGCTTGTCTTCGACCTTCCACTTGCCGCCGTCGAAGAAGGCGCGCCAGCCGGTGGGCTTGCCGTCCACCTCGGACTGCACGTACTGCTCCTTGGTCTTGCGGCTGTAGCGGATCACCGCCGGACGGCCGTCCGGATCCTTGGCCGGAGCGGCCAGCAGGAAGTGGTACTTGGGATCGATCTCGCTCTTGTGCGGAATCAGCTCCAGCACCAGCGGCGCGCGGGTCTCGCGATTCTTGGGGAAACCGCTGGCGGCGAGGAACAGGCCGGAGGCACCGTCGCGCAGCACGTAGGTGTCGTCCACCTTCTCGCACTTGAGCTCGGGCATCTTCACCGGGTCCATCTTCGGCGGCGCCGCCTCGCCGTTCTTCAACAGCTTGCGGGTGTTCTTGCAGCTGGCGTTGGTGCAGCCGAAGAACTTGCCGAAACGGCCGGTCTTGAGCTGCATCTGGCTGCCGCACTTGTCGCACTCCAGGCTCGGCCCTTCGTAGCCCTTGATGCGGTATTGGCCCTGCTCGATCTCGTAGCCGGCGCAATCGGGGTTGTTGCCGCAGATATGCAGCTTGCGCGTCTCGTCCAGCAGGTAGGCGTCCATCGCCGTGCTGCAGATCGGGCAGCGGTGCTTGCCGAGCAGCACCAGGGATTCGGATTCACCCTCGTCGTCCGCGGCGATCTCGTCGCCCGGCACCAGGTTGATGGTGGCCTTGCAGCGCTCCTTCGGCGGCAGGCTGTAGCCGGAGCAGCCGAGGAACACGCCGGTGGAGGCGGTGCGAATCATCATCGGCCGGCCGCATTCGCGGCAGGGGATGTCGGTGGTGGTCGGCTGGTTGGCGCGCATGCCGCCCTCGCCCGCCTCGGCCACCTCGAGCTTCTTCTTGAAGTCGCCATAGAACTCGTCGAGCAGGTGCTTCCACTCGCGCTCGCCCTGGGCCACGTCGTCGAGATGCTCTTCCATGGCGGCGGTGAAGCCGTAGTCCATCAGGTTGGCAAAGCTCTCGTCGAGACGCTCGGTGACGATGTCGCCCATCTTCTCGGCATAGAAGCGGCGGTTATGCACCGTGACGTAACCACGCTCCTGGATGGTGGAGATGATCGCCGCGTAGGTGGACGGGCGGCCGATGCCACGCTTCTCCAGCTCCTTGACCAGGCTGGCTTCGGAGTAGCGCGCCGGCGGCTTGGTGAAGTGCTGGCTGGGGTCGAGCTGGATCAGCTTGAGGCCTTCGCCTTCCTTCATTTCCGGCAGCACGTCGTCCTCGCCCGGCTTGCTCTGCTGCGGCAGCACGCGGGTGTAACCGTCGAACTTGAGGATGCGGCCCTTGGCACGCAGCTCGAAGGCGCCGGCGGCCACGGTGACGCTGGTGGACAGGTATTCGGCCGGCGGCATCTGGCAGGCCACGAACTGGCGCCAGATCAGGTCGTACAGGCGCTCGGCGTCGCGTTCCATGCCGGACAGCTGGGTCGGGCGCAGGTTGACGTCGGACGGACGAATCGCTTCGTGCGCCTCCTGAGCGCCTTCCTTGCTCGAATAGAGGTTGGGCTTGCCCGGCAGGTACTTATCGCCGTACTCGCTGCCGATGAAGCCGCGCACCATCTCCACGGCATCGTTCGACAGATTGGTCGAATCGGTACGCATATAGGTGATGTAGCCGGCCTCGTAGAGACGCTGGGCCATCATCATGGTCTTCTTCACCCCGAAGCCGAGCCGGTTGCTCGCCGCCTGCTGCAGGGTTGAGGTGATGAAGGGTGCCGACGGCTTGCTGCTGGTCGGGCGGTCTTCGCGCTTGACCACGCTATAGCTGGAAGCCTTGAGCTTGTCCAGCGCGGCCATGGCCTGCGCTTCGTTGACCGGTTTGAAGGCAGTGCCGTTCTCGCGCACCACCTCGAAACGCACCTTGGCGTTCTTCGCCGTGCCGAGGTCGGCGTGCACTTCCCAGTATTCTTCCGGGACGAAGGCGCGGATTTCCTTCTCGCGCTCCACCACCAGCTTCACCGCCACCGACTGCACACGGCCGGCAGACAGGCCGCGGGCAATCTTGGCCCACAGCAGCGGCGAAACCATGTAGCCCACCACGCGGTCGAGGAAGCGGCGCGCCTGCTGGGCGTTGACGCGGTTGATATCCAGCTCGCCGGGCCTGGAGAAGGCTTCCTGAATCGCCTTCTTGGTGATCTCGTTGAACACCACGCGCTTGTAGCGAGCGTCGTCGCCACCGATGGACTCGCGCAGGTGCCAGGCGATGGCCTCCCCTTCGCGGTCCAAGTCGGTTGCGAGATAGATGGTGTCGGCATCCTTGGCCAGGCGGCGCAGTTCCTCGATCACCTTTTCCTTGCCAGGCAGGATCTCGTACTTGGCCTTCCAACCGTGCTCGGGGTCGACGCCCATGCGCGCGAACAGCTGGCGCTTGGCCTTTTCCTTGGGCGACAGCGCAGGCGCTTCGCCGGCGGCCTTGCCGCGCTTGGCAGGCTCCTTGGTGGCGCTTGCCGAACCGCTGGTAGGCAGGTCACGGATATGGCCGATGCTCGACTTCACCACGTACTGGCTGCCCAGGTACTTGTTGATGGTCTTGGCCTTGGCCGGGGATTCCACGATGACCAGCGATTTGCCCATGGATCAGAAAATTCCTGAATTGCGAAATATAGAAGGCAGGGAGCCTTGAGGCCCCGCTATATATAGTGGCGACCGAGCGAAGGTCAAGCGCAGGGGCTGCGCACTCAGACTTGCGAAGTGCCGATAGGGCTGACTTCGGCCTGAATCAAAGCAAAGCGTGGAACGCGCTTGCCGCCCACCTCGACCTCTTCGCAGAACATGCTCAGCGGCCGCACCCACAGGCCGAATTCGCCGTACAAGGCCTGGTAGACCACCACTTCTTCCTCGTTCTCGGAATGGCGCGCCACACCGAATACGCGGTACTGCGGGCCCTTGTAGTGGCGATAAAGTCCTGGCTGCAACTGCATGAGAGGTTCCCGAAATAAAAAGCCGTAAAAAGCAAAACCGGGGCACTGGGCCCCGGTTTCTGTCCGCTAGCGCTTAAACGCGCTCGAAGACGGTGGTGATGCCTTGGCCAAGGCCCACGCACATGGTGGAGACACCGAAGGTGCCGCCGTTCTGCTTCATGACGTTGAGCAGGGTACCGGAGATACGGGCACCGGAACAACCGAAGGGGTGACCCAGGGCGATGGCGCCGCCGTGCAGGTTGACCTTCTCTTCCATCTTGTCGAGCAGCTTGAGGTCCTTCAGCACCGGCAGGGCCTGGGCGGCGAAGGCTTCGTTGAGCTCGACGAAGTCGATGTCCGCCATGGTCAGGCCAGCGCGCTTGAGCGCCTTCTGGGTGGACGGCACCGGGCCGTAACCCATGATCGCCGGATCCACACCGGCCACGGCCATGGCGCGCACCACGGCCATCGGCTGGATGCCGAGATCCTGAGCACGCTGGGCGCTCATGACGATCATGCAGGAAGCGCCGTCGGTGATCTGCGAGGAAGTACCCGCGGTCACGGTGCCGCCTTTCGGGTTGAACGCCGGCTTCAGCGCGGCCAGGCTCTCCAGGGTGGTTTCCGGACGAATGGTTTCGTCGAAGTCGTACACCTTGAGGAAGCCGTTCTCGTCGTAGCCCTGCATCGGGATGATTTCATCCTTGAACTTGCCTTCGACGGTGGCCTTGTGCGCCAGACGGTGCGAACGCTCACCGAAGGCATCCTGCTGCTCGCGGCTGATGCCGTGCATCTTGCCCAGCATTTCGGCGGTCAGGCCCATCATGCCCGAGGCCTTGGCGGCGTACAGCGACAGGTGCGGGTTCGGGTCGACGCCATGCATCATGCCGACGTGGCCCATGTGCTCCACGCCACCGACGACGAACACGTCGCCGTTGCCGGTCTGGATCGCCTGCACGGCGGTGTGCAGGGCGCTCATGGACGAGCCGCACAGGCGGCTGACGGTCTGGCCGGCGCTGGTGTGCGGGATCTGGGTCATCAGCGACGCCATGCGCGCGATGTTCCAGCCCTGCTCCAGGGTCTGGTTGACGCAGCCCCAGATCACGTCCTCGACTTCTGCCGGATCGATCTTGGCGTTGCGCTCCAGCACTTTGCTGATCAGGTGCGCGGACATGGTCTCGGCACGGGTGTTGCGGTGCATGCCGCCCTTGGAACGACCCATCGGGGTACGACCGAAGTCGACGATCACTGCATCTCTAGGATTCAGGCTCATAAATTCACTCTCGCTCTAGTCGTTGCGCGCTTAACCGAAGAACTTCTGGCCTTTGGCGGCCATATCGCGAAGCTTGGCGGTCGGGTGGTACAGCGCGCCCAGGTCGGCGTACTTGTCGGCCAGGGCGACGAACTCGGCGACACCGATGGAATCGATGTAGCGCAGCGCACCGCCACGGAAGGGAGGGAAGCCGATGCCGTAGATCAGGCCCATATCGGCCTCAGCTGCGGTGTCGACGATGCCGTCTTCCAGGCAACGAACGGTTTCCAGGCAAAGCGGGATCATCATGAAGTTGATGATGTCCTCGTCGGTGACTTCACGCTCTTCGACCACGATGGACTTGAGCAGCTCGTAAGCAGCCGGGTCGGAGACCTTCTTCGGCTTGCCGCGCTTGTCGGTCTCGTAGGCGTAGAAGCCCTTGCCGTTCTTCTGGCCCAGGCGGTTGGCGTCGTACATCACGTCGACGGCGGTCTTGCCTTCCACGGCCATGCGGTCCGGGAAGCCTTCGGCCATCACGTCACGGCCGTGGTGGCCGGTGTCGATGCCGACCACATCGGAGAGGTAGGCCGGGCCCATGGGCCAGCCGAACTTCTCCATGACCTTGTCGATGCGCACGAAGTCGACACCGAAGCCCAGCAGCTTGGAGAAGCCGCCGAAGTAGGGGAACAGCACGCGGTTGACCAAAAAGCCCGGGCAGTCGTTGACCACGATCGGGTTCTTGCCCATTTTCTTGGCGTAGGCAACGGTGGTGGCGACGGCCACTTCGCTGGACTTCTCGCCACGGATGACTTCCACCAGCGGCATCATGTGCACCGGGTTGAAGAAGTGCATGCCGACGAAGTTTTCCGGACGCTTGAGCGCCTGGGCCAGCAAGGAGATGGAAATGGTCGAGGTGTTGGAGGCCAGGATGGCGTCTTCACGCACCACGCCTTCCACTTCGGCCAGCACGATCTGCTTGACCTTGGGGTTCTCGACCACGGCTTCGACGACGATGTCGACGTTGCCGAAATCACCGTAGGACATGGTCGGACGGATGGCGTTGAGCGCCTCGGCCATCTTCGCCGGGGTCATGCGACCTTTCTCGACGCGCTTGCCGAGCAGCTTGGAAGCCTCGGTCAGGCCCATCTGGATACCCTCTTCGCGGATATCCTTCATCAGGATCGGGGTGCCCTTGGAGGCCGACTGGTAGGCGATGCCGCCGCCCATGATGCCGGCGCCGAGTACGGCAGCCAGTTTCACGTCGCGGGCGATTTCGTCGTGGTGCTTGGCCTTCTTCTTCAGCTCCTGATCGTTGAGGAACAGGCCGATCAGGCTCTCGGCGACCGAAGTCTTGGCCAGCTTGACGAAGCCGGCAGCCTCGACTTCCAGCGCCTTGTCGCGGCCGAAGTTGGCGGCCTTCTGGATGGTCTTGATCGCCTCGACCGGAGCCGGGTAATTCGGGCCAGCCTGGCCGGCGACGAAGCCCTTGGCGGTCTCGAAGCACATCATCTGCTCGATGGCGTTGAGCTTGAGCTTTTCCAGCTTGGGCTGACGCTTGGCCTTGTAGTCCAGCTCGCCGGAGATGGCGCGCTTGACCAGGTCCAGCGCGGCCTCCTTGAGTTTGGCGGGAGCGACGACGGCGTCGACGGCGCCTACCTTGAGAGCGTCGGCGGCGCGGTTTTCCTTACCGGAGGCGATCCACTCGACGGCATTGTCGGTACCGATCACGCGCGGCAGGCGCACGGTGCCACCGAAGCCCGGGTAGATGCCCAGTTTGACTTCCGGCAGACCGATCTTGGCGGTCTCGCTCATCACGCGGTAGTCACCGGCCAGGCACATCTCGAAACCGCCGCCCAGGGCGATGCCGTTGATAGCGACCACGGTCGGCACGGCGAGGTCTTCGAAATCGCTGAAGATCTTGTTGGCTTCCAGGTTGCCAGCCACCAGCTCTGCGTCGGGCAGTTTGAAGTTGTCGACGAACTCGGTGATATCGGCACCGACGATGAACACGTCCTTGCCACTGGTGACAATCACGCCCTTGATCGAACCGTCGGCCTTGATCGCGTCGACGGAGGCGCGCAGCTCGTTGAGGGTAAGACGGTTGAATTTGTTGACGGACTCACCCTTGAGGTCGAAATTCAATTCGACGATGCCGCTCTCAAGAGCCTTAACCGTGATGGCTTTACCTTCGTAAATCATCAACTGATCTCCACGGTATGGAAGCTGAACAGTACACATCGGAGCCAACCGGCAGGCCAGCCCGCGGCAACGCCGCACGAGCATAGCCCCAATCGGTACGACACACCCGCCGACGCGATATTCGGGCTGCATATGGCGCGCCTAACAAGGCAAACGCTCAATTCATACGCCCGTTTGATTTGGGTGTGCACACCTTCGGGGAAAAGCCGGCGCTTGTCAATTGGCCTTCTTGCGCGGCGTGCGCATCCCCGGCGCAAACCCAGGCCCGCCGCGGCCTGGGCCAGGGCCGATAAACGCCATCGATAACGCACCATTGCGGCGCTTTAAGGCGCCCCGGCGGCCGACCGCCTGCGCCTAGCCAAATCCATGCGCTGCAGGTACAGTCGTCTCACTTTCGGCTGGCACAGCGCCATCCAGCTGCAATACCACAACAAATCGAGCCCCACGATGGGCCGCACGGAGTCCCCAATGTCGAGCCGCCGTTCGCTGGCATTTTCCCTGAGCGCCCTGCTCGTCTTCCTCTGCGCCTTCGTCTCGCCATCCCTGCTGGCCGCACCGGCCGACGATCTGCTGCGCCTGCACCAGCTGCGCCTGGCCACGCAGAAGAGCCTCGGCGACTTCTATATGTACAACGGCATGGAGGGCGACCAGCGCTACGCACGGATGATCGGCGAGTCGCTGCAGGAGGCCCAGGGCTACCTGGATGCCCTCGGCGAGATGCCCGGCGAGGGCGCCAAGGCCCTGCGCAGCCAGTGGCAGGGCGAATGGCAGGGCTACCGCGACGGCCTGCAGGCGCTGATGGAGGCCATGCGCAGCCAGGGCTACACCGACCTGCAGCCAGTCGCCGACCTGGCCGACAGCAACCAGCGGCTGATGGCCATTGCCCAGGAGCTGTACCAGAAAATCCAGCAGGAAAGCGGCTACAGCGTACCGCCCCTGACCCAGCAGAGCCGCGAGCAGAGCCTGCTGATGCAGGGCATCGCCCTGGACTACGCCTCGCGCAGCGCCTCGATCGGCGGCAGTTTCTTCGGCGGCGGCGAGGAGCGCGCCATCGACGAGTTGGTCGGCGAGTTCGCCAGCAAGCTCGACGGGCTCAATCGCGCCCAGCAAAACACCCCGGAGATCAGCGCAGCTCTCGGCAGTATCGGCACCAAATGGCGCTATATCGAGAAATCCCTGCTGAACTACAACGAGAACAGTGTGCCCTTTCTGGTCAGCAAGTATTCCGACAGCATCATCGAAGGCCTGGAAGGCGTAGCCGCCCAGTACGCCGCAAACCAGCAGTGATGCCACAGTTTTTCCGGCCTGCCTGGCCCGATTCAGGCCCGGTGCTCGCACCGGGCTTTTCTTTGTCCGCCCTCAGCCGGCACCCTGCCCGCCAGGCAAGGTCGTAACAATAAGCGGCCGCTTATCGGGCGCAATGGGGCCATACTTGCTGCAGAGCCATTCGTACCCTTAAGGAGGAGTTCACCATGCCCTACCAGCATATTCTGGTCGCCGTCGACCTGACCGAGGAATGCGACCCCGTGGTGGTTCGCGCCCAGAAGCTGGCCAAGGCCAGCGGCGCCAAGATGTCCCTGGTGCATATCGTCGAGCCGATGGCCATGGCCTTCGGCGGCGACGTGCCGATGGACCTGTCGATGCTGCAGCAGCAGCAATTCGAGCAGGCGCGCGAACGCCTGAACAGCTTTACCGGCAAGTACCCGGAACTGACCGCAGATCAGCGCCACCTGGCCTACGGCCAGCCGCGCCAGGAAATCCATCGTCTGGCCGAGGAACAGGGCTGCGACCTGATCGTGGTCGGCAGCCACGGTCGCCACGGTCTGGCGCTGCTGCTCGGCTCCACCGCCAACGACGTGCTGCACGGCGCGCCCTGCGACGTGCTCGCAGTGCGCTTGAAGAAAGCCGAGAAAAGCGCCTGAGACGTGAGTATGAGGAGCGCTCAGCGCTCCTCATACCGAGATAGCGTCACTCGAACGACTCGCCGGCACTCATGACCAGCGGGCGGATCTTCTGCAACTGGGTCTCCAGCGACACCGTCATGCTCGACGACATGGAGAAGAAGGTGAGGAAGGCCTTGAGGTTGGAATCGCCGTCGCAGGTGTCGTGGATGCGCTGCCAGAACGCCTGATTGACCAGCTTGAGCTGCTGGAACAGGCGCACCAGGCCCTTGAGCTCCCAGTCCGCCAGGCGTCCCTCGCGCATGTTGAAGTACTGCCGCGCCAGGTACAGCGACACCGCGCGCAGGATGAACTCCTGGTTGCTGGCGAACGGCAGGTGGTTCTGCGCCATGGGCTTGAGGCGCGCCAGCACCGGGCAGGCGCTGGTGGCCATGATCACCCCGAGCAGCGCGCGCAGGCCCTCTTCCAGGCCAACCTGCTTGGTGTACTCGCGCTCCGGCGTACGCACCCACACGCTGGCCTTCTTGAACGCCGGCAGGCCGCGGAAATCCTCGATCACCCGGTGCAGGTCGACCGCCGCCGGGCAATGGCTGAACTGCTCGCGACTGAGCGGGCAGTTGCTGCACTGCTGGTGTCCCAACCGGGTCCAGGCCGGGGCCTGCTGCGCCTGGGCGGGGTCGTATTCGCGGTTCAGCTCGATCCGATAGCTGAACTGATGATTGTCGTCGAGGGTGATGCGGTACTCGATGGCCATGTCTGTGCGTTCCTTCGTTCAGCCTTCCAGCTCTGCCCAGCGCTCGAGCAACTTGTCCAAGTCCTTCTGCAAGTCGTCGAGGCGCGCCAATACTTCCGTGGTGGCCTGCACCGGCTGCTGGTAGAAGCCCGGATCGGCGATCCGCTCCTGCAACCCGGCCATTTCCTGCTCCAGGGCATCGATCTGCCCGGGAATCGCTTCCAGCTCGCGCTGCAGCTTGTAGCTGAGTTTCTTCTTCGCCGGCTCGGCGCTCTCCTGCACCGGGGCGACTGCCGCCGGGGCCGGCGCTTCGACTATGGCAGTGGCCAGTTCGGCTTTGCCGGACTTGCTTTCACCCACACCGAGCAGACGCGGCGAACCACCCTGGCGCAGCCAGTCCTGGTAGCCGCCGACGTACTCGCGCACCTTGCCTTCGCCCTCGAACACCAGGGTGCTGGTGACCACGTTGTCGAGAAAAGCACGGTCGTGGCTGACCATCAGCACGGTGCCGGGGAAGTTGAGCAGCACTTCTTCGAGCAGTTCCAGGGTTTCCACGTCCAGGTCGTTGGTCGGTTCGTCCAGCACCAGCAGGTTGGCCGGCTTGCTGAACAGCTTGGCCAGCAACAGTCGTGCCCGTTCGCCGCCGGACAGCGCCTTGACCGGCGTGCGTGCGCGCTGCGGGCTGAACAGGAAGTCGCCCAGGTAGCTCAGCACGTGACGGCTCTGGCCGTCGATACTGATGAAATCGCGGCCTTCGGCGACGTTGTCGATCACGGTTTTTTCCGGCTCGAGCTGGTGACGCAATTGGTCGAAATACGCCACTTCCAGTTTGGTGCCGACTTCGATGCTGCCGCTGCTGGGCTGCAGGTCGCCGAGCAGCAGCTTGAGCAGCGTGGTCTTGCCGGTGCCGTTGGCACCGAGCAGGCCGATGCGGTCGCCGCGCTGCAGCACCATGGAGAAATCCTTGACCAGGAAAGGGCCCCCGGCATGGGCGAAACTGACGTTTTCCGCCAGCATCACCTGCTTGCCGGACTTGTCCGCGGTTTCCAGGGCGATGTTCGCCTTGCCCTGACGCTCGCGGCGCTCGGCGCGCTCGGCACGCATCGCCTTGAGTGCGCGCACGCGGCCCTCGTTGCGGGTGCGGCGGGCCTTGATGCCCTGGCGAATCCACACCTCTTCCTGGGCCAGGCGCTTGTCGAACAGGGCGTTGGCGGTTTCTTCGGCCGCCAGTTGCTGCTCCTTGTGCACCAGGAAGCTGGCGTAGTCGCCGTTCCAGTCGATCAGGCCGCCGCGGTCCAGTTCGAGGATGCGCGTGGCCAGGTTCTGCAGGAAGGAACGGTCGTGGGTGATGAACAGCACCGCGCCGCCGAAATCCTTCAGTGCCTCTTCCAGCCAGGCGATGGCGCCGATGTCCAGGTGGTTGGTCGGTTCGTCGAGCAGCAGCAGATCCGGCTCGGAAACCAGCGCCTGGGCCAGCAGCACACGCCGGCGCCAGCCACCGGAGAGTTCGGCCAGGGTCTTGTCGGCCGGCAGTTGCAGGCGGCTCAGAGTGCTGTCGACCAGTTGCTGCAGGCGCCAGCCGTCTTTGGCTTCCAGCTCCTGCTGCACGTGCATCAGTTGCTCGAGGTCGTCATCGCCGTGGATGTTCTGCGCCAGATGGTGATAGCGCGCCAGCAGCTCGCCGACCCCGGCCAGGCCCTCGGCCACCACGTCGAACACGGTGCGCTCGTCGGCGCGCGGCAGCTCCTGCGGCAGCTCGCCGATCTTCAGCCCCGGCGCCCGCCAGATTTCGCCATCGTCAGCCATCTGCTCGCCCTTGACCAGCTTGAGCATGCTCGACTTGCCGGTACCGTTGCGACCGATGATGCACACCCGCTCGCCCCGTGCGATCTGCCAGGACACCCCGTCGAGCAGGGGCATGGCGCCATAGGCGAGGGATACATCGGCGAACTTGAGCAGGGTCATGGGCTTCTCCAGAAACAGGCGGCGCATTCTACCCGAGTTGGCCGGCGCTCTGTTGCCACATATGTCCGCCGAGCGCGTCGGCATTCACCGCGCCCCGGCGAACGGCTAAGCTAGGGCCATGCAACGAACGGAACCCGTTGCCCCCTCACCTGCTTGCCCTGGAAATGCCATGCGCGGTCGTCTTCTTTCTGTAGTTTCCTGCCTGATCCTCACTACTGCCGGCCTGGCCAGCGCCGAAGCCGCCAACCTGACGCAGCAGCGCCAGTACTACGACGAGGCCAAGCGCGCCCTGGCCAAGGGCGACAGCGGTCCCTACCGCCGCTACCAGGCCGCGCTGCGCGACTACCCGCTGACGCCCCACCTGGCCTACGACGAGCTGACTCACCGGCTCAAGTCGGCGAGCAACGCCGAGATCGAGAAGTTCCTCGCCGAGCATGGCGACCTGCCCCAGGCCAGCTGGATGAAACTGCGCTGGCTGCGCTGGCTGGCCGAACGCGGCGACTGGCAGCCCTTCCTCGCCCACTACGACCCGGCGCTCAACTTCACCGAGCTGGACTGCCTCTATGGCCAATACCAGCTGAGCCAAGGCCTGATCGCCGAAGGCAATGCCACCGCGGAGAAGCTGTGGCTGGTGGGCAAGTCGCAGCCCAATGCCTGCGATCCGCTGTTCGCGCGCTGGGCGGCAGCCGGCCAGCTCACCGAACAACGCCGCTGGCAACGCACCAAACTGGCGGTGGAAGCCGGCAACTACGGCCTGGCCAACCACCTGAGCAAGAGCATGCCGACCCTCGGCGCGCGCGCCAAGCTGCTGGTCGAGGTGGCGCAGAAGCCGCAGCTGCTCAAGCAGACCGCGCGTTTCGCCCCGGCCGACGCCGCCATGGCCGACGTGGTCGGCCTCGGCCTGCGCCGTCTGGCCCGGCAGAGCCCCGAGGACGCCCTGAGCCTGCTCGACAGCTACGCCCAGCGCATGAAGTTCTCCCAGGACGAACAGGTGGCCATCGCCCGGCAGATCGGCCTGACCCTGGCCAAGCGCTTCGACATGCGCGGCCTGCAGGTGATGGCCAAGTACGACCCGGAGCTGCGCGACAACACCGTCAGCGAGTGGCGCGCCCGTCTGCTGCTGCGTCACGGCCGCTGGGACGAGGCTCATCAGCTGACCCAGCGCATGCCGGCCGACCTGGCCAGCAGCAACCGCTGGCGCTACTGGAACGCGCGCAGCCTGCAGCTGGCACAACCGAACAGCCAGCAGCCGGCCGTGCTCTACCAGGCCCTGGCCAAGGAGCGCGACTTCTACGGCTTCATGGCCGCCGATCAGGTCAAGGCGCCCTACCAGCTGAACAACAAGCCGCTGGCGCTCGATCCGAAGACGGTGCAGAAGGTGCGCAACACCGCCGGCATCCGCCGCGCCATGGAATTTCACGATCGCGGCCAGATCGTCGACGGCCGCCGCGAGTGGTACCACGTCAGCCGCCTGTTCAGCCGCGACGAACTGGTGGCCCAGGCCCGCCTGGCCTACGAGATGCAGTGGTATTTCCCGGCCATCCGCACCATCAGCCAGGCGCAGTACTGGGACGACCTGGAGGTGCGCTTCCCCATGGCCCACCGCGACCAGCTGGTGCGCGAGGCCAAGCGCCGCGAGCTGCATTCGAGCTGGGTATTCGCCATCACCCGCCAGGAAAGCGCGTTCATGGCCGACGCCCGCTCCCACGTCGGCGCCATGGGCCTGATGCAACTGATGCCGGCCACCGCCAAGGAAACCGCGCGCAAGTTCGGCATCCCCCTGGCCTCGCCGCAGCAGGCGCTCAACCCGGACACCAATATCCAGCTCGGCGCGGCCTACCTGAGCCAGGTGTACGGCCAGTTCAACGGCAACCGCGTCCTCGCCTCGGCCGCCTACAACGCGGGGCCCGGCCGCGTGCGCCAGTGGCTGCGCGGCGCCGACCATCTGAGCTACGACGTCTGGGTGGAGAACATCCCGTTCGACGAAACCCGCCAGTACGTGCAGAACGTGCTGTCCTACTCGGTGATCTACGGTCAGAAGCTCGACGCGCCGCACCCGCTGGTGGCCTGGCACGAGCGCTATTTCGACGATCAGTGAGAGGCGATCCCCTCGGCCGGCCGCGCCGCGCGCAGCTGACCGAGGGTCTACTGCGCATCGCGCGACCCTGTCGGCGTTACTCCAGCACCTCGACCGGCATACCGACCTGCAATTCGCCAACGCCGCGCGGCAGCAGGTTCTGCCCGAAGTACACCTGGCCATCGTGCTCGCGGTAGGTCTTCAGCGTGCTCAGCGGTTCGCGGTCGGCGCTGCGCTCGCCGGTCTGCGGGTCCACGGTGGTGAGGATGCAGCGCGAGCAGCCCTTGGCCACCTCGAACTCCACCGAGCCGATGCGGATGCGCTTCCACTCGTCCTCGGCATAGGCTTCGCTGCCGGTGACCACCAGGTTGGGGCGAAAACGCAGCATCGACAGCGGCCGGCCGGCCCGCGCCGCCAGGTCGTCCAGCGACGCCTGGCCGATCAGCAGCAGCGGAAAACCGTCGGCGAAGGCCACCCGATCACCCGGCTGGGCATAGGCGGTGTCGACCTGGCGCGTGCGCGTATCCGGCACCTGCACCAGACGACAGGCACGGCCCAGCAGCGCGCTAAGCCAATCGGCGGCCGCATCGCCGGCATCCGGCACGCGCAGGCTGTCGCGCCAGACCGTCACGCCGCGCAGATCCTGCTCGGGGTCGGGCAGCGCCACGGCCAGATCGGCGCAACCCGGCGCGCTCAGGGTCAGGCCACCGCGGGCGTCGTACAGGGCGCCGAGCTGGCTCATCTGCGGCAGCAGGCGCTGGGTGATAAAGCGCCCGCTCTCGGCTTCGACTACCATCCAGCGACGGTCGCCATGCAGGCCCAGGCCGTCCACGGCGCTGCGCTGCAGCACTTCGCCACGACCGGATTTGAGCGGATAGCGGTACAACTGCGAGAGACTCAACATGCGCCAGCTTCCTGTTTCGCAAAACGCTCTTATACGAGTTGCCGGCGGCGCTCACAAGTCCGCCGCCGCGATCCTCCTGGCGGCGATGCTGGGCGGCTGCAGCGGCAGCCCGCCGAGCGAGCTGGGGGTGCGCGACGGTCGCCTGGCGCCCTGCCCGGCCTCGCCCAACTGCGTCAACAGCCAGGCCAGCGACGAGCAACATGCCATAGCGCCGCTGGCGCTGCGCGGCAGCCCGGAGGAAACCCGAAGACGCCTGCTGCAGCTGTTGGCGGACGAGCCGCGGGTACGCCTGGTGGTGCAGGAGGATGACTATCTGCGCGCGGAATTCACCAGCCGGGTGCTGCGCTTCGTCGACGACGTGGAGTTTCTTATCGAGCCGCAGGCGGTGCAGGTGCGCTCCGCCTCGCGCCTGGGGCATTCGGATCTGGGGGTCAACCGCGAGCGGGTGGAGCATCTGCGCCAGCGCCTGGCGCAACAGCCCTAGGTTTCAGCTCGGTTCGTCCAGCGCCAGGCGCTGGCGGATCACGTCCACCAGCTTGTCCGGCTGGAACTTGGAGAGGAAGTTGTCGCAGCCGACCTTCTTCACCATGGCGTCGTTGAAGCTGCCCGACAGCGAGGTGTGCAGCACCACATGGAGGTCGCGCAGGCGCGGGTCGTTGCGGATCTCGCTGGTCAGGCGGTAGCCGTCCATTTCCGGCATTTCCGCGTCGGTGAAGATCATCAGCAGCTTGTCGGTCATCACCTCGCCGCTGTCGGCCCACTTCTTCAGCAGGTTCAGCGCCTTCAGGCCATCGCTGGCCATATGCATGCGAATGCCCAGTTGCAACAGGGTATCGCGCAGCTGGCTCAGGGCCACGCTGGAGTCGTCCACCAGCAGCACCTCGCGACCGCGGGCCTTCTCCAGCAGCGGGTCGGCGAGTTTCTCGGCGGAGACCTTGGTGCTCATCGGCACGATCTCGGCCAGCACCTTCTCCACGTCGATGACCTCGACGATCTGCTCCTCGACCTTGGTGATGGCGGTCAGGTAGTGCTGGCGCCCGGCGCCCCCGGGCGGCGGCTGGATCGACTCCCAGTTGAGATTGAGGATGCGGTCGACGCTGCCGACCAGAAAGGCCTGCACCGAGCGGTTGTACTCGGTGACGATGATGGTGCTGCGCTCGTCCGGCACCAGCGGACGCATGCCGATGGCCTGGGACAGGTCGATCACCGGCAGGGTCTGGCCGCGCAGGTTGACCACGCCGCAGACGAAGGGGTGGCGCTGCGGCATCAGGGTCAACTTGGGCAGCTGCAGCACCTCCTGCACCTTGAACACGTTGATCGCGAACAGCTGGCGCCCGGCCAGGCGGAACATGAGGATTTCCAGGCGGTTCTCACCGACCAGCTGGGTGCGTTGATCTACTGAATCGAGGATGCCGGCCATTGCGCGCTCCTGAGGGGTTAAGGCGAGTCTAGCGTCAGGTTATCGGCCGCGCGCGCTGCCGCTGAAGCGCTGCTGGCGTAGCGCCATCATGCCTGAGCCACCCTCAGCCGCCAAGCAAGGGCGAATCGGCCGGCAGGTGCAGGCGCAACGCCGCGGCCACCGCGCGAAAGCGCAGGCCGCGGCTCTCCAGTGGCTCGCCGTCGAGATTGAGGTCGAGCCCTTCGGCCGCCTCCACCTCCAGCCAGGGCACGCGGGCGCCGATGGCCACGCTCTGCAGGCCGTTGATGCCGCCGGACAGCAGCGTAGCGAGGGTGCCGACCACATCCTGCGCCGCCGGCACTATGCATACGTCGAGCAGGCCGTCGTCAGCCAGGGCATCGGGGCACAGCAGATGGCCGCCGCCGGCCTGCCGGCCGTTGCCGATGCCCAGGGCGAGAAAGTCGCCCTCCCAGGCGAAACCCGGCGCCTGGAAACGACCGAAGGCCGAACGCACCTCGGAAAAGCGGCTGAGCCCGGTGAGGAAATAGGCGGCGCCGCCGAGCACCTTCTTCAGTTCCTCCGAGGTATTGGCGGTGACGTTGGAGCCGAAACCGCCGGTGGCCATATTGAGAAAGGCGCGCTCGCCGGCCATGCCCAGGTCCACCGGGCGCGGCTCCCGCTCCAGCAGCGCCAGCGCCTCGGCCGGCGCCAGCGGCACGCCGGCGGCGCGGGCGAAGTCGTTGGCGGTGCCCAGCGGCAGCAGCGCCAGGCTGGCACCGCCACCGGCCCGGTGCAGGGCCTCGGCGACATCGCGCAGGGTGCCGTCGCCGCCGCCGGCGATCAGAGTCGGGTAGCCGGCCGCCAGCCCCTCGGCGACCAGGCGCTCGCCATCGCCGCCCTCCCAGGTCAGGCGCACCGCCAGGTCCCAGCCCTGCTCGCGCAGATCGGCCACCGCCGCCCTCACCTCCTCGTTCAACGCCTGCTTGCCATGCAGGATCAACCAGGCCTTGCGCTCGCGCATCGCAGTCCTCCTTGAAAGGAATCGGCAACAGCCTACTGGCTGCTTGCCCGACAAACACATCTAATAAATAGATATCTATACCGCAGTATTTGCGCTTTTAAATCGATCAATTCAAATAGATCATGCCGCCATCGACGTTGCACGGGACTAGGCCCGGGCACTACCGGAGGATTTGCCATGATCGAAGTACGCCCCTTTGCACAGCTCGGCGCCGCCCAGCACGGCTGGCTGAATGCCCGTCACCACTTCTCCTTCGCCGAGTACCACGACCCCGCACGGATGAACTGGGGCCGCCTGCGGGTGTGGAACGACGACGAGATCGCCCCGCAGTCGGGCTTCCCGCCGCACCCGCACCGCGACATGGAGATCATCACCTACGTGCGCCAGGGTGCGATCACCCATCAGGACAACCTGGGCAACCAGGGCCGTACCGAGGCCGGCGACGTGCAGGTGATGAGTGCCGGCACCGGCATCGCCCACAGCGAGTACAACCTGGAGGACGAGACCACCAAGATCTTCCAGATCTGGATCCAGCCGAACCAGGCCGGGCTGCCGCCGTCCTGGGGGGCCAAGCCGTTCCCCAAAGGCGACCGCTCCGGAGCCTTCGTCACCCTGGCCAGCGGCTACGAGGAAGACGTCGATGCCCTGCGCATCCGTACCGATGCGCGCCTGGTGGCGGCCACGATCAAGGCCGGAGAAAGCGCCGAGTACAGCCTGCAGCCGGGTCGCAAGGCCTATCTGGTAGGCGCCAGTGGTGCCTTCAGGGTCAACGGCGTGGCCGCCCAGGCGCGCGACGGTGTGGCCATCGCCGATGAAACGCTGATCCGCGTCGAGGCGCAGGAAGACAGCGAGATCGTGCTGGTGGATGTCGCCTGATGCCAAACCAATCGCCCTCCGCTTAGGAGGGCGATCTTTTTCTGGGAAGTAGCCCGGATGCAATCCGCGGAAGCGGCGTACGCGGCCCCGGATTGCATCCGGGCTACGAATAGCGCTTTACGCCGGATAGCCGGTGATCTTGCGAATGCGCTGGTACAACGGTTTGAGCTGACGGTACATGCGCTGGTAGACCTGCCCGTAGAGCTGGTCGTAGGTGTGCTGCGCGGCCGGGTTGGGCTGGAATACCTGGCCGACGCGGGTCATGGCGGCGATGGCGCTCGGGTAATCCGGGTGCAGGCCCAGGCCCACTGCGCAATTGATCGCCGCGCCCAGGCCGCTGGTTTCGTACAGGTGCGGGCGCTCGGCCGGCAGGCCGAAGATATCGGCGGTCAGCTGCATGGCCGCATCGCTCTGCGAACCGCCGCCGGACACGCGCAGGCGCTCGATACGGGTGCCGGCGCGTTTCTCGATGCGCTCCTTGCCCTGGCGCAGGGCGTAGGCCAGGCCCTCGAGGATCGCCCGGTACAGGTGCGCGCGGGTGTGCACGTCGCCAAAGCCGATGATCGAACCCTTGGCCTCCAGCCCCGGCTCGCGGATGCCCGGCGTCCAGTAGGGCTGCAGCATCAGGCCCATGGAGCCGGGCGGCACGGCGTTGACCAGCTCGTCGAACAGCGCCTCGGGCGGCACGCCCAGCGCCTCGGCACGCTGCATCTCGCGCAGGCCGAATTCGCGCTTGAACCAGCTGACCATCCAGAAGCCGCGGTAGATCATCACTTCGGTATTGAAGTGATCCGGCAGCGCCGCCGGGTACGGCGGAATCAGCGGGATGGTTTCCAGATAGCGGCTGCGTATGGTGTTGATGGTCGCGGTGGTGCCGTAGGACAGGCACGCGGTGCCAGCGTCCAGCGCGCCGGAACCCAGCACTTCGCAAGCCTTGTCGGCGCCAGCGGCGATCAGCGGCAGGCCCTCGGGAATACCGGTATGGCGGCTGGCGGAGGCCGTGATGCTGCCCAGTCGCTCGCCCGGCTTGACCAGCTCCGGCAGTTGCTCGCGGCGCACGGCCAGCGCCTGCCATTTCCAGTCACCCGGCGCCGCCCAGCGCAGGCGCTTGTAGTCGAACGGCAGATAGGCCACGCAGCTGCTGGTGGAATCGACGAAGCGACCACACAGGCGCTGGGTGAGAAACCCGGACAGCAGCAGTACCTTGTGCGTGCGATCCGCAATGTCCGGCTGATGCTGGGCCACCCAGTTGACCTCGGCCTGGCCGCGAAAGTGATCCACCGCCTCCTCGGCCCGCGCCAGCTTGAACAGCCAGCCCCAGGGCCCCTTGATCCGCCCCGGCACCTCGGCGCGGCGCTGGTCGAGCCAGAGCATCGCCGGGCGCAGCGGCGCGCCCTGCTCATCGACATGGATGATGCTGCCACGCTGGGTGGTCACGGCGACGCCGCGGATCAGACTGCGGTCGATATCCACCTGCTGCCACAGCAGGCGGCAGGCCTCGCCGAGGCTGGCCCAGTAGTATTCCGGGTCCTGCTCGGCCCAGCCCGGCTGGCTGGAGAAATAGGGATCGAGCTCCACCTTACCCTTAGCCAGCAGGTTGCCCTGGGTATCGAACAGCAGCGCACGCACGCTCTGGGTGCCGTTGTCGATGCTCAGCAGGTAGCTTGGTTCGCTCAAGGTGTAGTCCTTCTTGTTATTCGGTGAACTCACTCTCCCCTCTCCCATTCATGGGAGAGGGGCCGGGGGAGAGGGTGTTTTGTCTTACGCCTGGCAGCCTTCGGATGAACGCTTACCCTCTCCCCAACCCTCTCCCGCAAGCGGGAGAGGGGGCCAATCGGAGCAGGCGCACACTAGTCATCCCCCTGCGGCAGGCTATAGCAGCGCCGCCACAGCGCCAGGTAATCCGTTTCTTCCTGGTGCCAGCGCGCATCGCTCCAGCCCAGGCGCGGCTGGCACAGCGTGCGGATACGCGGCAGTTCGGCGCGCCCACCGCCCGCCAGCAGCAGGCCCAGGCGGGTGCGGCGCAGCAACAGGTCGTCCAGGTGCAGCACCAGCTCGCCCTCGGCGGCCCAGGCCAGTTCGGCCCAGAGGGTGTCGGTGGCGCCGACGCGGTCGCCGCCGATCTCGTCGATCAGGCGCAGCACTTCGCCCAGCTGGCGACCATGGCGACCGACCAGGCGGCGCTGCTGCGCCGGGCTCAGGCCGGGCATGGGCGGGATCGCCAGCGGACGAAACACCGCCGTGCCGCGATCCTCCACCGGCTTGCCGACGTAGGTCGCGCAGGCACGCAGCACCTCCAGTGCCAGCAGGCGGAAGGTGGTCAGCTTGCCGCCGGCCAGGGTCACGCTGCCCGGCTCGATCCACAGCGCATGCTCGCGCTTCTCGTCCGAGGGCTTGAGCCCCACGCTGCCATCGCCCACCACCGGGCGCACGCCGGCCCAGGTCGACAGCACATCGCCGCGCGTCACCTCGGCGGTCGGGAACTGCTGGGCGCAGGCGGCCAGCAGGTAGTCGACCTCCTCCATGCTGATGGCCGCCTCGGCATCCAGATCGCCGGCATGATCCAGATCGGTGGTGCCGATCACCGTCGCGCCCTCCCAGGGGAAGACGAACACCGGCCGGCCGTCGGCCGCATGCATAAAGCTGAAGGCATGTGCCACCGGCAGGCGCCAGCCCGGCAGCAGCAGATGGCTGCCGCGCAGCGGACGAATGCGGCCATTGCCCGGCTGGCGCAGGCGATCGGCCCAGGCACCGGTGGCCTGGGCCACGGCGCGGCTGCGCAGGCGATAGCGGGCGCCCGTCTCGACATCCTCGGCGAGCACGCCGACCACCTGGCCCGCCTCGCGCAGCAGCTCGATTACGCGCATGCCGTTGAGTGCCTCGCCGCCTTCGCCACGCGCCTCGCCCAGCACACGCTGCACCAGGCGCGCGTCGTCGGTCACCGCATCGAAGAAGCGCGTGCCACCGAGCAGGCCGTCCTCGCGGATGCCCGGCGCCAGGTAGCGCAGCTGCTGCAGTGGGTAGAACAGATGATTGCGCTTGCCGGCCAGGGCGTCGTACAGGCTGAGCAGGCCACCGAAGGCCTTGGGCCCGGGGAAGCCGCCGCGGTAGTGCGGCATGACGAAGCTCAGCGGCTCGACCAGCCCCGGCGCCTCGCCGAGCAGGCGTTGGCGTTCGCGCACCGAGTCGCGGGTCAGCCCCAGCTGGCCCTTGGCGACGTAGCGCAGGCCGCCATGGACCATCTTCGACGAGCGGCTGGAGGTGCCCCAGGCGAAGTCGCGCTGCTCCAGCAACAGGCAGCGCCAGCCGCGCCGCGCCGCCTCACGGAGGATGCCGGCGCCGCAGATGCCGCCGCCGATCACCAGCAGATCCCAGTCGCGCGCGGCCAGTTCGGGCAGGGCGCGCTCGCGCCAGGCGGCGTTCCACTGCTGCATGTTCAATCCTGCAGCAGCACGCCGGGAGCCAGACGCTGCTCCGGGTCGAAATGCGTGGCCAGGCTGCGCAGCGTGGCCATGCCCAGCTCGCCCTTCTCCGCCGCCAGGTAAGGCGCGTGGTCGCGGCCGACGCCATGCTGATGGCTGATGGTGCCGCGGTTCGCGGCGATGGTGCGGCTGGCCGCCGCCTTCAGGCGCTGCCAGCGCGCCATGGCCGCGGCGTAATCGGCGCCGGGGCGGAACACGTAGCTGGTGTAGATGCTCGATCCTTCGCCGTAAACGTGCGACAGGTGGGTGAACACGTGCACCCGCTCGCCCTCGCCGGCCAGTTCGTCGCGCAGGCTGGCTTCCACCTGGTTCAGCAGCTTGTCGACGTTCGACCAGTCGGTGGCGGTCTCCAGGGTGTCCACCAGGTAGCCGCGCTCCCACAGGCCGTGGCGCAGATAGGGGAAGCGGAAACGGTTGTGCTCCCATTTCTTGCCCAGCAGGGTGCCGGTGAACACCCCGCCGAAGCCTTTCAGCAGGCGCCGCGCCTGCTTCAGCGAGGCGGCGTTCTGCAGGCGGTTGCCGGTGAGGCCGAAGGTCAGCATGCACTTGCCGTCACGCGCGCCGCGCAGCGCCAGGTACTTCTCCAGCCAGGCGATCTGCCGCGGGTGGCCGGCCAGGGCCAGCTGGGTGCGGGTTTCGATGGCGTTGGACAGGCGCAGCATGGACAGCGGCACGCGCGCCTGGGCCAGATTGCGGATGGCGCTCAGCGCCTGCTGCCAGCTGGGCAGGAACACGGCGTAGAAGCGCTCCTGCTCGGCCAGGCGGCTGATGCGCACGCGCACCTCGGAGATCACCCCGAAGCGCCCTTCCGAGCCCAGCACCAGCTCGCGCAGGTCGGGGCCCGCCGCCGACGCCGGGAAGGTGGGAATCTCCAATGTGCCGGCGAAGGTCTCCAGCTTGCCGCCGGCGAACAGCTGCTCGATACGCCCGTAGCGCAGCGACTGCTGACCGCTGGAGCGGCTGGCGACCCAGCCGCCCAGGGTCGACAGCTCCCAGGACTGCGGAAAGTGGCCCAGGGTGTAGCCGCGCGCGCGCAGCTGGCTCTCCACCTGCGGGCCGTTGGCGCCGGGGCCGAAGGTGGCGATCAGGCTGTCCTCATCGATCTCCAGCAGGCGCGTCATGCGCTCCAGCGACAGGGTCAGCACCGGCCGCCCACCGGCCTGCGGGTTGATATGCCCGGCCACTGAGGTGCCGCCGCCGTAGGGAATCAGGGTGACGTCGTGCTGCTGCACCCAGGCCAGCAGCTCGCGGATCTGCGCGGCACTCTCCGGGCAGGCGACGCCATCGGGGAACAGGCCGAACTCGCCGGAACGCATCGCCAGCCAGTCCGGCAGGCTCTGGCCGCGGGCATGGCGCACGCGCACCTCGGCATCCTGGCTGATCAGCGGGTGCGGGGCCAGGCGCGAGGCCGGCACGCGGGCCAACACCTCCTGCAGGCTGGCGTCGGCCAGGCGCTGGCCGGGGCCGATCAGCTCGGCGAGAAAGGCCTCGCCATGGGCCGGCAATTCCACCTCGGTGGCTTCGTCACCCCAACCGTTCCAACGTCGCATCGCATCCCCCATTCCGATCGGCACTTATGGCTGCCTATACTAGCCAGCCGCCGCCGGCCGTCACTGTCGGATCGGGCCAGGGCCTGTCGCCAATCAAGCCAGGCGCCGCGCCCGCTTCCCCCAGAACAAGAAGAAACCATGGAAAACCTCGGCTACACCTCGGTTCCCGCCCTGCTCAAGTACCTGCGCCAGGCCGAACAGCTCGGTCTGGATGTCGACCGCGCCCTGGCGGCCGCCGGCATCGAGGCGCAGGAGCTGGCCGACAACGGCAAACGCATCCCCAGCGAAGTGCACGAGCGCCTGCTGGCGCATCTGCTGGAGGTCTCCGGCGACCCGCTGTTCGGCCTGCATTCGGCGCGTTTCGTCCAGCCCGGCTCGTGGAGCGTGCTCGGCTATATCGCCATGAACTGCGCCACCCTCGGCGAGGCCATGGGCCGCATCGTGCCCTACGAGAAACTGGTCGGCGACATGGGCACCAGCCGCCTGGAAATGGCCGACGATCATGTGCGGCTGATCTGGAGCTGCCGCCACCAGGCGCCGCAGGTGCGCCGGCATATGGTGGAGAACGTGCTCGCCTCCTGGCTGCTGTACGCGCGCTGGATCGCCGACTCCGAGCATTCACCGCGCGAGGTGTGGTTCGAACATGCGCAGCCGGCCGGCACCGAACTCGGCGAGTACCAGAGCCTGTTCGGCTGCCCGGTATTGTTCGAACAACCCTGCAACGCCCTGCTGGTGCCGCTGGACTACCTGGCCGTGCCGCTGCGCCAGGCCGATGCCAACCTGCTGCGCACCCTGGAGGAACACGCCCTGGCGCTGATGGCCGGGCTGGACGATGACGAGCCGCTGCCGCGCCGGGTGAAGAACGCCCTGCGCCTGCTGCTCAAGGACGGCCTGCCGCGCAAGGAACGGGTGGCGGAGAAGTTCGACATGACCGTGCGTACCCTGCAGCGTCACCTGCAGCAGGCCGGCACCAGCTACCAGCAGATCCTCGACGAGCTGCGCCAGGAGCTGGCCGAGCACTACCTGCTGCGCAGCGACCTGGCGATCCAGGATATCGCCTGCTACCTGGGCTTCACCGAATCACGCTCGTTCCACCGCAGCTTCAAGGGCTGGACCGGGCAGACGCCGGGGGAGTTTCGCGAGGCCAGGCGCAAGGACGGCGGTGTGCTCTGAACGCACATTCCGTGGGAGGGGCTTTAGCCGCGCCAGATAGTCGCCGCTAAAACGCCTCCCGCAGGTGCCTCAATGATTGACCGTATGCGCCAGCATCACCGACAGCTGGCACAGCGGCCGGCCGCTCTCGGCGTGCCACTGGTTGAAGGCGGCCTGCACCGCGGCCAGCTCCTTCTGGCTGGTCGGTGCCTTGTCGACTATGCCCTGGGCCTTGAGCGCCGCGACCATGTCGTCGCTGGGGATGAAGGTATCCTTGCCCACCATGCGCAGAAAGCGCGGCGCCGACATGCCGCCGAGCTGGCTGCCGTGCTTGGCCAGGTACTTCCACAGGCCGACGATATCGGTCACCGGCCAGTCGGCGATCAGGGCGCCGAAACTGCCTTTCTCGCGGCGCACGTCGAGGATGAACTGGGCATTGCGCGGCACGCTTTTCAGCTTGCCCAGGTGACGGATCAGCCGCGCGTCCTGCATCAGGTTCTCCAGGCGTTCGCCGCCCATCAGCACCACCTTCTCCGGATCGAAGCCGAAGAACACCTCCTCGAACGCCGGCCACTTGGCGTCCACCAGGCTGTGCTTGAGGCCGGCGCGAAAGATACGCAGGCTGATCAACGACAGGTAGCGGTCATCGCTCAGCGCACGCAGCTCGGCGTCGCTGCGCGGCTGTGGCAGCAGCGCTTCCAGCGCCCGGGCCGAGCCGAAGCGGTTGAGGCAGTATTCGTGCAGCCATTTGTAGTCACGCATGGAGGGGTCGCGCCGTCAGTGGAACAAGCGCAAAGGGTGCCCGCACAGCCCCAGGTGCGGCAAGTGCCATGTCTGACGTAGCAGCGCGCTGGCGGGCGATCCAGCGCTCCCGCCGCATCGCCCGCCAGCAGCCGCCTACGCCGGGAGTGCCGCGCCCCGCAGCCGCTCGGCCGCCTGGCGCAAGGCGCTTTCGGTGCCATTCCAGCCCAGGCAGCCGTCGGTGATCGACACGCCGTAGCGCAGCTCGCCGCTCAGCGCCTGGCAGCCCTCTTCCAGGTGGCTCTCCAGCATCACCCCGCGCAGGCTGGCGTCGCCGGCCAGGCGCTGGTCGATCACGCTGGCCAGCACGGCCGGCTGGCGCAGCGGGTCCTTGCCGCTGTTGGCGTGGCTGCAGTCGACCATGATCCGCGGGGCGATGCCCTGGCGCTGCAGCGCCTCGCGTGCGGCCGCCACGCTGGCGGCGTCGTAATTGGGCGCGCCGTGGCCGCCGCGCAACACCAGGTGGGTATCCGGGTTGCCGGCGGTGTGCAGCAGCGCCGGGTGACCGAGCTCGTCGATGCCGAAATGCTGGTGCGGGTGCGCCGCCGAGCGCATGGCGTCACAGGCGATGGCGAGGCTGCCGTCGGTGCCGTTCTTGAAACCCACCGGCAGATCCAGGCCGCTGACCATCTCGCGGTGCACCTGCGATTCGCTGGTGCGCGCACCGATGGCCGCCCAGCCGAGCAGGTCGTCGAAGTAGCCGGCCGCCAGCGGCTGCAGCAGTTCGCTGGCCAGCGGCAGGCCACGGGCGAGGATATCCAGCATCAACTGGCGCGACAGGCGCAGGCCTTCGGCCATGTCGCCGCTGCCGTCCAGCTGCGGGTCGTACAGCAGCCCCTTCCAGCCCACGGTGGTGCGCGGCTTTTCCACGTAGGCGCGCATCACCAGCAGCAGCTGGTCGTCCACCTGCGGCGCCAGTGCGGCCAGGCGCTCGGCATATTCGAGCGCAGAAGTGCGGTCATGCAGGGAACAGGGGCCGACCACCACCAGCAGGCGCGAATCGCGGCCATCGAGCACGGAGCGAATGGCCGCGCGGTCGGCGGCGATACGTTCGGCGAGGGCATTGGCCAGCGGCAGGCGCTGGCGCAGCACGGCGGGGCTGGGCAGCGGCTGGGCGCTGCGGCGGGCGATGGGGGTGACGCTGGAAACGAGTTGAGCGGAGACGGATGCATTCATGATCTGGCGGTTCCTTGGCCGGCGCGGTCGATGCCGCGGCGGCGCTAACTGAGTGTTCGTTGCAGGGGTGTCAGGGCGGCGGTGACGCTGCTAAATCGCCAGTCGTAGCGGTAGTTGCGGTAATAACGGTTCATCTGTGCATCCTCTAAGCGCTTGGCCGTTTTCGGCCGAAAAAAACAAAACCCCCGGTCGGGTTGCCGACCGGGGGTTTTCTGGAAAACGTCTCTGGTGGCGACCCTGTTGTCTCAGGCCGCCTGTGGGGTATCAGGCGCGCCTGTGGCTAAACCAATACCCAAAGTAATACGCGGCAGCGACCACCGCCTGCGCACGGGCCAGCGCGGCGCGCGAGGCACCGGCGTGGAGCGAGGACAGGAGGTTGTGGCTGGACGACATGATGTTCTCCGAAGCGATGGCCGAACCTTACTCCAGGCCTTCGCGGCCTGGCAAGCGAGGCGTGGAGAAACAATGGTCGCGGCCAAAGCCCCTCCCACAGTTCGCGTCGCTTGTGGGAGGGGCGTAGGGTGGATGTCGCTTTTTACATCCACCAATTCCCTTGCAAGGTGGATCGGTAAAGCGTGATCCACCCTACGGCCGTGCGTTACAGGCTCATCACATCGAGAAAACGCGGCGTGGCGCTGTCGTCGATCTTCAGGCTCTTGAAGTCGAACAGGTTGCGGTCGGCCAGTTGCGAGGGGTGCACGTTCTGCAGCGCGCGGAACATGATCTCGACCCGCCCCGGGCTCTTGCGCTCCCACTCCTGCAGCATCTCCTTGACCACCTGACGCTGCAGGTTCTCCTGCGAGCCGCACAGGTTGCAGGGGATGATGGGGAACTGCTTGAGCTGGCTGTAGGCCTCGATATCGGCCTCGGCGCAGTAGGCCAGCGGGCGGATCACCACGTTGCGGCCGTCGTCGGACAGCAGCTTGGGCGGCATGGCCTTGAGCGTGCCGCCGTAGAACATGTTGAGGAAGAAGGTTTCCAGGATGTCGTCGCGGTGGTGCCCCAGCGCCATCTTGGTCGCGCCGATCTCGTCGGCGTAGGTGTACAGGGTGCCGCGGCGCAGGCGCGAGCACAGCGAGCAGGTGGTCTTGCCCTCGGGGATCTTCTCCTTGACCACCGAGTAGGTGTCCTTCTCGATGATGTGGTACTGCACACCGATGGATTCGAGGTAAGCCGGCAGCACGTGCTCGGGAAAGCCCGGCTGCTTCTGGTCCATGTTCACCGCGACGATCTCGAACTTGATCGGCGCCACCTTCTGCAGGTACAGCAGCACGTCGAGCATGGTGTAGCTGTCCTTGCCGCCGGACAGGCAGACCATCACCTTGTCGCCATCCTCGATCATGTTGAAGTCGGTGATGGCTTCGCCGGCCAGGCGGCGAATGCGCTTCTGCAGTTTGTTCTGGTTGACCGAAAGGGTGCCCATGGTGCGTCGGAATCCGGGGGTAGGAACGAAAGCGCGACATTTTACGCACAATGGCCCGCTCGCCCTACCCCACCGACGGCGAAATGCTAGGCTCGGCCGATGAACGACGATCTCGACCCCGCCCTGGACCTGGCCGACCAGGTGCTCGAACTGCTGCTCGCCGCGCCCGACGGGCTGGCCGAGTACCAGCTGATCCAGCAGCTCAAGCAGCGCCACAGCGGGCATATCCCCAACCTGCCGCTGACCGACAAGCTGGTGCTGTTTCGCACCCATTTCCTCCTGTTCAACGCCCTGTATCGCCTGCGCGAGCGGCTCTGGCAGGAGGGCCGCCACCTGCTGCAGATCACCCCGCTGTGCATCCGCCTGCAGCCCTACCAGGCCGGCAGCGCGGCGCTCAGCGAGCGCGACGGGCTGCGCGACTACTACCTGGACATGAGCAACCTGCGCGATACCGACGAGCGCGATGTCGAGCGCCTGCTGGCCAGTTTCTGGACCCGCATGCAGGGCGGCGAGGAGAAACAGGCGGCGCTGGCGCTGTTCGAACTGGACGGCCCCGGCGCGGTCCTCGACCTGGCCAGCATCAAGCGGCGCTACCGCCAGTTGGTCAGTCAGCACCACCCGGATCGCGGCGGCAGCACCGAGCGGCTGCAGTCGATCAACAAGGCCATGGAAATTCTAGAGCGCTATTACAACTGACCGGCAGAGAGCAATTCGCTCTAAAGCCAGGCACCACGCGCCCTCCAGCCCCTGCCTATACTGCGACATACGGTCGCATAGGTTCGGCCTGGCACCCGGTGGCGCTGTACACGCGCGCCGGGCGTCCGCTGGGGGGCGATCGTCATAAAAAGAGGAGGTGTCTGGCATGATCCACCACGTTTGGGGGCTCTTCACCCATCCCGACCAAGAATGGCAAGAAATCCGTGGCGAGGAAGAAACCATCAGCCACATGTACCTGACCCATGTCCTGCTGCTCGCCGCCATCCCGGCGGTCTCGGCTTACATCGGCACCACCCAGGTGGGCTGGTCGATCGGCGACCGAGCGCCGGTGATGCTCACCGAGGGCAGCGCCCTGAGCATGACCATCATGTCCTACCTGGCGATGCTCGCCGGCGTCGCGGTGATGGGCGCCTTCATCCACTGGATGGCGCGCACCTACGACGCCAACCCGACCATGACCCAGTGCGTGGTGTTCGCGGCCTACACCGCCACCCCGCTGTTCATCGGCGGCCTGGCAGCGCTCTACCCGCACCTGTGGCTGGCGATGGTGGTCGGCACGGTGGCCATCTGTTACACGGTGTACCTGCTCTACGTCGGCATCCCGACCTTCATGAACATCCCCGAGGACGAGGGGTTCATGTTCTCCAGCTCGGTGCTGGCGGTAGGCCTGGTGGTGCTGGTGGCGATGATCGCCACCTCGGTGATCCTCTGGGGCCTGGGCGTCGGCCCGGTCTACACCAGCTGAGGGCAAGGGCGACTCGGCGAAACCACCTGCGGGTGGTTTCGTCGTTTATGGGCTGCCGCCAGGGCCATGATTGGGCATAATCGGCGCATGCCCGAACAGCTCCATGCCCGCGTCGAGGCCTGCTACCAGCTGGCCGAAACCTTCTTCAAGCAACGCTTCGCTCGCCCCGAGATCAGCTTCAAGCTGCGTGGGCAGAAGGCCGGCGTCGCCCATCTGACGGAAAACAAGCTGCGCTTCAACCTGCAGCTGTATCGCGACAACCGCGAGGACTTCCTGCAGCAGACCGTGGCCCACGAGGTGGCGCACCTGATCGCCCACCAGCTGTTCGGCCCGCGCATCCAGCCCCACGGCGAGGAATGGCAACTGATCATGCGCGGGGTCTACGAACTGCCGCCGCACCGCTGCCACAGCTACGACGTGCAGCGGCGCAAGGTCAGCCGCTTTATCTACCGCTGCAGCTGCCCCGACGGCGAATTCCCCTTCTCCGCCCAGCGCCATGCCCTGGTGGCCAAGGGCCGGCGCTACTACTGCCGACGCTGCAAGGTGACCCTGCAGTTCACCGGCCAGCAGCGGGTGGAATAACCTGCGGCCAGGCTCCGGCAGCGCCCACAGACACGCCCTACGTCAGGGACGTTCTGAAATAGCCATTTATCGTCACCCCCGCGAAGGCGGGAGCCCAGGGATTACGAAGCTTCTGGATTATTCCCCTGCGGGCCAGCGCAAGCGCCGTTCAGCGATAAAGCTGCTGTCCCCCTGCGCGGGAACGACGGCTATTTCAGAGTTGCCTTAGCAAATCCCGATACCGCGCCAGATCGGTGGCGGAAAAACAGCAGAACAACACGCGCTCGATCCTCGGCAGGCGGGCGACTTCCTCGCGTACCGTCGCCACCGCGATACCGGCCGCCTGCTCGGCGGGATAACCGTAGATGCCGGTGCTGATCGAGGGAAAGGCGATGCTGCGCAGCTCGTGCTCGGCGGCCAGGCGCAGCGCATTGCGATAGCAGCTGGCCAACAGCTGCGCCTCGCCACGCTCGCCGCCGTGCCAGACCGGCCCCACCGTATGGATCACGCAGCGCGCCGGCAACGCGAAGCCGGGCGTCAGCCGCGCCTCGCCGGTGGGGCAACCGCCCAGCGGCCGACAGGCCTCCAGCAGCCGCGGCCCCGCGGCGCGGTGAATGGCACCGTCCACTCCGCCGCCGCCGAGCAGCGAGCTGTTGGCGGCGTTGACTATGGCGTCGACCTCCAGGCCGGTGATATCGGCCTGCAGGGCTTCGAGCATGGCGATCATGGCCGGGCCCTCCCGCTTCAGCGTAGTCGCTGCGGCGCCAGGCGCAGCGGGATCAGCCCAGCGCCTTGACCGCCCGCAGCGCGGCGATCTGCTCGGCGCTGTAGCCCAGTTCGGTCAGGACTTCCTCGGTATGCGCGCCGACCGCCGCGCCGATATGCCGCGGCGCCGGCAAACCGCCCGAGAACTTCAGCGGGCAGGCCAGTTGCCGCTGCGCCGGCAGCCCATCGCGCGGCACCTCGGTGACCAGCCCGCGCGCCTGGATCTGCGGATGTTCCACCGCCTCGGACAGCGGCAGCATGGGCTCGACGCAGGCGTCCAGGGCGGCGAAGCGCTGGCACCACTCGGCGAAGTCGCGGCGCTCGAACTCGATCTCGATCTCGCGCTTGAGCGCGCGCTGATCCTCGGGCTTCGGCGACAACCCGCGTGCCGCCAGCTCCGGCCGGCCGATGGCCTGGCAGAACTGCTGCATGAACTGCGGCTCCAGGCTGCCTACCGAGAACCAGCGGCCGTCGCGGGTGCGGTAGTAGTCGTAGAAGCTGCCGCCGTTGAGCGCCTGGTTCTCCATGTCCGGCTCCACCCCGGCGCCGAGGTAACCGGCGCCGGCCATGGCGTGCAGGCTGAAGGCGCAGTCGGTCATGCTCACGTCCACCTGCTGGCCCAGGCCCGTGACCTGGCGCTGCACCACCGCGGCGAGCAGGCCGATCACCCCGTGCAGCGAGCCGCCGGCGATATCCGCCAGTTGCACCCCCAGCGGCAGCGGGCCGCTGTCGCGGCGGCCGGTATAGCTGGCGAGGCCGGCCAGCGCCAGGTAGTTGATGTCGTGCCCGGCGCGGTCCTTGTACGGCCCGCTCTGGCCGTAGCCGGTGATCGACACGTAGATCAGCCGCGGGTTGATCGCCTTCAGCGCCGCGTAGCCGACGCCCAGCTTGTCCATCACCCCGGGGCGGAACTGCTCCAGCACGATGTCGTACTCGCCCACCAGCTTCTTCACCACCTCCAGCGCCTCGGGGCGCTTGAGGTCGAGGGCGATGGCGCGCTTGTTGCGGTTCAGGTAGGCGTGGCTGGTGGAGGTGCCGCCGTCGTGCGGCGGCAGCACGCGCACCAGGTCCATGCGCGTGGGCGACTCGACCCGCAGCACCTCGGCGCCCAGGTCGGCCAGCAGCAGCGAGGCGAAGGGCCCCGGCAACAGGGTGGAGAAGTCGAGGATTTTCAGCGAAGACAGTGGGCCGGACATGGCGACTCCCGATCAGATGATGTGGTGTCGGGCGAGAGGCCCCAGCCCCTCGCCCCAGCCCTCTCCCCAGAGGGGCGAGGGGTAGAACGGTGCAACCCCGGCCGGCGTGGCCAGCTTGGCCCGGAGGCCATCCGGGATTGCGCTAGCGGATTGCCTGCGGGCCAGGGATCAGGGCTCCCAGACGATGGCCTCGCTCGCCGACAGGCCGGCCAGCGCCCCGGCGTAGCGCGCCTCCAGCACGTTGCGGCGGATCTTCATGGTCGGCGTCATGCAGCCGTTGTCCACCGTCCAGGCCTCGCGCACCAGGATGAAATGACTGATGCGCTCGTGCGGCGCCAGGCGCTCGTTGAGTGCCTGCAGATGCGCCTGCAGCGCCTGGCCGACCACCTCCTGCGGCTGCTGGCGGGCCGCCGGCGACAGCTCGATCAGCGCCAGCGGCTGGTCCAGGTTGCTGCCCATCAGGCACACCTGCTCGACCCAGTGGTTCTTGGCGATCTCGCCCTCGATGGGCGCCGGCGCCACGTACTTGCCCTTGCTGGTCTTGAAGATGTCCTTGACCCGCCCGGTGATGCGCAGGTAGCCCGCCTCGTCCAGCTGGCCGCGGTCGCCGGTGTGCAGCCAGCCGCCCTCGAGCGTCTCGGCGGTCTTCTCCGGCTCGCGGTAATAACCCTGCATCAGGGTCTCGCTGCGCAACAGGATCTCGCCGCTGGCGTCGATGCGCAATTGCAGGTGCGGCATGGGCCGGCCGACCGTGCCGAAACGCACCTGTCCCGGTCGGTTGAAGCAGCCGTAGGCGAAGTGCTCGGTCATGCCGTAGCCCTCGCAAATGGTCATGCCCAGGCGTCGGTACCAGTCCAGCAGGCCGGTGGAAATCGCCGCCGCGCCGGACACCAGGATGCGCGCACGATCCAGCCCCAGCCCCGCGCGCACCTTGCGCGCCACCAGGCGGCCGAGCAACGGGATGCGCAGCAGCCGTTCGAGCTTGTGCGCCGGCAGCTGCTCCAGCACGCCCTGCTGAAAGCGCGTCCACAGCCTGGGCACCGAGAAGAACACGGTTGGCCGCACCCGCAGCAGGTCGCTGGCGAAGGTCTCCAGCGACTCGACGAAGGCCACCGGCGCGCCGCAATAGAGGCTGTTGAACTCCACCAGAAAGCGCTCGGCGGCGTGCGACAGCGGCAGGTAGGAGAAGAACTGATCCTGCGGCGTCATGCCCATCTCCGCCGTGGCGTGCGCGGCGGAAAAGGCCATGGCATGGGCCGAGAGCATCACCCCCTTGGGCTGCCCGGTGGTGCCCGAGGTATAGAGGATCGACAGCAGCTCGTCGCCGCGCTGCTGGCGGCTACCCGCCAGGGGCTCGTGGGCGGCCAGCAGCTCGTGCCAGCGGTGTTCGGCCGGCATGCTCGGATAGGGCATGGCGATGCGCGTGATATGCGGGCCGATACCGGCGGCCAGCTTGTCCGGCTCGTCCAGCTTGCCCACCAGGATCAGCTTGCAGCCGGCGTGCTGCAGCACGTAGGCGATCTGCTCGGGCGCCTGCAGCGGATAGAGCGGCACGCTGACCAGCCCGGCGTGCTGGATCGCCAGGTCGCTGATAAACCATTCGGCGCAGTTCTTCGCCAGCAGCGCCACCCGCTCGCCGGGCAAGCAGCCCAGCGCCAGCAGCGCGCTGGCCAGGCGGCGCGCCTGCTCGTCGACCTGACGCCAGGTGAAATCGTGCCAGATACCGGCCACCGGCTGGCGCAGCCAGACCGCGTCGGGTTGCCGATCCAGCCAGTGGTTGAAGCGTTGCAGCGGCAGTTGCAGTGGTTCGGTCATCGCGGCGCACCTGTTGTCGGTTGTTGTGCGGGGCCAGCGGCAGATCCCGGCGCGGCGCCGGGGGCGTCTCGCTCAGTCGGACATTACAAGGCGAACACCCGGCGGGCGTTGCCGTACAGAAACTGCGCCTCCACCTCGGCGGCCAGGCCGAGTTCCTTGACCTGGGCCATGCAGCGGCTCAGGGACAGCTGGGGGAAATTGCTGCCGAACAGCACCTTGTGCGCGCCGTAGCTCTGCATGTACTGCAGCAGCTGCGCCGGGTAGTAACGGGGCAGATAGGCCGAGGTGTCGATGAAGACGTTGTCGTGCTTCCAGGCCACGCCGATCATCTCGTCCGTCCAGGGATGGCCGATATGCCCGGCGACGATGCGCAGCTCCGGAAAGTCCAACGCCACCTCGTCCAGATAGGGCACCGGGCGCCCGGTTTCCGACGGCATCAGCGGGCCGGTATGGCCGACCTGGGTGCAGAAGGGAATGTCCAGCTCGATGCACTTCAGGTACAGCGGGTAGTAGCGCCGGTCGTTCGGCGGCAATTTCCACAGCCAGGGCACGATGCGCAGCGCCTTGCAGCCCAGCTCGTGCACGGCCCGCTCCAGCTCGCGCACGGCGGCCATCGGCTTGCTCAGGTCGACCGTGGCCACGCCGACGAAACGCTCGGGAAAGGCCCGGGTGAACTCGGCGATCTCGTCGTTGCTGAACACCCAGCCCTCGGGGCGGCACCAGGCGGCCAGCATCAGCTTGTCGACACCGGCCTCGTCCATCAGCGCGATGGTCTCCTCGGGGCCGAGTCGCACATCCAGCAGATGCGCACTGCCGGACTTCTCGAACAGCCGCGCCACTTCCGGCATGCGTTCGCGCAGCCGGCCACCGGCGGGCTGGGCCCATGCATCAATCGCAAGATTCATCTCCACTCTCCGTCGAACGGCCGCTACAGCTTCATCCCGCGGCTGATGATCTCCTTCATGATCTCCGAGGTGCCGGCGAAGATGCGCTGGATGCGCGCGTTCGCGTACATCTTGCAGATCGGGTACTCCCACATGTAGCCCCAGCCGCCGTGCAGCTGCACGCCCTCGTCGACCACCTTGCACAGCAGCTCGGTGGTGAACAGTTTGGCCTCTGCGGCGACTTCTGCACTGAGCTTCTTCTGGTTGTGATCCAGCACGCAGCGGTCGGTGAAGACCTGCGCCACGTCGATCTGCGTGCGCATCTCGGCCAGCTTGAAGCGGGTGTTCTGAAAGTGCGCCACCGGGCGACCGAAGGCCTGGCGCTCCCTGACGTAGTCGATGGTGGTCTGCAGGGCCGCCTCGGCGCCGGCCACCGCGCCACAGGCATTGGTCAGGCGCTCCTGGGCGAGCATGTTCATCAGGTAGAAGAAGCCGCCCTTGGCGTCGCCCAAGAGGTTCTCCTTGGGCACCTTGACGTCGTTGAAGAACAGCTCGGCGGTGTCCTGGCTGTGCATGCCGAGCTTCTTCAGCTTCTTGCCGCGCTCGAAACCTTGCATGCCGCGCTCCACCAGAAACAGGCCCATGGCGTGCTTGTTGGCCGGGTCGGTCTTGGCCGCGACTATCACCAGATCGGCCAGGTAGCCGTTGGAGATGAACACCTTGGAGCCGTTGAGCAGCCAGTGATCGCCCTTGTCCACCGCGGTGGTGCGCATGCCGGCCAGGTCGGAGCCGGCGGCCGGCTCGGTCATGGCCACGGCGAGGATGGTCTCGCCGCGGACGATACCGGGCAGCCAGCGCGCCTTCTGCTGCGCGCTGCCGTACTCGGCGATATAGGGGCCGCACAGCGCCGAGTGCAGCGGGATCATGAAGCCCGGTTCGTTGATCCGCGCCAGCTCCTCGCACATGATCTGCTCGTAGCGAAAATCCTTGAGCCCGGCGCCGCCGTATTCCTCGTCCGCCCAGGGCAGCAGAAAGCCCATCTCGCCGGCCTTGGCCCACACGCTACGGTCGACCACCCCGGCGGCCTCCCACTCCTCCTGATGCGGCACCACCTCCTTATCGAGAAATGCCGCGAAGGCGTCGCGGAACAGATTGTGCTCGGTGTCGAAATGGTTGCGCTGCATGGGGCGGTTCCTCCGCTGATTGTGCTGCCAGCGAGGTTAGGCGCCGCCCCCGTCCCCCTCAATGACCCATGCGCTCAGCCTCGATTGACCCAATCGCTCGGCTGGCTTGCCCTGCACCACAGCCGCTGCCTACCATCGGCACCCCGATCACGGAAGCCCGACATGCGCGAACGCACCATCGCCAGCCATTTCGTCCGCGCCGCCCTGCGCGGCGCGCAGCGTCGGGGCCTGGCCTGCGAGCCGCTGCTGCGCCAGGCCGGCATCCAGCCGGCGGTGCTCATCGAGCCGCGCGCGCGCATCGCCCCCGAGCAGTTCGCCCGGCTGATGCAGCTGCTGTGGGAAGCGCTGGACGACGAGTACCTGGGCTTCGGCCGCCAACCGAGCAAACGCGGCACCTTCGCCATGATGGGCCACGCCATCATCCACTGCCGCACGCTGGAAAAAGCGCTGAGCCGCGGCGCGCTGTTCTACGGCCTGTTCCCCGATGCGCCGAGCATCCGCCTGCAGCGCGAAGGCGACTGGGCGCGGCTGAGCGTGGACGACAGCAGCCTGTGGGACCCCGACCACTTCCTGGTGGAAAGCCTGCTGGTGATCTGGCACCGCCTCGGCAGCTGGCTGATCGGCCAGCGCATCCGCCTGGAGGAAGCCACCTTCGCCTACCCCGAGCCGGAGCACGCCGCCGAGTACGAACTGCTGTTTCCCTGCACCCGGCGCTTCTGCGCAGGCGCCACCAGCCTGCTGTTCCACGCCCGCTACCTGGCCATGCCGCTGCTGCAGGACGAACGCACGCTCAAGCAGTTCCTCGAACACTCCCCTGCCGACCTGCTGGCCCGCCCCGACGGCGGCGACAGCCTGACCAGCCAGATCCGCCGCCTGCTCGGCCGCGACTGCCAGCAATGGCCGGACCTGGAACGGGTCGCCCAGCAGCTGCATATCAGCCCGCAGACCCTGCGCCGCCACCTGCGCGAAGAAGGCACCAGCTTCCAGGAACTTAAGGACCACCTGCGCCGCGACCTCGCCATCTACCACCTCGGCCGCGACGAGCTGGCCATCCAGGACATCGCCGAACAGCTCGGCTTCTCCGAACCCTCGGCCTTCCACCGCGCGTTCAAGAAATGGACCGGGCTGACGCCGGGGGCCTATCGCGCGCAGGAGGGGTAAGACGCGCTGGCGGCGTTGCAACCGCCGCATTCACAGCCGGCACAAGTCGCCCGGCGCTGTACATGGACAGAACCGCCAGTCATGCACTAGCTTCTGGCTCAAGCCTGCTGGCATTACGCCAGAGGCGACAAGCTTGCCGTTATCCCTGTCACGTTGCTCCCTGAGTGCTGTCGCGTTTGCCGCGAGCATCTTCAGGCCAGACAAAGACTTACAGAACGACAAGGAAGGTTATGCGACAGCGGTCGTGGGTAAACGCGACAGCCGTGTCGCCTAATTAATAGTTAGGCATCTGAACTCAGCATGCAAACAAAACCAGAAATCAAAGAACTCTCCGAATTTCTTATAGAGTTCAATAAAGAAACAGATCGCGGCGCAGCCCTCAATGCTGCAGCTATGCTTGACGAGTGGCTACTAAATATACTCAAAAACTTTCTCGCTGAAAGCAAATCATCCAATGAGCTTCTAGCTGGATTTAATGCTCCCCTCGGTACATTTTCAGCACGCGCAGCAGCCGCACACTCATTAGGGCTAATTCAAGACAATGAGTTTGAAGAGATAACAATAATACGAAAAATTCGAAATGAATTCGGCCACACATGGAAAGGCATATCATTTAAAACCCAGAAAATCGCTGACCTCACCAATAAATTACCTTGGGGTGGCCCAGCTGAGTTTGAGGAAAATTCTAGTACTAGGGATCGCTTCAATTTTTCTGTTGCAATTCTTTTAGCAGATTTACTTTGGCGATCAAGGCTAGTATTAAAAGAGAAAAGAGAGATCAAAGCGTGGCCAAACAAACCAAGGCCGTAAAGCCTAACAAACGGTTCAAATCGCTCGCTTCGCTCTCTGGGACCGCGTTCCGCGGCCCCTTAACCAAACGTTAGAGCCCACACAAGTATGCGCAGTGCTCCAGAGCCTGATTATGATGATCCAAAGGAGGTGTACGCCTTCTTTGGCCTAGCCATGTACAACGCAAACCTCATCGAGGCAAGCCTAATAAACTTGGCAGTTGTATTGCACTTAGAAAAAGTAAATGCAATCACTCAGGAAATATTTGACGCTACATTTATCACGATGGAGTCAAAGACCCTTGGCCAACTACTAAAAGCCACTCGCACTCTCATATCTGTTCCAGAAAACACAGAGGAGCTATTAAATCTCACTCTGAGCAAAAGAAATCACCTAGCACATAACTTCTTTCGCGAACATGCAGAAACCATCCTCCACCCGAAAGGTAGACGTCAAATCATTGATGAGCTTCATTCAATGATCGAGCTATTTATAAATGTCGATGAGCTCATCACTCCAATATATCTTTCACTATGGGATAAATATGGAGTGACAGAAAGTTTTATAGAGCAAACGCTTAATCAAGCATACGCTGACAATGCAGCAAAATATGGCGAGCTCTAACAATGCGCTCAAATCGTTCGCTTCGCTCACTGGGACGGGCTAAAGCCCGCCCCTTAGCTTAATCGTTAGAGGTTGTCATGTCAGACGCCACTAGAGGCATCAAAGATGCGCTAGCCGATGCACTGAAGAGATCCGAAGAAAAAGGTGATCTAGTCATCGCCACAAGTGTGATCAATAACGTTACCGAGCCAATGGCAGAGGCGGTCAAAGCCGTATATGCAGGAATCTTCACAACTCAAGAACTGGCAGCCCTGAGTAATCTAGTATTTCAAGCAGTATCTGATACCAAGTTTTACGATTGGGAAATGCCAACACTTGTTGGGTTTACTCGTGAAGAGATGCAGAGTTTAGGTGAGAAGCTTCGTGAGCTTGCCACCCTCTAACAACTGGTTCAAATCGTTCGCTTCGCTCACTGGGACGGGCTAAAGCCCGCCCCTTAACCAAACGTTAGGGATAAAACATGGACATCGCAGCGATACAACCATATTTCCCCTTAGTAGGCCCGATTCTCGCCGCAGTTGTTGCAGTTTGCGGCTGGTTTATTGCGCACCGCCTGAACGTTAAAAAAGACATCGCCAACAAAAAGAGAGAGCTACGCATACAGCACCTTATTGACGCCTATCGTAAGCTCGAAAAATCATCTCACTCAGCTAGCACTGAATATAGAAAAGACTTTGAGTCAGCTATTGCAGACATTCAGCTTTTTGGAAGTGGCCGCCAAATTCAGCTAGTGCACGAGCTTATAGAGCAGATACAGCGTGAAGGTTTTGGTACATACAACCAACTGCTTGAACTTCTACGGAAAGAGCTACGTCATGAGCTAGGTATGAATGCCAGCAATGATGCAGAAAATATAAAAATCTTCCGTTTCACAAATAAATAATGTGCAAATCCCTAACAAATGGTTCAAGTCGTTCGCTTCGCTCACTCGGGACCGGCTAAAGCCGGCCCCTTAACCAAACGTTATGCAAAAAGAATACGGAGAAAACCAGAATAAAATATGTACCAGATACTTATATATGGATTTCCGCTCATTCTTGTGGCTTTTGAGTCGGGGCTGAAGTTCTTAATGAATCACGACAACTCGAGCTTTGCTGGCCCCGCCCTAGCAGCCGCAGCACTAACTTTCCTAGTCCCACTAACAAAGCCAAAAGTACTGGAGGTTACTATACCAAACCATCCGAATGCATTTGTGACGACAAAGGGAGATAAAAACCTAGTCGGATTCGTATGGCTCCTCGTGTTTTTGTATCTTTTCGGGTGGGCAGGAACATGCTACTTATCCGTCCAGGACCCACAATTAAAACTGTGGGTTCTAGATATACCTTTAATCATTGGCTTAGTTGGCTACGCCATTAGCCTGGTACTTACCTTTTTAAAGGAAAGAGTCTAATGGATGAGTTTATGCTTTCAGCGGCCGTATCACTACTCGCCTCTATAGTCGCCCCATACATAGTTTACTTAGTAAAAAGAAATATCAAAAACACCCCCAACGAAAGAGTTCTGGAAATTACCGACTCAGAGGGGAGAGACAGAACCATTGTTCATGTCGGAAAATTCGACAAAGAAAACATAAAATCGGCCTTAATAAGTGAATACGATTTTGAAAACAAAATCGAAAACTCACTTAAAAAATACAAGAAAAACCATAAAGACTTTGAGTTTAAAAGAAACAAAACTGTTGATTTTCTTGTGAAAATGAACGGAAAAATTATCGCCCTCGAAGCAAAGTCAGGGAACAATATACCTTCTGACAGGTACTATAAAAAATTAAAGAGCAGCCACCCTGAAATTGATGAATTGATATTTTTGTTTAACTCAGAAATACCCGAAAGCTACTTAGCCAGATACAAAAATCGCAAAGATATTAAATTTATATCAGCACCGAGAGAGAAAGGCCTTGAAGCAAAAATTAACAACATTCTAAATCAAGAGCTTGCTCGCAAGGCATAACAACTGGTTCAAACCGTTCGCTTCGCTCACTGGGACGGGCTAAAGCCCGCCCCTTAACCAAACGTTAGGCATCTTGGAAGGATTCATGTCAGCCAAAGAACATACGGAAGTTTCAACTTGGCCTGAATGGTGCTGGTTCGACTCGATACAATGCCTTCTTAATGAGGCGATCACACACGCCCAGCAAAGCAATTCCCCTGATCTATCTGCGATGTTCCCTTTTCTAGATTCAACCTATGAATCACTTGAATCGCTAGGGCTGCTTATCAAGCAGCTAAAACTGCGAGATGCCTACGTCATAGCGCGCGTAGTTTACGAAACATCTCTCAACGCCTGCTTTATTATCACCAACCCCAAAGTACTATCATCCCGAGCAACTACTCATGCTAGGCAAAAAGCACTGCGTAGCTTGGTACGCGCCATAGAGATATCGGGGAATAAAATATTCGAACTGAAGATGCAAGGTGCCGAAGAGATAATGCAACATCCAAAGCACAGGGAGTGGCTTGAAGCATTCACGTCAAAGTCCGGAAAAGAGGTTACACCCTGGACACCCGAAAATGTCACGCAACGATTAGAGGCTTTGCACTCTATGTTCGGCCCTGAAACGACACGCGGCTTAGCTTTTGGTCTTCTTCTATATCGACACGCATCAGAAATAGCGCACGGCACCCTTTTCGGCACACTTTTCTCATGGGGCGCAATGGAACTAGGCAAACCTCTTACAGCACCTAGTGATATTGGAGATTTTCGGCAGAAAGAACTGCGCCACCTGATGAAACTAGTATCTTATTCTCTCGAATCGGTTATTAGAATTGTGGCGGATCAGGCTGGTGCTGAAAAGCTTTCTGAAGCCGCTCGGAAGGCAAGAACTGATTACTATAGCAATCGCGGAGAGGATGCCTAACAATGCGCTCAGATCGTTCGCTTCGCTCACTGGGGCCGGCTAAAGCCGGCCACTTAGCTTAATCGTTATATTTTTAAAAGGTTTCTTCGCTAGATGTCTGTTTATAGAATTCACATTCGCCCCAAAGGGGGTCTAGCCAAGCCAAAAATTTCATTTGCTTATTGCCTAAAAGAAAATGTTCTAGGCCTCGGCTGGCAAACAAAATCACAAAACAATGGTGCCACTTGGGAAGAATACGAATCTGAAGCCTCAGCGATATATGGCAGGAGTGAACTGTCGAGAGTCAGATATCTAAAAAATAATCTAAAAAAAAATGACCTTATATGGACGCGCGATACAGATGGAAATTACTACATAGGCAAAGTTAAGTCCGAGTGGGAATACCTCTCCAACAAGGACGCCCAAGATGCAGATATCGTAAATATTGTTCGCTGTGATTTACAAAAAATACCATCAATCGATGAGGTTCCCGGCAAGGTAATAGCGTGCTTTCGACCATCCAAAACAATCCAGTCTATCAAGGATAAAACAGCAGCAGATTACTCAAGACGCTTATGGAACAAGCTGAGCGGAGAGAATATATATCAATCACCCGACGAGCCATATAGAAACATTTTTTCATTTCTCGACTCAGATGAAACTGAAGACGTTATATTTATTTACCTCCAAGTACAGGGCTGGATAATAGTCCCAAACTCACGAAAAGCCGACACCATGAGTTACGAATTCTATGCAGTTAATCCAGAAACAAAAGAAAAAGCGATAGTTCAAGTAAAGACCGGAAAAACTCCTCTCACACCAATGGACTGGGAAAAGAGAAGTGAAAAGGTCTTTTTATTTCAAGCCAGTGGGAAATATAACGGCATGCCATCCGAGAAGGTTACCTGCCTCAAGCCGGATGAAATAGAGTCTTTCATGCATTTACACAAGGACATTCTCCCATCAAATGTTTCTCACTGGCTTGATATTTCGGCCAATAAAAAAATATAACAATTGGCTCGAGTCGTTCGTTTCGCTCACTCGGGACGTCCGCAAGCTTCGCTCGCGGCCGCCCCCTAGCCAAACGTTAGGCATATGGACGCAGAAATTATGGAGTTGTACCTAGCTACCTCAATCGCACTCGTATTGCTTGCCATAGTTTTCGCAGCACTTCTGCGGTGGTCTATCCGATTGAATACTTCTGCATCTGGTGTGCTCATGAAAAAAGGCAACCCAGCCCTCGGTGCAAGCGCAGTAGTTTCAACCCTAGATGCTGCCTACTTATTAACTTGGAAAAAGCTACCTTCCGAAGCTCAGATCAAGGGCTTGCCGCTAACCCTTTTCTGGTTAGCACGCATTTCTTCATGGGGCTCTGTCGTGGTCATAATTGCCGGTGTAATCGCAAACCAAAACAGCGGAGTGGCGTAATGCCTAACAATGCGTATATGGACTCTCCCCACAAGTAGCGAGCAAAGCCTTGCTTTGCACCTGTCGTCAGCGCGGTTGCATTCGTATATCCGGCCTTGCGTCGGGCATCGCCCGGGCCATTCTGTAGTTCGCACAGCGGGGCCAGCCGGGTCTGCTCCGTGGCCAGCCTCATCGTCGCGCTAGTCTGATGACAGCAACCGACGCGCTTGGCTGCCCCTAGGCTCAATCCCCGAGGATTTATCCCGATGCCGCAGACGGATAAAAACGCCCAGTACCAGGCACAACTGCTGCGCCCTCGCCTGCCGGCTGGCGAGCCCTCCTGGGCATTCGTGGTGCTGCCGCGGGAGGTGAGCGAGCAGCTGCCGAGGCGCGGCAGGACCAGCGTGGACGGCCGCCTCAATGGGCAGCCGTTCCGGGCCAGGCTCGAGCCGGATGGCCAGTTGAGTCATTGGCTGCGGGTGGATAGCGACCTGCTGCAGGCGGCGGGTGCGACTGTCGGCGATCTGGTCACGCTGGAAATCGAACCCGTGGCGGAGGAGCCCGAGCCGCAGGTGCCGGCGGATCTGGCCGCGGCACTGGCCGCCGCGCCCGCGGCGCGCAGCGTCTGGGACGCGACGACGACTATCGCGCGGCTGGACTGGATTCACTGGATCGAGTCGGCCAAGCAGGCCAAGACCCGCGCCAAACGTGTCGCCGACGCCTGCGCCATGCTCGGCGAGGGGAAGAAGCGGGTCTGCTGTTTCGATCAGTCCGGCTATTACAGCAAGGCCTTTCGCGCGCCCGATACCGCCGAGTGATCCCATTGGGCATCGCGCCGAATCTGCCCGGCCACGGCACCGGTTTTGTCATTCTCGGGCAACCTAGCGCCACCCTTAACCCTGGCGGTCAACAGGCGAGACGGTCGCCCCCAGTTGGCCTTCGTGGCTAAAGCGGTACATCGTCGGGGCGCCATCTCACCATCGGCCGTTCTGCAAACGGCTGCAGCTAGCCCGCATCAGGCGTACGAAGCTGGTGCGCGCGGCGCACCCTACGGTCCAGCCGTAGCGGCATGCGCTGCGCTCCGGAGTTGCCTTAGTCGTACAGACGCACCCTGAAGCAGGCCCCGCCCAGCTCCGAATCCTCTAGGCTCAGTTCGCCGTCGTAGCTGTCGATGATGTCCTGCACCACCGCCAGGCCGATGCCCTGCCCCGGGTTTTGCGCATCCAGCCGTTCGCCGCGGCGCAGCACGCGGGCGCGCTGGTCGGCGGGCACGCCGGGGCCGTCGTCTTCGATGGTCAGGCGGCAGCCGTCGGGCAGTTCCTCCAGGCTCACGCGCACGCGGTGCAGGCACAGGCGGTAGGCGTTTTCCAGCAGGTTGCCGAGCAGTTCCATCAGCGCGCCGCGCTCCATGCTGATCTGGCTGTGCTCGGCCACCTGCACGTCCACCTGCACGCGCTTGTCGCGGTAGACCTTGTCCAGCGACAGGCACAGGCCGTCGAGCAGCGGCCATACGGCCTCGCGGTGGCGCACCAGGCCGCTGCGGCGCAGGCTGGCGCGCTGCAGCTGGTAGCCGATCTGCTGGCTCATGCGTTCGATCTGCGCCTGCATCAGCTGCGCCTGGTCGCGGTTGGCCGGCTGGCCGGCGAGGGTTTCGCCGAGGCCCTGGAGCACGCTGAGCGGGGTTTTCAGGCTGTGCGCCAGGTCTTCCAGGGAGTCGCGGTAGCGTTCGCGCTGGCGCCGCTCGCTGTCCAGCAGGCGGTTGAGCGAGCCGGTCAGGCGCAGCAGTTCGCGCGGGTGCTGGTCGCTCAGGTGCTGACGGGTGCCGGCCTCGACGCCGTCCAGCTCGTCGCTCAGGCCGCGCAGGCTGCGAAAGCCCCAGGTCAGGCCGAACCAGAGCAGGCCGAGCAGCGCCAGCAGGGCGATGCCCAGCCACAGCTTGAGGCGCCAGACGAAGCCGTCGAACAGCTTCTGGTACTCGCTGGTGGGCTGCATGGTGACGATGCTGAAGGCGGCGGCGTTGCCGCGCAGCAGGTCGACCTCGATGTCGTAGAGGAAGAATTCCTCGCCGTGCTCGTCGCGCACGCGGGCGAACTCGTGGCCGCGGCCGTCGTAGCGCGGCTGGTAGCGGATCGCCTCGTCCTCGGAGGAGCGCGAGCGCCACAGCAGGCGGCCGTCGCGGTCGTAGATGAAGCCGAGCAGGTGCGAGTCGAGGTTATCGAACTCCTCGTCCGGCATCTTCTCCGGCATGCGCAGCTGGCCATCGTGGATGCGCGCGGCGGAGATCAGCGCGGCGGCGTCGGAGGCCAGGCGCTTTTCCACGGTCTGCTCCAGGGCCATGTTGAACACGCCCTGCAGCACCGGCAGCAGCACCAGCATGAACAGCACCGCCAGCACCGCGGTGCCCAGCATCAGGCGCAGGCGCAGCGAGCCCAGGCGCGCCCGCAGCCGGCGCAGGTAGGCGCGGCTGCGACTCACTTGCAGCGCTCGTTGAACAGGTAGCCCTGGCCGCGCACGGTCTCGATCGGCTTGCCGCCGAGGGCCGCCTCCAGCTTGCGGCGCAGGCGCCCGACCAGCACTTCGATGACGTTGGGGTCGCGCTCCTCGTCGCCCGGGTAGAGCTGCTCCATCAGCCGTTCCTTGGCCACCACCTGCTGGTGATGGCGCATCAGGTATTCGAGGATGCGGTACTCGTAGGCGGTCAGCTGCAGCGGCTGCTCGTCCACCGTGGCCTGCTTGCGGTTCAGGTCGAGCACCAGGCCGCCGGCCTCGATGGTCGATTTGGTGAAGCCCGAGGAGCGCCGCAGCAGGGCGTTCAGGCGCGCCTCCAGTTCCTCGAACTGGAACGGCTTGACCACGTAGTCGTCGGCGCCGCAGGACAGCCCTTCGACCTTGTCCTGCCAGTTGCCGCGGGCGGTGAGGATCAGGATCGGGAAGTTCTTGTCCTGGCTGCGCAGCTGGCGGATCAGGTCGATGCCGCTCATGCCGGGCAGGCCGAGGTCGACCAGGGCCAGGTCGTGGTTGTAGGACTCGGCCCGGTACAGCGCCTCCTCGGCGGTGCGCACGGCGTCGACGACGTGGCCCTGCTCGCTGAGACGGGTGAACAGATGGTGGCGCAGCAGCGCTTCGTCTTCCACCACCAACAATTTCATGACGCATCCCCTATTGGCTGGCAGGCCGGGCAAGAGGCCCGGCCGCGGTTAATGGCGTGAACCTCAGAAGGCATAGTTGGCGCCGAGGTAGACCTGCGAGCTGCTGTGCAGGTCCAGCGAGCCGGCCTTGGCCGCGCCGTGCGGCGCCATTTCGGTGCTGGCGTTGCTGCGCAGGTAACGATAACCCGCTTCGATCGAGGTATTGCGGTTGAGTTCCTGCAGGATACCGGCCTGCAGGCCCGCGGCGTAGCCGATGTCGCTGTCGCGCGAGAAACCGCGGCTCTCCTGCTCCAGCTTGACCAGGCCGGCGCTGACGCCGCCGAACAGCTTGGTATTGTTGTCGCCCAGCGGGACGAACAGGTCGTAGCTGCCGAGCAGGTTCTGCTGGCGCAGCTTGTAGCCGTTGTGACTGTCGGAGACGTTTTCGTAGGTGGCGTAGTAGCGGCTGTCGGCCGTCTGCTGGCCGGCGCGCACGCCCCAGGTGCCGCTGTCGTGGATCGCCTTGTCGAGCTTGGGATCGTTGAGGTTGGCGTTCAGCGCGCTGGATTTCTGGATGTTGTTGCTGGTCTGGCCCCAGGTCAGGCCGACGAAGCTGTCGGCGGCCTGGGCGCCGACGGCGGCGCAGGAAAGTAGAGTGGCCAGGGCGATGCGGTTCAGGGTGGGTTTCATCGGGATTACCTCGCGGATCGGTTGTTGACTGACTCGACAAGCAGTCTGCCCGAAGGCCACTGAACCCCTACTGAACCCTCCTTGAACCTCGCCTGAACGACTCACAGAGCGTCTACAACCGCCGCACCAGGGCCGCGGCGAGGAGGAACAGGGTCGCCAGCACGGCCAGCAGCGCCAGCCAGCCGGCGTGTTCCCAGACGTAGCCGCCGCCGTAGCCGACCAGGCTGGAACCCAGGTAGTAGGCGCACAGGTACAGCGCCGAGGCCTGCGCCTTGGCGCCCTGGGCGTGGGCGCCGACCTGGCCGCTGGCCACCGCATGGGCGGCGAAGAAGCCCAGGGTGAACAGCGCCAGGCCGGCCACCGCGGCGCTCAGCCAGGGTGTCGCGCAGAGGGCCACGCCGAGCAGCATCAGCGCGATGCCGCCGAGCAGCACCCGGCGCGCGCCGAAACGCGGCACCAGCCGGCCGGACCAGCCGGCGCTGAAGATGCCCAGCAGGTAGACGGTGAACAGCAGGCCGATCACCGTGGCCGAGAGGTTGAACGGCGCCGCGGCCAGGCGAAAGCCGACGTAGTTGAACAGGGCGACGAAGCCGCCCATGAGCAGGAAGGCCAGGGCGAACAGCAGGCGCAGCCGCGGGTTGCCCAGGTGCAGGGCGAAGTTGCCGAGCAGCCCGCGCAGCGACAGCGGCTGGGCGCGGAAATGCCGCGACGGCGGCAGCAGCCAGAGAAACAGCGCCAGCGCCAGCAGACCGAGGCCGGCGATGCCGCCGAGCGCCCAGGGCCAGCCGCCGAGATCGCTGAGCAGGCCGGCCAGCAGACGCCCGAGCAGCCCGCCCAGGGCGGTGCCGCCGATGTACAGGCCCATGGCCGCAGGCAGCGCGTCCGGGTCGAACTCCTCGCCGACGTAGGCCATCGCCAGTGCCGGCAGGCCGCTCAGGGCCAGGCCGAGCAAGGCGCGCAGCCACAGCAGGTGGTTCCAGCTCTCCACCAGCGCGCAGGCGATGCCGAGCAACGCGGCCAGGCCCAGGGCGCCGGCCATCACAGGTTTGCGCCCCCAGCTCTCGGCCAGCGCGCCGGATACCAGCAGGCACAGCGCCAGGCTCAGGGTGGTCAGCGACAGCGCCAGGCTGCTGCTGGCCGCCGACACGCGAAAATGCGCCGCCAGCAGCGGCAGCAGGGGCTGCACGCAATAGAGCATGGCGAAGGTGGCGAAACCGGCACAGAACAGCGCCAGGGTGGCACGCCGGTAGGCGGCGGTGCCGCGAGCGAGATGGGTAGCGGACATGGAACGGACTCACGAAACAGGGCGCCGGAACGGCCGGTAAAAAGCTTAGCACGCTACCTATCAACCTGGCTGCGCCGCACTGGCACAAGCGCTGCGCGCCGCGCGGGCGGACGCAAACCATTTGCCTTGATCCAGCTCAACGGCTTTTGCCCGTACTGCTTATAGGGTCTAGCCTGAAAGCGACGCGAGAACGGAGTCGATCGCATGCGCAAACCCGCTGCCGAAGCCACCCCGAAGGGCAAGGAAACCCGCCTGTTCCTGTTCCTGGTCGTCTGCCTCTTTCCCCTGCTGTCCATCGCCCTGGTCGGTGGTTACGGCTTTTTCATCTGGTTCATGCAGATGCTGCTGGGGCCGCCCGGCCCGCCCAGCTGATCCCGACTACCCCTGGAGCCACGGAACATGGCCGAAGCCCTGCACATCGCCAGCCTGCTGGTACAGGTCCGCCCCGAACTGTTCGAGGCGGTGAAGGCCAACCTGCGCCGCCTCGACGGCCTCGAACTGCACCAGGAAAGCCCGCAGGGCAAGCTGGTGGTGGTGCTGGAGGCCGAGCACGAGCGGCAGATTCTCGAACGCATCGAGCAGATCAACGCCCTGCCCGGCGTGCTCAACGCCGCCCTGGTCTATCACGAACTCCTCGCCGCCGAGGGAGATACCGAATGAAGCTCACCCGCCGTCAATTCGCCAAGGCCAATGCCGCCGCCATCGCCGCGGCCGCCGCCGGCCTGCCGCTCGCCAGCACGGCGAGCAACCTGGTCACCGAGGCGGACATGACCCGCCTGGACTGGAACAAGGCGCCCTGCCGCTTCTGCGGCACCGGCTGCAGCGTGATGGTGGCGACCAAGGACAACCGCGTGGTGGCCACCCACGGCGACGTCAAGGCCGAGGTCAACCGCGGCCTGAACTGCGTCAAGGGCTACTTCCTGTCGAAGATCATGTACGGCGTCGACCGCCTGACCCAGCCGCTGCTGCGCATGCAGGACGGCGCCTACCACAAGCAGGGCGAATTCCAGCCGGTGAGCTGGGAGCAGGCCTTCGACATCCTGGCGCAGAAGACCAAGCAGGCGATCGCCGAGCAGGGCCCCGAGGCGGTCGGCATGTTCGGCTCCGGGCAATGGACGGTGTGGGAAGGCTACGCCGCCAACAAGCTGATGAAGGCCGGCCTGCGCAGCAACAACATCGACCCCAACGCGCGCCACTGCATGGCCTCGGCGGTGATGGGCTTCATGCGCACCTTCGGCATGGACGAGCCGATGGGCTGCTACGACGATATCGAGGCAGCCGACGCCTTCGTCCTGTGGGGCTCGAACATGGCCGAGATGCACCCGATCCTGTGGAGCCGGGTCACCGACCGCCGCCTGAGCCATCCACACGTGCAGGTGGCGGTGCTGTCGACCTTCGAGCACCGCAGCTTCGACCTGGCCGACATCCCCATGGTGTTCAGCCCGCAGAGCGACCTGCTGATCCTCAACTACATCGCCAATCACATAATCGAAAGCGGCGCGGTGAACCAGGACTTCGTCGCCCGGCACACCAGGTTCGCCAAGGGCACCGACGATATCGGCTACGGCCTGCGCGCCGACCATCCGCTGGAGCAGCAGGCCAAGAACGCGGCCAAGGCCAACACCTGGAACGACATGTCGTTCGAGGCCTTCGCCGCCTTCGTCAAGCCCTACACCCTGGAGCGCACCGCCAAGGAGAGCGGCGTGCCGGCCGAGCGGCTCAAGGCCCTGGCCGAGCTGTACGCCGACCCCAAGCGCAAGGTCATGTCGTTCTGGACCATGGGCTTCAACCAGCACACCCGCGGGGTGTGGGCCAACAACCTGATCTACAACCTGCACCTGCTCACCGGCAAGATCAGCGAGCCGGGCAACAGCCCCTTCTCGCTCACCGGCCAGCCCTCGGCCTGCGGCACCGCGCGCGAGGTGGGCACCTTCGCCCACCGCCTGCCGGCCGATCTGCTGGTGACCAACCCCAAGCACCGCGAAACCGCCGAGAAGATCTGGAAGCTGCCGCCGGGCACCATCCAGGAGAAGGTCGGCTTCCACGCCGTCGAGCAGAGCCGCAAGCTCAAGGACGGCGTGCTCAAGGTCTACTGGACCCAGGCCAGCAACAACATGCAGGCCGGGCCGAACATCATGCAGGAGGTGCTGCCGGGCTGGCGCAACCCGCAGGCCTTTGTCGTGGTCTCCGACGTCTACCCCACCGTCTCGGCCCAGGCCGCCGACCTGATCCTGCCCAGCGCCATGTGGGTGGAGAAGGAAGGCGCCTACGGCAACGCCGAGCGCCGCACGCAGTTCTGGCACCAGCTGGTCAAAGCGCCGGGCGAGGCCAGATCCGATCTCTGGCAGCTGGTGGAATTCTCCAAGCGCCTGACCACCGACGAGGTCTGGCCCGCCGAGCTGCTGGCCAAGGCGCCGGCCTACAAAGGCAAGACCCTGTACAAGGTGCTGTTCGCCAACGGCCAGGTCGACCAGTTCCCGCGCGAGCAGATCGAGGCCGGCTACGCCAACGACGAGGCCGAGGCCTTCGGCTTCTACCTGCAGAAGGGCCTGTTCGAGGAATACGCCCAGTTCGGCCGCGGCCACGCCCACGACCTGGCGCCGTTCGACGCCTACCACGCCGAGCGCGGCCTGCGCTGGCCGGTGGTGGACGGCGCGGAAACCCGCTGGCGCTACCGCGAGGGCCTCGATCCCTATGTCGAGAAAGGCAGCGGCGTGCAGTTCTACGGTCACCCGGACAAGCGCGCGATCATCTTCGCCCTGCCCTACGAGCCGCCGGCCGAGGCACCGGACAGCGACTACCCGTTCTGGCTCAGCACCGGCCGGGTGCTGGAGCACTGGCACACCGGCAGCATGACCCAGCGCGTCGAGGAACTGCACGGCGCGGTGCCCGACGCCCTGGTGTACATGCACCCGGACGACGCCAAGACCCTCGGCGCGCGGCGCGGCAGCGAGGTCAAGCTGGTCAGCCGGCGCGGCGAGATACGCGCCCGGGTGGAAACCCGCGGGCGCAACAAACCGCCGCGCGGCCTGGTGTTCGTGCCCTTCTTCGACGCCAACAAGCTGATCAACAAGGTCACCCTGGACGCCACCGACCCGATCTCCAAGCAGACCGACTACAAGAAGTGTGCGGTGAAGATCGAACTGGTCAGCCTGGCCTGAGGAGCATCGCCATGAGCCTGCGTCATCTGCCCCTGCTACTGCTCGCCGCCTTCGGCCTGGCCGTCGCGGCCGAGCTCGACTACCCCCTCGACGCCCCGGCGCCGGACGGCCGCCGTCCCGGCGGCACCCTCAGCCAGACGCTACCGGCACCGGTGATCGCCAACGAGGAAAACAAGGACCTCAAGCGCGAGCGCAACTACCCCGAGCAGCCGCCGACCATCCCCCACAGCATCCGCGGCTACCAGGTCGACGCCAACGGCAACAAGTGCCTGGCCTGCCACAGCCGCGCCAACAGCGCGCGCAGCCAGGCGCCGATGATCAGCATCACCCACTACATGGATCGCGACGGCCAGGCGCTGGCCGCGGTGTCGCCGCGGCGCTACTTCTGCAACCAGTGCCATGTGCCGCAGAAGGAAGTGCAGCCGCTGGTGGGCAACAGCTTCGAGAACATCGACCAGTTGCTGCAGGGCGAGGCGGCCGGCGCGGCGCAGCCCTGAGGAGAATTCATGAAGTCATTACTCGCCCTGCTCAAGGACTACTGGGGCATCCTGCGTCGCCCGAGCGTGCACTACAGCCTGGGGTTTCTCACCCTCGGCGGCTTTATCGCCGGGATCATCTTCTGGGGCGGCTTCAACACCGCGCTGGAGGCGACCAACACCGAGCAGTTCTGCATTTCCTGTCATGAGATGCGCGACAACGTCTACGTCGAGCTGCAGGACACCATCCACTACAGCAACCGTTCCGGGGTGCGCGCCACCTGCCCGGACTGCCACGTGCCGCACCAGTGGACGGACAAGATCGCGCGCAAGATGCAGGCGTCGAAGGAGGTCTGGGGCAAGATCTTCGGCACCATCAATACCCGCGACAAGTTCCTCGCCATGCGCCGCGAACTGGCCGAGCACGAATGGGCGCGGCTCAAGGCCAACGACTCGCTGGAGTGCCGCAACTGCCACAACTTCGACTACATGGACTTCACCAAGCAGAGCCCGCGCGCCCGGCAGATGCACTCCAGCGCCCTGGCCGAAGGCTCCGCCACCTGCATCGACTGCCACAAGGGCATCGCCCACCAGCTGCCGGACATGAGCGGGGTGCCGGGCTGGTGAGCGGGCGCAATATTTCGCCGTAGGTTGGGTTGAGGCGCGTAGCGCCGAAGCCCAACGAATCAAGGAGCGTCGCGCGGAGCAATGCGTGCTCCCCGTTGGGCTTCGCAGCGCTCAGCGCCAACCTACCGACGAGCCGGCCGCTACCTAGGAGTTGCGGGGCCGCGCGCACCACGCACCGAGCCGTAGGTTGGGTTGAGGCGCGCAGCGCTGAAGCCCAACGCGTCAAGGAGCGTCGCGCGGAGCACTGCGTGCTCCCCGTTGGGCTTCGCTGCGCTCAGCGCCAACCTACGACCAGCGCCCAAGTTGATTGGGGCAACGCGTCCTTATTCGCCGCGCAAGCGCTCGAGATGCGCCAGCAGCCCGGCGGCGGTCTGCTCGCCGACCAGGCGCTCGCGCAGCTTGCCGTCGGCGTCGACTATATAGGTCACCGGCAGCACGTCGTTGCGCGGTAGCTGGAAGCGCGGCGCCGGGTCGACGGCGAGCACGGTGAAGGCGATGCCGAAGGCCTCGGAGACGCGCTTGAGATCCTCGCCCGCAAGGCCGTCGAAGTTGACCCCGAGCACCCGCGCCGAGCGCCCCTCGAGCTGTTTGGCCAGGGCGTTGAGTTCGGGAATCTCGGTGCGGCAGGGGGCGCACCACTCGGCCCAATAATTAATGACTAGCCACTGGCCATCGACGCTGCCAGCCGGTACCTTTCGTCCATACTGGTCGAGGCCGAAGTCCTCGGTGCAGCCAGCCAGCAGCAGACCGGCGCAGATACCTATAACAGCCTTGCAGACCATCCGGAGCCGTAAGCCCATGTATTCGATCCTCGTCCACCCGGGGTTGATATGACGCTGGATGCCCTGCGCCTGGAAGTGCCCGACATCCGCGAAGACGGCGCCGCCGCGCCGGCAGAAATCGCCGAACAGCTCGCCGCCGCCCGCCACCTGGAGCCCGAACACGGCCTGCAACAGGTGCTCGGCCTGCTGTTCACGCTCAACCGCAGCGGCCTGACCTTACTGGAAAGGCAACGCGCGCTGCAAAATTTCAGCGACGAATACCGCCACTACGCCGCCCTGCTGGGCCGCGGCCACACGCCGAGCGCGCTGTTCGTGCGCCTGTGCGGCGAGCTGGCGATCGGCTTCAAGCGCCTGCTGCTGCAGATCCTCCAGGGGCGCCAGCCGTCGCGCCCGCACCTGGCCTGGTGCCTGTACATGGCCCAGCACTTCCTCGCCCAGCAGTTGCTGCGCCACTTCCAGCTGTACCAGGAACCGCCGGCGGCGCTGTGGCGCGACAGCCACCTGCTGTACTGGATCGGCGAACACCAGCAGTGCCTGGACGAACCGGTCGCCGCCGCCTTCCAGCCCAGCCCCGCCAGCACCCTGCGCGGCCTGTACCAGCAGATGCTGCTGCTGGCCCTGAGCAACCCCTTCCACCTGGCCGAAGGCGAGTGCGCCACCCTGTTCGCCGCCCTCGCCCCCCTGGCCGGCCTGGCGCGCCTGCTGCCCTGGGACGAGGAGGACGAGGCCGAGGGCCCGATAGTCGATCTCAGTGAGTCGCAGGCCTGCCTGGCGTTCGAGCAGCGCATCGAGGGCGACAAGGCCTACCTGCGCCGCTTCGAGCTGGGCGCCCTGCTGATCGCCCTGCACGAGCCGGCACCGCTGCAGAGCCAGGCCGAGCGCCAGTTGCTCGAACAAGTGCGCCAGCACTGGCTGGGGCGCCAGCAACGCCGCCACGAACGCGCCGAGCTCGACGGCCAGTGCAGCCTGGTGATCGGCCTGCCGGCCATCCACGCCCAGTTGCTGGACAAGCTGCCGCAGCGCACCGAAGCCCATATCCTCGACGCCAGTCCCGGCGGCGCGCGTCTGCTGTGCAATGCCGACGAGGGCGGTCAGCTGCAGGTCGGCCAACTGGTGCTGCTGCTCACCAACGGCACCCCGACCCTGGCCCTGGTGCGCTGGCGCCACCTCAACAGCGAGGGTCTGCACCTGGGCCTGCGCTATCTCAAGGGCCTGCCGCGCCCGGTCTGGCTGCGCCGCGCGCCCAATGCCCAGACCCACCCCGGCGTGCTGCAGAGCACCCCGGCGCCGGGCAACGGCTGGCACCACGGGGTGTGGCTGCCCAACGGCCAGTTCGCCGCCGGCGAGCACCTCTGGCTGCAACTGGCCAGCGTGCACAACCAGGCGATCCTGCCGCTGCCGGCAAGCAACATGGAGACGCCCTCGGTCAGCCGTCATCCCTTGAAACTGGCCTGAAAACCAGCGCAAAGCCTGCTGCGTTAAAAACAGGCTCGGACTGCTTACTCGTAAAGTCGAGCGCGACTCCGACCGGTTCTCGCATGTTCTTGCGGGGCCGCCATCGGTATTGCATGCCTCTGGCTCGCGAGCCTCTGAGCAGGTTCCGATACGCGAAACTGCGAGGCCAGTCACGCCGCCTGTCTGCAGAGTGCACAGTTTCGGCCGTGGCGGCCTGCTTATAATTCCTGGCACTGGTGTTTCATTTAATTCGCTATCAGCCTGGAATCCCGTCATGTCCCAAGCACAAGACAAGCTGATCGGCTCCGTGCCCTCGCGCATCGTCGACGTCGCCCGCCTGCTGGTCACGCCCTACGAGGGCCGGGTGGCCGAATACAATGTCGCGGCCTGGCTGCAACTGCCGGGCCTGGCCAACCTGCCGGTGTCGCTGCTGGTCAGCTACCGCGACGGCGACAAGCGCCGCGAGGTCAACGTCGACCACGGCAAGGTCAGCGCCCAGGGCAAGATCCTGCTGTCGGGCATCGCCCGCATGCCGGTCAAGCAGAAGATCGAGGACATGCAGGTACGCCTGCGCTCGGCGGTGCCGGCACAGAGCCTGGTGGTCGAGGAGTTCTTCGTCCAGGCCGTGGAACTGGCCAGCAGCGAGAGCCGCCAGGCCATGGCTTGAGCGCCTGGCGAATGGCTGCCGAACCCCGCGCTCAGTCGCGGGGTTTTCGTTTCAACCGGAGGAAACCCCGGGGCTGGCCGGTAACGGCGGCGACGCCTCGGCCGGTGGCTGCGCATCCTGCTCGGCATGCGCCAGCAGCGACTCCGGCCAGCGCGCGAAGTGCAGCCCGGTGATGCGGTTGAGCCGCGTCAGCGCCCCCTGCGGGTCACGCCGATGCAGATGGATTACCTTGTCTTTGCGACCAGTCATTACTGCCAATACCCTTAGCGACCCCTGCCCTGCTGGCAGTTCGATAGCAACTGATACTGCTGAAGCCAGAAGCGTGCCAGCCCATCCGTAGCCCCATCGCCTGGCGTCCAGGCCATCGCCATGACAGCGCTGCGGAAGACGGACGCCGCAAACTGACATTTTTTGTCACCCGCTATCCCTGGCGGTGCCCCTTCGGGCCGTCGCTGCGCGACGTCAAGAATTTCTCCCAGAAATTCTTTGTGTTCGGCACACCCATGTGCCTCACCCCTGCGGGGCTTGCGCGCAAAAATGCTCCCGGCATTTTTGTCACCCCGGCCCTGCCAGCCAGTCCGCCAGGCTGGCGCCGAACAGCTCGGCGCGCTCGGCCTGCAAGCGCTCCAGCGCCTGACGCAACGCAGGGAACCAGGGCTCGTCGAGCTGCGCCGGCAACTGCGCCAGGCGCGGCAGCGGCCAGGGGCTGCGCTCCAGCAGCTGCTGCAGGCTGAAGCGATGCAGGTCGCGGCATAGCACCCAACCGCCGCTGGCGCGACAGGCCAGTTGCTCGCGCTCGAGAAAATCCAGCACCTCGCCCCACTCGTCTTCCGGCAAGCTCCAGCCGGCGCGTTGCATGTCCGCATGGCGCAGCGCCTCGCCGCGTTGCTGGCGCTGCAGCAACAGGCGCAGCACGCCCAGCAGCACCAGCGTGCGCGGCAACGGCTGACGCCGCCAGTGACGCGGCTGCGACAGCCCGTAGACCAACTCGGCGCCGAGCAGCACGATCAACCAGGACAGGTAGATCCACAGCAAAAACAGCGGCACCGTGGCGAAGGCGCCGTAGATCAACTGGTAGCCGGGGAACAGGCTGACATAGAGGCCGAACAGCGACTTGGCCAGCTCGAACAGCAGTGCGCTGAACAATCCGCCGAGCAGGGCATGGCGCAGCGGCACACGGGTGTTGGGCACCGCCGCATAGAGCAGGGTGAAGGCCGCCACGCTGGATAGCAGCGGCATGAAGCCGAGCAGCGTCTTGGCGCCGAGCAGCGCATCCGGCCCGGAGATCAGCGACAGCGAGGTGATGTAGGTGCTGACGGCGAAGCCGGCGCCGAGCAGCAGCGGGCCCAGGCTGAGAATCGCCCAGTACAGCAGGAAGCTGGACATGCCGCGGCGCGGCTGGCGCACCCGCCAGATGTGGTTGAAGGTCTTCTCGATGGTCACCAGCATGAGGAAGGCGGTCACCGCCAGCAGCCCCACGCCGAGCCAGGTCAACTGCCGCGCCTGCACGGTGAACTCGCGCAGGTACTGCTGCACCGTCTCGCCGGTGGAGGGCACGAAGTTGCGGAAGATAAAGCCCTGGATATCCTCGCCGACGTTCTGAAAGGCCGGAACGGCGGAGAGCATGGCGAAGGTCACGGTCATCATCGGCACCACCGCGAACAGCGTGGTGTAGGTCAACGCCGCGGCGCTGCCGGCACCGCGATTCTGGACGAAACGCCGAGACAGGGTCAGCCAGAACTCCAGCCAATCCTTCACGCGATGGTGCATGCCCTCTCCTTAGCTAACCACAGCCAACCGACCCGGTTAGAATAGCCGCCACTTCAAGCCGGATGCGACCCACCATGACCGACCTGACCCTCTATCACAACCCGCGCTGCTCGAAATCCCGCGGCGCCCTGGAGCTGCTCGAAGCCCGCGGCCTGCAGCCGACCGTGGTGCGCTACCTGGAAACCCCGCCCAGTACAGACGAACTTAAGACCCTGCTGGACAAGCTGGGCATCGCCGCGCGGGAGCTGCTGCGCAGCGGCGAGGACGAATACAAGACCCTGGGTCTGGCCGATGCCAGCCTCAGCGAGGCACAGCTGATCGAGGCCATGGTGCGCCATCCGAAACTGATCGAACGGCCGATCCTGGTGGCCGGCGACAAGGCGGTGATCGGCCGTCCGCCGGAGAAGGTGCTGGAGCTGCTGGCATGAGCGCGCCCTATATCCTGGTGCTCTACTACAGCCGCCACGGCGCTACCGCGCAGATGGCCCGGCAGATCGCCCGCGGCGTCGAGCTGGCCGGCCTGGAGGCACGCCTGCGCACGGTGCCGGCGGTGTCCAGCGAATGCGAGGCGGTGGCCCCGGCCATTCCCGACGAGGGCGCGCCCTATGCGACCCTGGACGACCTGAGGCACTGCGCCGGCCTGGCCCTGGGCAGCCCGACCCGTTTCGGCAACATGGCCGCACCGCTGAAATACTTCCTCGACGGCACCAGCAGCCTGTGGCTGACCGGCGAACTGGTGGGCAAGCCCGCCGGCGTATTCACCTCCACCGCCAGCCTGCACGGCGGCCAGGAAACCACCCTGCTGTCGATGCTGCTGCCGCTGCTGCACCACGGCATGCTGGTCTGCGGCCTGCCCTACAGCGAGTCGGCGCTGCTCGATACCCGCGGCGGCGGCACCCCCTACGGCCCCAGCCACCACGCCGGCGGCGACGGCAAGCGGCCGCTGGACGAACACGAGATCGCCCTGTGCCGCGCCCTCGGCCAACGCCTGGCGCAAACCGCCGGCAAACTGGAGAACTGACGTGGCCCGCGCGAAGAAACCGCTGCCCAGCCTCGACTGGCTGCAACCCCGGCTGAAGCTCAGCCGCGCCCTCAGCCTGCTGAGCTTTTTCGCCCTGCTGGCGCTGCTGCTGGTGTGGAACCTGGCCTTCGCCGACCTGCACGGCGCCCGCATCGGCGTGGTCCTGGCGATCCAGCTGCTGCCGCTGGCGCTGCTCGCCCCCGGCCTGCTGCTGGGCAACGCCCGCACCCACGCCTGGGCCTGCTTCGTGGTCAATCTCTACTTCATCCAGGGCGTGCTGGCCGCCATCGACCCGGCCCGCGCAGTGTTCGGCGCCCTGGAAGCGGTGATCAGCCTCGGCCTGTTCTGCAGCGCCCTGCTCTACACCCGCTGGCGCTTCCAGTACGACCGGAAGCTGGCCGGGGAATAGGCGCAACTCGAGGCGTAGCCCGGATGCAATCCGGGAATGACGGGGCCCTGGCCGCGGAATGCATCCGGGCCAGGGCGTCTACCAGCCCAGGGTTTCCTTGAGGAAGGGAATGGTCAGCTTGCGCTGGGCCTGCAGCGAGGCCTGGTCGAGGCGTTCGAGCAGTTCGAACAGCGCGCTCATGCTGCGCTCGCCACGGGTGAGGATGAAGCGCCCGACCTCGTCGCTCAGCTGCAGGCCACGGCGCGAGGCGCGCAGTTGCAGGGCGCGCAGCTTGTCCTCGTCAGCCAGCTCGTGCAGCTGGAACACCAGCGCCAGGGTCAGCCGCGACTTCAGGTCCGGCAGTTGCACCGGCAGCTCGCGCGGCGACACGGTGCCGGCCAGCAGCAGGCGCCGACCGCTGTCGCGCAGGCGGTTGAACAGGTGAAACAGGCCCTCTTCCCAGTCGCTGCGCCCGGCCACCGCGTCGAGATCGTCGAGGCAGACCAGCTCGCACAGTTCCAGGTTGTCGAGCAGCTCAGGCCCGTGCTGCACCACCTCGCCCAGCGGCAGGTAGACCACCGCCTCGCCGCGCTGCTCGAAGCGCAGGCAGGCGGCCTGCAGCAGATGGCTGCGGCCGACGCCCTCGGCGCCCCAGAGGTAGATCAGGCTTTCCGTCCAGCCGGCGTCGGCCTCGCACAGCCGCTCGACATAGCCCAGCGCCGCGGCATTGGCGCCGGGGTAGTAGTTGGCAAAGGTGGCGTCGTCGCGCAAACGTACGCCGAGGGGAAGCTGGATTGGTTTCATGCCGGGCTCGGCGGTTCGTCGGAACCGCTGTTGGACTCTCCGTAAAGGCCGGAAAGTTTATACAAATCATGGGCATGGCGCAGCAGAACCATGATCACCGCCGCCACCGGCAGGGCCAGCAGCACGCCGGTGAAGCCGAACAGCTGGCCGCCGGCGAGGATGGCGAAGATCACCGCCACCGGATGCAGGCCGATGCGGTCGCCCACCAGCAGCGGGGTCAGCAGCATGCCTTCGAGCAACTGGCCGACCATGAACACGGCGGCGATACCCAGCAGCGGATAGGGCTCCAGGCCGAACTGGAACAGCGCCGCGGTGACCGCCGCGCCGATGCCGACGATAAAGCCCATATAGGGCACGATGCTGGCCAGACCGGCCAGCACGCCGATCAGCAGGCCCAGTTCCAGCCCCACCAGCATCAGCCCGGCGGCGTAGATGACGCTCAGCGCCAGCATCACCAGCAACTGACCGCGCAGGAAGGCGCCGAGCACCTCGTGGCACTCGCCCACCAGCTTGACCACCAGCGCCTCGCGCTGGCGCGGCAGCAGGTGGCGCAGGCGCTCGACCAGCAGGTCCCAGTCGCGCATCAGGTAGAAGCTCACCACCGGAATCAGCAGCAGGTTGCCCAGCCAGGCGAGCAGCGCCAGGCCCGAGGACGTGGCCTGGGCCAGCACCGTCTTGAGCACGTCGGTGGTCTTGCCCAGGTGCTCGGAGAAGGCCGCCTTGAGCTGGTCGAACTGCCAGAAGTCGTCGTTCAGGCCGAAATGTGCCTGCGTCCAGGGCAAGGCGGTGCCCTGCAGCCAGTCGAGTATTTCCGGCGCCAGCTGGTACAGCCGCGCCAGCTGGCGGCCGAGCATGGGCACCAGCACCAACAGCAGCACCAGCAGCGCCAGGCCAAACAGGGCGAACACCACCGTCACCCCGGCAGTGCGCGACAGGCGCTGCCGTTCGAGGCGATCGACCAGCGGATCGCCCAGGTAGGCCAGCAGGATGCCGATCAGAAAGGGCGAGAGAATCGGTTGCAGCAGGTACAGCAGCCAGGCGAGCAGGAACAGCCCAGCCATCCATAGCCAGCGGGTGGAATCGGTCATGCTCGCGTCCTCGATGCGAAACGGCGCCCGACCGGCGCCGCGGATGGAGCCCTGGCGCGGCACATGGCCAGGGCGCTGCAGTTTACCAGCGGAAACGCAGTTGGTTGCTGCGCGGCAGCACCTGCGGCGCCGCTTCCGTGCCGGCGTCGGCGCTGTCGACCGGTGCAGCGGCGCCCTGCGGCTCGGCGACCTCCTGCAACTGGCCCAGGGCCAGTTGCGCACGCAGTTGTTCCGGGCTGGCGTTGACCTGGTAGGTCAGGCGCTGCCCGTCGATCGCCTGCAGGCGCGCGGCGAACGGCTCGAGCAGGCGCTCCAGGGCGGCGAAACGGCTCAGGTCGGCGCCTTCGATCACCAGGGTCAGGCTCTCGGCCGCGCCCGGCTTGACCAGAAAACGCGGGGCCAGGCGCTGGCTGACCGCCAGCAACACGGCATCGGCCAGCGCTGCCGGATCGGCGGCCTCGGCCTTGCCCTGCTCGCGCTCGTCGCCCAGCCACAGGCGCCAGGTCGCCTGCCAGGTGCCGCCGCTCTCGCTCGCCTGCACCGCCAGCAGGGCGTCGGCGGCGTAGCGTTCGGAGGCCTCGCGCAGCGCCTGCGGATCGTTGGCCGCCAGGGCCTCCGGCGTGGCCAGCAGCTGCTCGCTGAGGTCCGCCAGCGGCAGGCGCAGCGGCAGGCCGCGGTGCTGGGCGGCGTCGCGCAGCATCGTCGCGGGGCCCTGGCTCTCGCCGATCAACTGGCTGCCCTCGGCCGACTCGGCGAGCCACCAGGTGAGAATCGCCGGGCGATTGGCCCCCCACAGGGCCAGCCCGGCCTGGCGCAGCTGGCGCTCGGTGCTGGCCGGGTCGAACTCCACCAGCAGCACATCGCCCTCGTAGCCGTACTGGCTGACGATCTGTTGCGGATCCTGGCGCAGGCCCTCCAGCTTGGTGCTCTGCAGCGCCTCGGCATCGCCGGTCAGGCGCTGCACCAGGGTCTGCAGGGCACGCTGCATGGCCGCGTCGCGGGTCTCCGGCTGCTGGTCGGCCACCGCCTCGCGCACCTGATACAGGCCGGCGACCGGCGCGGCCAGGGCCGGCAGGCACAGCAGCGACAGACAGAACAGGATCGGGCGGACGGACAGGCGCATGGCGGGCTCTCGCAGACGGGTGATGGCACGGAGTCCGTGCGCAAAGGCGTATACCTTAAACAGCCGCTCCAGCCCCGGCAACCTGAGCGCTTGCCCGCGACGAAGCGCATGCACGCGAGTGGCCGCTACCGGGCAAGCCTGATAAAATCGCGCGCCTTCGCCAGCCGGTGCATGCGCCGGGCCCCTGCACGGGCCCCGCCACATCGGCGCCTACACGAACTCCCCATCCAAAGGCCCGGATCTATGAGCAAGCAACCCTCCATCAGCTACAAGGACGCAGGCGTCGACATCGATGCCGGCGAGGCCCTGGTCGAACGCATCAAAGGCGTGGCCAAGCGCACCGCGCGTCCGGAAGTCATGGGGGGCCTGGGTGGCTTCGGCGCCCTGTGCGAGATCCCGGCCGGCTACAAGCAGCCGGTGCTGGTGTCCGGCACCGACGGCGTCGGCACCAAGCTGCGCCTGGCGCTGAACCTGAACAAGCACGACAGCATCGGCCAGGACCTGGTCGCCATGTGCGTCAACGACCTGGTGGTGTGCGGCGCCGAGCCGCTGTTCTTCCTCGACTACTACGCCACCGGCAAGCTCAACGTCGACGTGGCCGCCACCGTGGTCACCGGCATCGGCGCCGGCTGCGAGCTGGCCGGCTGCTCCCTGGTCGGTGGTGAAACCGCCGAGATGCCGGGCATGTACGAAGGCGAAGACTACGACCTGGCCGGCTTCTGCGTCGGCGTGGTGGAGAAGAGCGAGATCATCGACGGCTCCAAGGTGGTCGCCGGCGACGCGCTGATCGCCCTGCCCTCCTCCGGCCCGCACTCCAACGGCTACTCGCTGATCCGCAAGATCATCGAAGTCTCCGGTGCCGACATCGAACAGGTGCAACTGGACGGCAAGGCCCTGGCCGACCTGCTGATGGCGCCGACGCGCATCTACGTCAAGCCGCTGCTCAAGCTGATCAAGGACACCGGCGCGGTCAAGGCCATGGCCCACATCACCGGCGGCGGCCTGCTCGACAACATCCCGCGCGTACTGCCGCAAGGCGCCCAGGCCGTGGTCGACGTGGCCAGCTGGCAGCGCCCGGCGGTGTTCGACTGGCTGCAGCAGCAAGGCAATGTCGACGAGCACGAGATGCACCGCGTGCTCAACTGCGGCGTCGGCATGGTCATCTGCGTCGCCCAGGACCAGGTCGAGACCGCCCTGGCCAGCCTGCGCGCCAGCGGCGAAGCGCCCTGGGTGATCGGCCAGATCGCCGTGGCGGGCGAAGGCGCGGCCCAGGTTCAGCTGAACAACCTGAAAGCCCACTGATGCCCTGCAACGTCGTCGTCCTGATCTCCGGATCGGGCAGCAACCTGCAGGCGCTGATCGACAGCAGCGCCGATGACGGCAACCCGGCACGCATCGCCGCGGTGATCTCCAACCGCGCCGATGCCTACGGCCTGCGGCGCGCGCAGGCCGCCGGGATCGCCACCGCGGTGCTCGATCACAAGCAGTTCGACGGCCGCGAGGCGTTCGACGCGGCGCTGATCCAGGCCATCGACGCCCACCAGCCCGAGCTGGTGGTGCTGGCCGGTTTCATGCGCATCCTCACCCCGGGCTTCGTCCAGCACTACGCCGGCCGCCTGCTGAATATCCATCCCTCGCTGCTACCCAAACACAAGGGCCTGCACACCCATCAGCGGGCGCTGGAGGCCGGCGACACCGAGCACGGCTGCAGCGTGCACTTCGTCACCGAGGAACTCGATGGCGGCCCTCTGGTCGTACAAGCTGTGCTGCCGGTTGCCGCAGACGACAGCGCCGACAGCCTGGCCCAACGCGTGCACCGCCAGGAGCACCAGATCTATCCGCTGGCCGTGCGCTGGTTCGCCGAGGGCCGCTTGCGTCTTGGCGCCCAAGGCGCAATGCTGGATGGCCAGCCGCTGCCCGCCAGCGGCCACCTGATTCGAACCTAGGAGACTCTATGCGTCGTGCCCTGCTGTTCGCCCTGACCCTGCTCAGCCTGCCCGCCCTCGCCAGCGAGCTGCAACCCTTCTCCGCCAGCTACACCGCGGACTGGAAGCAGCTTCCGGTCAGCGGCAGCGCCGAGCGCAGCCTCAAGCGCGAGGACGACGGCCGCTGGACCCTCAATTTCGAGGCCTCGATGCTGGTCGCCAGCCTCACCGAGCAAAGCACCTTCCGCGTCGACAACCAGGCCCTGCTGCCGCTGACCTACCGCTTCAACCGCAGCGGCCTGGGCAAGGGCAAGACCGTCGAGCAGGACTTCGACTGGGAACAGAAGCAGGTGCTCGGCAACGACCGCGGCGACGCGGTACGCTTCCCGCTCAACCGCGGTCTGCAGGACAAGTCGACCTACCAACTCGCCCTGCAGCAGGACGTCGCCGCCGGCAAGCAGAGCATGAGTTACCAGGTGGTGGACGGCGACGAGATCGAGACCTACGACTTCCGCGTGCTCGGCGAGGAAGTGGTGCGCACCAAGGCCGGACTGATCGACGCGATCAAGGTCGAGCGGGTGCGCGACCCCACCCAGAGCGCGCGCAAGACCGTGCTGTGGTTCGCCAAGGACTGGGGCCACCTGCTGGTGCGCCTGCACCAGGTGGAGAAGGACGGCAAGGAATACCAGATCATGCTCAAGGAAGGCACGGTCGACGGCAAGCCGGTCGAAGGCCGCCGCGACTGACTTCGAGCGAAACACGAGAGCCGGGCGCCTGCCCGGCTTTTTTCTGTCCGCACGACGGGCGCGTCGGAGCGCATCGGGGACAGGCTTTTAGCGCGCCTCGATCCGCACGCACGACGCCGCCTGCGCATAGGGCAGCATTTCGCCCGGCAATGATGCCTGCGTTCTGCCACGCGCGGCCCTAGGCTGGAGGCCCGATCAGCCAACTCCGAGGCCTCCTCCATGCATCGCTATTTCTCCCTTGCCGGGCGTACCGCCCTGGTCACCGGCGGCACCCGCGGCATCGGCCTGATGATCGCCAAGGCCTTCGTCGAGGCCGGCGCCCAGGTCTATATCTGCGCCCGCGACGGCGAGGCCTGCGCGCAGACTGCCGCCGAGCTGTCGGCGTTCGGCCACTGCCAGGGCCTCGCCGCCAACCTGGCCAGCGAGGAAGGCGTGCAGGCGCTGGCCCGCGAGCTGGGCGAACGCATCGAGCGCCTGGACATCCTGGTCAACAACGCCGGCACCACCTGGGGCGCACCGCTGGAAAGCTACCCGGCCAAGGGCTGGGAAAAGGTCATGCAGCTCAACGTCACCTCGGTGTTCGGCTGCATCCAGCAGTTGCTGCCGCTGCTGCGCAAGGCCGGCTCGACCGACTGCCCGGCGCGGGTGATCAATATCGGCTCGGTGGCCGGCATCAGCGCCATGGGCGAGCAGGCCTATGCCTACGGCCCGAGCAAGGCGGCGCTGCACCAGCTGTCGCGGATGCTGGCCAAGGAGCTGGTGGGCGATCACATCAACGTCAACGTGATCGCCCCCGGCCGCTTCCCGAGCAAGATGACCCGCTTTATCGCCGAGGACGAGGCGGCGCTGGCCGCCGATACCGCGGTCATTCCCATGCAACGCTGGGGCCGCGAGGACGAGATGGCGGCGCTGGCCCTGAGTCTGGCCGGCAGCGCCGGGGCCTATATGACCGGCGCCATCATCCCCATCGACGGCGGTTTTCATCTGGGTTGAGCCCGCCGGGGTCGGCGCGCGGCGCACCCGGCCGCCGCGCCGTCAGCGTGACGGATTGAGCGCCAGCAGGTCGGCCTCGATGGCGTCCTGGCGTTCGATCAGCGGTTCCACCAGCGGCCGGCTGGCGAGAAAATGCGGCGTGCGCATATGCGCCTCGAAGGCCGCCTCGTCGACGTAGACCTCGTACAGCCAGACCAGATCCGGGTCGCTGCGGTCGCGCAGCACATCGAAGGTCAGGCAGCCGGGCTCGTCGCGCACCGAGGCGGCGGCGTTGACGCGCATGGCGTCCATGAAGGCAGCGAAGCTACCCGGCTTGAGCTGGGTCTTGAGCAGCAGGCAGTACACAGCGAACTCCTTTATGTCTTATATTGAAAGACAAATTGTATACATATTGGAGTGCCCGCACATGCTCGAACGTCCTTCCCGCCTCAATGGCCTGCGCCACCTGGCGCTCCTGGTGCCCAATCTGGAGGAATGCGAGCGCTTCTACGTCGAGGTGCTGGGCATGCAGGTACTGCACCGTGCCAACCAGGACCTGGTCTACCTGACCTGCGGCAACGACAACCTATCGCTCGGCCGCGCCTACGCCGAAAGCCATGGCGTGCCGCTGGTCGATCATTACGGTTTCATCGTCGACAGCGTCGAGGAGCTGGACGCCTGGTACCAGTACCTCAGGGCCCGCGGCGTGACCCTGCTGGATCGCCCCTTCGACCATGGCGACGGGGCGCGCAGCTTCCATCTGCTCGATCCGGCCGGCAACAAGGTGCAGCCGCTGTACCACCCGGCGCTGTCCGGGCAGCGTTTCAGCCAGCCGCAAGGCTAGGCTCAGGTGCGGAACTGCCGCACCAGTTCCTGCAGCTCCACGCCCAGGCGCGCCAGTTCGGCGCTGGAGGCGGCGGTCTGTTCACTGGCGGTGGCGCTCTGCTCGCCGATGTCGCGCACGCGGGTGACGCTCTCGTTGATCGCCTCGGCCACCGCGCTCTGCTCCTCGGCGGCGGCGGCGATCTGCTGGTTCATCTGCTCGATGGTGCTCACCGCCTGGGTGATGCGGCCGAGGGCGTCGCCCGCCTCTCCCGCCAGCTCGACGGTGCGCCGGGTCAGCTCGCGGCTGCTGTCCATCTGCTCCACGGCGCCCTTGGCCATGCGCTGCAGGCCGGCGATCAGGCTCTCGATTTCCTCGGTACTGTCCTGCGCGCGCTTGGCCAGCGCGCGCACCTCGTCGGCGACCACGGCGAAACCGCGGCCCTGCTCGCCGGCGCGGGCGGCTTCGATGGCGGCATTGAGCGCCAGCAGGTTGGTCTGCTCGGCGACGTTGCGGATCACCTCGAGCACGCTGCCGATGCGCGCGCTTTCCTGATTGAGCGCGGCAATGGCCTCGGCGGACTGCTCCACCTCGCTGGCCAGGCCGTCGATCTGATCCACTGCCTGCTGCACCACGCGGTTGCCCTGCTGCGCCTCCCGGTCGGCGTCGCGCGCCGCCAGCGAGGCCTGCTCGGCGTTCTGCGCGACTTCCTGCACGGTGGCGGCCATCTGGTGCATGGCGGTGGCGGTCTGCTCGGTCTCCAGCTTCTGCGTCTGCACCCCGGCGCTGGTCTGCGCGGTGATGGCCGAGAGCTGTTCGGCGGCGGCGGCGATCTGCCCCACCCCGCCGCCGATGCGGCCGACCAGGTTGCGCAGGCTGAGGGTCATGCCCTGCATGGCGGCGAACAGCTGGCCGACCTCGTCGCGGCGTTGCTGGGGAATGTCCTGGCTCAGGTCGCCCGCGGCGATACGCTGGGCGAAACCCACGCTCTGGCGCAGCGGCACGACGATCAGGCGGGTGATCAGCAGCGCGGCGCACAGCCCCAGCACCACCGCAGCGGCGCCCATCAGGCCGAGCAGCACCAGCGAGCGTCGGCTGTCGTCGAGCATGGCCTGCTCCGCGCCGGCCTGGGCGGCCTCGGCCAGGTCCACCACCGAGCGCGCACGCTCGATCATGGCGTTTTCCGTCGCCAGGTTCTGCTCGCGCAGTTGCTGGTAGTAGAGGAAGGAGCGCTGATACAGGGTCAGCGCCTGCAGCGCGGTCTCGATCGCCGCCTTCTGCTCGTCGTCGAGCCAGATCATCAGGCTGCGGGCCACGGTCTGCAGGTCTTCGCTGACGTACTCCCACTCCTCCAGCGCCTCGGCGGAGCCGTCGATGATGTACAGGCTCTCGTGACCGCGCAGATCGAGCATGCGCTTGCTCAGACCGGAGGCGGTCTCGGCCAGGGTCAGCGGATCGCTGCCGCGCAGCTTGTCGCCCTGCAGGCGCAGTTCGCGCACCGCGTCGTACATGTCCAGCTCGATCACCTCGAACTGATCGCGCGCCTCAGTGGCGGCGTTGCGCATGTCCTGCCGCGCTTCGCGCGCCCGGTCCTGCTGCTCGACGTAGTTGTCGAACTGCTTGAGGTACTCGGCGACCGCCTGCTGCATGGTCTGCAGGCGCGTGCCCTCGACCGCGGCGGAGCCCTGCGCCAGGCGCTCCAGCATGCCCTGCACCTGGGTCAGGCTGGCGCGCACCCGCTCGGCGCTCTGCGGGCTCAGCTCGATGGCGAAGCTGCGCTCCAGACGCCGCGCCTGGAGAATCTCCTGATTGACCTGCGCCAGCTGGCCGACCTGAGCATGCCCCTGCAACACCGCTTGCACGGCGAGAAAGCCGCTGCCGGTCATCGCCGCGGTGAGCAACAGCACCAGACCGAAGCCGATGAGTAATTTCTTGCCGACGGCAAGGTTGGCGAACAGACGTGCGGCAGGCTCGAACATACAGGGCAACTCCAGGTTCTTCTTATTAGGGTCGCACCTCGTGAGCGCGACCTGGTCGATAGCCTAGGCAACCCTTGTGCCAGGCCTGTGACAGCACATCGGCCGACACGGGCAGAGGCTTGAGTGCTGGCAGTTGGCCAAGAGCGGATTGCCGAGCGGAGCCTGCCGTCGGCGGGCGCCCCCGCCGATTCGGCAAGGATCCGCTTGTTGACGCCGGACTATTGGCGGATTTCCGCCAGGTATGGGTATGCAGCAATTAGCCCTGGCGTCGGTGCGCACGACGCCCCCACCGCTTTGGCCAGACGCAAAAAGGCGCAGCCCCTTGCGGAGCTGCGCCTGGATGTGCGCAGAGGACTCAGCGCCCGGCCAGCACCGGCATCACCCGCGGCCGCAGCACCTCGCCGGCCACCGCCAGCAGACCGATGGCGCCGGCGATCCAGTACCACTGCGCCACCGGGTCGAACAGCAGCCAACCCAGCGCATGGAGGAACACCACCAGGATCAGCACCGGGCTGACGTAGCGCACCATGAACAGCCACAGCGCGTAGCCGGCCGGCGGCAGGTTCAGCTCGTCGCGCATGATCTCGCCGCGCAGCACATAGCCGGCGAGGATCACCATGCAGATGCCGCCCAAGGGCATCATCCAGCGCGAGGTCAGGTAGTCCAGCCAGTCGAAGAGGTTCTTGCCCAGCGGCGTCCAGCCGGCCAGCAGGTTGAACGAGAGCATCGCCAGCAGGCTGATCAGCAGCAGCACCGCGCCGGAAACCACGGCGGCGCGCAGACGGCTGATGCCGTGCTTCTCGTTCAGGTAGGCGACGGTGGCCTCGATCATGGAGATCGCCGAGGTCAGCGCGGCGATCGACACCATGGCGAAGAACAGCACGCCGAAGACGGTACCCAGCGGCATCTGCTGGAAGGCCAGCGGCAGGCTCATGAAGATCAGCCCCGGCCCTGCGCTCGGGCTCATGCCGTTGGCGAAGATGATCGGGAAGATCGCCAGGCCGGCGAGCAGCGCCACGCAGGTGTCGCAGATCGCCACCATAAAGGTGGTGCGGGCGATGGACTGGCCGTCGGGGATGTAGGAGCCGTAGGTGAGGATGGCGCCCGAGGCCAGGCTGAGGGTGAAGAAGGCGTGCCCCAGTGCGGCCAGCAGCGCCTCGCCGGTGATCTTCGAGGCGTCGAAATGGAACAGGAAGTCGAAACCGGCGCTGAAACTGCCGCTGGTGAAGGCGTAGCCGACCAGCACGATGAGCATCAGGGCCAGGCCCGGCATCATCCAGCGCACCGCGTTCTCGATGCCCTGCTGCACGCCCCTGGCCACTATCCACAGGGTCAGCAGCGCCACCAGCAGGCTCCAGCCGCCGAGCTGCCAGGGGTTGGCGTTGTGCGCCGCGAACACCCCGCCGAGCGCCTCGACGCTGCTGGCGGCCAGCGAGCCGTCGAGCATCTTCCAGGTGTAGGCGAAGGCCCAGCCGGCGACGACCACGTAGAAACACAGGATCATGAAACCGGCCAGCATGGCCATACCGCCGACCGCCTTCCACAGCGGGTTGCCGCCGTTCTCGCGGACCACCCGGCCGATGGCGTCGATGGGGCTGCCGCGGCCGCGGCGGCCGAGGGCGATCTCGGTCATCATCACCGGAATGCCGATGGCCAGGATGCAGGCCAGGTACATCAGCACGAAGGCGCCGCCGCCGTATTCGCCGGTGATGTAGGGGAATTTCCAGATATTGCCCAGGCCTACGGCCGAGCCGGTTGCAGCGAGGATGAAACCCCAGCGCGAGAGCCAGAGGTTCTTCGGTTTTTCACGGGTCATGCGTCACCTGTTTGTTTTTATCTGTGACGGAATCGGACCCGCCGCGCTTGTGGCGCAGCGGAATGCAAGGCTTTTATCGAGCCGGGTTCGCCTGGGCACGGCAGGCAAGGCCAGCCGGGCTCACTGGGCGTCGGGCTGCTCCTCCGGTGCGGCCTGTTGGAAGGCCTGCAGGGGTTCGCAGCGCGCCGCCAGGGCGAGAATGCGTGGGTACGCGGCAAGGTCACAGTTAAAACGCCGCGCATTATACAGCTGCGGGATCAGGCAGGCTTCCAGATAACCGGGCCGCACGCCGAGCGACAGGCGCCCGTCGAACGGCGCCAGACCCTCCTCCACCGCCGCCAGCCCCAGCGCGACCCAGTGCTGGTACCAGGCGTTCTTCGCCTCGTCGGAGGCGCCCAGCTCGGCGGACAGGTACTGCAGCACGCGCAGGTTGTTCAGCGGATGCAGGTCGCAGGCGATATGCAGCGCCAGCGCCCGTACCTGCGCGCACTCGGCGGGGTCGGCCGGCAGCAGTGCCGGCACCGGGAAGATTTCCTCCAGGTACTCGAGAATCGCCAGCGACTGGGCAATGCGCACCCCGCCGTTCTCCTCGTCCACCAGCAGCGGCAGCAGCTGCTGCGGGTTCAGCGCGCGGTAGTCGGCGCCGTGCTGCTGACCGCCGTCCTTGACCAGGTGCACCGGCACCTGCTCATAGGCCAGGCCCTTGAGGTTCAGGGCGATGCGCACGCGGTAGGCGGCGCTGGAGCGCCAGTAGCCATAGAGCTTCAACATCTCGGATTCCTCTCGAAACGCTCCAAGGGATCAGCGGGCGTCGTACTGTTCCACCACCTGATCGATGGCGCCGAAGAGGCTCTGGCCGGCCGCGTCGAACATCTCGATACGCACCCGGTCGCCGAACTTGAGAAACGGCGTCTTGGCCTCGCCCGACTCGACGATTTCCAGCATGCGCTTTTCCGCCAGGCAGGAAGAACCCGCACTGCGGTCGTAGTTCGACACGGTGCCCGAGCCGATGATGGTGCCGGCGCCCAGCGGGCGGGTCTTGGCGGCGTGGGCGACCAGGGTGGGGAAGTTGAAGGTCATGTCCACGCCGGCATCCGGCTGGCCGAACAGCGCGCCGTTGATATGCGAGACCAGCGGCCGATGCACCTTGCCGTCCTTCCAGCTTTCGCCCAGCTCGTCCGGGGTGATCGCCACCGGCGAGAAGCTCGACGACGGCTTGCTCTGGTAGAAACCAAAGCCCTTGGCCAGCTCGCCGGGGATCAGGTTGCGCAGCGACACGTCGTTGACCAGCATCAGCAAACGGATATGCCCGCCCGCCTCGGCCGGCGTGGCGCCCATGGGCACGTCGTCGGTGATCACCGCCAGCTCGGCTTCCAGGTCGATGCCCCAGGCCTCGTCGGCCAGACGGATCGGGCTGTGCGGCGGGATAAAGCTGTCCGCACCGCCCTGGTACATCAGCGGGTCGTGCCAGAAGGATTCCGGCATCTCGGCGCCGCGCGCCTTGCGCACCAGCTCGACATGGTTGACGTAGGCGCTGCCGTCGGCCCAGTGATAGGCGCGCGGCAGCGGGCTGTGGCAGGCGGCCTGCTCGAAGGCGAAGGCGCCCTGCTCCAGACCGTCGTTGAGGCGCTGGTAGACCGCCTCCAGCTTGGGCCGGGCCACGGCCCAGTCGTCCAGCGCGGCCTGCAGGGTGGCGGCGATCTGCGGCACGCGCACGGCGCGGGCCAGGTCGCGGGAGACCACGACGAGCACGCCGTCGCGGCCCTGGTTCAGTGATGCGAGTTTCATATGCGATTTCCGTTCTTGGCATAGGAGCAGGCAAGCCGGCTCCTACAGGTTCAACCTTGGGTACCCGGCGCGCGCCAGGAGTTGACGTACTCGGCCACATCCACCGCAGCGGCGGCATCGGCCACTTCCAGGGCGCGGCGGGTGTCGATCATCACCGCCACCTCGTCGATGAAGGTCGCCGGGTCCTCCTGGCTCTTCTTCAGCGCCTTGGGATGCGGCCCGTGGGGGAAGCCGCAGGGGTGCAGGGTGACCATGCCGGCCTCGATGTTGTCGCGGCTGAAGAAGTTGCCGCGGTGGTAGAACAGCACCTCGTCGTAGTCGTCGTTGTTGTGGAAGAACGGCACCTTGAGCGCGCCCGGGTCGGACTCGACCGGGCGCGGAGTGAAGGTGCAGACCACGAAACCGTTGGCGACGAAGGTGGTGTGCGCCGACGGCGGCAGGTGATAGCGATGGCTGAGCAGCGGGCGAATGTCGCGCCAGTTCAGCCGCACCACGGTGTTGTCGCCGTGCCAGCCGACCACGTCCAGCGGGTTGTAGGGGTAGGTCACGGTGCTGATCTGATTGCGCCGCTTGATCCTGATCTGCCAGGTGTTCTCGTCCTGCTGCGCCTTGAACGCCTCATCGATATGCGGGTGCTCCAGCACCGCCGGATCGAAGATCGCCTGCGGGCCGAGCAGGCCCTTGTCCGGCAGCTGGTAGGCGCCATCGCTGTTCTCGATCAGCAGGAAGTAGCTCGGCGTGCTGGCCTCGATGCGCCAGGCGGTGCCGCGCGGAATCAGCAGGTAGTCGCCGTCGCGATATTCCAGATGGCCGAAGTCGCAGTACAGGTGCCCCGCTCCCTCGTGGACGAACAGCAGCTCGTCGCCGTCGGCGTTGCGCACCAGGTGGCGCATGGCGCCGTGGGTGCGCCAGACGCGCAGCTTCACATCGGCGTTGTGCAAGGTCAGCGGCGCCGCCAGCGGGCAGTCGCGCTCGCTGGGGATGTCGTTGAAGTTGAACGCATGCGGGCGCAGCGGGCCTTCCCAGTCGATCCAGCCGGTCGGCGGATGCTTGTGGTGCAGGTGTGCGGTGGGGCCGAAGAACCCCTCGCGGCCCATCTCGCGCTCGTAGGTGCCCTGCGGCAGGTCGCAGTGTGCCTGACGCGAGCACTCGCCCTCGCGCAGGGGAAAGCTGATCCATTTACGGCTCATGGCATCACTCCTCGGAGATCACGCCGCGACGCAGCTGGTCTTCCTCGATGGATTCGAACAGCGCCTTGAAATTGCCCTCGCCGAAGCCCTGGTTGCCCTTGCGCTGGATGATCTCGAAGAAGATCGGGCCGATCACCGTGTTGGTGAAGATCTGCAGCAGGATGCCGTCGTCGCCCGGCGCACCATCGATCAGGATATTCAGCTCGCGCAGCAACTCCAGCGGCTCGCCATGGCCGGCGACGCGGCTGTCGACCTTTTCGTAATAGGTGTCCGGAGTGGTCATAAAGTCCACGCCATTGGCGCGCAGCTGGCGCACGGTGGCGTAGATGTCGTCGGTGCTCAGGGCGATGTGCTGGATGCCCTCGCCGTGGTATTCGCGGATGAATTCCTCGATCTGCGACTTGTCGTCGGCCGACTCGTTGATCGGGATGCGGATCTTGCCGCAGGGCGCGGTCATGGCGCGGGAGAACAGGCCGGTGAGCTTGCCTTCGATATCGAAGTAGCGGATCTCGCGGAAGTTGGCGATGCGCTCGTAGAAGCCGGACCAGACGTCCATCTGCCCGCGTTTGACGTTATGGGTCAGGTGGTCGATCTGCTGCAGGCCGACGGCGTTGTCGTTGGCACTGCGGCCTTCGATGTATTCGAAGTCGACGTCGTAGATGGTCTTGTCGCCGTAGCGGTCGACCAGATACAGCAGCGAGCCGCCGATGCCTTCCACACAGGGGATATTCAGCTCGCCGAAGTTGGCGTGGCTACCGACCAGCTTGGCGCCCTGCTGCTCGACGTAGGCCGCGGCCTGGGCCGCGTTCTTGACCCGGAAGGCCATGGCGCAGGCGCTGGGGCCGTGCTTCTCGCCGAAGGCGCGCACGTGCCCGGTGGGGCTGCCGTTGAGGACGAAATTGATGTCGTTCTGCTGGAACAGCCAGACCTGCTTGGAGCGGTGCTTGGCGGTTTCGGTGAAGCCCATGGCGGTGAACAGCTGGCGCAGCTGGGCGATGCCCTCTTCGTTGGGCGCGGTGAACTCGACGAACTCGAAGCCGTCGGTACCGATGGGGTTGTGCTGCTCGATCTTGGCCACGGCGGTCATTTCGCCTCCTCGTTGTTGTTGTGGGCTGCGCCGTGAGGCGCGTTTGAATGAACCCATGACAACCCGATGGCAGACGGCGAACAAGGCGGCGCAACCGCCCGACTGGGGCGATCTCAGCGAGGTATTGGCAAGTTTTCCTTACACCCTGAAAAACCAGGGGATGCGGCCTGGCAAGACCTGCAAACGCGTAAGGTTTTCTTGCCAGAGCGGTTCGCCAGGCTGCCAGACGAGCTGCCGCGGCGAGGCCGAGGAAGAGCATGCGCAGTTGATCGGGGCGCCGCGCCGAGGCTGAAGCGCGCAACGGTGGATGGGTAAAGCCTCGGCCACGCGCCCCGATCCCCCTGAATCAGCTGTGCCCTGCCGGGCGGACAGCGCGCCGGCGCCTCAGCGCTGCAGATACCCGTAGAGCTTGGCGTACAGGCCGCCGTCGGCGATCAGCTGCTGGTGGTCGCCGTCCTCGGCGACGCTGCCGCCGTCGAATACCAGCACGCGGTCAGCCTGCTTCACCGCGCTCAGGCGGTGGGCGATGATCAGCGTGGTGCGGCCGTTGAGGAATTGCGCCAGCGCCTCGTGCAGGGCGTATTCGGTGGCGGCGTCGAGCGCCGAGGTGGCCTCGTCGAGGATCACCACCTTGGGCTCGGCCAATACCATGCGGGCAATCGCCAGGCGCTGACGCTGGCCGCCGGACAGGCGCACGCCACTGCGCCCGACCACGCTGTCCAGGCCCTGCGGCAGCGCCTGGATGGTCGGCGCCAGCTGGGCGATCTCCAGTGCGCGCCAGCAGGCCTGGTCGCTGCGCTCGCGGCCCATGCACAGGTTGGCGCGCACCGTGTCGTTGAACAGCGCCGGGTGCTGCAGCACCACCGCGACGTTGTCGCGCACGCAGTCCAGACCGATCTCCTCCTGGCTGCTGCCGCCGAAGCGGATGCTGCCGGCCTGCGGCGTGTAGAGCCCCAGCAACAGCTGCACCAGGGTGCTCTTGCCGCCGCCCGAGGCGCCGACTATGGCCACCTTCTCGCCGGGGGCGATGGACAAATCGAGGCGATCCAGTACCGGCTCCTCGCCGTAGGCGAAGGTCAGCCCGCGCACCTCGATGCCGACGGTGTCGCGACCCTTGAACGGATCGACACGGCCCGGGTACTGCGGCTCGTCGCGCCGCGCCAGCAGCTCGTTGATCCGCGTCAGCGCGCCGCCGGCGGCGTAGAAGGCGTACTGCAGGCTGAGCAGCTGCTCCACCGGGCCGATCATGAACCACAGGTAGCTGAACACCGCGAGCATCTGGCCGATGGACAGGTCGGAGAACAGCACGGTGAGCATGGCGGCGGCGCGGAACACGTCGATGCCGAACTGGAACAGCAGGCCGCTGGCGCGGTTCGAGGCATCGCTCTTCCACTGCGAGGCCACGGCAAAGTCGCGCACCTCGCGTGCCCGCCCACCGAGGCGGCCGAGGAAATAGCCCTGGCGATTGCCGGCGCGCACCTCCTGGATGGCGTCGAGGGTCTCGGTCAGCGCCTGGGTGAAGCGGCCGGTGCTGTCGTTCTCGAGCTTCTTCAGGTGCTTGACCTGCTTGCCCAGCTGCACCGTGGCGTAGATCACCAGCGGGTTGAACAGCAGGATCAGCAGCGCCAGCTGCCAGTGCATCCAGATCAGGATGGCCGAGGTGCCGACCAGGGTCAGCACCGCCACCAGGAAGCGGCTGAGGGTCTCGCCGACGAACTTGTCCAGGGTGTCCAGGTCGGTGACCAGATGGGTGGTGACCGTGCCGCCGCCGAGGCTCTCGTACTCGCCGAGGGAAATACGCTTGAGCCGCTCGATCAAACGCATGCGGATGCGGTAGACGATATCCTTCGACAGCCGCGCGAACAGGCGTGCCTGCAGCACGTTGAACACCAGCGCCGAGCCGCGCAGCAGCAGGGTCAGCAGCAGCATCAGGCCGATATAGCCGGCGGCGGTCTCCCAACTGGCCGGCAGGAAGTTGTCCATCACCTTGAGCGCGGCGTCGCCGTCGTGCAGCAGCACTTCGTCGACCAGCAGCGGCAGCAGCAGCGGAATCGGCACGCTGCACAGGGTGGCCAGCACCGCGACCAGGTTGGCGAGGATCAGCGCTTTCTTGTGCTGCAGGGCCAGGCGACGGATTTCTGCCCAGCTCAACCGATCAGGCATGGGCGGCGCGCTCCAGCCAGCGGCCGAGCAGCGGCGCCAGCACCTCCAGCGGTTGATAGCCGTTGGTCAGCAGCGCCAGCTGGCCGTCGCGCTCGGCCAGCAGGGTGGGGAAACCGGCGATGCCCAGATCCTGCACCCAGCTGAAATCGGCGGCGGTGGCATCAACCATGGCCTGGCTGTCGAAGGCCTCGGCGAACTCGATGCGCGGAATGCCAGCCTGCTCGGCCAGTTGCACCAGCACGCCGGCCTGGGTGACGTCGACGCCCTCGGTGTAGAAGGCCTGCTGGATCAGCTTGAGCAGCGGCCAGGCGCTGGCCGCGTCGAGGCTGCGCGCGGTGACCAGGGCGCGGCAGGCCGGCTCGGTGTCGTAGACCAGGCCCTCGGGCAGGCCGCGCTCGAAGTCGAACAGCTGTCCGGTGCTGGCGTTGACCGCCTGCCAGTAGCCCAGGTAACGCACCCGCGCCGCGGCGTCGATGGCCACCTGGTCGCGGCGCAGGCCGCCGACCACCAGCTGCAGCGGCACGCCGGCCGCCGCGGCCTGCTCGGCGAGGGCCTCGACCACCGGGGCGAAACCCCAGCACCAGGAACACATCGGGTCCATCACGTAGAGCAGGCGGCTTGCCATGGTCAGGCCTCGTTCAGTTGGCGGGGGTCGCGTCCCAGAGGATGCGGCTGGTTGCGCGCGCGCGCCAGCTCGATCTGCTTCTGCCGCTCGCGGGCGCCTTCACGGGTCTTCTCCGGCAGCGAGTCCCAGCAATGCGGACAGCTGACCCCGGGGCTGTAGCGCTCGGACTGGCGGTCTGCCACGGAAATCGGGTTGCGGCAGGCGTGGCACTGGTCGTAGTCACCCTCCGTCAGGTCGTGGCGCACGGTCACCCGGTTGTCGAAGACGAAGCAGTCGCCCTGCCACTTGGTTTCTTCCTGCGGCACTTCCTCCAGGTATTTGAGGATGCCGCCCTTGAGGTGATAGACCTCCTCGAAGCCCTCGCCGAGCATGTAGCTGGAGGCCTTCTCGCAACGGATGCCGCCGGTGCAGAACATCGCCACCTTCTTGTGCTGGCGCGGGTCGAAGTGGGCCTTGATGTACTCGGGAAACTCGCGGAACGACTTGGTCTTGGGGTCGATGGCGCCCTCGAAGGTGCCGATGGCCACCTCGTAGTCGTTGCGGGTGTCGATCAGCAGCACCTCGGGGTCGCTGATCAGGGCGTTCCAGTCCTGCGGCTCGACGTAGGTGCCGACGCGCTGGTTGGGGTCGACGCCCGGCACGCCGAGGGTGACGATCTCTTTCTTCAGCTTGACCTTGGTGCGATAGAACGGCTGCTCATCGCAGTAGGACTCCTTGTGGTCGATATCGGCCAGACGGGCGTCCTCGGCGAACCAGGCGAGCAGGGCATCGATGCCGGCGCGGCTACCGGAGACGGTGCCGTTGATGCCCTCTTCGGCGAGCAGCAGGGTGCCCTTGATGCCGTTATCGAGCAGGGTTTGCAGCAGGGGTTCGCGCAGCGCCTGGTAGTCCGGCAGGGAGACGAACTTGTACAGCGCCGCGACGACGATCTTGTCGGTCATGGAATGTCCTTCAGTAGTCGCCCACGTAAAGGGCGGACTGGGGCTCGATCGGCGCGAACTCGCCGGATCGAGAAGCCAAACGAAAGCGCCGGCGTGGGCCGGCGCGAGGCAGATTGTAACAAAGCCGCGAAGCGCCGGGGCGAGTTGCCGACAAGGCGCGACAGCCTGTCGCCTGGCCCGGCGGCAACGCTCCGCAGCCCGGGTCGAGCGCAGCGATAGCCGGGGAAGCCCCCGGCGTTCATCCGGCCTGGGTCAATGACCGCCGCGGCAGGTCGGCGAGGCCGGCGCCACGCCCTGCGCCGCCCACTCCTCGGGGGTGTAGGTGTGCAGGGCCAGGGCATGGATCTGCGCCATCAGCTCGCCGACCGTGGCATAGACCTTCTGATGCCGCTTGACCGCGTTCAGGCCGGCGAACGCCGGGCTGACGATCACCGCCTTGTAGTGGGTCTCCAGGCCGCGGCTGTGCATATGGCTCTCGTCCAGCACCTCGAGGTGTTCGGGCTGCAGATCGGCCAGCGCGGCGACGATCAGGTTTTGCTTGGACATCGTGGGCTCCATCAGGGTTGTTTCACGCCGAGCTCGTCGCTCATCTCGGCCAGCAGTTTATTCACCTCCGGCACGGCGGTTTCCAGCTTGCTCTGGGTGATCTGTGCGGACTGCGCGGTGAGGGTCGGCATCTTCTGCAGCACCTTCTGCCCCAGCGGCGACTCGTAGAAGGCGATCAGCTGCTTGAGCTCCTGCTCGTCGAAGTTGCTGGTGTAGAGCTTGACCATGTCCGGCTTGAGCTTGTCCCAGCCCACCGCCTTGTCCAGCGCGGCATTGGCCTTGGCCTGATAGCTTTCCAGCAGCGCCTGCTTGCCGCCCGGCGCCTGGGCGAAGCGCTGGGCGAACATCTGCTGCACCTGGCCATACACCGGCACGGTCAGCTTGTCGGCATGTGCCAGCTTGAGAAAACGCTCGGCATCGGCGGCATGGCTGGCGGCATCGGCCAGGGCCAGGGACGCCGAGGCGCTGAGCAGAACGGCGGTGCACAGCTTCAATAGATGAGGCATGGGAAGGCTTCCGGGGGTGACGGGTGAGTCTGGGTAGACTGCGCTGGGGGCATTTTGTGCCCAAGCCCGGTTTACCTCAAGTCGGCCGCATCGTGCACCAGCGCACAAAACCCCTGCGCACTGCCGCACCCGCTGGTCAGTTGCCAAAATGCCAGCACTTGCCCATGCTTGAACGTGCTCGGCATGCTGTGCGCCCCCGATTCGAATGGCGTGCGCACTCCTCGCCCCGGCAATTGATCGCCAGCCTGCGCACACACATGGACGTGCCCGATGACCAGTTTCGCCAGCCCCGCCGAATTTCCCCCCCAGCCGCTGTGCGACAGCAAGGGTCGGCTGCTGGCCGAAGCCATCGGCTGGTCGAGCCGACCGCAGGTGCACTGCGCCCTGCGCGGCCACCTGGGCCGGCGCAAGCGCTGGAACCACTGGTGCATCACCACCCCGCAGTGGATGCTCGCGCTGACCCTGGCCGACCTCGATTACCTGGGCTACGGCGCCGCCTACTTCCTCGACCTGGACAGCGGCCAGGCCGTCGCCCACACCCAGCTGCGCCCCTTCGCCTTCGGCTGCCAGCTGCCCGATCTGCCGCTGGAGAGCCACGCCTTCAACCACCCGCGCCTGCAACTGCGCATCGACGAGCATCCCGGCCGCCTGCGCCTGACCGCCGCCGCCCCGGATATCGGCGGCCAGCCGCTACAGGTGGCGCTGGACATCCAGCGCCCCGCCCACCTGCAATCGGTCAACCTGGTGGCGCCGCTGCAGGGCGGCGGCTTCCACGCCACCAGCCGCCAGCTCGGCCTGCCGGCTGCCGGCAGCCTGCAGCTGGGACGCAAGCAGTACAGCTGCGCCCCCGGGCAGAGCTTCGCCGCCCTGGATTTCGGCCGCGGCGTGTGGCCGCTGAACAGCCACTGGCAGCGCGCCGCTTTCGCCGCACCGGGCGGCATCGCCGGCAACTTCGGTTCCGGCTGGCTGGAACACAGCGGCCTGTCGGAGAACGCCCTGTGGTTCGGCGGCGAACTGCAGCGCCTGGACAGCCCGCTGAGCATCGAACAGAGCGCCCACGCGCCGCTGGCACCCTGGCGCCTGGACAGCGCGGACGAGCGCGTGGCGCTGCGTTTCAGCCCGCGCCAGCTGCACCGCGCCTGCCCCAAGCTGGGCCCCTTCCATGCCGACACCCAGCAGTGGTTCGGTCGCTACGACGGCGTGCTGCGCGGTCCCAAGGGCGAGCGGGTACCGGTGGACGGCGCCCTCGGCTGGCTCGGTGCAACCCACGCCCGCTGGTAATGGTCGCGATAGAAAATCCGCGGAACCAGTGCCCGACGCAACGGCCTAAACTGCCAGCCGTCCTACTCCCGGAGATCGCCATGAGCCGCACCGAAACCGACAGCATCGGCCCCATCGAAGTCCCCAACGAGGCCTATTGGGGCGCGCAGACGCAGCGCTCGCTGATCAACTTCGCCATCGGCACCGAGCGCATGCCGCTGGCAGTGCTGCACGCCCTGGCGCTGATCAAGAAGGCCGCGGCGCGGGTCAACAGCCGCAGCGGCGAGCTGCCAGCGGATATCGCCCGGCTGATCGAACAGGCCGCCGACGAGGTGCTGGGTGGCGACCACGATGCGCAGTTCCCCCTGGTGGTGTGGCAGACCGGCAGCGGCACGCAGAGCAACATGAACGTCAACGAGGTGATCGCCGGCCGCGCCAACGAACTGGCCGGCGGCACGCGCGGCGGCAAGAGCCCGGTGCATCCCAACGATCACGTCAACCGCGCGCAGAGCTCCAACGACTGCTTCCCCACCGCCATGCACATCGCCGCGGCGCAGGCGGTCAGGCACAGCCTGCTGCCGGCCATCGCCGAGCTGCGCGACGGTCTGCAGGAGCAGGCGCAGCGCCACGCCCACCTGGTCAAGACCGGGCGCACCCATATGATGGACGCCACCCCCATCACCTTCGGCCAGGAGCTGTCGGCCTTCGTCGCCCAGCTCGGCTACGCCGAGGCGGCCATCCGCGCCGCCCTGCCGGCAGTATGCGAACTGGCCCAGGGCGGCACCGCGGTGGGCACCGGACTCAACGCCCCACCCGGCTTCGCCGAGGCCATCGCCGCCGAGCTGGCCGCGCTGAGTGGCCTGCCGCTGACCAGCGCGCCGAACAAGTTCGCCGCCCTCGCCGGCCACGAGCCGCTGGTGCAGCTCTCCGGCGCGCTGAAGACCCTGGCCGTGGCGCTGATGAAGCTGGCCAACGACCTGCGCCTGCTCGGCTCCGGCCCGCGCGCCGGCCTGGCCGAGGTGCGCCTGCCGGCCAACGAGCCGGGCAGCTCGATCATGCCCGGCAAGGTCAACCCGACCCAGTGCGAGGCGCTGTCGATGCTCGCCTGCCAGGTGCTGGGCAACGACGCCACCATCGGCTTCGCCGCCAGCCAGGGCCACCTGCAGCTGAACGTGTTCAAGCCGGTGATCATCCACAATCTGCTGCAGTCGATCCGCCTGCTCGCCGACGGCTGCCGCAACTTCCAGCAGCACTGCATCGCCGAGCTGCAGCCGGACGCCGGGCAGATGGCCGCGCACCTGGAGAATGGCCTGATGCTGGTCACCGCGCTGAACCCGCATATCGGCTACGACAAGGCCGCCGAGATCGCCAAGAAGGCCTACGCCGAGGGCAGCACCCTGCGCCAGGCGGCGCTGCAACTGGGCTATCTGAACGACGCCCAGTTCGACCAGTGGGTGCGGCCGCAGGACATGCTCGGAGCCGGCAAACATGACTGAGGGCAAGAGCGGCGCCACGCCGCTGGAAGGCGACGGCAAACGCATCCTGATGATCTTCGGCACGCCCAAGCGCGAAAGCCTGTGCCATGCCCTCGGCGCCGCCTACGCCCAGGGCGCGCGCGACCAGGGCCATGTGGTGCGCCAGCTGAAGCTGGGCGAGCTGCAGTTCGACCCGATCCTGCGCGACGGCTACGACCAGAGCCAGAACCTGGAGCCCGACCTGCTCGAGGCGCAGCGCCTGATCCACTGGGCCGAGCACCTGGTGTTCGTCTACCCGGTCTGGTGGGGCGGCCTGCCGGCGCTGCTCAAGGGCTTCTTCGACCGGGTGTTCCTGCCGGGCTTCGCCTTCAAGTACCGCCACCGCTCGCAGCTGTGGGACAAGCTGCTCAGCGGGCGCAGCGCCGACCTGCTGGTGACCCTGGACACCCCGCCCTGGTACTTCCGCTGGGTCTACGGCGCGCCGGCACACCGGCAGATGGTGCGCACCATCCTCGGTTTCTGCGGGATCAAGACCCGCCGCCTGGCCGAATTCGCCCCGGTGCGACCGTCCAGCGAGGAGCAGCGCCAGGCCTGGCTGCGCAAGGCCGAGGCGCTGGGAGTCAAGGCCTAGGCAGCGCGTAGCGCTGGCCAGGGTTGCCGGCTGCTGGTGCGCGCGGCGCCTCTACGCCCTGGCCAACCGCCTTGCCTTGCGCGCGCGCAGCCCGGCCAGCAGCGACGGCCCCAATGCGGTCAGCGCCGAGCCCAGCACCACCAGCAGGGCGCCGCCGTAGGCGATCCAGTTGACCTGCTCGGGCTGCACGTGATCCGGCCACCAGCTCGCCGCCACGGCCACCGAGGCGAAGGTCACCAGCGGGGTGATGGCCAGGGTGGCGCTGACCCGCGAGGCCTCCCAGTGCGCCAGCGCCTCGGCGAAGGCGCCGTAGGCCACCAGGGTGTTGAGGCAGCAGGCCAACAGCAGCCAGCCCTGCAACGGGCTCAGCTCGAGCGCCTTCAGCGGCTGCGCCCAGGGCGTCAGCAGCAGGGCGCAGGCCAGGTAGATCACCATCATCACCTGCACCGAGTTCCACAGGGTCAGCAACTGCTTCTGCGCCAGGCCATAGAAGGTCCAGACGAAGGCCGCCGCCAGGACGATCAGCACGCCGGCGGTGTAGGCGGTGAGCGAGGTCAGCAGCTCGCCCAGGCGCTGGTTGAAGAACAGCACGAAGCCCAGCAGCAGGATCGCCAGGCCGATGCCCTGGCCCAGGCTGAAACGCTCGCGGAAGACGAACAGGCTGCTGACCAGCAGCAGGATCGGCGCCACCTGGATCACCAGCTGCGTCGTGCCGGGGCTGAGCAGATTGAGGCCGACCAGGTACAGCACGTAGTTGGCGGTCAGTCCGGCGATCGCCAGCACCAGCAGCCAGGCGCCCTTGCGCCCCAGCGGGCGAAAGCGCGGCAGCCGGCGGGACGCGGCCAGGTAGGCGAGCAGCAGCGAGCCGGCCACCAGCAGGCGGTACCAGGTGACGGTGACCGGGTCCATCACCTGCAGCACTTCTTTCAGCTTGATCGGCAGGATGCCCCAGAGCACGGACGTGGTCAGGGCGAGCAGCAGGCCGTAGAGCCAACGGCCGGAGGAGATATGCATGGCGACCTCGAAACGGGCGACCCGGCAAGTCGCTCGGGCCGCAAAGCGCCATTCTAGGAGGCGGACCGCAACCGGCACAGTAACAGTTAGGCGGCGTTGCACGGCGCAACTGTACCGCCCTCAGCCCTGAAAATGTCAGGCTTCCGGCGCCAAAATCTTGGAAAACTCGGCAAAAAGCACCAATCAGGCCGACAACCTCGACCACTGGTCGCTTCGCTCGGCAGAGCGCAAGGCGCGCAGTAGACTCAAGTCATTCCGCCCCTTGCAGATGGAGCCCGCGTCATGTTCGGCCAACGCAACGTCGATCCCCAGCCCGGGACCCATTACCGCAGTTCGCGCCTGAGCGCCGTCAACGGCCAGTATTTCTTCGCCACCCGCGAAGGCACCCTGGAAGGCCCCTTCATGTCCCGCCACGACGCCGAGCTGAGCATCGCCCGCTATATCGATCGGGTGAACATGGCCGACAAGCTGCTGCGCCACAGCAACGAACATATCGACAACCTGCAACGCCGCGCGGCGATCAAGCATAACCAGGAACTCTGAGCGCACCTGGATGCCGGGGCGCATGCCCTCGCCTCTTATCTCACAGCCTTGCCAGCCCCAGATCCTGCCGGTGCGCGGCCAAATGCGGCAGCACGGCGGCCAGCAGCGGCTCCTTGAATGCCTCCTGAAAGCGATGGGCCAGCCCCGGAATCAGCTTGAGTTCGGCCCCCCGGATATGCGCCGCCACGTGCACGCCGTGCATCACCGGCAGCAGCGGGTCGGCGGTGCCGTGCACCACCAGGGTCGGCACCCGCAGGCGACCCAGCAGCGCCACCCGGCTCGGCTCGGCGAGGATCGCCAGTAGCTGACGCTGCACGCCCTCGGGGTTGAAGGCGCGGTCGTAGGCCAGCTGTGCCTGCTGCAGCAACAGCGCACGGTCGTCGCGCACCGCCGGACTGCCCAGTGCGGCGAGCAGGTCGGCCTGCTGCTGCAGCGCCGCCTCGCGGCTGCCCGCCTCGCGCCGCGCCAGCAGGCGCAGCAGCGACTCGTCCGGTGCCGGCAGGCCCTGGGCGCCGGAGCTGGTCATCACCAGGGTCAGGCTGAGCACCCGCGCTGGCGCCAGGTCGGCCAGGTGCTGGGCGATCATGCCGCCCATGCTCGCCCCCAGCACATGGAAAGCCGCGACGCCCAGAGCGTCCATCAGACCCAGGGCGTCGCCGGCCATGTCGCGCAACCGGTAAGGCGCGCCCGGCGCCAGGCCCAGGCGGTAGCGCAGCACCTCGTAGCCCAGGTTGATGGTCGGCGCCGGCTGCCGCCAGCTGCTCAGGCCGACATCGCGGTTGTCGAAACGTATCACCCGAAAACCCTGCTGGCAGAGGCGCTCGACCACCTCGTCGGGCCAGTGGATCAGTTGCCCGCCCAGGCCCATGACCAGCAGCAACGCCGGGTCGCGCTGGCTGCCGATGCTCTGGTAGGCCAGACGCACGTCGCCGACGTCCGCGTAACGGGTCGGTTGCTCGAGCTCGCAGCGAGTCGCCGCCCAGGACGGCAGGCCGCACAGCAGCGCCGCCAGGAAAATAAATGCACGCATGAAAACACCGGAAACGCAGAACCCCACTGAACCGCGAGTTTGGTGATAGTCGTTCGCGAGCGCTGCCACACAACGATGACAATTTGATGAAGGAAGACGAGCGGTCGCCCTGCGGCTCCGCGTTGGGCTTCGCTGCGCTCAGCGCCAACCTACGGACGTAGGTTGGGTTGAGGAGCCTGCGACGAAGCCCAACGCCCCTGGCTCCCATCGAACGCCAACGCAGGCAAACCGACAGGGCGAAGCGCCGATCAGGCCAGTTCGGCGCGCAACTGCCTGGCGGCGGCGACCATATTGACCAGCGCCGCCTCGGTCTCCGGCCAGGCGCGGGTCTTCAGGCCGCAGTCCGGATTGACCCACAGCCGCTCGACGGGAATGCGCGTGGCCGCCTTGCGCAGCAAGCCGGCCATCTCGGCGCTGTCCGGCACGCGCGGCGAGTGGATGTCGTAGACGCCCGGGCCGATCTCGTTGGGATAGGCGAAGCGCTCGAAGGCCTCCAGCAGCTGCATGTCCGAACGCGAGGTCTCGATGGTGATGACGTCGGCATCCATGGCGGCGATGGACTCGATCACGTCGTTGAACTCGCTGTAGCACATGTGGGTATGGATCTGCGTCTCGTCGCGCACGCCGCTGGCGGTCAGACGGAAGGCCTCGGTCGCCCAGTCCAGATAGCCCTGCCAAGCGGCCCGACGCAGCGGCAGGCCCTCGCGGAAGGCCGCCTCGTCGATCTGGATGATCTTGACGCCGGCCGCCTCCAGGTCCAGCACTTCGTCGCGGATGGCCAGGGCCAGCTGGCGCGCCTGCACCTCGCGCGGCACGTCCTCGCGCGGGAAGGACCACATCAGCATGGTCACCGGCCCGGTCAGCATGCCCTTCATCGGCTTGGCGGTCAGGCCCTGGGCATAGCGAATCCAGTCCACCGTCATCGCCCGCGGACGGCTCAGGTCGCCGACTATCACCGCCGGTTTGACGCAGCGCGAGCCATAGCTCTGCACCCAGCCGAAACGGGTGAAGGCGTAGCCGTCGAGCTGCTCGGCGAAGTACTCGACCATGTCGTTGCGCTCGGCTTCGCCGTGCACCAGCACATCCAGACCGAGGTTTTCCTGCGCCTCGACGGCGTGGCGGATCTCGCTGTGCATGGCCTCGGCGTACTCGGCCGCGCTCAGCTTGCCGGCCTTGAATGCCTGGCGCGCCAGGCGAATGGCGGCGGTCTGCGGGAAGGAGCCGATGCTGGTGGTCGGCAACGGCGGCAGCTGCAGGTGCGCGCGCTGCTTAGCGCTACGCGTGGCGAAGGGCGACTGACGCTGGGCATGACGCGGGCGGATCGCCGCCAGGCGCGCCTGCACCTCGGCCTTGTGGATGCGCTTTGATGCGGCGCGGGCGGCCTGCACCGCGCGGCTCTGCGCCAGCGCGGCCTGCACCTCGGCATCCTCCGGCGCCTCCAGCGCCTGGCCGAGCAACGCGACCTCGCGGCATTTCTGCACGGCGAAGGCCAGCCAGCTCTTCAGTTCGGCGTCCAGCTGATCCTCGCGTTCCAGGTCCACCGGACTGTGCAGCAGCGAGCAGGACGGCGCCACCCACAGGCGCTCGCCCAGGCGTTCGTGGGCATGGCGCAGCAGCGCCAGCGTCTGCTCCAGGTCGCAGCGCCAGACGTTGCGACCGTTGACCACGCCGAGCGACAGCACCTTGTAGGCCGGCAGGCGATCGAGGATGGTCGGGTACTGCTCCGGCGCGCGCACCAGGTCGATATGCAGGCCGTCCACCGGCAGATTGGCGGCCAGGCCGAGATTGTCCTCCAGGCCGCCGAAGTAGGTGGCGATCAGCTTCTTGCCCGGCTCGCGCTGCAGCAGGTTGTAGGCACGCTCAAAGGCGTTCTTCCAGTCCTGCGGCAGGTCCAGCGCGAGGATCGGCTCGTCGATCTGCACCCATTCCACGCCCTGGGCGGCCAGGCGCTGGAGTATCTCGCCGTAGACCGGCAGCAGGCGTTCGAGCAGCTCCAGCTTGTCGAAGTCGCTGCCCTTGGCCTTGCCCAGCCACAGGTAAGTCAACGGGCCGATCAGCACCGGCTTGACGGCGTGACCGAGGGCATGGGCTTCGTCCACTTCCTCGAACAACTGCTCCCAGCTCAGGGCGAACTGCTGGTCGACGGCAAACTCAGGCACCAGGTAGTGGTAGTTGGTATCGAACCACTTGGTCAGCTCCTGGGCGTGGGCGCCGCCGCAGCAACTGTGGTCGCTCTGGTTGCCAACGGCGCCACGGGCCATGGTGAACAGGGTATCGAGGCCCGGCTTGCCGGCGGCCGGACGAAAGCGCTCGGGGATCACGCCCAGCGCCAGGGAATGGCCGAGCACCTGGTCGTACCAGGCGAAGTCGCCGACCGGCAGCAGCTCGATGCCGGCGTCCTTCTGCAGCTGCCAGTGCTCGGCCCGCAGGCGCTGGCCGACCGCACGCAGGCCGGCCTCGTCGAGCGTGCCTTGCCAATGGGCTTCGAGGGCTTTCTTCAGTTCGCGGTCGCGACCGATACGGGGAAAACCGAGGGAATGGGACAGGGCCATGTCAGAACGCTCCATAGGGAAATCGGGATGGCGCTATTCTCGGCAGACGCATCGAGTGAGACAAACTCAAGATATTTGTATTGAACTATAGAATTACTCATGTAGCCTGGATGAGGCTTTCCCCATCCACCATCGAGCGGAGCGCGCCGGCGGTGGATACACACAGCGTCATCCACCCTAGGTTCCGTGAGTCCGCCATGCTCGAACTACGCCATCTGAAAACCCTGCACGCCCTGCGCGAAACCGACAGCCTGGTGGAAGCCGCCGAGCGCCTGCACCTGACCCAGTCGGCGCTGTCGCACCAGTTCAAGGAGCTGGAGGAACGCCTCGGCCTGCAGCTGTTCGTGCGCAAGACCAAGCCGGTGCGCTTCACCAGCGCCGGCCTGCGCCTGCTGCAGCTGGCCGACGCCACCCTGCCGCTGCTGCGCGGTGCCGAGCGCGACCTGGCGCGCCTGGCCGGTGGCACCGCGGGCCGCCTGCACATGGCCATCGAGTGTCACAGCTGCTTCCAGTGGCTGATGCCGACCATCGACCAGTTCCGCGATGCCTGGCCGGAGGTGGAGCTGGACCTGGCCTCAGGCTTCTCCTTCGCCCCGCTGCCGGCGCTGGCGCGTGGCGACCTGGACCTGGTGGTGACCTCGGATCCCATCGAGCTGGCCGGCATCACCTACGTGCCGCTGTTCACCTACGAGGCGATGCTCGCCGTGGCCAACCAGCATCGCCTGGCAAGCAAGGCCTATATCCAGCCCGAGGACCTGGCCAGCGAAACCCTGATCACCTACCCGGTGGAGCGCGACCGCCTGGACATCTTCACCCGTTTCCTCGAACCGGCCGACGTCGAGCCGGCGCAGGTGCGCACCTCGGAGCTGACGGTGATGATGATGCAGCTGGTGGCCAGCGGCCGCGGCGTCTGCGGCCTGCCCAACTGGGCGCTGCACGAGTACAGCTCGCGCGGCTACGTCAGCGCCAAGCGCCTTGGGGAAAAGGGCCTGTTCGCCACGCTCTATGCGGCGATCCGCAGCGACATGCTGGATGCGCCCTTTATGCGCGATTTCCTGCTGACCGCCAAGGACACCTCCTTCGCCAGCCTGGAAGGGGTCAGCGTGGCGCGCTGACGGCCAGCGGCGACATTGATCTGGATCAAGGCGCCTCGCACGCGGCGGGTCTTTACTGACAATACCTTCACCCACCTGCGGCCCGCGCCATGATCCAAGCCCTGCGCCAGCGCCATTCGAGGCTTGCCGGACACCTGGCGGTGCTGTGGCTCGTGCTGTTTCTCGGCTGCTCCCTCGTCCATGTCGACAGCCACCCCCATCTGGATGGGCAACTGGGCGAGGAGTCGGCCAGCGTTCTCGGTCTCGAGGAAGCGGCCAAGTTCCTGCAGACCACCCACGACCATGGCGCGGCTGAGGCCGGCGCGCTGGACGACAGCTGCAGCACCCTGCAGAACATCCTTTTCAGCCAACTGCTGTCGCTGCTGGCACTGGCCGCGCTGATCGCCATGCCCGGCCTGCTCGCCCTGCCCGACAGGCTGCGCGGCCGCCTGCTGCGTCTCGTCCCCTGCGCGCACGCGCCCGGTTTCCCGCCGCCCCTGCACCTGCAACTGCAGCGCTTCAACGAGTAACCCCGCCTCTTCCAGTGCAATGCGCAGCCTGCCCGCGCCGGTCATTCGCCGTGCCGGCAAGCTCCCTCCGATTACTGGAGAGTCCGTCATGTCTCACGATCTGCGTCCGGCCCCCGCGGCCACTACCTGGCGTTTCTGGCCGGCCCTGCTGCTGTTCGGCGCCATCGCCCTGTTCCTCCTCTGGGAGGAGCACAAAGCCCATCTGCTTGGCGCCCTGCCCTACCTGATTCTGCTGCTCTGCCCGCTGATGCATCTGTTTATGCATCGCGGCCATGGCCGGGAAAAAGACGGCCCACACGACCACCACTAAGCCGGGAGGCTGCCGCATATGGAACACACGACTTCGGCCTACGGCCTGTGGGGCCTGGTGATCCTCAACTCACTGGTGTTTATCCTGTTCGCCTTCAGCTTCTTCAAGCCCAACAGCCCACGGGACTGGCGCACCTTCGGCACCTTCGCGGCCTTTATCGTCGCCCTGTTCGTCGAAATGTACGGCATTCCGCTGACCCTCTACCTGCTGGCCGGCTGGCTGCAGAGCCGCTATCCGCAGCTCGACCCGCTGAGCCATGACGCTGGCCATCTGTGGAACAGCCTGCTGGGCCTGGAAGGCGACCCGCACTTCGGTGCGCTGCATATCCTCAGCAACCTGCTGATCTTCGCCGGTTTCTGGCTGCTGGCCAGCGCCTGGCGCGTGCTCTATCGCGCACAGCAGGCCGGCGAACTGGCCGCGAGCGGCCCCTATGCGCGCATCCGCCATCCGCAATATGTGGCCTTCGTGCTGATCATGCTGGGCTTTTTGCTGCAGTGGCCGACCCTGCTGACCCTTCTGATGTTCCCCGTCCTGCTGCTGATGTACGTACAGCTGGCCAAGCGCGAGGAGCGCGAAATGCTCGCGCATTTCGGCGAGACCTATCGCCGCTACCGCGACGCCACTCCGGCGTTCCTACCCTGGCCAACGGCCCGTCCGCACGCCGCCGCGGACACGAGGAAGCAACCATGAACCACTTGCCCATGCCGCAGCCCACGGCAGTGCCCGATGGCCAGGAACAGGTGCTCGACCCGGTATGCGGCATGGCCGTCGTCCCTACCGCGGCCAGTGCCAGCGCCGAGTTCGCCGGCACCCGCTACTGGTTCTGCTCGGCGCATTGCCGCGAGGAGTTTCTGCGCGATGCGCCGCGTTACGTTGCCGGCAGCGCCGCTCAGCCCTGCCAGCACAGCCATGCGCCGGCTGCCACCACGCCGGCGAGCGCAGGCCGGCAACTGGCCAAGGACCCGATCTGCGGGATGATGGTGGACAAGGCCACGGCGCTGTCGCGCGAGCGCGGCGGGCGCACCTACTACTTCTGCAGTGACAGCTGCGTGCGCACCTTCGAGTCGCCGGAGGCCGAACTCAAAGCCATGCAGACCCGCGTGGCCATCGCCCTGACCGGGGTGCTGGCCCTGGCCCTGCTGCGCGCCGGCGCCTTTATCGGCCTGGCCACCGGCGCCATGCTGATGAGCTGGGTGCCGTTCGACGCGCTGCCGCTCTTCACCTGGGGCATGTGGCTGTTCCTGCTGGTGACGCCGGTACAGTTCATCGGCGGCTGGAGCTTCTACAAGGGCGCGTGGAATGCCATTCGCACGCGCAATATCAACATGGATTTCCTTATCGCCATGGGCACCTCGGTGGCCTACTTCTACAGCGTGGCGGTGCTGTTCTTTCCCGAGGTGCTGCCGGTCAAGGTGGGCGAGCGTGAGGTCTATTTCGAGGTCTCGGCGGTGATCATCGCCTTCGTCCTGGTGGGCAAGTACATGGAGGAGATCATCAAGAAGAAATCCTCGGCCGCGGTGCGCCGTCTGCTCGACCTCAAGCCGGCCATTGCCCACGTGATCCGCGACGGCGAGGAAGTCGACCTGCCAGTGGAAAACGTCATGGTCGGCGAGATGCTGGTGGTCAAGCCCGGCGAGAAGATTCCCACCGACGGCGAGGTCAGCGAAGGCCAGACGAGCGTCGACGAGTCGATGCTGACCGGCGAATCGATGCCGGTGGACAAGCGTCCGGGCAGCGCGGTGATCGGCGGCACCCTCAACCGCAGCGGGGTGTTCCGCTTCCGGGCCAGCCGGATCGGCGCCGACACGGCGCTGGCGCAGATCATCAGGATGGTCGAGGAGGCGCAGGGCAGCACCGCGCAGATCCAGCGTCTGGCCGATCAGGTCACCGCCTACTTCGTCCCGGCGGTGGTCGGCGTGGCCTTCCTGGCGCTGTTCGGCTGGTCGCTGGCCGGCAGCTTTCCCCAGGGACTGATGGCCTTTATCGCGGTGCTGATCATCTCCTGCCCCTGCGCGCTCGGCGTGGCCACCCCCGCCGCGCTGATGGTCGGGGTCGGCAAGGGCGCCGATAACGGCATCCTGATCCGCGGCGGCGAAGTGCTGGAGCGGGCGGAGAAGCTCTCCAGCGTGGTGTTCGACAAGACCGGCACCATCACCCGCGGCGAACCCGAGCTGACCGACCTACTGGCCTTCGGCGGCGCCACCGAGGACGAGGTGCTGCAACTGGCCGCCGCCGTGGAATCCGGCTCCGAACATCCGCTGGGCGCGGCCATCGTGCGTGCCGCCCGCCAGCGCGGCGTGAGCCTGCCGAAAGCCAGTGGGATCGAGGGCATCGCCGGCCATGGCATCGCCGGCATGGTCGAAGGGCGCACTGTCTGGCTGGGCAACCGGCGCCTGTTCGCCCGCGAGGGGATCGCCAGCGCAGAGGCCGAGGCGAGCCTGGTCGCCCTGGAAGCCGATGGCAAGACCGCCATGCTGGTCGGCGTCGAGCAGCGCCTGCTCGGGGTGATCGCCGTGGCCGACACGGTCAAGCCGGAGGCGGCCGAAGCGGTCGCGGCGCTGCTCGCCGATGGCATCCAGGTGGTGCTGCTGAGCGGCGACAACCGGCGCACCGCCGAGGCGGTGGCGCGCCAGGTCGGCATCGGCCGGGTGATCGCCGAGGTGCTGCCGGACGACAAGGTCGCGGTGATCCGCCAGCTACAGGGCGAGGGCCAGGTGGTGGCCATGGTCGGCGACGGGGTCAACGACGCCCCGGCCCTGGCCGCGGCCGAGATCGGCATCGCCATCGGCTCGGGCTCCGACGTGGCCAAGGAGACCGGCAGCATCATCCTGATCCGCGACGACGTGCGCGATGTGGTGGCCGCGATTCAGCTGTCGCGCGCGACCATGCGCAAGATCAAGCAGAACCTGTTCTGGGCCTTTATCTACAACAGCATCGGCATTCCCATTGCGGCCTTCGGCCTGCTCAACCCGATCCTGGCGGCGGCCGCCATGGCCCTGTCGTCGCTGTCGGTGATCGTCAATTCCGCGCTGCTCAAGCGTGTACGCCTGGGCAGCCTTCGCCACACCCCGTAAACCCCGTAGGAGCATCACCATGAACACCACTTCACGCAACGCACTCACCGCCCTGGCCCTGGCCGGCACGCTGCTCAGCGCCCCCGCCTTCGCCGAGGAGACCCATCATCCGCAAGGCGCCGAAACCCCGGCCGCCACCGAGCCCGCCGCCCCGGCTGGCCAAGGCATGGGAATGGGCATGATGGGCGGCAAGGACATGGCCAAGATGCACGAGATGATGCAGCAGATGCATGGCGCCAAGACCCCGGAGGAGCGGCAGAAACTGCGCGCCGAACACCGCGAGGCGATGCAGTCGCAGATGGGCATGATGCGCCAGCGCATGCAGGACGGTCAGTGCCCCCTGGCCAAGGACGACGCCGCTCAGCAGCGGTGCCTGAAGGCCATGGGCGACAACATGCAGGACATGCTGCAGATGATGGAACAGATGCTGGAAAGCCAGTCGATGGCTAACGGGCAATGAACCGACGCAGCTCCGGTTGGCCGCCGGAGCCGCGTTGCCCTATGGTGCGCCGCGCGCCCCGCCTTTCACCAGCGGTCCCGCCTAGCGCACCTCGCGCAGGCGCAACAGCTGGTAGGCCGCCGGCAGCACCAGCAGCGACAGCAGCGGCGCGCTAAGCATGCCGCCGACCATGGGCGCGGCGATACGGCTCATGATCTCGCTGCCGCTGCCACTGCCCAGCAGGATCGGCAGCAGGCCGGCGATGATGGTCGCCACCGTCATCGCCTTGGGCCGCACCCGCTGCACCGCGCCCTCGCGGATCGCCTCGAGCAGGGCCGCCGGCGTGCCCTGTCCGGCCGCCTGGCGCTCGGTCCAGGCGTTGCGCAGGTACAGGAGCATGATCACGCCGAACTCCGCCGCCACCCCGGCCAGGGCGATAAAGCCCACCCCGGTGGCCACCGACAGGTTGTAGTCCAGCCAGTAGAGGAACCAGACGCCGCCGGTCAGGGCGAACGGCAGGGTGGCCATGATCAGCAGCGCCTCGTCCAGGCGCGAGAAGCACAGGTAAAGCAGCACGAAGATGATCAGCAGGGTCGCCGGCACCACCAGCTTGAGCCGCGCATTGGCCCGTTCGAGAAACTCGAACTGGCCGGAAAAGCTCAGGCTCATGCCCGGCTGCAGGCGCACCTGCTCGGCGATGGCCTGGCGCAGGTCCTGTACCACCGAGGCCATGTCGCGGCCGCGGGTGTCGATATAGACCCAGCCGGAGGGCCGCGCATTCTCGCTTCTGAGCATGGGCGGGCCGTCGCTGATGGCGATGCGCGCCACCGTGCCGAGGGTGATCTGGCTGCCCACCGGCGTATAGATCGGCAGCTCGCGCAAACGGCTCAGGGAATCGCGCCACTCGCGCGGGTAGCGCAGGTTGATGGGAAAGCGCGCCAGGCCTTCCACGGTTTCGCCGACGTTCATCCCGCCGATGGCGCCGGCCACCAGTTCCTGCACCTCGGCGATATTCAGGCCATGGCGGGCGGCCGCCACCCGGTCGATATCCACATCGATATAGCGCCCGCCGGTCAGGCGTTCGGCCAGGGCCGAGCTGACCCCGGGCACGGTGCGCGCCACCCGCTCCACCGCCTGGGTCACCGCGTCGATCTGCGCCAGGTCGCTGCCGGCCACCTTGACCCCGATCGGGCTCTTGATGCCGGTGGCGAGCATGTCGATGCGGTTGCGGATCGGCGGGATCCACAGGTTGGCCAGGCCCAGTATCTGCACCGCGCGGTCCAGCTCCTCCACCAGCTTGTCCGCGGTCATGCCGGGGCGCCACTGCTCGCGCGGCTTGAACTGGATGGTGGTCTCGAACATCTCCAGCGGCGCCGGGTCGGTGGCGCTGTCGGCACGCCCGGCCTTGCCGAATACCCGCGCCACCTCGGGCACCGTCTTGATCATGCGGTTGCTCTGCTGCAGCAGCTGGGCGGCCTTCTGCGCGGACAAACCGGGCAATGCGGTGGGCATATACAGCAGGTCGCCCTCGTCCAGCGGCGGCAGGAACTCGCCGCCCAGCTGGCTGGCCGGCCACAGTGCGCTGAGAAACACCAGCAGGGCCAGCCCCAGGGTCGCCTTGGGAAAGCGCAGCACCCATTCCAGGGCCGGCTGGTAGATCCGAATCAGCCCGCGGTTGAGCGGATTGCGCCGCTCGTCGGGGATGCGCCCGCGAATCCAGTAGCCCATCAGCACCGGCACCAGGGTCACCGACAGCCCGGCGGCGGCGGCCATGGCGTAGGTCTTGGTAAAGGCCAGGGGGCCGAACAGGCGGCCTTCCTGGGCCTGGAGGGTGAACACCGGGATAAACGACAGGGTGATGATCATCAGGCTGAAGAACAGCGCCGGGCCCACCTCCAGCGCCGCAGCGCCTATCACCTGCCAGTGCCGCTCGCCCTTGAGCTCCTCACCCGGGTGCTCGGCATGCCAGTGTTCGAGCTTCTTGTGGGCGTTCTCGATCATCACCAGGGCCGCGTCGACCATGGCGCCGATGGCGATGGCGATGCCGCCGAGGGACATGATGTTGGCGTTGATGCCCTGTTGCTGCATGACGATAAAGGCGATCAGCCCCCCCAGCGGCAGCGAGACGATGGCCACCAGCGAGGAGCGCAGGTGCCAGAGAAAGGCCAGGCAGACCAAGGCCACCACCACGAATTCCTCCACCAGCTTCTCGCCCAGGTTGCGCACCGCGCGGTCGATCAGCTGGCTGCGGTCGTAGGTGGTGACGATCTCCACGCCCTCGGGCAGACTGGCCTGCAGCTCGTCGAGCTTGGCCTTGACCGCGGCAATGGTGCTGCGCGCGTTCGCCCCGCTGCGCAGGATCACCACGCCGCCGACCACCTCGCCCTCGCCGTCCAGCTCGGCGATGCCGCGGCGCATCTCCGGGCCGAGCTGGATATGCGCCACCTCGCCCAGGGTCACCGGCACACCGCCGGCGTCCAGGCGCAGGGGGATGGCGCGAAAGTCCGCGAGGCTCTGCAGGTAGCCGGAGGCGCGCACCATATATTCGGCCTCGGCCAGTTCCAGCACGCTGCCGCCGCTTTCCTGGTTGGCCTCGCCGATGGCCGCCGCCACCTGCTGCTGGGTGATGCCGCGGCTGGCCAGCTTGATCGGGTCGAGCAGCACCTGGTACTGCTTGACCATGCCGCCGATGGTCGCCACCTCGGCGACGTTGGCCAGGGCCTTGAGCTCGAAGTTGAGGAACCAGTCCTGCAGGGCGCGCAGCTGCGCCAGGTCGTGCCGGCCGCTGCGGTCGACCAGGGCGTACTGGTAGATCCAGCCGACCCCGGTGGCATCCGGGCCGAGGGCCGGCTTGGCCCCGGCCGGCAGGCGCTCCTGGATCTGGCTGAGGTACTCCAGCACCCGCGAGCGCGCCCAGTACAGGTCGGTGCCGTCCTCGAACAGCACATAGACGAAGCTGTCGCCGAAGAAGGAGAAGCCGCGCACCGCGCTGGCCCCCGGCACCGAGAGCATGGCGCTGGCCAGCGGATAGGTAACCTGGTTCTCGACAATCTGCGGCGCCTGGCCGACATAGGGCGTGCGGATGATCACCTGGGTGTCGGACAGATCCGGCAGGGCATCGATGGCGCTGTTCTGCACCGCCCAGACGCCCCAGGCGGTGGCGAACAGGCTGGCCAGCAGCACCAGCAGGCGGTTGGCCAGGGACCAGCGAATCAGCGCGGCGATCATGGCTGCACCTCCTGGTGGCCGTGGTCGCCATGCTCGGCGGATGTCAGCGGCTGAATCCGTTCGATCAGCAACCCCTCATCGCTTTCGCGCACCGCCACGCGCACCCGCTGGCCGGGCTGCAGGCCCTGCAGCAGAGCGGCATCGGCCACCGGGAAGAACATGCTCATGCCCGGCATGCCCAGGGTCTTGAACGGACCATGGGTGAGCAGCAGACCATCGGCCTCGATGGCGTCTATCTGCCCTTCGGCCTCATGCAGGGCCGACTGTAGCTTGACCTCCGCCGCCGGCTGGCCCAGCTCCTGGGCCAGCAGGCCACGCAGGCTGGCTTCGGAATCCAGCAGGAACTGCCCGGACGCCACCACCTGCTGGCCCTCGCTCAGACCTTCGAGGACCTCGACCTGGTCGCCCTGCTCGCGGCCGATGCGGATTTCCAGCGGCCGGTAGCGGCCCTCGCCCTCGGCCAGCAGCACCAGGTTGCGCCGGCCGCTGCGGATCACCGCCTCGCTGGGCACTAGCAGGGTCTCGCTGCCCTGGCTGTGCTGCAGGCGCACCCGCCCGCTCATGCCGGGACGCAGGCGCCCCGCGGGATTGTCCAGCACCACCCGCAGGCGCAGGGTGCGACTATCCAGGTTGGCTTCGGGCAACAGCGCCTCGATACGCCCGCCGATACTCTCCCCCGGCAGGGCCGGCAGCAGCACCTCGACCGGCTGGCCGGGCTCGATCCCGCTGGCTTGCGCCTCGGGCAGCGCCACCTCCAGCCAGACCCGCTGCAGACCGTTGATCCGCGCCAGGCTCTGCCCGGCGCTGAGGGTCATGCCCTCGCGGACTTGCAACTCCTGCACCACCCCGGCGATCGGGCTGGTCACCGTCCACAGCCGCTGCACCTGGCCGCTGCGCTCCAGGCGCGCGATCAGCGCCGCCGGCATGCCCGCCAGTTGCAGGCGCTGGCGCGCCGCGGCCAGCAGCTGAGGCTGATCGAGATCGCGCAGGGCCAGGTATTCCTCCTGCGCCGCCAGCCATTCCGGCACCAGCAGATCGACCAGCGGCGCGCCGGCCGCCAGCAGGTCCTCGGGCGCCAGCGGGTAGACCCGCTCGACGAAGGCGGCGCTGCGCGTCTGCACCAGGGCCACGTCGCGCTGGTCGAAACCCAGGCTGCCGACCACCTCCAGCTCGCCCTGCAGCGGCCCGCGCACCACCGGGGCCAGGCGCATGCCGAGGTTCTGGGTCAGGCGCGGGTCGATCGCCATGGCCGTGCTCGGCGCATCGCCGGCCTGCGTATCGGCGTAGCGCGGCACCAGGTCCATATCCATAAAGGGTGACTTGCCCGGCTGCTCGAAACGCTGCTGCGGGTACATGGGGTCGTACCAGTAGAGCACCGGACGCTCGCTGTCAGCCGCCACGGGCGCATGGCCATGCTGCTGGCGGCCAAGCCAGTAGCCGGCGGCTGCCCCAACGGCGATCAGGGCGACGAGGCCCAGGGCCTGGATCGGTGAGGGGCTCATTGGTCACGCTCCTGCTGATTGCCGTAGGCGAAATGCAGACGGGCAGCGACCAGCGCCCGCTGTTCGAGAAAATCCAAATGGCGCAACTGCGCCTCCACCCGCTCGCGGCGGGCGGCGATCAGCTCGCCCAGCTCGCCGCGCCCGGCCTGGTAGTCGGCCAGGCTCAGGCGTACCCGCTGCTCGGCCAGCGGCAGCAACTGCTCGTGGCTGCGCTCGACGGCGCGCTGCAGGCGACGGTGCTCGGCCAGGTCCATGGCCAGCTGCAGGGCGTGGTCGCGCAACAGCGCCTCGCGCTCGGCCTCCAGGGCCAGCAACTCGGCGCGCTGGGCGGCGATGCGCGGGTTCTGCCGGCTGCCGGCGAACACCGGCAGGTCGATGCTCAGCTGCAGCGAGAGCATGTCGCCGAAGGCGCGATCACGCTGCTGGTAGGCCAGCTCCCAGCTCCAGTCGGGGCGCCTGTCGGCTTCGGCCAGCTTGACCCGGGCCTCGGCCTCACGGGTCTGCGGGACGAAGGCCTGCAGTTCGGGGTGCTGGGGCAAGGCATGGCGGTAGCGCGCCTCGTCCACCGGCCAGTCGGGCAAGGGGCCGCGCAGCGACTCGTCGGCCGCCGCGCCGACCCAGCGGCGCAGCACGGCGCGGGCCTGACTGCGCTGCTGCTGCAGTTCATCCTCGCGTTCGGCCAGGGCCAGGGCCTCCTGGCGCGGCCCCAGGCTGTCGGCGCTCGGTCCGCGGCCGCCGGCCAGGCGCGCCTGCACCGCCCGCTCGAGCAGGCGGTTCTCGGCGTAGAAGTCCTGGAACAGTTGCAGGCGCTGCTCCAGGGCCTGGGCGACTATCCAGGCCTGGGCGGTCTGCCGCTGCACCTGCAGGCGCTCGACCTGCTCCTGGGCCGCGGCCGAGTCGATGCCCGCCCGCGCCAGCTCGACCCGGGCGCTGCGCTTGGCGCGGTTGGGCACCTCCTGCATGACGCCGAGCATACCCATGGTCATGGGCTCGGCATCCAGGCGCCAGCGCTCCTGCCCTTCGATGGGCAGGTTCTGCAGGCCCAGCAGCAGCTTCGGATCGGGCAGCTCGCCGGCGGGCACCGCGGCCTGGCGCGCCGCCTCCAGTTCGGCGGCGCGCGCCATCAGGTTGGGCGCTTCACGGCCGGCCAGGAGCAGGGCCTGCTCCAGGGTCAGGGCCAGACTCGGCATGCTGGCGAGGCTGGCCAACACGGCGCCGGCCAGCAGCGGACCGAGGCGCGAATAGGCAATGGACATCGGTTGATTCCTGTCGAAAACCAGCGTCCCGCGGGACGCACAGCCCCCCGCCGGCAGCCGGGCTGCACGGAGGGCATCGAGGTTGGCGAGGGAATCAGGCCCGGGGCGGACGCCAGGGCGCGAGCGAAGGTCGTGACAGGGGATCGGCGAGAGCCTGCCAGGCAAGCCGCGAGGGAGCGAGCAACCCGTCCATCCGCGGCGGCTGGCTACCGAGCAACGAGGCTCCGGCGCTGGAGCACTGCGACATCTCGGCGCACAGCTGATCGCCAGCGGCCATCGCCTCGTCGTCGCAGCAGTCGCCCGGCTGGCCGCTGCCCTGGCTCATCGGGCAGGGATCGCCCTGCGGCAGGAGGCCCGCCAGGGGCTGCAGGGGCAGCACCAGCGTCAGCAGCAGGACCAGATAGAGGCGGGCCATGGCGTTCATGCCAGGCAGTCTAGTGCGGCGCCAGGTCGGCGGCAATTGACCGGGCTCAAGGCTGCCTCAGCCCTCTGCGCCCTGCGACAACCGCTGGCCGAGCGCCGCCTCGGCCAAGCCCGGTTACAACTCTCGGCTTGCTCGACGTGACCAGCAGTCATAGCATGACCGCTGGTCACAACTCGCCGCGGACAGTCCATGCGCTACCAGGATCACCTCTTCCAGCAACGCGAAAACGCCCTGCTCGAAGCCGCCCGCCAACTGTTCCAGGAGCAGTCCTGGGATCGCGTCACCATCGCCGAGGTGGCCCGCCACGCCGGCATCGGCAAGGGCACGGTGTACAAGCACTTCCCCAGCAAGGAGGCGCTCTATGCGCGCCTGGTGCTGGATCGCTCGCGCCAGCACCTGAGCGAACTGCGCGCCGTCGCCCAGCAGGCGCCGGCGCCGCAGGCCATGCGCCGGGTAATTCGCCGCGCCTTCGAGCAGTTGCTGGCCGACCCGCTGCAGGCCGAGCTGTGCCTGCTGTGCGACCGCCCGGCCTTTCAGGAACGCCTGGAGCCGCCCTACCGCGAGCAGTTTCTCGAACTGGAGGGCCAGTACCTGGCGCTGTTCAACCAGTTGCTGCAGGCCAGCTTCGCCGAGCTCGAGCTGTCGCCGGCCGACTGCCAGCACCTGCTGTGGGGCGTCGAGGCCTGCGTCAACGGGGTGATGGCACGCATCGCCTCCGGCGGCTTCGCCCATTGGGCCGAGCCGATTGCCCTCGACGCCTACTTCGAGCGCGTCACCGATTTCATCATCGCCGGCCTGCAGGGTCAGGCCGCCGCGCTGCATCCAGCGCCCGCATTCAGCGAGTAACCCGCCATGTTCGCCCAACTCAGCAAACGTCCCTGGATCATCGCCGTCCTCATCATCCTGGTGCTGCTGCTCTGGCTGCTCAGCGGCGAGCGCTTCGCCGCCCGCGACGAGGCCACGGCCGACCAACCGGCCGCGGCCGCCGAACTGCCGCGGGTCGAGGTGCAGTGGCTGCAGGCCGAGCCGATGCAACGCCAGCACGTGGTGCAGGGGCAGATCGAGGCCTGGCGCCGGGTCGAGCTGCGCGCCCAGGTCAGCGGCAGCGTGCAGCGCCTGGATCAGGACAAGGGCAACCGCGTCGCCGCCGAACAATTGCTGCTGAGCCTGTCGCCGGACGACCGCCCGGCCCAGGTGGCGCGCAGCGAGGCCGACGTGCGCCAGCGCGAGAGCGACGTGAGCGCGGCCAAGCGCCTGCGCGAACGCAGCCTGATCTCGGCCAACGAGCTGATGCGCCTGGAGAGCGAGCTGGCCAAGGCCCGCGCCGAACTCGACAGCGCCCGCCTGCAGCTGCGCAACACGCGGATCGTCGCGCCCTTCGCCGGCATCTACGACCAGCGCCAGGTCGAGCTGGGCGATTTCGTCCAGCCCGGGCAGAGCCTGCTGACCCTGGTGGACATCGACCGCCTCAAGGTCAGCGCGCAGATCGCCCAGCAGCAGGTGACCCAGCTGCAGCTGGGCCAGCCGGTCAAGGTCGAGCTGCTCGACGGCCGCACACTGGAAGGTGAGCTGCACTTTATCGCCGCCGCCGCCGACCCCGGCTCGCGCAGCTTCCGCATCGAGGTCAAGGTGGACAACCCCGCCGGCCTGCGCCTGGCCGGCGCCAGCGCCACCCTGCATATCCAGACCGGCGAGGCCCTGGCCCATCGCCTGTCCCCGGCCCTGCTCAGCCTCGACCAGACCGGCCGCCACGGGGTCAAGTGGGTCAACCAGGAGCAGCGCGTGGAGTTCACCCAGGTGCAGCTGATCAGCGTCGACAACCAGGGCGCCTGGGTCAGCGGCCTGCCGCCGAAGGTGGCGCTGATCACCCTCGGCCAGGGCTTCGTCGAGCCGGGCCAGCAGGTACGCACGCAACTCGCCGCAGAGGGCAGCTGAGATGCACGCTCTGATCGCCGCGGCACTGGATCGCAGCCGCACCAGCCTGTTGTTTCTGGCCTTCCTGATCCTCGGCGGGCTGGCCGCCTATATCGCCATTCCCAAGGAGTCCAACCCGGACGTGGCGATCCCGATCATCTACGTCTCGGTGACCCTGGAAGGCATCAGCCCGGAAGACGGCGAACGCCTGCTGGTGCGTCCTCTGGAACAGGAGCTGCGCAGCCTCGAGGGCGTCAAGGAAATGCGCTCGGTATCCAGCGAGGGGCATGCCTCGGTGACCCTGGAGTTCGACGCCGGCTTCGACGCCAAGGTGGCGCTGGCCGACGTGCGCGAGAAGGTCGACACCGCGCGCAGCAAGCTGCCCGAGGAGGCCGACGAGCCGACCGTCAACGAGGTCAACGTGGCGCTGTTCCCGGTGCTCTCGGTGGGCCTGTCCGGGCCGATCGCCGAGACCGAGCTGGTGTACATCGCCCGGCGCCTGAAGGAGAACATCGAAGGCATCGCCGAGGTGCTGTCGGTGGAGATCGGCGGCGACCGCGAAGACCTGCTGGAAATCGTCGTCGACCCGCAGGTGCTGGACAGCTACGGCATCGACTACAACGAGCTGTTCAACCTGGTCAGCCGCAACAACCGCCTGGTCGCCGCCGGCAGCCTGGACACCGGTGCCGGACGCATGAGCATGAAGGTGCCGGGGGTGATCGAGAACCTCGAAGACGTCATGAGCATGCCGATCAAGGTGGTGGCGGGCAGCGTGGTCACCTTCGCCGACGTCGCCAGCATCCGCCGCACCTTCAAGGACCCCACCGGCTTCGCCCGCATCAACGGCCAGCCGGCCATCGTGCTGGAAGTGGCCAAGCGCAGCGGCGCCAACATCATCGAGACCATCGATCAGGTCAAGGCGCTGATGGAGCAGGCCAAGCCCCTGCTGCCGCCGGGCGTGGAAGTCAGCTACATCATGGATCAGTCGCAGGAAGTGCAGAGCATGCTCGGCGACCTGCTCAACAACGTGCTGACCGCCATCGTCCTGGTGCTGATCCTGGTGGTGGCGAGCATGGGCCTGCGTTCGGCGCTGCTGGTCGGCCTGACCATTCCCGGCGCCTTCCTGAGCGGCATCCTGCTGATCTGGATGCTCGGTTTCACCCTCAATATCGTCGTGCTGTTCAGCCTGATCCTGGTCGCCGGCATGCTGGTGGACGGCGCCATCGTCGTCTCCGAGCTGGCCGACCGTTACCTGCACCAGGGCCAGAACCCGCGCCAGGCCTGGGCCAATGCCGCCACGCGGATGGCCTGGCCGGTGATCGCCTCCACCGCCACCACCCTGGTGGTGTTCCTGCCGCTGCTGTTCTGGCCCGGGGTGGTCGGCCAGTTCATGAAGTACCTGCCGGCCACCGTGATCCTCTGCCTGCTGGCCTCGCTGGCCATGGCCCTGGTGTTCCTGCCGGTGCTCGGCGCGGTCACCGGCGGCGCGGCCCAACCGCAGGCGCAGCACGCCAGCCGCGCCGGCAGCGCCTACCGCCGGCTCCTGGAAAAGCTGCTCCGGCGCCCCGGCCTGACCCTGCTCGGCATGCTCGCGCTGATCGCGCTGATCTACGTCGGCTACGGCCGCTTCAACCACGGCGTGGAATTCTTCCCCGAGGTCGAGCCGGAAAGCGCGCAGATCTGGCTGCGTGCCCGCGGCGACCTGTCGGTACAGGAGAAGGACACCCTGCTCAAGCAGGTGGAACGCCAGGTGCTCGGCATGCGCGAGGTCAAGGCGCTGTACGCGCGCTCCCTGGCCCAGCCGGACGGCCAGCTCGGCGCCGACGTGATCGGCACCCTGCAGTTCCAGTTCGTCGACTGGCACCAGCGTCGCCCGGCCAAGGACATCCTCGCCGAGATGAGCCGGCGCACCGCCGACATCCCCGGCGTGGTGCTGGAGTTCCGCAAGCAGGAACAGGGCCCCACCGACGGCAAGCCGGTCAAGCTGCAGATCAGCGCCATGGACCCGGCGCTGAGCGAGCAGTGGGTCGAGCGCATCCGCGGCGAAATGCACAGGCTCGGCGGTTTCGTCGACATCGAGGACGACCGCGCCCTGCCCGGCATCGAATGGCGAATCAAGGTCGACCGCGAGGCCGCCGCGCGCTTCGGCGCCGACGTGCTCAGCGTCGGCAACGCGGTGCAGATGATCACCAACGGCCTGAAGCTGGCCACCTACCGCCCCGAGGACGCCACCGACGAGGTGGACATCCGCGTGCGCCTGCCCGGCAACTGGCGCTCGCTCGACCAGCTCGGCCGCCTGACCCTGAGCACGCCGACCGGCCAGGTGCCGCTGAGCAACTTCGTCGACCTGCAGCCGGCGCCCAAGGTCGGCACCCTGCGCCGGGTCGACGGCGACCGCACCATCACCCTGCAGGCCGACCTGGCCGAGGGCGCACGCCTGGACGAACGGCTCAAGGCGTTGCGCGAGGCGCTCGGCGAGGTACCCGCCGAGGTCAAGGTGCAGTTCGCCGGCGAGGACGCCGACCAGCGCGAGGCGGCCACCTTCCTGATGACCGCCTTCGTCGTCGCCATCTTCCTCATGGCGATCATCCTGGTCACCCAGTTCAACAGCCTCTACCAGGCGGCGCTGGTGCTGTCGGCCATCGTCCTGTCCACCGCCGGCGTGCTGATGGGCCTGCTGATCAACGGCCAGTCGTTCGGCATCGTCATGGTCGGCATGGGCCTGATCGCCCTGGCTGGCATCGTGGTCAACAACAACATCATCCTCATCGACACCTACAACCAGTTGCGCCGCCAGGGCCTGGAGCCGCGCGAGGCAGCGCTGGAAACCGGCAGCCTGCGCCTGCGTCCGGTGCTGCTGACCGCGGTGACCACCATCCTCGGCCTGATGCCCATGGTGCTCAGCGTCAACGTCGACCTGCTCAGCCCGAGCCTGGGCTTCGGCGCCCCCTCGACCCAGTGGTGGACCCAGCTGTCCAGCGCCATCGCCGGCGGCCTGGCCTTCGCCACCGCGCTGACCCTGCTGCTGACGCCCTGCCTGCTGGTGCTCGGCGCCCGCTTCGAACGTCGCCCGCCGCCGCTGGAAACCTACGACACCGACCTGCTCGACCTGCCCGAACACCTGATCGCGGCCAAGCCCGACAAGGTGCAGCTGCAGCGCACCGACTGAGCCAAGCGCCCCGCCGCACTGGCGGGGCGCCCAACCAAAGCCTGGCGCGCGCCACTCGACTGGGTGGTCAGGCGCTTTGCCCCTACACTCGGCGACTCACTTGCAAGGAGCCGCCATGCGCACCCTCTACCAGTTCCCCATTTCCCACTACTGCGAGAAGACCCGCTGGCACCTGGAGCACAAGGGCCTCGACTACCGGCTCGACAACCTCTTCCCCGGCCTGCACCGGCTCAAGAGCCAGCGCCTGGCCGGCATTGCCACCCTGCCCATCCTGCAGGACGGCGAGCGCACCATCGGCGACTCCACCGCCATCGCCCTGTATCTGGAAGAGCGCTACCCCGAGCACGCCCTGCTGCCAAACGACGCCGAACAACGTCGTCAGGTGCTGGAGCTGGAAGAAGGCTTCGACCGCCTCGGCGTGCACGTGCGCCGCTGGCTGTACGGACAGATTCGCCAGTGGGACTCGGTGATGCACGCCATGCTCAAGGTCTACCGCCCGCTGCTGGGCCTGCGCGACCTGATGAAGCCGGTGCTGATCAACGGCGTACAGAAGCTCTACGGCGTAACGCCCGAGCGCGTGGCCAAGTCCCAGGCCGAACTGCTCGCCGGGCTCGACCTGATCGAACGCCTGACCGACGGCGACCCAGCGCGCTACCTGGTGGGCGAGCGCCTGAGCCTGGCCGATGTCGCCGCCGCGGCGCTGTTCGCCCCGCTGTTCACCCCAGCCGGCACGCCCTGGGCCGACATCGCCGGCCACGACGCCGAGACCCAGGCCCTGCTCGAGCAACTGCACGCCCGCCCCGCCGGCCAGTGGGTGCTGCAACGCTATGCCCAGGACCGCCGCCGCGATGCCCAACAAAATAATGGCAAAGCGCCAGTTATCGCCTAGGCTAAGCAACAGATAGGACTAAGGGCGGGGATGGAGAGACGGCACGGACGCCTTTTATTCGACGGCCAACGCAACGCGCGCCGCAGCAAAACGACAAAGCCCTCCGAGCGAGGGCTTTGTCTTGTTCGTGCGCAGGCTGCGCACGACGGGAAAATCGAATACCGAGCTAACGAAGTGTATGGGGTCGGCATCCTGCCTGTTGGCCACTTCGTTAGCCCGGTGACCGGAGAGTAGTGCAGACAGTGGCACTGTGCCAACCCTCGGTTGCGCGGTTTGTTTCACAGAAACGGGCAGGCTGACAAATCAGGGCTAGGCGCTGAAAAGCAAAAACCCCTGAGGCTGAAAGCTTCAGGGGTTTTTTATATGGCGGGAAGATAGGGATTTGAACCCTAGGTGCCATTGCTGACACAACGGATTTCGAATCCGTCCCGTTCGACCACTCCGGCATCTTCCCAAGCGGCGCGCATCATAACAGCTGAATGCGCTTTGGCGAAGCTTATTTTGAAAAATTTTCTTGTGCTATCAGGCGCTTGTGAAAAGGCCGAGCGATGCCCGGCCTTGCGGTAGCGTTTACCTCGGGCCTCAGGCCGTAAGGCGGGTCAGGGCTTCGCGGTATTTGTCGGCGGTCTTCTGCGCCACCTCGGCCGGCACCGCCGGGGCCGGCGGTTGTTTGTTCCAGCCGGTGGATTCCAGCCAGTCGCGCACGAACTGCTTGTCGAAGCTGGGCGGGTTCTTGCCTTCGACGTAGCTGTCGGCCGGCCAGAAGCGGCTGGAATCGGGGGTCAGTACCTCGTCCATCAGGGTCAGGGTGCCGTCTTCGTCCAGACCGAATTCGAACTTGGTGTCGGCGATGATGATGCCGCGGGTAGCGGCGTACTCGACAGCCGTGGTGTACAGCTTGATCGCGGTGTCACGCACCTGGGCGGCCAGTTCGGCGCCGATGATGGCTTCGCACTGGGCGAAGCTGATGTTCTCGTCATGGTCGCCGACGGCGGCCTTGGTCGAGGGGGTGAAGATCGGTTGCGGCAGCTTGGCCGCTTCCTTCAGGCCGGCCGGCAGGGCGATGCCGCAGACGGTGCCGCTGTTCTGGTACTCCTTCCAGCCGGAGCCGACGATATAGCCGCGTACGATGGCTTCCACGGCCACCGGTTTGAGGCGTTTGGCGACCACCGCGCGGCCTTCCACCAGCGGCAGTTCAGCGGCCGGCACCACGTCTTCGACCTTGTCGCCGGTGAAGTGGTTGGGCACCAGGCCGGCCAGCTTGTCGAACCAGAAGTTGGAGATGGCGGTGAGGATCTTGCCCTTCTCCGGGATAGGTTCGGCGAGGATCACGTCGAAAGCCGACAGACGATCGGTGGCCACCATCAGCATGCGCTTGTCGTCGATTTCGTAGAGGTCGCGGACCTTGCCCGAGTAGATCTTCTTCAGGCTCAGGGTGGTGGGTGTGCTCATGTCGGCATTTCCGTTTCTGGCAAACAAAACAGGCGAAACCCCTGGAGGGTTTCGCCTATCGGTTATCGGCAGGTGGCGCGAGCGCCGATCAGCCGAGGTTGTCCTGGATCAGGCTCAGCACGCGGCGCGAGACATCGGCCGGGGCAATGGTGTTGAGGTCTTTTTCCACGGTGACCTGGACGCCGTCGCCAACCGGCGTCAGGCGCACCTGGTAGCGCTCGGCGCGGGCTTCGAGCTCTTCCTTGCTCGGCTCGCTGCCGAACATGCGGCCGAAGAAGCCGGGCTTCTCCTCGTTGACCTGAGCCCCTTCGGCCAGGTTGATGTAGTACAGGCCGAGGCTGCGGTTGAGGTCGTCGACGCGCACGTCGGCCAGCTCCAGCGAACGGCCGACGCCCGACCAGGCGCGGTCGAAGTCGGCGCCGAGGTTGAGCACCGGGTTGCCGTTGCCGTCCTCGCTCAGGCTGACGCGGCTGGGCGCATCGAAATTGCGGGCGGCGAGCAGCGACACCGAACCGCCCTGCTCCACGCTGCGCGCCATGCTCACCAGCATTTCGTCGAGCAGCGCGGCTTCCAGGCTGGCGTTGCCGCTGCGCGCGGCGAAGGCGACGTCGGCAGTGCTGCCGGCCGGACGCTCGGCGCTGGTGACGAAGACTTCGCTGGTGTTGCGTTGCACACCCGGCTCGATACGCACCCGCACGCGGGTTTCGGCATCCGGGGCGACGCCGGAGACGCGGCTGCTCAGGCGCCGCGCCATGTTCGCGGAAAGTTCGTCGAAACGCTGCCAGGCGGTGGTGAATTCGCCGGTCTGCGGGCGTTCGTCGGCGATACGGAAACCGTTGTCCTCGAAGAACTGACGGGCCAGCGGCCAGACTTCGGCCGGCACCCGCTGGGCCACCACCCAGCGCGACTCGCCGCTGCGCTGCAGGCTGAACTCGCGTTCGTCGGCACGCACCTGCAGGCTCTGCGGGCGCGGCACCTCGAACTTGCCGCTGGCCTCGGAGCTGGCCACCTGCGCCGGCACCGGCAGCAGCGGGTCAAGGCGCTTGGCCTGGACATCGGCCGGCAGTTGCATCGGCGCGGTCTGCCGCGCTTCCAGGTAATCGCTGCCGCGGTCGCGGAAGTAGCCTTCTTCACCCCAGAGCCAGCCACAGCCGCTGGTACTGGAGACGATCAGAGCAAGGGCGGACAATCCGGCCAGTCGCTTCATGCGTAAAATTCCTCGATTAAACCAATACGCCGCACTGGCGCATGGCCTGGCGCAGCGGTTCGTGACAGCGCGGGCTGAGCCAGGTCAGCGGCAGACGAATACCGTCGCCCATCATGCCCATTTCGTGCAGCGCCCATTTCACCGGAATCGGGTTGGATTCGATGAACAGCGCCTTGTGCAGGGGCATCAGGCGGTCGTTGATGGCGCGGGCGATGGCGGCTTCGCCGCGCATGGCGGCGGCGCACAGCTCGCTCATCGCGCGCGGGGCGACGTTGGCGGTGACCGAGATGTTGCCCTTGCCGCCCAGCAGCATGAGTTCAACCGCAGTGGCGTCGTCGCCGGAATAGACGAGGAAGTCCTTGCTCACCCGATCCAGCACGTCCTGGGCGCGCTGCAGGTCGCCGGTGGCTTCCTTGATGCCGATGATGTTGTCGATCTTAGACAGGCGCTCGACGGTCTCCGGCAGCATGTCGCAAACAGTGCGGCCCGGCACGTTGTAGAGGATCTGCGGGATGGCCACGGCTTCGGCGATGTGGCGAAAATGCAGGTACAGGCCTTCCTGGGTCGGCTTGTTGTAGTAGGGGGTGACCAGCAGGCAGGCGTCGGCGCCGACGTCCTTGGCCGCGCGGGTCAGCTCCACCGACTCGCGGGTGGAGTTGCCGCCGGTGCCGGCGATCACCGGAATGCGCCCGGCGACCTGGTCGACCACGCGCTTGATCACCTCGATGTGCTCGGGCACTTCCAGCGTGGCGGATTCACCGGTGGTGCCGACCGCGACGATGGCATTGGTGCCCTCTTGCAGGTGGAAATCCACCAATTTGCTCAGGGCCTCCCAGTCCAGACCACCCTGCGCATCCATGGGCGTGACCAGTGCCACCATACTGCCCGCAATCATGCAACCGCTCCTGCCGGAAAAATTGAGCCGTAATGGTACTGGCGCCACCAGTCCTGCACAAGCAACGGACAAGGCCGTGCACGGCCGTCTCGCCGCACGCGGGAAGCGCTTGCCGGCATTCCCCTGGGCGGTGCTTTTCGCTAACCTGCTGCCTTTGGTCGACGGCTGTCGCTCGCCGACCGTTCATCGCTTTAGGAAGGCTGCATGTCCACCCCCCTCGTTCGCGAACAATTTCTCCTCATCAGCGCCCTCGGCCCCGACGCCATGGCGCTGACCAACCTGCTGTGCCGCACCTGCCACGAGAACCGTTGCGCGGTGGTCAGCACGCGCCTGAGCCGCCACGGCGAGTTCAGTGCCCTGGTGCTGCAGGTCTCAGGCAGCTGGGACGCGCTGGCGCGCCTGGAGTCGAGTCTGCCGCTGCTGGCGAAGAAAAACGCCTTCTCGGTCAACCTGATCCGCAGCGCCGCCGCCGAGGCGCGCCCGCAGGCCCTGCCCTACGTCGCCTACGTCAGCTCGGTATACCGTCCGGACATCCTCAACGAGCTGTGCCAGTTCTTCATCGACCACCGCGTCGAGCTGGAAAGCCTGACCTGCGACACCTACCAGGCGCCGCAGACCGGCGGCACCATGCTCAACGCCACCCTGACCGTGACCCTGCCGGCCGGCACCCAGATCAGCTGGCTGCGCGACCAGTTCCTCGACTTCGCCGACGCCCTCAACCTGGACGCGCTGATCGAACCCTGGCGCCCGCAGAATCCCTGACAGCCAACCTCAAGGAGCTCCCATGACCGTCGCCATCGACCAAGCCGTCGCCGACTTCCAGGCCGAGGCCACCAGCGGCAAGCAGGTGAAGCTGTCCGACCTCAAGGGCCAGCAGGTCGTGCTGTATTTCTACCCCAAGGACGCGACTCCGGGCTGCACCACCGAGGGCCTGGACTTCCGCGCTCGCTTCGCCCAGTTCCAGGCGGCCAATACGCAGATCTTCGGCGTGTCGATGGACAGCCTGAAGAAGCACGAAAGCTTCAAGTGCAAGCAGGAGTTCCCCTTCGAACTGATCAGCGACCCGGATCACCAGCTGTGCGAGCAGTTCGGCGTCTACCAGCTGAAGAAGAACTACGGCAAGGAATACATGGGCATCGTGCGCAGCACCTTCCTCATCGACAAGAACGGCGTGCTGCGCCAGGAGTGGCGCAACGTCAAGGTCGCCGGCCATGTCGACGAGGTGCTGGCGGCAGCCGAGGCCCTGCACAAGGCCTGACCCTCACCGCTATCGAAAAAGGCCGCAATTGCGGCCTTTTTTCCGTCCGTGCTCTATTTGTCTCTCACTCGGCAGACACCGGCTCGATCCGCGGCCAGGCGTTGAGCACCGCCTTGAACAGGGTCGCCAGCGGGATGGCGAAGAACACTCCCCAGAAGCCCCACAGGCCGCCGAACAGCAGCACCGCGCAGATGATCGCCACCGGGTGCAGGTTGACCGCCTCGGAGAACAGCAGCGGCACCAGCACGTTGCCGTCCAGCGCCTGGATGATGCCGTAGACCACCATCAGGTAGAGGAACTGGTCGCTCCAGCCCCACTGGAACAGGCCGATCAGCGCCACCGGCACCGTCACCACCACCGCGCCGATATAGGGCACCACCACCGACAGGCCGACCAGCAGCGCCAGCAGCGCGGCGTAGTTGAGGCCCAGGTAGGCGAAGGCGATATAGGTGACCACGCCGCAGATGATGATCTCGATGAACTTGCCGCGGATGTAGTTGGCGATCTGCTGGTTCATCTCCTGCGCCACCTGGGTGATCAGCGCGCGCTCGCGCGGCAGGTAGCCACGGAACCACTGGCCGATCTGTTCGCGATCCTTGAGGAAGAAGAACACCAGGATCGGCACCAGCACCAGGTAGATCATGATGCTGACCAGCATCGGCAGGCTGGATAGGGAGAACGACAGTGCCCACTGACCGAACTTGCCGGCCTCGCCGCGCATGCTGTCGATCAGCTGGACGATCTGCGCGTCGGTGATCAGGTTCGGGTAGCGTTCCGGCAGCAGCAGGAACACCGACTGCCACTCCGCAGCCATCCGCGGCAGCTCGTTGAACAGGGTGCTCAGCTGCTGCCAGAGCAGCGGCATCAGCACCAGCAGAAACACCGTCAGGCCGCCCAGGAACAGGGCAAACACCAGCCACACGGCGAGCACCTGCGGCACCTTCAGGCGCTCCAGGCCGTTGACCAGGCCCTGCATCAGGAAGGCCAGCACCAGGCCGGTCAATACCGGCGCGAGCATGCCGCCGAGGGTCAGCACCACGGCGAAGCCGAGCACCAACAGCACCGCCAGCACCACCGCTTGCTCGTCGGAGAAGTAGCGGTGCAGCCAATCGCGTAAAACCTTGACCATCAGAATTCCTTAACCCGGGACAATACCGGCTCACTCATACGCCAGACGCATGAAAAATGACGTGCACGGCCAGCAAACGGCGACAGCGCATATGTTTCAAGCCGCTACAGCGGTTTCAAGCCTTGCGCAGCCAGTAGCGATACACCCCGCCCTCCACCTCTTCGTGCAGCAGGGCATGCCCGGCCAGGCTGGCGAAGGCGCGGAAATCGCGTTGCGAGCCGGCGTCGGTGGCACTGACCTTGAGCACCGCGCCGCTGGCCAGGCGATTGAGCTCGAGCTTGGCCTTGAGCAAGGGCAGCGGGCAGTTCAGCCCGCAGGCATCCAGTTCGGCATCGAAGGCCGGTACGTCTGTCATCGTCTACTCCATAAAGGCGGCTAGGATACCCAAGGCTGAAGAACCCTGGCCAGCGCCGCAGCTGGCCGGCTACAGTAACGCCTTTGCCGCCTGAGAGCCTTGAGTGCATGACTTTTCTGCGCCCTACCCTGTTGACGCTCGCCTGCCTGTTCGCCGGCCAGATCGGAGCCAGTGACCTGCCGTCGCTGGGCGACGCCAGTTCCTCGATCGTCTCGCCGCAGCAGGAACACCAGCTCGGCCGCGCCTGGCTGGGCCTGCTGCGCGGCCAGGTGGCCCAGCTGGACGACCCGCAGCTCAAGGACTTCGTCGAGACCAGCGTCTATCGCCTGTCGGAAACCAGCCAGCTGCAGGATCGCCGCCTGGAGTTCGTGCTGCTCAACAGCCCACAGCTGAACGCCTTCGCCGCGCCCGGCGGGATCATCGGGGTCAACGGCGGCCTGTTCCTCTACGCGCAGACCGAAGCCGAATACGCCTCGGTGATGGCGCACGAACTGGCGCACCTGTCGCAGCGCCACTTCGCCCGCGGCGTCGAGGCCCAGCAACGCATGCAGCTGCCGGTGATGGCGGCCATGCTCGCCGGCATAGTCGCGGCGGCGGCCGGCGCCGGCGATGCCGGCATGGCGGCGATCATGTCGACCCAGGCAGCGGCGATTCAGGAGCAGCGCCGCTTCTCCCGGCAGAACGAACAGGAGGCCGACCGTATCGGCCTGCTCAACCTGGAAAAGGCCGGCTACGACCCGCGCGCCATGCCGCTGATGTTCGAGCGGCTGATGCGCCAGTACCGCTACGACGCCAAGCCGCCGGAATTCCTGCTCACCCACCCGGTGTCCGAATCGCGTATCGCCGATACCCGCAACCGCGCCGAGCAGTACCCGGCCCAGGGCCGCGAAGACAGCCTGCGCTACCAGCTGATGCGCGCCCGCGTGCAGCTGACCTACGAGGAAACCCCGGGAGTGGCGGCCAAGCGTTTTCGCGCCATGCTCGACGAGAACCCCGGCCTCGACGCCGCGCGCTACGGCCTGGCATTGGCGCAGATGAAAACCGGCCAGCTCGGCGAAGCCGGACAGACCCTGGCGCCCCTGCTGAGCAAGGCGCCGGAGGATATCGTCTACAACCTGGCGCAGATCGAACTGGACATGGCCGCGAACCGCCTGGACGCCGCACAGCGGCGCCAGGAGCGCATGTTCGCGCTGTATCCCAGCAACTACCCGCTGCAGCAGGCGCATATCGACCTGTTGCTCAAGCAGCAGCGCACCCGCGAGGCCGAACGGGCGCTGGACGAGTTGCTGAAGAACCGCGCCAAGGATCCGGATGTCTGGTACCAGGTCGCCGAGGTACGCGGCCTGAGCGGCAACACCATCGGCCTGCACCAGGCCCGCGCCGAGTTCTTCGCCCTGGTCGGCGACTACAACCAGGCCATCGAACAGCTCGACTTCGCCAAGCGCCGCGCCAGCAACAACTTCCAGCTGGCCTCGCGCCTCGATGCCCGTCAGCGCGAGCTGGCCGAGGAAAAGCGACTGGTGGAGCAGATGCTGCGCTGATCGCACTCCCCTGCGTAGGGTGGATGACGCTTTTTCATCCACCGGGGCGGCGTGATGGTGGATCGGTGAAGCGTGATCCACCCTACGACGCTACACGTCATGTAAAGCGCCCTATCCCGGGTATCGCTGCGCTCAACCCAGGCTACGCAAAGCTCACACCTCCTGAATGAAAAAGCCCCGCACTGGGCGGGGCTTGTTCATTTCAGCGGATAGATCAGGCGCTCTGCGCCAGGTCCATCAGCTCGCGGTTGGCCACCGCGTACATGGCATAGTCAGTGCCGGTGGCCGCGCGCAGCTCGGCCAGCATCAGCTTCCAGCGCTCGACCAGGCGGTGGTGCTGCTCCAGCCACAGCGCCACCCGCGCCTCGATTTCCTGCGGGCCGTCGGCCATCTGCAGCACCGACACGGTGATCGCACGCTGCTGCCAGTCGAGGTCGTCGCGGAAGGCTTCGCGGGCCAGCGCCTGCCAGTTGTTTTCCACCGGCAGGCCGGTGATCTGCTGCAGGTACCAGGACAGCTCCAGCGCGCCGCCGACGGCGAAGTAGGCGGTGGCCACCTCGCTGGCGTCCTTGCCGGTGACATCCGCCGCCTCGATGATCGGCAGCAGGGTGTACAGGTGGCTGGTGCCGGCCACCACGCGGGCCAGCTCCTCCGGCGTGCCGGCTTCGACGAAGCTCTGGTAGCGCGCCAGCCACTGCTCACGCGCCGGGCCTTCGAGCAGCTCGTCCAGGCGCCCGACCAGCGCCTCGATGCGCGGCGCGAAGTGCGCCACGTCGCGGGCGGCGTCCAGCTCGTTGCGTCGGCTGCGCAGGAACCAGCGGGTGGCGCGGCGGCCCAGACGCATCAGCTCGTCCATCAGCTGCAGCTGCAGCTCGGCCGGCACCTTGTAGTCCAGCGCCTCGATCTGCGCCCACCAGTGCGGCAGGCGGAACAGGTCGCGGACGATCACATAGGCGCCGGCGACGTTGGCCGCGCTCATGCCGGTGGACTCCTTCAGGCGCTGCACGAAGGTGATGCCCATATGGTTGACCAGGTCGTTGGCGATCTGCGTGCTGACGATCTCGCGCTTGAGGCGATGGCGGCGCATGGCGTCGCCGAACTTCGCGCTGAGCACCGCCGGGAAGGCGGTCTCCATCTCGCGCGCCAGGTAGTCGTCGTCCGGCACCAGAGACTTGAGCAGCGATTCCTTGAGGTCGATCTTGCTGTAGGAGATCAGCACCGACAGCTCAGGCCGGGTCAGGCCCTGGCCGTTGGCGGCGCGCTCGTTGAGCGTTTCGTCGCTGGGCAGGAACTCCAGCGCCCGGTCCAGCTTGCCGGCGCCCTCCAGGGCGTTCATCAGGCGCTTGTACTCGCCGACCCGCTCGCGGGCGCGGCGCTCGGCCAGCGACAGCGCCTGGGTCTGCTTGTAGTTGTTGCCCAACACCAGCTCGGAGACGTCGTCGGTCATCTCCACCAGCAGCTTGTTGCGCTGCTTCTCGGTCATATCGCCGGCGGAGACGATTTCGCCGAGCAGGATCTTGATATTGACCTCGTGGTCGGAGCAGTCCACACCGCCGGCGTTGTCGATAAAGTCGGTGTTGCTCGCTCCTCCATTGAGACCGTATTCCACGCGCCCCAACTGAGTCATGCCCAGGTTGCCGCCCTCGCCCACCACCTTGGCGCGCAGCTCGCAGCCGTCCACGCGCAGGGCGTCGTTGGCCTTGTCGCCGACGTCGGCGTGGCTTTCCTTGCTGGATTTCACGTAGGTGCCGATGCCGCCGTTCCACAGCAGGTCAACCGGCGCCTTGAGCAGCGCATTGAGCAGCTCGGTCGGCGCCAGCTTGTCGGCGGCGATGTCGAAGCGCGCCTTCATCTGCGGGCTGATGGCGATGCTCTTGGCGCTGCGCAGGAAGATGCCGCCGCCCTCGGAGATCAGCCCCGCGTCGTAGTCGGCCCAGCTCGAGCGCGGCAGATCGAACAGGCGCTTGCGCTCGGCGAAGCTCTTGGCCGCGTCCGGATTGGGGTCGATGAAAATGTGCAGGTGGTTGAAGGCGGCCACCAGCTGCAGCTTGTCCGACAGCAGCATGCCGTTGCCGAACACGTCGCCGGCCATGTCGCCGATGCCGATCACCGTGACGCTGTCCTTCTGCACGTCGATGCCGCGCTCGCGGAAGTGGCGCTGCACGCTGACCCAGCCGCCCTTGGCGGTGATGCCCATGCCCTTGTGGTCGTAACCGGCCGAGCCGCCGGAGGCGAAGGCGTCGCCCAGCCAGAAACCATATTCCGCCGCAATCCCGTTGGCGATATCGGAGAAGGTCGCGGTGCCCTTGTCGGCCGCCACCACCAGGTAGGGGTCGTCGGCGTCGTGGCGCACCACGCTCACCGGCGGCACCACGGCGCCGTCCTTGAGGTTGTCGGTGATGTCGAGCAGGCCGCTGATGAAGATGCGGTAGCAGGCGATGCCCTCGGCCATTACCTCGTCGCGGCTACCGCCGACCGGCATCTTGCGCGGCACGAAGCCGCCCTTGGCGCCCATCGGCACGATCACCGCGTTCTTCACCTGCTGCGCCTTGACCAGGCCGAGCACCTCGGTGCGGAAGTCCTCCTCGCGGTCCGACCAGCGCAGGCCGCCGCGGGCGACGTCGCCGAAGCGCAGGTGCACGCCCTCGACGCGCGGGCTGTAGACGAAGATCTCGAACTTCGGCGTCGGCCGCGGAATCTCCGGAATCGCTCGCGGGTTGAGCTTGAAGCTGAAATAGCTCTTCGCCGCGCCGCTGGCATCGGCCTGGTAGAAGTTGGTGCGCAGGGTGGCCTTGATCAGGTCCAGGTAGCGCCGCAGGATGCGGTCTTCGTTGAGCACCGCGACGTTGTCCAGGGCGGCGAGGATGGCCTGCTCGAGTTTCTGCTGCTTGTCTTCCAGGTCCTCGGCGGCGAGCTTGCGCGCCAGGTAGAAGCGGGTGCGGAACAGGCGCACCAGCTCCTTGGCGATATCGGCGTGGTTGACCAGGGTGGCAGCGATGTAGCTGAGATCGAAGCCCAGGCGGATCTGCTTGAGGTAGCGCGCGTAGGCGCGCAGCAGGGCGACGTCGCGCCAGGGCATGGCGGCGGTCAGCACCAGGCGGTTGAAGGCGTCGTTCTCGGCATCGCCGCCGACGATATGGATAAAGGCGTCCTGCAGGGTGTCGTTGAGCTGCTGGATGTCGACGTTGAGGCCTTCGGCGTAGGTGAAGGCGAAGTCGTGGATCCAGAACTCGCGGCCATCGGCGCGGCGCAGCTTGTAGGGGAACTCGCCAAGCACGCGCAGGCCGAGGTTCTCCAGGATCGGCAGGACGTCCGACAGCGGCAGCGGCGTGTCGGCGTGGTACAGCTTGCAGTGCAGCTGCTGGTCGCCCTGCGCCAGCGGCTGGTAGAAGCTCATCACCAGCGGCCGCTCGCTGCTCAGGCTGAGCAGGTGCTGCATGTCCACCACCGCCGAGTGCGGGGCGAAACGTTCGCGGTAGCCGGCCGGGAAGCCGCCGGGGAACTCGGCCAGGACGTTGGTGCCCTGGGCCTCGCCGAGGCTTTCCACCATCAGGCTGACGTAGTCGTCCTTCCACGAGCGGCAGGCCTGGATGACTTCCTTCTCCAGACGCACGGGGTCGATCTGCACCTTGTTCTTCGGGTCGACACGCAGGATGAACTGCACCCGCGCCAGCACCGACTCGGAGAAGAAGGTCCAGAACTCGCAATCGGTGGCCTGCAGGCGCTCCATCAGCACCTGCTGGATCTTCATCCGGGTTTCGGTGGAGTAGACGTCGCGCGGTACATAGGCCAGGCAGTAGCAGAAACGGCCGTAGGGGTCGCGGCGCAGGAACACGCGAATCTTGTTGCGCTCCTGGATCTGCACGATGGCCAGGGCGGTGGCGAACAGGTCGTCCACCGGGGTCTGGAACAGGTCGTCGCGCGGCAGCACTTCCAGCACCTGGGCCAGCTCCTTGCCCAGGTGGGCGCTGCTGTCGAAGCCGGAGCGCTGCTTGATCACGTCCACCTTGCGGCGGATATAGGGGATGTTCCACACGCTCTCGGCGTACACCGCCGAGGTGTACAGGCCCATGAAGCGGCATTCCTTGACCACGTTGCCCTTGGCGTCCAGCTCGCGGATCGAGACGAAGTCCGGGTAGGCCGGGCGGTGCACGCGGCTAGGCACCGCGGCCTTGGCGAACGACAGCAACTGCGGCTCGCGCAGGTAGGCCACCGCTTCCGGCTCGATGTGCAGCTCCTCGGCCTTGAGCCCGCTGCGCAGGCGCTTGGACAGGCCGAGCAGGGATTTCTCGTCGTAGACCAGGGTGCCGCCGTCGGCGCTCGGCGTCACGGTGAACTCCTCGTAGCCGAGGAAGGTGAAGTGGTTGTCCAGCAGCCAGCCGAGGAACACCTTGATCTCGTCCAGCTCGGCCTTGTCCACCTTGAGCTTGGCGCGGTCGAGCCAGGCCAGCAGCTCGCGGGCCTTGGCCTTCATCGGCTGGAAGTCGGCGACGCTCATGCGCACGTCGCCGAACACCTCGTGAATGGCCTTCTCCAGGGTCTTCAGCTCGCCGGCGCTGGCGCAGCGGTCGATCTCCAGGAACATCAGCGCTTCCTGCAGCACGCCCTCGCCCTGGCTGCCCTTGGGCAGGATCTCCAGCAGCTCGCCGTTCTTGTCGCGGCGCACGCTGAACACGCTGTTCTGCAGGGTGTGGATGCTGTAGCCGCGACGGTTCAGTTCCATGCGCACCGAGTCGACCAGGAACGGGATATCGCCATGCAGGATCTCCACCGCGGTGTGGGTCGACTGCCAGCCGTGCTTCTCGTAGTCGGGGTTGAACGCGCGTACCTGCGGTTTGCCGTGATCGAAACGCTCCAGCATGCGCCAGGCCGACAGGGTGCAGCCGACCAGGTCGGACAGGCGCCGCTGGGTCAGCTCCTCGAGGGCGATGATGCCGAAGAATTGTTCGGCGAACAGCGCCACTTGTGGCAGCGCCTGCTCGCTCACGTGCTGCGCCAGCGCCGCTTGCAGTTGATGCTGGAAGTCGGCTTTGCTGGCCGCCGTAAAGAACGCCATGGTTGTGCTCCGTTTTCGACTGGGGGCGTGAAGAGGTGGGGGTGACCGTCGCCACAAGGTTATGGATCAACGTTAGTCTAGGTGACCGCGATTGCATTAAAGTGGCGGTCCCAGAACCCCGGCGAAGTCTTCGACTCGCCGGTCACTCTCGCCGGATGAGCTTAACGATGGAACACCGTGAGGCGCTTGTCGCGCTGCGACATTTTCTTTCAACCCAGATCCTCGGCCAGGAAAAACTCATCGAACGGCTGCTGATCGCCCTGCTCGCCGACGGCCACCTGCTGGTCGAGGGCGCCCCCGGGCTGGCCAAGACCAAGGCGATCAAGGAACTGGCCGAAGGTATCGAAGGCGAGTTCCACCGCATCCAGTTCACCCCCGACCTGCTGCCGGCGGATATCACCGGCACCGAGATCTACCGCCCGGAGACCGGCAGCTTCGTGTTCCAGCAGGGGCCGATCTTCCACAACCTGGTGCTGGCCGACGAGATCAACCGCGCCCCGGCCAAGGTGCAGTCGGCGCTGCTCGAGGCCATGGCCGAGCGCCAGGTCTCGGTGGGCCGCTCGACCTACGACCTGTCGCCGCTGTTTCTGGTGATGGCGACGCAGAACCCCATCGAGCAGGAAGGCACCTACCCGCTGCCCGAAGCCCAGCTCGACCGCTTTTTGATGCACGTGAAGATCGGTTTTCCCGACGCTGCGGTGGAGCGCAAGATCCTCGCCCAGGCCCGCGGCGAGGCGCTCAATGGCGAGACCAAGCCGGAGCACCGGCTCAGCCAGCAGGCGGTGTTCGCCGCACGCAAGGAAATCCTCGGCCTGTACATGGCCGACGCGGTGGAGGAGTACCTGGTGCAGCTGGTGATGGCCAGCCGCACCCCGGCCAAGTTCGACCCCGAGCTGGCCGAGTGGATCGCCTACGGCGCCAGCCCGCGCGGCTCCATCGCCCTGGATCGCTGCGCACGCGCCCACGCCTGGCTGGCCGGACGCGACTTCGTCAGCCCCGAGGACATCCAGGCGATGCTGTTCGACGTGTTGCGCCACCGCATCATCCTGTCGTTCGAGGCCGAGGCCTCGGGCATCGACCAGGACCGGGTGATCCAGCGCATCCTCGACGTGGTGGCGGTGGCCTGAATGCGTACCCCTGGCCGCACTGCCGCAACCCGGATGCAATCCGGGAACGCCCCCTAGACCATGTCCAGCCCCGCCGGCGCCAATGCCATCCACCTCGATCTCGCCGAGCTGATCGAGATGCGCCATCGCGTGCACGAAGTGCCGCTGTTCTCCACCCCGGCGCGGCGCAGCCCGCTGATCGGCCTGCACCACTCCAAGCTGCGCGGGCGCGGCGTCGACTTCGACCAGGTGCGCGTCTACCAGGCCGGCGACGACGTGCGCAACATCGACTGGCGCGTCACCGCGCGCACCCAGGAACCGCACACCAAGCTGTTCCACGAGGAGCGCGAGCGGCCCATCTTCATCCTCGCCGAACAGAGCCAGCGGCTGTTCTTCGGCTCCGGGCAGTGCTTCAAGTCGGTGCTCGCCGCCCGCGCCGCGGCGCTGGTCGGCTGGGCCGCGCTGGCGCACAACGACCGCATCGGCGGCCTGGTGTTCGCCGACACCGAGCACCACGAGGTCAAGCCGCGGCGCAGCAAGCAGAGCCTGCTGCAACTGCTCAACCTGCTGGCCCGCGCCAACCAGGCGCTGGGCCCCGACGCTCCGCCCGGCGCCGCGCGCGACACGCTCGGCCTGGCCCTGCGCCGCGCCCGCGAGGTGCTGCGCCCCGGCAGCCTGGTCATAGTGCTGTGCGACGAGCGCGCGCTGAACGACAACGCCGAGCAGCAGCTGACCCTGCTCGCCCGCCACACCGACCTGCTGCTGCTGCCGCTGTCCGACCCGCTCGACCACGCCCTGCCGGCCGCCGGCCTGCTGCGCTTCACCCAGGGCGGCGCGCAGCTGGAGCTCGACACCCATAACGGCGACCTGCGCCAGGCCTATCGCGCCCAGGCGCAGGCCCGCGAGGCGCGCTGGCAACGCCTGGCGCAGAAGCTCGGCGTGCCGCTGCTGCCGCTGAGCACCCAGGTCGAGCTGATCGAACAGCTGCAGGAACTGCTCAGCGCCCTGCGCCCGAGGAAGGCGCCATGAATCCGCTCGACCAGCTGCAGCCCTTGATCGACCCGCCACCGGTGCCCTGGTGGCCGCCGGCACCCGGCTGGTGGCTGCTGGCCGTGCTGCTGCCGCTGGCCGGCTGGGGCCTGTGGCGCCTGCTGCGGCGCTGGCGCGTCCGCCGCCGCCAGGTGCGCGCCGAGGCGCCGCTGGAGCCGCTGCGCCAGGCCGCCCTGGCGGAGCTGGCGCAACTGCGCAAACCCTACGACGGCGCCCCGGCCGGGCCCTGGCTGCAGCAGCTCAACGCCCTGCTCAAGCGCCTGTGCCGCGAACGCTATCCGGACAGCCACAGCCACGTGCTGAGCAGTCGCGCCTGGCTGGCCTTCCTCGACAACCGCTGCCCGGCCGCCGGCTTGACGCGCTGGATGGTGCTGGTCGAGGGCGCCTACAAGCCGCAGTGCACGCTCAGCGACAAGGCCATCGACGAGCTCGAGCAGGCCATCGCCACCTGGATTCGCAAGCATGTTTGAGTTCGCCTGGCCCTGGGTCTTCGCCCTCGCCCCGCTGCCCTGGCTGCTGCGCCGGCTGCTGCCGGCCGCCGACAGCGGCGACGCGGCGCTGCGCGTGACCTTTCTCGACGAGCTGCAGGCGCTCAGCGGCCGCCGCGCCCGCGCCGGCCTGCCGAGCTGGCGCCAGCAGGCGCCGCTGGCCCTGCTCTGGCTCCTGCTGCTGTGCGCCGCGGCCCGCCCGCAGTGGGTCGGCGAGCCGCTGCCGCTGCCGGCCAGCGGCCGCGACCTGCTGCTGGCTGTGGATGTCTCCGGCTCCATGGATTACGCCGACATGCTCTGGGACGACGAGCCGATCAGCCGCCTGGAACTGGTCAAGCGCCTGCTCGGCGACTTCATCGAGGACCGCCGCGGCGATCGGGTCGGCCTGATCCTGTTCGGCAGCCAGGCCTACCTGCAGGCGCCGCTGACCTTCGACCGCCACACGGTGCGCACCTGGCTGGACGAGGCGCTGATCGGCATCGCCGGCAAGAACACCGCCATCGGCGACGCCATCGGCCTGGCCGTCAAGCGCCTGCGCCAGCGCCCGGCGCAGAGCCGCGTGCTGGTGCTGATCACCGATGGCGCCAACAACGGCGGCGAGATCGAACCGCTGACCGCCGCGCAACTGGCCGCCGAGGAAGGCGTGCGCATCTACACCATCGGCATCGGCGCCGATCCGCAGCAAAGCGGCGTGCTCGGTGCGCTCGGCTTCAGCACCCTCGACCTGGACGAAACCAGCCTGCGCGCCATCGCCGACGCCACCGGCGGCGAGTACTTCCGCGCGCGCAGCCAGGCCGAGCTGAGCCAGATCGAGCTGACCCTGGATCGCCTCGAACCGGTCGCCCAGCAACCCACCCTGGCCCGCCCGGCCCGGGCGCTGTACGCCTGGCCGTTGGCCCTGGCACTGCTCGGCAGCCTGCTGCTGGCCAGCCGCACGCTCTGGCCGGACCTGCCGCAACGCCTGCGGAGGCGCGCATGAGCCTGCTCTGGCCGCAATGGCTGCGCCCGCTGTGGCTGCTGCTGGTGCCGCTGCTGGTCTGGCTGCTGTGGCGCCTGTGGCACCGCGAGCGGCAGAGCGGACGCTGGCAACAGCTGCTGCCGGCCGCCTTTCATCAGACGCTGCTGGCGGGCGGCAACGGCCGTGGCAGCCGGCTGCCCTGGCTGGCCCTCGGCCTGGCCTGGCTGCTGGCCGTGCTGGCGCTGCTCGGGCCGAGCTGGCAGCGCGTCGAGCAGAGCAACCAGAAACCGGCCGACCCGCTGCTGGTGCTGCTCGAACTGACGCCGCAGATGCTCGCCGCGGACGGCCCGCCGAACCGCCTGGAACAGGCCCGGCGCAAGCTGCTCGACCTGCTCGAAGCCCGGCGCGACGCGCAGACCGCGATCATCGTCTACGCCGGCAGCGCACACAGCCTGGTGCCGCTGTCCGATGACCTGGCCACCAGCCGCAACCTGCTCGAAGCGCTCAAGCCCTCGCTGATGCCCGAACCGGGCCGGCGCGCCGACCTGGCCGTGGCGCGCGGCCTGCAGTTGCTCGAGCAGGCGCAACTGGGCCAGGGCCGCCTGCTGCTGATCACCAGCGCCCTCGACGAGGAGGAACGCAGCGGCATCCGCCAGGCGCTGGAACGCCGTGCCACGCCGCTGTTGATCCTCGGCATCGGCAGCCGCGAAGGCGCGCCGGTGGTGCAGGAGGACGGCAGCTTCCTCAAGGACGAGCGCGGCGCCATCCTCATCCCGCGCCTGGACGCGCCCGGCCTGCGCGAGGTCGCCGAGGCCCACGGCGGCCGCTACGCCCAGGCCCGCCTCGACGACGACGACCTGCGCCGCCTCGGCCTGCTCGATGGCCCGCAGGCGCTGCGTGCCGCCGGCGAGCCGACCCAGCTCGAGGCGCGGATCGACCAGGGCTACTGGCTGCTGCTGCCGCTGCTGCTCCTGGCCGCCTGCGCCGGGCGGCGCGGCTGGCTGTTCTGTCTGCCCCTGCTGCTGATGCTGCCGCCGCAGACCAGCCAGGCCGTGACGTTCGACGACCTGTGGCTGCGCCCGGACCAGCAGGGCCAGCGCCTGCTCCAGACGCAGCGCCCGGCCGAGGCGGCGCAACGCTTCGCCGATCTGCAGTGGCAGGGCAAGGCGCTGTACGAGGCCGGCGACTACGCCGCCGCCGCCGAACGCTTCGCCCAGGGCGACGGCGCCGCCGACCACTACAACCGCGGCAACGCCCTGGCCAAGGGCGGCGAACTGGAGGCGGCGCTGGACGCCTACGAGCAGGCGTTGGAGCGCCAGCCCGAGCTGAGCGCGGCGCAGCACAACAAGGCTCTGGTCGAGGAGGCGCTGCGCCAGCGCCAGGCGCAGCAGCAGTCCGGCGACAACGCGCAAGCGCCACCGCCGAGCCAGGAGGCGGACAGCGGCGAGCCCAACGAGGCCCCGGCCGGCCAGGCTGCCGAGCCGCCGCCGAGCCAACCGGCGCAAGCGAACCGCCCGGACGAAGCGGGCGACAACGGCGAGCCGCAGCCGGGCGAGAGTGACGACAACGCCGCCTCGACAGCGCCGGGCGACGAAGCAGCGGCGGATACCGGCACCGCCGAAGGCCCGCTGGCGGAAGAACAGCTGGGCTCGGCCGACGAGCGCCAGCAAGCGCTGGAACAATGGCTGCGACAGATTCCGGACGACCCGGCCGAGCTGTTGCGGCGAAAATTCTGGTACGAACAGCAACAGCGTCAGGAACCCTCCCGATGAAGCGTCTAGCCACGCTGCTCCTTCTCCTGCTGGCCGGCCAGGCCAGCGCCGAGGCCTTCTTCGCCAGCGTCGACCGCACCCGCCTGAACGAAGGCGAGACCGTGGTGCTGACCCTCGAGTCCACCGACCCGACCCGTTTCGGCCGGCCGGACCTGAGCCCGCTGGACGAGCACTTCGAAATCCTCGGCAGTCGCCAGGTCAACCGCCTGAGCAACCTCGGCGACACGCCGCGCGCCGCCACACGCTGGATCCTCACCCTGCAACCCAAACACAGCGGCGAGGTGGTGATCCCGTCGATCCGCCTGGAAGATGCCGAAACCCTGCCCATCACCCTGCAGGTGCAGGCGACCGGCGAGCCGGGCAACGGCGAGAAGCTGGCGCCGGTGTTCATCGACGCCAGCCTGGATCAGGACAGCGTCTACGTGCAGGCCCAGGCCGTGCTGACCCTGCGCATCTACCACTCGGTGTCGATGTACGACGACAGCAGCCTGACCCCACTGCAGATGCAGGATGCGCGCATCGAGCAACTGGGCGAGCCGCGCACCTACGAGAAGACCATCGGCGGCGTGCGCCACGGCGTGATCGAGCTGCAGTACGCCATCTACCCGCAGCGCAGCGGCGAGCTGAGCATCCCCGGCCAGGTGTTCAGCGCCACCCTGGTCGACCGCTCGCGCGGCGACGACTTCCTGCCCTTCGGCCCGCGCGCCGGCAAGGTGTCGCGGGTCAAATCGCCGGACATCCCGCTGCAGGTCAAAGCCAAGCCGGCCGAGTACCCGGCCGACGCCCCCTGGCTGCCGGCACGCGCCCTGGGCCTGGCGGAAACCTGGAACCCGCAGCCGGGACAGAGCCGGGTCGGCGAGTCGCTGACCCGCCGCCTGATCCTCAAGGTCGATGGCCTGTCCAGCGCCCAGCTGCCGCCGTTGCCCGCCACCCAGGTCGACGGCCTGCGCCGTTATCCGGATCAGCCGCAGCTCAGCGACCAGCGCAGCGAAACCGGCATCATCGGCAGTCGCGAAGACCGCGAGGCGCTGGTGCCGAGCCGCAGCGGCAGCTTCGAGCTGCCGGCGCTGGAGGTGCTGTGGTGGAACACCCAGACCGACAGCCTGGAACGCACCGCCCTGCCCGCGCGCACCCTGCAGGTGGCGGAAAACCCGCAGTTGCACAGCGACGAGCCGGCCAGCCCCAGCGTGGTGACCACACAGGTGCTCGAAGGCCCGCCGCTGTGGCCCTGGCAGCTGGCCTGCGCCCTGCTCGCCGGCACCAGCCTGCTCGGTTTCGGCCTGTGGTGGCACGCCCGGCGCCAGCCGGCGATCCAGCGCGCCGCGCAAAGCGGCCCGAGCCCGCGCACCCTGCTCGACGACCTCAAGCGCGCTTGCCTGGCCGGCGATGCCCAGACCACCCGCCACGCCCTCGACGCCTGGGCGCGCCAGCAGCCGGAAACCCTGGCCGACATGGCGGCGCGCTACGTGCCGCTGTCCGACGCCCTCGACGGCCTCAACGGCGCGCTGTACAGCGAAACCGGCCAGCAGTGGCAGGGCGAGGAATTGTGGAAGGCGATCCGCAACCTGCCGGCCGCCCAGCAACCGAGCGCCGCCACGCAGGAAAGCAGCGCGCTGCCGCCGCTCTACCCACGCTGACGGCGATATTGCGGGTGCGCACGGCGCCGCCAGGGTCGATCGCAGGCAGGCTTGGGTAGGGTGCGCCGCGCGCACCGGCTATCGGGCATTTATCCGCTGTAGCCGTCCACCCCTGATCGGCAGCCGTTGTCGGTAATTCGCCAACGCAGGGCGTACCCCCCGTATCCATCGGAACTGGCTGCCGGCGAAGGCCCCGGATTTCATCCGGGCTACCGGCGCCAGCGCGTGCCTTCGCCAGCGCCCCCCGGTTGACGGACGAGCCTGGCGGCCTATCCGCCCTGCGCGCGGCGCACCCCAGCGCCATAAAAAAACCGCGACCCAAGGGCCGCGGTTCTTTTGCTACAGGTCAGGCATCAGCCCTTGGCGCGCAGCTTCTCCGGGTTGATCAGGAAGCGGGCCAGGGCCGGCAGCAGCCAGATCGCGCCGATCATGTTCCAGAGGAACATGAAGGTCAGCATCAGGCCCATGTCGGCCTGGAACTTGATCGCCGAGAAGATCCAGGTCGCCACGCCGATGGCCAGGCACACGCCGGTGAACAGCACCGCCTTGCCGGTGGACTTGAGGGTCTCGTAGTAGGCGTCCTGCAGCGACAGGCCCTGACGCAGGTAGGTCTCCATGCGGCTGTAGATGTAGATGCCGTAGTCCACGCCGATGCCCACGCCGAGGGCGATCACCGGCAGGGTGGCGACCTTGACGCCGATGCCCATCCAGGCCATCAGCGCGTTGCCGAGGATCGAGGTCAGCACCAGCGGCAGGATCACGCAGAGGGTCGCGGCCAGCGAACGGAAGGTCAGCAGGCACATGATGCTCACCGCCGCGTAGACCGCGATCAGCATGGTGGTCTCGGACGCGGCGATCACCTCGTTGGTGGCCGCCTCGATACCGGCGTTACCGGCCGCCAGCACCACCTGCAGCTCGTCGCTGCTGTGCTGCTTGGCGAACGCCTCGGCGGCGGCCACGGCACGCGACAGGGTCTCGGCCTTGTGGTCCTCGAGGAACACCAGCACCGGCGCCACCGAGCAGTCGGCGTTGTACAGGCCTTCGGCACGAGCGATGGAGTTGTTCAGCACGTCCTGGTTGCGCGACAGGGTTTCCCATTTCAGGTTGCCCTCGTTCATGCCCTTGATCACCTGCTTGGACACGGTGACCATGGAGATGGCCGATTGCACGCCCTGGGTGTTCTCCATCTGCCACATCAGCTCGTCCATGGCGGCCAGGGCCGGATAGGTGGAGCAGCCTTCGGTGGCAGTCTTGATCATCACCACCAGCACGTCGGAGCTGGTCGAGTAGTTGCGGATGACGAAGTCGTTGTCCAGGTTGTAGCGCGAGTCCGGATGCAGTTCCGGGGCGCCCTGATCGAGGTCGCCGATCTTCAGGTTCTGCCCGTACCAGACGCCGCCGGCCAAGGCCACCACGGCGACCACCACGGAGATCGGCGCCACCATCGGGTGGGCGAAGTTGGAGATGGCACGCCACAGCGGATGGTCCTTGGCTGCCTCTTCGCGGCTGATCTTCACCGCCTTCTTGCTGATGCCGATGTAGGAAATCATTACCGGCAGCAGGATCAGGTTGGTCAGGATGATCACCGCCACGCCCATCGAGGCACCGATGGCCAGTTCGCGGATCACGCCGATGTCGATCAGCAGCAGAGTGACGAAGCCCACGGCGTCGGACAGCAGCGCCACCAGGCCGGGGATGAACAGCTGACGGAAGGCCATGCGCGCGGCGGACAGGGCGTCGGTCGCCTCACCCGAGGCCATGGCGATGCCATTGATCTTCTGCACCCCGTGGGAGATGCCGATGGCGAATACCAGGAACGGCACCAGCATCGAATAGGGGTCGAGACCGAAGCCCAGGGTATGCAACAGGCCGAGCTGCCAGACCACCGCGATCAGCGTGGTGATGACCACCGCCAGGGTGCTCTTGAAGCAGTGGGTGAACCACAGCAGCAGGACGAAGGTGATGCCGATCGCCACGGCGAAGAACAGCGCCACGCCGAACAGGCCGTCGATCAGGTCGCCGACCTTCTTGGCGAAGCCGATGATGTGCACCTTAACGTCGGGGTTCTGCGCCTGGTATTTCTCGCGAATCTTCTCTTCCAGCTCGTGGGAGAACTTCTGGTAGTCCAAGGACACCAGCTTGCTCTGGTCGTTGGGGTCCGGGTAGGACTCCAGCAGCGGCACGTCGATGATGCTCGACTTGAAGTTGTTCGCCACCAGGCGGCCGATCTGTCCGGACTTGAGGATGTTGCTGCGCAGGTCCTCCAGGCTTTCCACGGAACCGTCGTAGGTCTGCGGAATCACCTCGCCGCCGGCGAAGCCTTCCTCGGTCACTTCGGTCCAGCGCACGCTGGGGCTCCACAGCGACTTGAGGCCGGAACGATCGACGCCGGGGATGTAGAACACCTCGTCGTGGATCTGCCGCAGGGTCTCCATGTATTCCTTGCTGAAGATGTCGCCCTCGGTGGCTTCCACCGAGATGCGCACCGTATTGCCCAGGTTGGCCAGGTCGTTACGGTGCTCGAGCATCTTCTGGATATAGGGGTGACCCAGCGGAATCATCTTCTCGAAGCTGGTCTGCGGGCGTACCTGGGCGGCCTGGTAGAACAGGAACAGGCTGATCAGCAGGCAGATCAGGATAACCGCCGGGCGATTGTTGAAAATCAGCCGCTCAAGGAAAGAGGCAGGCGTTTGTTGATGCTTGGTCATGCAAAGGCTCCCGGCTTGTTATTGTTGGCCCAGATCGGCGCCGGTCGCGGCGGCGAGGTGAACGCCGCCCTGCCCCACCAGGATCAGGTTGCCGTTATCCAGTGCAGTTACCCCGGCCAGCGAGATGCGGTCGGGACGGTTGATCAGGCTGAAACTCTGCCCATGGTCGGTGCTGCGCAGCACGGTGCCGCCATGGCCGACCACGGCGATGCTGCCGTCGGCCAGCAGGGTGCCATCGGCCAGGCCGAACTCCAGCGGGCCGTTGTTCGGCGTGTTGATGACGATCTGCTGCCAGCTGTCGCCGAAATCGGTGGAGCGGAACAGGTGGCCGCGCAGGCCGTAGGCCAGCAGGGTGCCGGCCTGGTCGGTGCCGAGCACGCCGAACAGCGAGCCATCGTAGGGCTGCTCCTCGATGCGTTCCCAGGTCTGTCCCCAATCGGCGGAACGGAACATCTGACCGAGTTCGCCGACGACGAACAGCCCCGCATCCTTCACCGCGGTGATGGCATTGAGGTGATAGGCATCTTCGTTGTCGAGGCGGTCGCTGACGTCTTCCCAGTTCTGCCCGCCGTCGCTGGTTTCCAGCAGCGCGCCGTAGGCGCCGATGGCGTAGCCGGTTTGCAGGTCCTTGAACCAGATGTCCAGCAGCGGCGCTTCGCGCTCGAGGTCTTCGAACTGCTTGATCCAGCTCAGGCCGCCGTCACTGGTGGCGAGGATCTGCGCGTCGTGGCCAACGGCCCAGCCATGCTGCGCATCGACGAAGAACAGCGAGGTGAGCATCTGCCGGCTGGGCACCTTGGCCTGCGTCCAGCTCTGTCCCTGGTCGTCGGAATAAAGGATATGGCCGCGGTCGCCGACGGCGACCAGGCGCTTGCCGGTGTTGACCACATCGAGCAGCAGGCTGTGCACCGCCTGGGGCGACTCGATGGCATAGCCGGCCTCTGCGGCTGCCGAGGTTTCGGCCTGCAGCGGCGCGGCGGCGAAGCTCAACACGGACAGCACACTGCACAGCGAGAGCGCTTTGGCCAGCGGCGAATGGACACGGAGCGCCGGTTTGCGCGCCAGGATGGACGCCAGACCGGACTGGGTGCGCCGCATGACGGGCTCACTCATATACCTTCCCCCTTATTGTTATAGGCGGTACTGCCTTATTAGCAGGCCGCTCATCCTAGCGAGCTTCGGAAAGCCCTGACAATCGGCGCGACGTTATGTTTTGTTAAGGCCGCAGCCGCTTGAGCACGGCCCATTCGCCGAGCTGATACGAAAAGGCCGCTACTACTGTAGCGGCCTTCGCGTGAGACTACACGACTATTAGCGGGTACCGCGACGACGCAGGGCGGCCGGCTTGAAATAACCGTCGTCCGGAATCGCCTGGCTGAAGTCGATGGTGTTGTTCTCTTCGTTGTCCAGGTTCTGCACGTGGTAGCGACGCGCCTGCAGATCGTGGAACACGTCCAGCGCGGACCAGGTGGTCGGCAGGTCGTAGTAGTTCTTCAGGTAGGCGATGGATACGCGCCACAGCTCGCCGCGACCGTCGTACTGATCCACCACCGCGGCCTGCCAGCTGTCCTCGTCGAGGAACAGGGTGCGCTTGGAATAGATGTGGCGGGCGCCGGACTTCAGCGTACCTTCCACCACCCAGACGCGATGCAGCTCGTTGCGGGTCAGCGCCGGGTTGAGGTGGCCGACCTGTAGCAGATCCTTGTACTTCACGTCCGGGCTGGTGACCTGGTAGTTGTTGTAGGGGATGTAGATTTCCTTCTTGCCCACCAGTTTCCAGTCGTAGCGATCCGGCGCACCGTTGAACATGTCGGTGTCGTCGGCGGTACGCAGGCCGTCGGCAGCAGCGATCGGGGTGTCGTAGGCCAGGTTCGGCGCACGCCGCACGCGACGCTGGCCGGCGTTGTAGCCCCAGGCCTGACGCGGCTCCTTGACCTGATCCAGAGTCTCGTGAACCAGGGTGGCGCCACCGGCCAGGCGCGCCGGGCTGGTGGTGAACGACAGGTAGTAGAACATGATGTTGTTCAGATCGGCGAAGGAGCCGTTCTGCATGTAGTACTTGAACATCGCCTCCTGCTGCGAGGTCACCAGCGAGTAGGCGCCGTTGCGCTGCACCGCCACTTCCGAGGCGCGGCGCACGATGTAGGTGCCGCGGTAGCGGGCGATGTGGTTCCACAGCGCCTCGACGCCGTTCTGCGGAATCGGGAACGGGATGCCGCCATAGGCATTGCTGAAGCCGTTACCGCCATCGGCCAGCTTGGCGCTGGTGGCGTTCTTGATGCTGTTGTCGTAGACCCACTGCGGCGCGGAGCCGGAGCGGCGGGTCTGGTACACCGGCATCTGGTAGGTTTCCGGATAGGCCTTGAACATGGCGATCTGACCCGGGGTCAGGTTGGCCTCGTACTGGCTCAGGTTGGCTGCGGTGATGGTGAACAGCGGCTTGTCTTCCGGGAAGGGGTTGACGTGGTGCTGGCCCGAGCGGGTGTAACCGGCCGGCGCCTGGGTGATGCCGCCGGTCCAGGCCGGGATGGTGCCGGCGGCGTTGCCGGCCTTCTCGGCGCCAAAGGGGGTCAGGGTATCGCCGAGCTTGGCGGCTTCCTGCGGGGAAACGGCAGCCAGCGCGGTGCCGGCGGAAAACGCCAGTGCAACGGCTACGGCCATCAGCCTGTGCTTGTTCAGCATGGTAATTCTCCGTGAAGAGTCTGGCCGAACGCCCTGCGGCGCCCGGCTGTTTTTCTGGTTATGGGTCTTAGAAGGAGTACTTGACGTTGACGCCTACGTTGTCGCGGTCGCGCGAACCGTTGTTCTGCCCGGCACCGTAGAACTCGGTGTACTGGATCTCGGCTTCCAGGCTGTTCAGGTAGCTGGCGCGCATGCCGACGGTGTAGGCCATGCGGCCTTCGACGAAGTTGCCGGTCTGGTGTGAGTTGCCTTCGAAGTCGTGCTTGAACACGGCGAACGGCGACAGGTTGACGCCGGCGTAGACGTCGTTCCAGGTGCCGGACATAACCAGGGTGTAGCCGTAGGCGTTCTTGTTGATCTGGTCGTCGCGGTCATAGCCGGAAACGTAGGAGTTGTTCGGCCGGCCGGCGTAGTAGCGCACGTTGCCCTGGTAATCGACGTACTGCAGGCTGTCGCCGCGCACGTGCTCGGACGCCAGCTCGGCGACGCCGAACAGCGAGTCGAAGCCCAGCGACGGACCGAAGTTGTAGATGGTGCCCAGCGAGGTGTTGAAGGCCTCGACACGGGTGGAGTTGTGGATCTGATCGTCGATATCGACCATCTGACCGCCAATGTTCACCGGGCGGCCGGCGGACAGGTGGGCGGCCTGGCCGAGCAGGTCGCCGAGCAGGTCGTTGGTGGTGGCGATGCCGATCGGCAGGTTCGGCCGGTAGGACAGCTCGCCAAACACCGAGGCCTCGCCGACCGTGGTGTTGAAGCTCATGCCGTACATGCGGATATCTTCGGCGTACTCGCGGCGGGCGTTGACCTGGTTGGCCACGTCCACGGCGGCGGCGCCATTGACCAGGCCCAGCACGGTAGCCGCGGCCGGGTTGCTGGCGGCCTGACTGACCAGATCGTCGTAGCTGGTGGCGCTGACCCCCAGCAGGTTGCCCAGGCTGGCCAGCTGATCGATGTTCAGGCCGGCGTAGGTGGAGTTGATATCGGCGTAGATGGTCGGTTCTTTGGCGTGGTAGTTGACGAAGTAGAAGCCGAACTCGGTGGAGTTGAGCTCTTCGGCGATATAACGGAAGGCGACACCGAACTGGCCATCGTTCTTGGCATTGATGTCGGAGCCGACGCTGGCCACCTTGATCACGCCATTGCTGTCCAGATAGTTAGTGCCCTGCAAGCCGCCGAAGTTGGCCGGCAGACCGGCGAAACCGCCATTCACCGCGCCGTTGTAAACGGTCTGGAACAGCGGATTGGACAGTGCATCGACCGTGGTATAGGCGGTGTTGCCGCCATCGGCGAACAGGTCGGTCTCGGAGAAATAGGTGCCCACCGGGTCGACCGCGGTTTCCTTCCAGTTCCACTGGTAGAAGGCTTCCATCGACAGGTTGTCGGTCAGACCAAGGTTGAAGCTCAGCGCCTCGACCGGCACCAGCACTTCCTTCACTTCCGAGCCGGGCAGGCGGAACTTGGCGGCGTCGACCGGGTTGGTGGTGTTCACCCCGCCGCGATAGAACAGACCCTCACCCCAGTTGAACACCTGCTTGCCGAGACGGCCGGAGACCGGCATATCGCCCACGTCCCAGTTGCCGTAGACATAGGCGTCGAGGATCTGCGCATCGCGGCCGGCCTTGTGCCGGGTCTCGTAGGTGAAGCTGTCGTCGCGCGGGAAATTCTGGCTCGGTTGGGCCGGATCGTTGGCGCCGTAGTAGTCGTTGCGCTTGTCCATGATCTGGGTGTCGTAGAACGCGGTGCCGCGCACGAACACGCCGTAGTTCTGATACGAAGCTTCCAGATCGGTGGTGATCTTGAACACTTCGGAAACCAGGCCGGTATCGAAGTTGCGGTTGCCATCGTTGGTGTTGATGTCGTTGTTGCTTTTGTCCTGGCCCTGCACGCGCCACAGCTGGCCGTAGGACACGGTGGTATCGATGGAACCGGTGATTTCGTTGTCGGCGAAGCTGAACTCCACCGCCTGAACCTGGGCGGCAACCAGCAACGGCAGGACGCCAGCGAACGCGAAGCCGGCGGTGGCCGGGGCAAATCGCAGAACGGGCTTGCGGGACTTAATTTCCATCGAGACTTTACTCCGTGGACAGATCATTCTTTTGGGCGATCCCGCAGGCGGGACGGCGATATGCCGTACTGACGACGGCTTGTTTTGGCTTGCGCCAATGCGTTGCAGCGGCCCCTGGCGCAGCGGCGTGGGGCCGAATCCCGTCCTGCACTGCAACCATGGTGCCAATTCAAACGGGCGTATCAGCGCAAAGGCGCTAGTTAGACAATCGGCGGTGTTTCCTTCGGTGACTGATCATTCACTGACCAATCTGTCAGCTATTCGCCTGGCCGGTGGCGTCTTTTGTCCTACGATCCGACGCTTTATGCCCCTTGCTAGAGGTCTTGCGTGGGTTTTCGCGCAAGCAAGAGCACCACTCAGTCAAGGGCCAAGACCCTAACTTAAGTGTGCAAATGCATAACAGGCGAAGGGCATATTTCTTTGAGTAACAAAAAAGTGTTACCAGCCAGAGACTGGTAACACTTCTTGTGCAGCAGAACCCGTCTTAGGCCAGGCTTTTGCTCACCACCTCGTAGACGTCGCTGGACAGCTCGCCGGAGGCGAGGATGCGCTGCAGTTCAGCCTGCATTTGCGCCTGACGGGCGGCGCCGTACTTGCGCCAGCGGGTCAGCGGCGCCAGCAGGCGCGAGGCGATCTGCGGGTTGAGGGCGTTGAGGGCGATCACCTGGTCGGCGAGAAAGCGGTAGCCCGCCCCGTCGGCGCGGTGAAAGTTGACCAGGTTCTGGTTGGCGAAGGCGCCGATCAGCGCGCGCACCTTGTTCGGGTTCTTCAGGGTGAAGGCCTCGTGCTGCATCAGCGCATGCACCCGTTCCAGGCCGCCGGGCAGCGGGCAGCCGGCCTGCACGCTGAACCACTGGTCCATCACCAGCGGGTTGTCCTTGAAGAAGTCGGCGAACATCGCCAGGGCCTTGCCCTGCTCGTCCCGGAACGGCGAGTTGACCAGCACCGCCAGCGCCGCCAGGCGCTCGGTCATGTTGTCGGCGTTCTCGAACTGATCGACGCAGACGGCCAGCACCTCGGGCCGCTCGCTGAGCATCAGGTAGGACAGTGCGATGTTCTGCAGGCTGCGGCGGGCGAAGTGGGCGGCCTCGGCGACATAGGGGGTGACCTTGGACACTTCGCGGTTGGCCTGGTAGCGCGCCCACAGTGGCTCGAACAGCGCGCTGGCCAGCTCCTTGCGGGCGAACTCGCGGGCGACGTGGATGGCCTCGACGTCGGCCACCTCGCTGATCTCGGTGAGGTAGGCTTCGCCCGGCAGCGAGAGCATCTCGGCGACCATGGATTGATCCAGCGCTTCATCCTCGAGCAGCGTGCGCAGCGCCGTGACCAGGCGCCGATCCAGCAGCAGGGTCTCGCCGCGCTGCTGCTGGCCAATCAGCTCCTGCAGCACCTGCACCGACAGCTGCTGGCCCGCCTCCCAGCGATTGAAGCCGTCCGAATCGTGCTGCATGAGGAACATCAGCTGGTCGCGGTCGTAGGGAAAATGCAGTTTGACCGGTGCGCTGAAGCCGCGCAGCAACGACGGCAGCGGCTGCTCGGCGACATCCACGAAGGTGAAGCATTGCTCGGCCTCGGTGACCGACAGCACGCGGCTGGTGCCCTGCGCGGCAGCCTCGCCCTGCAGGCGCAGCGGCAGCTCGTGGCCCTGGGCATCGAGCAGGCCGAGCGCGACGGGGATGACGAAGGGCTGCTTGTCCTTCTGCCCCGGCGTGGCCGGGCAGCTCTGGCGGAAGCTCAGGCTGTAAGTCTGGGCCGCGGCGTCATAAGCCTCGCTGACCTCCAGGCGCGGCGTGCCGGCCTGGGTGTACCAGCGCTTGAACTGGGTCAGGTCGACGCCGCTGGCATCCTCCATGGCCTTGACGAAGTCGTCGCAGGTCACGGCCTGGCCGTCGTGGCGCGCGAAGTACAGATCCGACCCCTTGCGGAACAGCTCCGGCCCGAGCAGGGTGTGGATCATGCGCAGCACTTCCGAGCCCTTTTCATAAATAGTCAGGGTGTAGAAGTTGGAGATCTCCATGTACGCATCCGGGCGCACCGGGTGGGCCATGGGGCCGGCGTCCTCGGCGAACTGGTGGGTGCGCAGATAGGCCACGTCCTCGATGCGCTTGACCGTGCGCGAGTGGGTGTCGGCGGAGAACTCGGCGTCGCGGAACACGGTGAAGCCTTCCTTGAGCGACAGCTGGAACCAGTCGCGGCAGGTCACGCGGTTGCCCGACCAGTTGTGGAAGTATTCGTGCGCCACCACCGCCTCGACGCGCTGATGGGCGGCGTCGGTGGCGGTCTCGGCGCGGGCCAGCACGCAGCTGGAGTTGAAGATGTTGAGGCCCTTGTTCTCCATAGCGCCCATGTTGAAGTCGTTGACCGCGACGATCATGAAGATGTCCAGGTCGTACTCGCGGCCGTAGACCTTCTCGTCCCACTTCATCGAGCGCTTGAGGCTGTCCATGGCGTGCTGCACCTTGTCGATGTTCTCCGGCTCGACGTAGATGCGCAGCGCGACTTCCCGCTGGCTCATGGTGGTGAAGCTGTCTTCCACGCACCAGAGGTCGCCGGCGACCAGGGCGAACAGGTAGGCCGGCTTCTTGAACGGGTCTTCCCAGGTCGCCCAGTGGCGGCCGCCCTCTTCCGCACCGCTGGCGATCGGGTTGCCGTTGGACAGCAGCACCGGGTAGCTGTGCTGCTCGGCGCTGACCGTGGTGGTGAACGTGCTCATCACGTCCGGGCGGTCGAGGTAGAAGGTGATCTTGCGAAAGCCCTCGGCCTCGCACTGGGTGCAGAACATGCTGCCGGACTTGTACAGGCCCTCCAGCGCGGTGTTGCTTTCCGGATGGATACGCACCGTGCTGTCGACCACGAAGCGCTCCTGGGTCGGCTGCAGGGTCAGGTGGCTGTCGGTCAGCGTGTAATCGCCTTCGCCCAGCTCGCGGTCGTCGAGTTTGAGCTCCAGCAGTTCGAGCTGCTGACCATCCAGCACGAGCGGCGGCATGCGGGCCCCCGACAGGCCGGCGCCGGCCTCGGGATTACGGCGCATGACCAACTGCGCGTGCACCAGGCTATGGTCCTCGAACAGCTCGAAGGTCAGGTGGGTCTCGTCGATCAGGTAGTCGGGGGCCTGATAGTCCTTGAGGTAGATCATCTTCGGTTGTTCGGTACGCATGGCTCTTGGCCTCTCGTCTGCGGCGCGCCGGGCGCCGGGTGGCAATCGGGGGTCAGGCGGCGATCTCGTGGACGGCCAGCTGGTAAGCGGTGTACTTGCGGATATTGATCACGCCGGTGTCGAACATCAGGTACTGGCCTTTGATCCCGAGCAAGGTCCCCTCGGCCAGTGGCTGCTTGTCCAGGTTGAAGCTGGCGATCTTGGCCGGATAGGCCGCGATGGGATAGCGGATGTCCAGCACCTCGGCGGCGCCGAGCGGCTGAATGGCCTGCAGACCGAAGCGCTGCTGCAGCTCGGCGATGCCCGCGGCGCAGCTGGCGAACAGCTGCTCGCGGATCGCCGGCAGGTCGACCGGCGCGGCATCGCCCTTGAGCAGCGCGCGCCAGTTGGTCTTGTCCGCCACCTGGCTGCGCAGCAGGTCCTCGACGAAGCCGGACTGCTGCCTGGTGGCCACGCGCAGGATCGGCAGCGCCTGGGTCGCGCCCTGGTCGATCCAGCGGGTCGGCACCTGGCTGGCGCGGGTGATGCCCACCTTCACGCCGCTGGAATTGGCCAGGTAGACGATATGGTCGGTCATGCAGAACTGCTCGCCCCAGCTCGGCTCGCGGCAGGTGCCCTGATCGAAGTGGCACTTCTCCGGGCTCATGATGCACAGATCGCACTGCGCCAGCTTCTGCATGCAGGGGTAGCAGTAGCCCTGGCTGAAGCTGGTCTTGGTCTTGCGCCCGCAATGGCTGCAGTGGATGGCGCCGAGGTATTCCAGGCGCAACGTCTTGCCCAGCAGCGGGTTGACCGGCACCTCTTCGTCGCCGAGGCGCAAGGCGTACTGCACCGGCGCGTCCAGGCGCGCCGCCATCTTGCTCAGCGAGCCTCGTCCCAGTTCGCTCATCAGTGCAGGGTTTCCGAGGACTTGAACAACAGGTTGGGCACCGGCTCGGACTTGCTGCTGCACTCCTGCGGGCCCATGTAGCCGGTGCGCTGATCCTCCGGCAGGTTCTGCTGTTCCCAGGCGATCATCGCCTGCAGGCTCAGCTCCTTCTGCTCCTGAGTCAGCTTGCGGCCATCGGGCCATTTGCCGATTTCCACGGCCAGCTTGAGGCTCTGGTAGATTTCCGGGGTGATGTTTTCGATGGCTTCGAGAAAGGACGACATGGGGTCTCCGGATGGATCCTGGGGCGGGTGCAACCCGCCGGAACGGTCAATATGATCGGTTCAAGCGCTGCGTCTGGCCAGCATACCGCCAAGCAGCCCGGTGAGGCAGCCGGTGAGCAGGCCGCCGAGATGCGCGGCATTGGCGATGGCGCCGAACTGCAGCAGTTCGAAGACGCCGGTCATGCAGATCGCCAGCCAGGCCAACATCATCACCAGCACGCCGGGCGGCAGGCGGTAGGCCGGGTTCGGCGCCAGACGCTGGTAGATCCAGCAATGCCCGAGCAGGCCGTAGAGCACGCCGGACAAGCCGCCGAACAGCGACGGCCCGGCCCACCAGTACTGGGCGAAGTTCGACGCCAGGGCGAACAGCAGGGTCAGCCCGAGCAGACCGATGGCGCCCTGCCGAAATTCGATGCGCCGGCCCAGCTCCCAGTACCACAGGCTGTTCATCGCCAGGTGTAGCCAGCCGAAGTGGATCAGCATGGGCGTCAGCAGACGCCACCACTGGCCGCTGGCGAGCGTCGCCTCCAGGTAGGTCAGATAGAGGTGCTCGCCGTCGATACGGAAGTCGACGAAGCTCAGCCAACGGATGGCGGCGAAGTTCTCCCCGGCCGCGGTCACGGCGAAAACGATGAAAGTCAGCAGCAGCACGGCGCCAGTCAGCGGACTGCGGCGCAGTTGCTGCAATACGCCCTCGCGCTCCGGCGTGACGGGGTTGGCAACCTCGCCGGCGGCATCGCCATCCGGGTAGCGCGCATAGAGCTCGCGCACCTGTTCGGCCAACTCCTCGCCGGCCACCCAGAGCACCTGCTCGCCGCCCTCCTCGATCACCCGGTGCGGCACCTGCAGACGCCGCAGCAGGGCGACGAAACCGCTCAGATCGGCGGCGAGCGGCAGGCGCAGCACGGCCACGGCGCTCATCGCGGCGCCTCCGCGGGATCGACGTCGACCCAGACGAACTTGCCCGACTCCAGGCGCTGCTCCTGGTCCAGGCGGTAGGCCACCAGCTTGCCGCCAACCACCGCGCTGTAGTCCAGGCAGGCCAGGTTAGCGCGGATCGGCGCCGGCTTGCCGCGGCGCCAGTAGTGGCCGACGAACAGCAACGGCTCGTGTGCGCCGTAGCGCAGCAGCTCGTCCTTCTGCAGTTCGGTCAAAGGCGTCTGCGCCGCCAGCTCGGGCAGCGCGTCGGGCTGGAAGACGATGTCGCCATAGGTCTCGGGATTCTCTTCCCAGAACTTGGTACGGAAATAGGAACGGGTGAAGCCGTCGTCGCTGGTCAGGGTCAGGCCGTGCGGCAGGCGCATGTCGGTGCCGCGCAGCAGGCGATCCAGGGCCAGGTTGGCGAAGCTGCCGGGCACCGCCGAGGCCTGGACGAAATGCTCGTCGATGCAGCCGTCGGCGAACTGCGCGCGCAGCGGCTCGATCAAGCCGCTGTCCCAGCAGGCATGCACCACGCGAAAACGCCCGGCATCGAGAAACAGCGGCATCTCGTAGAACCAGCGCAGGAACTCGCGCCATTCCTGCGGATAGGCCTCGAACTGCGCCAGGGTCTCGCGCATCAGGCGCTGGTGGCGCGGGCTGTGTTCGCGGACGAACTGCCGGCCGCTGCCCGGCGGCGCCGGCGTGCTCCAGCCCAGGGCGTTGAATTCGTGGTTGCCCATGATGCACAGCGCCTGGCCGGCCGTGACCATGGCCTGCACCAGGTGCAGGGCCTCGCGGATGCCGGGGCCGCGGTCGATCAGGTCGCCGAGGAAGATCGCCTGGCGCGAGGCATGGCGCCACACGCCGCCCTGCTGGCGATAGCCGAGCTGCTCCAGCAGGCGCTCCAGGGTGCGCGCGCAGCCGTGGATATCACCGATTAGGTCGTAACCACGATGGGGGTCGAGGGACATTCAGTCGTGCCCCCCGAGGCGGCTGCCCCAGCCCAGCTTGGTGCGGCAGACCTCGTAATAGTTGTGATCCAGCGGATGGATCAGGCGCAGCTTCTGCGCCTTCTTGGCCACGTGCAGGGTGTCGCCCGGCGCGCAGGTGAAATGGTTCTGACCGTCGCAGGAGACCTGCGGGTAGATCTGCAGGTCCTGCGACACGACTATCTTCAGCTCGCTGTTGCCGTCCACCACGATCGGCCGGCTGGACAGGGTGTGCGGGTACATCGGCACCACCACTATGGCGTCGAGCTTGGGGTGCATGATCGGCCCGCCGGCCGACAGCGCGTAGGCGGTGGAGCCGGTCGGGGTGGCGACGATCAGGCCGTCGGCCTTCTGGCTGCAGACGAACTGGCCGTCGATGAACAGCTCGAACTCGATCATCCGCGTCGACTTGCCCGGGTGCAGCACCACGTCGTTGAGCGCATCGCCCTGGCCGATGGCTTCGCCGTGGCGGCGCACCTCGGCCTCGAGCAGGAAGCGGTTCTCGGTCAGGTACTGGCCTTCGAGCACCTGGGCCACCTTGAACTCCAGCTCGTCGGGGCGGATATCGGTGAGAAAGCCCAGGCTGCCGCGGTTGATCCCCAGCACCGGCACCTTGTGCCGGGCCAGCGCACGCGCCGCGCCGAGCATGCTGCCGTCGCCGCCGACCACTATCACCAGGTCGCAGACCTCGCCGAGCATCTTCCGTGAGGAGGTCTGCAGGCCGTGGCCGGGCAGCACCTCGGCGATGGTGTCCTCGAGGATCACGTGCAGGTGGCGGTCGATGAGATAACGCTTGAGTCGGCGGACGGTCTCCAGCACCCGTGTGCTGCCGAGGCGCCCGATGATGCCGATATTGCGAAATTGCTCCATGGGATGCCCGCCAGACTTGAGAAGGGAGAGACGGCGATTATCGGTCAAAGGCCGAGGCCGCAGCAAACCGCCCACCGCACTGGGCTATGCTCGCTTACATGAGCCCGCTCGATGTCCTCCACGACCTGCCCCGCCACCTGCACCGCCCCGCCGTCCGCGACCTGGCCTGGGTGCTGCTGTCGCCGCCGCTGCTCGGGCAGACGCCCAAACCGCAGCGCCACCCGCTGCAGGCCAGCCGCTGGGGCACCCAGCCGGCACTGCTGGCCGACTGGCTGCGCCGGCTGGACCGCGACGACGGCGAGCTGAGCGCCTGGCTGGCCGGCAATCCGGTGCGCCGCCTGGGCCTGTACTACGAACGCCTGTGGCAGTTCGCCCTGCATGGCGCGCCGGATATCGAGGTGCTGGCGGCCAACCTGCCGATCCGCCAGAGCGGCCAGACCCTGGGCGAGCTCGACCTGCTGCTGCGCGACGCCGAGGGCGAGCACCACCTGGAGCTGGCGGTGAAGTTCTACCTCGGCCCGCCCGCCGAAGACGGCGGCGACGCCGCGCAGTGGCTCGGCCCCGGCAGCCACGACCGCCTCGACCTCAAGCTGGCCCACCTCAGCCAGCGCCAGCTGCCGCTGTCCTCGCGGCGCGAGGCGCGCAGCACGCTCAACGCCCTGCGACTGGGCGACACCCAGGCCGCCCTGTGGCTCGGCGGCTACCTGTTCTATCCCTGGGCGCAGAGCTGCGCCGCGCCGCGCGGAGCCTCGCCGCAGCACCTGCGCGGACGCTGGCTGCACCGCCGCGACTGGCCGGCCTTCCTCCGCGAGCAGCCGCCGAGCGTCTGGCAGCCGCTGCCGCGCCTGGCCTGGCTGGCCCCGGCGCGGGTGGACGCCGAGCAGCGCTGGTCGGGCGAACGCCTGCAGCAATGGCTGGATGCCCTGCCTGCGCAGGCCGGCGCGCAGTTACTGGTAAGTTTGGAGGAAGCCGCTGACGGCAGCTGGCAGGAAGTGCAGCGGATCTTTCTGGTCGGCGACCAGTGGCCGGGCCGGGCCGAGCCCCAGGCGGTCGACAGGCCGTAGCCCGGCTGCAATCCGAGACAGGCTGCAGCCCTCCGCGGATCGCATGCGTGCCGCAACCGCCCCCGTCAGCTCAGCGGCTACGTTCGATGCGCCCGCCCGAACGCGCCAGGTAGCCGGCGCCGCTCTCGCACAGCAGGGCGTCGCGCTGCACCGCCGGCAAGCCGTCGAGGCCGTTGCGCAGGGCGTAGACGCTGTAACCCAGCTGCGCCAGGAGGAACACCGCGCTGGCGCTGCGCTTGCCGCTGTCGCAGTAGCACAGGTAGGTGCGCGCCTTGTCCAGCAGACGCGCCTTCAGGCGCAACAGCTGCAGCGGCATATGCAGGGCCTGCGGCGCATGCGCCTGCTGGTATTCCTCGAGCAGGCGCACGTCCAGCCACTGCGCGCCCTGGGCCAGCAGGCGCGCCGCTTCGCCGAGGGACACCTCGGCCACCACCGGCGCCTTGAGCAGGGCGAAGAACTCCTGGCGATCCAAGCGCAGCACGCTGCCGTCCTCGATCATGGTCACCGTGGCGTTGCGCGGCCGGTCGGCCAGCAGCGCCTCCTCGCCGAAACAGGCGCCCACCTCTAATTCGGCCAGCACCTGACTATCGCCGCCGGCGCCGCGGATCACTTCGGCACGGCCGCTTTCGAGGAAAAAGCAGCAATCGCCCGCCGCGCCCTCCTCCAGCACCCGGCTGCCGGCCGGGAGCTGGATGCGCTGCAGGCGGCCGAGCATGTTCTGCACGTTGGCCGGCGGCACCTTGGCGAACAGCGGGTTGTCCAGCAGGCGCTCCAGCCACTCGACGTCCGCGCCGCTCTGCTGCAGCGCCAGCAGCAGGTCCTGATAGGCCAGACGCCAGGTCAGCAGACGATCCAGGGTGACGCTGTCGATGGCCAGCACGCTGACGTCGCTCAGCGCACGCGCCTCGTGCAACCGCGGCAGGCTGGGCGACAAGGGATGGCAGCTGGCCTCGCTGCCGGCCCGCAGACGCTGCACCTGGCCGTCGGCGCCCTGCAACTGCAGCTCGCCCGCCAGCAGGTAGTAGGTCAGGCGCGCCTGATCGCCCTGGCGGAACAGCAGTTGGCCGGCCAACAGGGGCTGCGGCACCAACTGGCTGCGCAACTCGCGCCACTGCTGGTCGGACAGCACGTTGAGCGGGGTCAGGCTGCGCAGCTGTTCGGGGTGGAGAGGTTCGCTCATGGGGGATTCCAGGCTCCGCTGGTCAGACCTCAGTGTAGTCGGCGGCGGCGCCCATCAGTGCGCGCCGCCCCTGCAGACCGCCGGTATGGACGAAGATCAGGCGACTGCCGCGGGCAAGGTAACCGCCCTCGACATGCTGGCGCAACGCCATTAACGCCTTGCCGGTGTAGACCGGCTCCAGCAGCAGGCCGCTGGCCCGCTCGCTGCGCAGGATAAACTCGTGCAACTCGTCGTCGATGCGGGCGAAGCCGCCGCGCGCCGCCTCGATCAGCCGATAGCCCCGATCGGGGCGACCGGCCTGTCGCAGCAGCGCGCTCACCTGCGCGGCCACACCATGGCTGCCGGGCACCGCCAGCGCGCCGTACACCGGGCAGCGCCCCGCCTCGCCCAGCACCAGGCCGGCCAGGGTGGTGCCGGTGCCGACGGCCAGCCACCAGCCGTCGCAGTCGTCCCAGCCGAGACCGTCCAGCTGCGCCCGCGCCATTGGCACCAGGCCGCTGCAGCCCTCGGCCGCGAGCAGGCCCAGGCCACCCTCGTCGACCGGATGAAAGCGCGGGTAACGCTGCAGCCAGGGCTGCCAGAAATCCGCCTGATGCCGCGCCCGGTAGCCGCCGTAGCCCAGCCAGTGCAGTTGCATGCCGCAGGCCTGCAGATCCGTGACGGTCGGCGTCTGCTGCGGCTCGCCGCGCAGCAGGCCGACGGTGGCAAAGCCGAAACGCTTGCCGGCCGCGGCCAGCGCATGCAGGTGATTGGAATGGGCGCCGCCCAGGCTGATCACCCCGGCTGCGCCGCCGGCAGCGGCGGCCTGCAGGTGCGGGGCAAGCTTGAACCACTTGTTGCCGGACACCAGCGGATCGATCAGCTCCAGGCGCAGGCAGGCCAGCTCGATGCCGGCCGCGTCCAGCCAGTCCAGATGCAGGGGTTGCAGCGCCGCCTGCGGGCGCCAGTCGGGGAATTGCAGGGCCAAGATCAGCCGACGGTACGCAGGCGACTACCCGCCTTGTGCCGCGCGCAGCAGTTGGAGTCGCCGGCGTTGAAGCGACTGGGCGAGTCGATCCGGTCGATGGGAATGGCGCAGCGTTCGCCGCTGGGCAGGCTGGCATCGCAGGTCGGCTGCTGATAGTGCGCCAGCCACTGACGGTACTGCGGCTCGGAGACGAAGCATTTGGCCGCGGCATAGGCCATGGGGTTGTCCTGGTAGCGGGCGATGTCCTGCAGCGGGATGGTCAGATGGCCGGCACCCGGGTGGTAGACCACGAACACCACGCCGAGCTTGGCCAGGCGCTCGAGCACCTGGTCGCCGCCCTGGCTGGCGAACTCGTCGCGCTCGCGCTTGAGTCGCGCGTTCTCCCGCTGCAGCTGGGCATCCTGCTCGTTGCGGTAGGCCAGCTCGACGTCGCGGATGGCGATCTGTTCCTTGTACTCCACCACCGCTGCGGCGACCTTGGCCTGCAGCTCGCCGTCGAACTGCGCGCGGAGGATGTCGCCTTCGGTGCGGCCGTGACGCTCGAGGGCGCGCAGCTGCTGGGTCATTTCCTCGCGGCTGCTCTGGAAGCTCTCGGCCTGGGCGGCCAGCTGCGCCTTGAGACTGGCGTTGAGCTCCTCCTGCTGGCGCAGCGCCTGGTGCAGGCCGTGGATCTGCGCCTGCAGGTGCTTGCTCTGCTCCTCGCTGGCCAGCTTGGCCTTGGCCAACTCCTCCTCGTGCTGCTGGCTCAGGCTGCTGATGCGCAGGCGCTGCTGCTTGATCAGCTGGGCGGTCTTCAGGCGGTGCTCCTGATCCATCTTCTGCGCCAGCTGATCGGCCACTTCCTTGGCTGGATCGGGGGCGTACCACTTGTCCTCGGACGCCATCTGCAGGCGCTCGGCGACCACCGCCTGGGCATTCTCGTCCTCCACCAGCAGGCCGAGCTGGTTGCGCTTGACCGCATCGCGCAGCAGCACCAAGTCGTTCTGCCCCGGCGCCAGGCTGGGGTCCCACAGGTGCATCTGGTGCCAGGACACCGGGCACTGGCTGCGACAGGCCAGGCGGATGGGGCCAGCGCCCAGGTCGGGGCCGCGCCCGGCGCGCTCGGCCAGGTGCTGCAGGGGAATGTTCCAGCCCTTGTCGGGGCTGCCGTCCTCGTTGAAGTCCAGGTAGAAGAACACCGCCGCCTTGACCAGCAGGCGCGGGTTGATGGTGACGAAGGCCACGCGCATCTGCTGGTCGGCGAATTCGGGCATGTTGACCACGCCGTCGAGCAGGGCCTCGAACTCGGGGAACAGCATCTGTTTGCAGATACCGCGTTCACTGAAGAACATCACGGCTTCCACCATCTGCGGCTTGTTCTGCATGCTCATCGGGTTCCCTCTGGACCAACGCGGGTGGCATCTGCGCGCACGGAGGACTGCCGACAAGGCCTTGTCAGGCCTGAGCGGCGGGCGCCCTCCGTTGTTCAGCCAAGTCTAGGGGAAAAACCCGCCGCAGCAATGTGACGGGCTTGGCACTCGACCAGCCGCCCAGCAGAGTGCGACGAGCCGCAAAACAAAACTGTGATGGATTTCAGTGCTTGGCCGCGGCGAGAAAGGGCGCCAGGCGTTGCGCCATCTCCGCGCCCAGCGCCTGCAGGCCGCTCATCGGGCGGATCATCACCTCGAACTCGACGATCTTGCCGCTCTCGTCGAAGCGGATCATGTCGATGCCTTTAAGGTCCCGGCCAGCGACCCTGGCGCTGAACTCCAGCACCACGCTGAGGCCGTCGGCCGTGGCCAGCTCGCGGTGGTAGGCGAAGTCCTCGAACACCTTGAGCACGGTATTGAGGATCAGGTTGACCGCCTGCGCGCCCGGGTAGGGGGTATGCGCCATGGGTGAGCGAAACACCGCCTGCGGGTGCAGCAACTCCGGCAGCGGCCCCAGGTTCTTGGCGGCGATAAGCTGGTGCCAGCGTTGCAGGCTGGCCGCGGCGGCGGGCTGCAGTTGGGCTTCGAGGGACATCGGGCTTCTCCTTGTTATTGTCGGCCACAAACAAAATGCCCCGCACAAGGCGGGGCGTCTTCTTGCTTAGAGCTCGGCGGCCAGGCGCGAGCCCTGGTTGATCGCGCGCTTGGCGTCCAGTTCGGCCGCCACGTCGGCGCCGCCGATCAGGTGCACGCGCTGGCCGGCGTCCTCCAGGCCCTGCTGCAGCTCGCGCAGCGGGTCCTGGCCGGCGCAGACGATCACCGTATCGACCGGCAGCAGCTGCGGCTCGCCGCCAGCGATGCGGATATGCAGGCCGGCGTCGTCGACCTTGAGGTACTCGACCGAGTTGAGCATCTGCACGTTCTTGTTCTTCAGCCCGGTGCGGTGGATCCAACCGGTGGTCTTGCCCAGGCCGTCGCCGACCTTGGACTTCTTGCGCTGCAGCAGGAACACCTGGCGCGCCGCCGGGTGCGGCTGAGCCGCGATACCGGCTACGCCGCCGCGCGCCTCAAGCGCGCCGTCGATGCCCCACTCCTTCCAGAACGCCTCGCGGTCCAGGCTGGTGGCCTGGCCCTGGTGGGTGATGTATTCGGAAACGTCGAAACCGATGCCGCCGGCGCCGATCACCGCGACCTGCTGGCCGACCGGCTTGCGTTCGAGGATGGCATCCAGGTAGCTGATCACCTTGGCGTGTTCGATACCGGGAATATCCGGGGTGCGCGGGGCGATGCCGGTGGCCAGGACGATCTCGTCGAAACCGCCGCTCGCCAGCTCGTCGACGCCGACGCGGGTATTGAGGCGCAGATCGACGCCGGTGGTTTCCAGCTTGCGCTTGAAGTAGCGCAGGGTCTCGAAGAACTCCTCCTTGCCCGGCACGCGCTTGGCCACGTTGAACTGGCCGCCGATCTCGCCAGCGGCATCGAACAGGGTCACGCTGTGGCCGCGCTCGGCCGCGACGGTCGCCGCCGCCAGCCCGGCCGGGCCGGCGCCGACCACGGCGATCTTCTTCACCTGCTGAGTGGGGATATAGTTCAGCTCGGTCTCATGGCAGGCGCGCGGGTTGACCAGGCAGCTGGTCAGCTTGCCGCCGAAGGTGTGGTCCAGGCAGGCCTGGTTGCAGCCGATGCAGGTGTTGATCTCGTCCGCGCGGCCTTCGGCGGCCTTGTTGACGAAGTCCGGGTCGGCGAGGAAGGGACGGGCCATCGACACCATGTCGGCATCGCCCTCGGCCAGCACCTGCTCGGCCACTTCCGGGGTGTTGATGCGGTTGGTGGTGATCAGCGGGATCGACACCTCGCCCTTGAGCTTGGCGGTGACCTTGGTAAAGGCCGCACGCGGCACCTTGGTGGCGATGGTCGGGATGCGCGCCTCGTGCCAGCCGATGCCGGTGTTGATCAGGGTGGCGCCGGCGGCCTCGATGGCCTTGGCCAGCAGCACGATCTCGTCCCAGGTGCTGCCGCCCTCGACCAGATCGAGCATCGACAGGCGATAGATGATGATGAAGTTCGGCCCGACCGCCTCGCGCACGCGACGGACGATCTCCACCGGCAGGCGCATGCGGTTCTCGTAGCTGCCGCCCCAGCGGTCGGTGCGCTGGTTGGTGTGGGCGACCAGGAACTGGTTGATGAAGTAGCCTTCCGACCCCATGATCTCGACGCCGTCGTAGCCGGCCTGCTGGGCCAGGGCGGCGCAGTTGACGAAGTCCTGGATCTGCTTCTCGATGCCCTCCTCGTCCAGCTCGCGCGGCTTGAACGGGTTGATCGGCGCCTGGATGGCGCTCGGCGCGACGGATTTGGGGCTGTAGGCGTAGCGCCCGGCATGCAGGATCTGCATGCAGATCTTGCCGCCGGCCTCGTGCACCGCCTGGGTGACGACCTTGTGCTTCTCCGCTTCCTCGACCGTGCTGAGCTTGGCCGCGCCGGCGTACACACCACCCTCCTCGTTCGGACCGATGCCGCCGGTGACCATCAGGCCGACGCCACCACGGGCGCGCTCGGCGAAGTAGGCCGCCATGCGCTCGAAGCCGCCCGGCTTCTCTTCCAGGCCGGTGTGCATGGAGCCCATCAGGGTGCGGTTGCTCAGCGTGGTGAAGCCGAGGTCGAGCGGGGCCAGCAGGTGCGGGTAACGAGCAGTCATGGAATTCTCCACATCGAGGTGCAGTTCACGGATTGCCGCGGTCTCATGGTCACGCGGTCGGTTATGGGGCCAGACGATAAAGAGCCCGCCAGCCCGGCTCAATGATCGAAACTGACAAGATAATGATCGAAATGAGCAAGCTGACTTGGCAGGCCCGCCCAATCGACCTAACCTGCAGCGCAACTCCAATGAAAGCCCCGCCATGCGTTTACTGATTCTCAGCGTCCTGTCCCTCGCCCTGCTCGCCGGTCTCGACAGCTACGCCCACTGGTGCGAGCAGCGCCCCAGCGGCCACTACCTGTCCGACCTGCGCAGCCGACTCGCCCTCGACCGCGGCCAACCCGGCCCGCGCGGCAACCTGCTGGGCATCCAGCCCGAGCTGTTCGCCGCCGACTATCAGAGCCTCGGCCGCCTGCGCCTGAAACTGGCCGCCTACCTCGACCAGGCCCGCGACCTGGGCCTGCTCAGCGAACGCACCGTAGTCGTGCTGCCGGCACATATCGGCACCTGGTTGCTGGCGGTGGGCGAGAAGGACGAGTTGTACCGCACCGCGGATCGGCGCCAGGCCCTGCGCTGGCTGGCGGCGAGCAACCCGCTGGCCTTCCTGCGCGCCCTGCTGGCCGCCGAGGGCGACGCGCGCCTGGACGACGCCCTGCTGCGCACCAAGGCCAGGGCCATGGCCCAGGACTACCAGCAGCTGTTCGGCGGCCTGGCCCGCGACTACGGCATCACCCTGGTGGCCGGCTCCATCGTCCTGCCCGAGCCGCGCGTCGAGCTGGGCCGCCTCGAGGTGGGCCGCGGGCCGCTGTACAACGTCAGCCTGGTGTTCGACCGCGCCGGCAATCCGCTGGGCCAGCCGCAGCGCCAGGCCGTTGCCGCAGGCGCCGTGAGCGCCGCCCCGAGCGCGGCGCTGCAGGTGCTCGACACGCCGGCCGGACGCCTCGGCGTGCTGCTCGGCGACGACGCCCGGCAGGCTGCCAGTCGCGCCGCCCTGGTCGGCCAGCAGGTCGAGCTGCTGGCCATGCCCGGCGACCTGGAAGGCGCCGGCGACAGCGCCGAGCTGGCCCGGCACCTGCACGCCGACGGCGTACGCGCCGGCCTCCGGGTGCACCTGCGCGGCCGCCTGTGGGAGCGCAGCGGCCAGGCTGCGGGGCTGGCGTTCGAAGCCGGTCAGGTGCAACAGGGCGCCGAGGACCGCGGCGCGCAACTGCTCAACCTGTGGCTATGAAAGCCTCGCACGTTCGCCTCGGCGACCTCTCGGTCGGCTTCACCCAGGCCCTGGCCGCGGCCCTGCGCGAACACGGGCACGACCCGCAGCCGCTGCTCGAGCAGTTCGGCCTGGACACCGCGCGCCTGAGCGAGCCGCGCGCACGCCTGTCGATCCCGCGCTTCATGCGCCTGGGCCACAGCGCCATCGCACTGTGCGGCGACCCGGCGCTGGGCCTGGACATGGGCCGCCTGAGCCGCCTCGGCCAGGTCGGCCTGGCCGGCATCTGCGCCGCCCAGGCGCCCAACCTGGGCGCGGCGGCGCGCGTGCTGACCGACTTCGAGGCGCTGTACGCGGCCAACTACCGCGGCAGCTCGGGCTTGGTCGAGGACGGCCGCGGCGCCTGGCTGCATTTTTATTCCATCAGCCCGTACAACGCCTACAACCGCTTCGTGGTCGACTCGGTGCTGGCCGGCTGGCAGAGCAACCTGAGCCAGGTGATCGGTCGCCCGGTGGCCCTGGAGAGGGTCGAGATCGAGTTTCCCGCGCCGGTCTATGCCGAGCGCTACGAGGCGCTGTTCGGCTGCCCGGTGGAGTTCGCCGCCGGCGCCAACCGCCTGCGCCTGAGCGCCGCCAGCCTGGCCCAGGGCAACCCGGAGCACTGCCCCGGCACCTGGCAGCAGTTGCTGGAACTGTGCGAGCGCGAACGCGAGCAGCTGACCCGCACCCGCAGCCTGCGCGAACGGGTGATCCAGTTGCTCGGCCCGCTGCTGCACGGCCGCGAGCCGGATCTGGAAGAGCTGGCAAGACGTCTGCAACTGCCGAGCTGGACGCTGCGGCGCAAGCTGGCCGAGGAAGGCACGCAGTTTCGCGCCATTCTCAACGACACCCGCCGCGATCTGGCCATGGCCTATATCCGCGACACCGAGCTGGCCTTCGGCGAGATCGCCTACCTGCTCGGCTTCGCCTCCGCCGAAGCCTTCCAGCGCGCCTTCAAACGCTGGCTCGGGCAAACGCCCGGCGACTACCGGCGCGCACAACGCCGAGCGGGCTGATCGCGCACGGCGACCTTGATCGCCAATCGTTTGCAACTTAGAATCCTTTTCATCCGCGTTTGCGGTCGCTTCTTACTCCATTCATTCCGCGCCGGCCCGCCGCGCGCGCCAACGACCCCGCGACCATGTCCAAGAAATCCCGCTCCAGACTCTGGTTTCTCGTCCATAGCTGGCTGGCCCTGCCGGTCTGGTTCTTCCTGCTGATCATCTGCGTCACCGGCACCCTGGCCACGGTCAGCCAGGAGATCGTCTGGCTGGCCAACCCGGACGTGCGCGCCAGCAAGCCGTCGGACGACGCCGAGCGGCTCAGCTACGGCCAGGTGCTGGCGGCGATCCAGCGCGCCGAGCCGGAACTGGTGGTGCAGAGCATCGAGCGCCCGGACGAGGATCACTTCGCCCTAACCGCCCGGGTCAGCTACCCGGACGGCAGCTCGCCGATGATCTACGTCAACCCCTACACCGGGGTGATCCAGGGCATCAGCCCGCAGTTCGACTTCCGCCAGTTCACCCGTGCCCTGCACGGCTGGTGGCTGGTGCCCTTCACCAACGGCTTCAGCTGGGGCTGGTACCTGGTGTCGCTGACCGGCATTCCGATGCTGCTGTCGCTGATCACCGGGCTGGTGGTCTACAAGAAATTCTGGAAAGGCTTCTTCCGTCCGCGCCTGCGTGTGGGCCAGGGCGCGCGGATCTTCTGGGGCGATTTCCATCGCCTGTCCGGCATCTGGTCGATCTGGTTCATCGCGGTGATTTCCATCACCGGCATCTGGTTCCTGATCCGCGCGCTGCTGTTCGACTTCCACATCTCCATCTCCACCGAGGGCGTGCCGCCGGTGGTGAGCCGCGAGGAAGTGCCGCTGGCGGCCAGTGCGGCGGACGTGCCGCGCATCGACCTGGACAAGGCAGTGAGCATCGCCCAGGGCGCCGTGCCCAGCCTGGAGGCCAGCTCGATCGACCTGCCCATCTATGCCTATGGCCACATCACCGTCTCGGGCCGCGGCTGGTATCCGCTGATGTTCCAGTCGGTGACGGTCAACCCCTACAACGGCGAGATCGACGCCAAGCGCCTGCTCGACGACCGCTCCGCGCTGGAGTTCGTCACCGAGTCCATGCGCCCGCTGCATGTCGGCGACTTCGGCGGCCTGTGGGTCAAGCTGATCTGGTGCTTCTTCGGCCTGCTGCTGAGCATGATGGTGCTCAGCGGCCTGCTGATCTGGAGCAAACGCACGGTGCAGGCCACTGCCGCAGTGGTCAGACGCGCCCCGCGGCCGACCCGGGCGGCGCCCATCGCCATCGCCGAAGTCTCGGAGGGTCGTCCATGAGCAAGGCCGCAACCGCCGCCCCGGCGCCTTCTGCCCTGAGCCGCTGGTGGCACAGGTGGCGCTTCCACCTGAATGCGCTGCTGATCCTGATTCCGCTGGGCTTCATGCCCAAGTATTTCCACGACGTGGCGCTGTTTCGCGGCGACAGCGGCCTGGGCGAGCGCGAGATCGGCGAAGTCCAGGTCGGCCCCTGGAGCCTGCGCCTGGCCGAGTTCCGCAATCTGCCGCCGCAGCTGGAAGGCCCGGCCGGCTACATGAAAGCGTTCAACGCCGCGCTGTGCCAGGGCTGCGGCGAGCAGGTCAAGGCCACCTACCTGCGCATCGGCAAGCCGCGCAGCCTGCGCGCCGCCGGCGGGCTGTTCTTCGGCAGTCCCTATCGCATGGGCGCCAGCATTCCCGTACCGCCACGCACCAAGCCCGACGCCGAGTTGTGGATCACCGCTGAGGGCTGGGACGGCACGGTGCATCAGGCATCCATTCCCCTGGCCGAGGCGTCGCCGGCGACCCTCGCCTGGCTCAAACAACAAGGAGGCAAACCATGACCCCTACCCTGCGTATCGGCCTGTTCGTCCTCGGCGTCGGGCTCGCCCCCCTGGCCCTGGCGCACAACCCGATCTGCCAGTGCGAAGCCGGCGACGGCGAGGAAATCGTCTGCACCGGCGGCTTCTCTGACGGCAGCGGCGCCCCGGGCGTGACCCTCGACGTGATCAGCTACGAGGAAGAGGTGCTGGTGCCCGGCAAGCTCGGCGAGGATTCCCGGCTCAGCTTCAAGCGCCCGGACGGCGAGTTCTACGTGCTGTTCGACGCCGGCCCCGGCCACGTGGTGGAGGTCGACCACACGGAAATCGCCGCGCCATGACCACCCAGGTGGTACGCCCGGCCGGCGCCGGCCACGAGAGCCTGCAGGTGCTGCTGCTCAGCCTGGCGATCCTCGCCCTCGCTGCGCTGGTCATCGTCTGGCGCAGCGAGCCGGCGCCGCAGCAGGAGGTCGCCGGCCACCAGCTCGACGCCCGCCGCGACCTCAATGCCGCCGAGCAGGGCATCCACACCGACCTCGGCGTGGCGTACGACGAAATCCTCCTGCTGCAAGGCGAGCTGCAGGCCCTGCCCAGCCCGCAGGCCCTGGCCGACGAGGGCCTGCCGCCCTTCGTCGCCGACGCCAGCGCGAGCAAGCGCGGCGGCCATCGCTGGCAACTGCTGCAGCTCGGCGAGCGCAGCGCCTACCTGGGCCTGAGCGGCGACGTCGCGGTGGCCGGCGCCTTCCTCCTGCTGCCCGGCGGCGACACGCCAACCATCTGGCTCCAGCGCAGCGCCGCCACGCCGCCGACCGCGCTGGACGACGACGCCCTGAGCGCCGCCGGCTGGCAGCAGGTGGTGACCCACTACGATGCCGGCGTCACCCGCCAGCATCGCCACTGACCCTTTGGAAGACCCGCAGATGACCCTCTCCGCCCCCCTGCGCCGCCTGCTCGGCGGCCTGCTGCTCGGCGCCGCGCTGCTGCCGGCCCTGGCCCAGGCCGCCGACGGCCAGCGCCTGCGCATCGGCATCACCCTGCACCCTTATTACAGCTACGTCAGCAACATAGTCGGCGACCGCGCCGAGGTGGTGCCGCTGATTCCCGCCGGCTTCAACCCGCACGCCTACGAGCCGCGTGCCGAGGACATCAAGCGCATCGGCGGCCTCGACGTGGTGGTGCTCAACGGCGTCGGCCACGACGACTTCGCCGACCGCATGATCGCCGTCAGCGAGAAGCCGCAGGTGCCGGTGATCGAGGCCAACGCCCGCGTGCCGCTGCTGGCCGCCACCGGCCAGGCCGCGCGCGGCGCCGGCAAGGTGGTCAACCCGCACACCTTCCTCTCCATCAGCGCCTCGATCGCGCAGATCAACAACATCGCCCGCGAGCTGGGCAAGCTCGACCCGGACAATGCCAGGTTCTACAGCCAGAACGCCCGCGCCTACGGCAAGCGCCTGCGCGGCCTGCGCGCGACGGCGCTGAGCCAGCTCAGCGCCGCCTCGGGCAACGAGCTGCGGGTGGCCACCATCCACGGCGCCTACGACTACCTGCTGCGCGAGTTCGGCCTGGAGGTCACCGCGGTGGTCGAACCGGCCCACGGCATCGAACCCAGCCCCAGCCAGCTGAAGAAGACCATCGACCAGCTCAAGGACCTCGACGTGCAGGTGATCTTCTCGGAGATGGACTTCCCCTCCAGCTACGTCGACACCATCCAGCGCGAATCCGGGGTCAAGCTCTACGCCCTGACCCATATCTCCTACGGCGACTACAGCCCGCAGAAGTACGAGGAGGAGATGCGCCACAACCTCGACACCGTGGTGCGGGCGATTCGGGACTCCGGCGCATGAGTGCACTGGAGAACGCGCTGCCGCGCCCGAGCGACCCGGCCATCGAGTTCGACGCGGTGCAGCTGGCGCTCGGCCGCACGCGCATCCTCGACAACGTCAGCTTCCAGGTGCGCGCCGGCAGCGTGCATGCCCTGGTCGGCCCCAACGGCGGCGGCAAGAGCTCGCTGATCAAGACCCTGCTCGGACAGATGCCGCACCAGGGCGAGCTGCGCCTGCACTGGCCGGCCAGCCCCGGCACCATCGGCTACGTGCCGCAGGCGCTGGAGTTCGACCGCGGCCTGCCGATGACGGTGGACGACTTCATGGCCGCCATGTGCCAGCGCCGCCCGGCCTTCCTCGGCCTGTCGCGGCGTCACGCCCCGGCCATCGAACAGGCGCTGGCGCGGGTCGGCATGCTCGACAAGCGCAAGCGGCGCATGGGCGCGCTGTCCGGCGGCGAGCGCCAGCGCGTGCTGCTGGCCCAGGGCCTGGTGCCCGAGGCGCAGCTGCTGGTGCTGGACGAGCCGATGTCAGCACTGGACGAGCCCGGCGTGCAGGTGTTCGAACAGTTGCTGCGCGACTGGCGCCAGGCAGGCACCACGGTGCTGTGGATCGAGCACGACCTGCAGGCCGTCGGCCGCCTCGCCGATCGCGTCACCGGGCTCAACCGCCGCGTGCTGTTCGACGATGCGCCGCAGCAGGCGCTGACCCCGGAACGGCTGCTCGAACTGTTCTCCAGCCATCCGCGCCAGCAAGAGGCCTCGTCATGAGTTTCGAAGACATCCGCCTGGCGATCCAGGCCTGGGCCAGCGCCGGCTACCTGCCCGAGGCCCTGGCCTACGGCTTCGTGGTCAACGCCCTGCTCGCCGGCCTGCTGATCGGCCCGGTGCTCGGCGGCCTCGGCACCCTGGTGGTGGTCAAGCGCTTCGCCTTCTTCTCCGAGGCGGTTGGCCACGCCGCGCTGACCGGGGTGGCCATCGGCATACTGCTCGGCGAACCCTACACCGGCCCCTACGGCAGCCTGTTCGGCTACTGCCTGCTGTTCGGCATCCTGCTCAACTACCTGCGCAACCGCACCGGCCTGGCGCCGGACACGCTGATCGGCGTGTTCCTCTCGGTGTCGCTGGCGGTCGGTGCCAGCCTGCTGCTGGTGCTCGCCGGCAAGATCAACATCCACATCCTGGAGAACGTGCTGTTCGGCTCGGTGCTGACGGTCAACGCCCAGGACCTGGCGGTGCTGGCGCTGGTCTCGCTGCTGGTGCTGGGCCTGGCGCTGCCGCTGTACAACCGCATCATGCTGGCCAGCTTCAACCCGCAGCTGGCCAGCGTGCGCGGCGTCGCGGTGAAGCCGCTGGACTACCTGTTCGTGATGCTGGTGTCGCTGGTCACCGTGGCCGCGGTCAAGGTCATCGGCGCCATCCTGGTCGGCGCCCTGCTGGTGATCCCGGCGGCCGCCGCACGCCTGCTCAGCCAATCGCTGAAGGGCTTCTTCTGGCTGTCGGTCCTGATCGCCACCTGCAGCACCCTGGCCGGCATCTTCCTGCCGATAGCCCTGGAACTGCCGATCCCCTCCGGCGCCGCGATCATCATGGTCGCCGGCCTCGCCTTCGCCCTCGCCGCCATCGCCCGCGGCATCCTGCCTAGCCTGAAAGGGAACCTGGGATGACCCTGCAACGCCTGAGCCTCGCCCTCGCCGCCTGCGCCCTGCTCGCCGGCCCGCTGCACGCCGAACAGCAACCCGTGCGCATTCTCGCCAGCCTGCCGATCACCTACGGCCTCGGCGCCAGCCTGCTCGACGGCAGCGCCGTGCAACTGCAACGCGCCGCGCCGGCCAACTTGCCGGCCAGCCGCCAACCCTCGTACTTCGCCGGCCGCGGGGCGGGCGCGCTGGACAAGGCCGCGCGCGACGCCGACGCGGTAATCGCCCTGCGCTCGCTGTGGCCGGACGACCCGCTCTACCCGCTGGCGCGGCGCAGCAATATCCGCATCGTCGAAGTCGACGGCGCGCGCCCGGTGGACGGCGCCCTGCCCGGCGTCGCCCTGCGCAGCGACGGCGGCGACGCCCTGGCCAGCCAGCCCTGGCTCAACATCAACAACCTGGGGCGCATGGCCGATGTGATCGCCGCCGACCTGGGCCGCCTGGCGCCGCAGGCCAAACCACAGATCGAGGCCAACCTGGCGACGCTCAAGCAGCGCCTGCTCAAGCTCAGCGCCGCCAGCGAAAGCCGCCTGGCCGAGCTGGACAACCTCGGCGTGGCCAGCCTGTCGGATCACTTCGATTACCTGATCGGCGGCCTCAACCTCGACCGCATCGAGCTGAGCGTCGCGCAAGACGCCGAATGGACGGCCGAGACCCTGGCGCAACTGAGCGCCGAGCTGCGGGACAACGAGGTCGCCGCCGTGCTTGTCCAGCGTCAGCCGACAGCCGATCTGGCCAAGGCGATCAGCGACGGCGGCAGCCGCCTGGTGGTGATCGAAGACAACCAGGAAGCGCCCATCGCCGGACTGGAAACGGCCATCGGCCAGGTGCTGGACGCTCTTTCGCCCTGAGCGCGGGTAGCCCGGATCAAAGCCGGGCTACGAGAGCGAGCGGCAGCCGCCTGGCCGGCGCCCCATTGCGGGGCGCCATGGCCCGTTAGAGCTCGGTGGCGTCCTCGACGCCATCCACCGCATCCTGCTCCAGGGCGCTCAGTTCCAGCAGTTCTTCCTGATAATCGTCCATCGCTCGCTCCTCCCGCATGACCCGTTCAACGATAAACAAGAAACATGCCCATCAGGCTAGAACGGCGGGATGAAGACAAGATGACGAAAAGCCGCGGGCAGGAAAAATTGCCGGGCGCCATGGCTGGCGGGAAGAAAGCCTGCCCCCACAGGTAGCCTGGGAGGGGCTTTAGGGAAATTCTGAAAAAGCCACTTATCGTCACTCCCGCGAAGGCGGGAGCCCAGGGACTACGCAGGCTCTGGATTCCCGCCTGCGCGGGAATGACGGCTATTTCAGAGTTTCCTTAGCCGCGACCGACAGCCACGCAAAGCTCGCCGCTTGAGCGCCGCCACAGAGAAGCGGCGCCCAGACGATGGTCAACAAAAAACCCGCTGATCTTGCGATCAGCGGGTTTCCGTATATGGCGCAGCGGACGGGACTCGAACCCGCGACCCCCGGCGTGACAGGCCGGTATTCTAACCGACTGAACTACCGCTGCGTGTCGGCTGGACTTGCGTCCAAGGAACTCTGTTTCAATAAGCAGTGTTGCATCTGATGGCACCTCTTAAGGTTTGCCATCTCGGCCCGAGCATGCTCGAACCGGAGAATATGGCGCAGCGGACGGGACTCGAACCCGCGACCCCCGGCGTGACAGGCCGGTATTCTAACCGACTGAACTACCGCTGCGCGTCGGCCGGACTTGCGTCCGAATTCGCTATGGTGGGTGGTGACGGGATCGAACCGCCGACCCTCTGCTTGTAAGGCAGATGCTCTCCCGGCTGAGCTAACCACCCTTGTGCCTTAGCGAGGCGCGCACTTTATGCAGGCGACGACGCTAAGTCAACACCCTGCTTGAATTTTTTCTGGAAAAAGCGGTTTTCCAGCGCCGCCCCGAGGCGGCGCCGCCTCAATCCATTTCCCCGCACAGCTCGGCGGCGCGCAGCAGCGCGGCGGTCAGGCTGTGACGCTCCCAGTCGGCCAGGGCGGCGAAGCGCCGGTTGAACTCCGGCGGCAGCAGCGACGGCGCCTGCTGGATCAGCTCGCGGCCGGCGTCGCTGATCAGCAGCCACTGGCGGCGGCGATCCTGGTCGTCGCGCTGACGCTGCAGCAGGCCACGTTCCTCCAGGCGGTCGAGCATGCCGGACAGGGTCGCCGCGGTCAGGCTGACCCGCCCGCTGAGGGCGCTGGCGGTCAGGCGCGTCTCGCTGGCCAGTACCTGCAGGATCAGCAGCTGCATGGGCGTCAGCCCGCCGAAACGGGCCAGGCGCTTGGCATGCACCTCGCCCGCCTGCTGCAGCCGTCGCAAGGCCTGGAACAGGGGCATTTCGAAGGCCAGCACGGATGACAAATCCATTTCAGTAGGAACTTTTTTATCGCTCATACATACCTATATATCGCACCATAAACTTTGACATAAAAGCATTTTTTTGTTTTGGTGTAAAAGGCTCGGCCACCATCGAGCCCCTCCCCAACGGCAATACCGGTAAGGAAAATATGTGCGGAATAGCTGGAGAACTACGTTTTGATCGACGCCCCGCGGACCTCGCGGCCGTCGAGCGCATCACCCATCACCTGGCCCCTCGCGGCCCCGACGCCCACGGGTTCCACAGCCAGGGCCCCGTCGCCCTCGGCCACCGCCGCCTGAAGATCATGGACCTGGCCGAAGCCTCCGGCCAGCCGATGATCGACAGCGACCTGGGCCTGTCCATGGTGTTCAACGGCGCCATCTACAACTACCCCGAGCTGCGCGCCGAACTGCAAGAGCTGGGCTACCGCTTCTTCTCCGGCGGCGACACCGAGGTGCTGCTCAAGGGCTACCACGCCTGGGGCGAAAAACTGCTGCCCAAGCTCAACGGCATGTTCGCCTTCGCCGTGTGGGAGCGCGACAAGCAGAGTCTGTTCATCGCTCGCGACCGCCTCGGCGTCAAGCCGCTGTACCTGTCGCGCACCGGCGAGCGCCTGCGCTTCGCCTCCTCGCTGCCCGCCCTGCTGCAGGGCGGCGATATCGCCAGGACCCTCGATCCCGTGGCGCTCAACCATTACCTGAACTTCCACGCCGTGGTGCCGGCGCCGCGCACCATCCTCGCCGGCGTGGAGAAGCTGCCGCCGGCCACCTGGCTGCGCATCGACGCCGACGGCAACTGCCAGCAGCAGAGCTGGTGGCAGCTGGAGTTCGGCCCGCAGCGCGAGGAAATCCCCTTCACCCTGGAAGACTGGCGCGAGCGCGTGCTCGACGGCATGCGCGAGGCGGTGTCGATCCGCCAGCGCGCCGCGGTGGATGTCGGCGTGCTGCTGTCCGGCGGCGTCGACTCCAGCCTGCTGGTCGGCCTGCTGCGCGAGGCCGGGGTAGAGAATCTGCTGACCTTCTCCATCGGCTTCCAGGATGCCGGCGGCGAGCGTGGCGACGAGTTCCAGTACTCGGACCTGATCGCCGAGCGCTTCGCCACCCGCCACCACCAACTGCGCATCGACGAGCACGAGATCATCGAGCAGTTGCCGGCGGCCTTCCGCGCCATGAGCGAGCCGATGGTCAGCCACGACTGCATCGCCTTCTACCTGCTGTCGCGCGAGGTGGCCAAGCACTGCAAGGTGGTGCAGAGCGGCCAGGGCGCCGACGAGCTGTTCGCCGGCTACCACTGGTACCCGCAGGTGGACGGCGCCGACGACGCCTTCGCCGCCTACCGCGCGGCCTTCTTCGACCGCGACTACGACGAGTACGCCGCCTGCGTGCAGCCGCAGTGGCTGACCGGCGACATGGCCGGCGAATTCGTCCGCCAGCACTTCGCCGCCCCCGGCGCCGTCGCGCCGGTGGACAAGGCGCTGCGCCTGGACAGCACGGTGATGCTGGTCGACGACCCGGTGAAGCGGGTGGACAACATGACCATGGCCTGGGGCCTGGAGGCGCGCACGCCGTTCCTCGACTACCGCCTGGTGGAACTGTCGGCGCGTATTCCGGCGCGCTTCAAGCTACCGGACGGCGGCAAGCACGTGCTCAAGGAAGCGGCACGCCAGGTGATCCCCGGCGAGGTGATCGACCGGCCCAAGGGCTACTTCCCGGTGCCCGGACTCAAGCACCTGGAGGGCGCCACCCTGGGCTGGGTGCGCGACCTGCTGCTCGACCCCAGCCAGGATCGCGGCCTGTTCAACCCGGCCATGCTCGACCAGCTGCTGACCGACCCGCAGGGCCAGCTGACGCCGCTGCGCGGCTCCAAGCTGTGGCAGCTGGCGGCGCTCAACCTGTGGTTGAGCGAGCAAGGCCTGTAAACGCCTAGGGTGGAAAACCGCGAAGCGTTTTCCACCGACAGGGTGGATGTGAAAAGCGACCTCCACCCTACGCTTCGGCACAGCCGTAGCCCGGATGCAATCCGGGGTTGTCGCGACTCCATTCACGCCCGGACCCGATCCGGGCGTTGCAGACAGCAAAGGACCATTCCAATGCGCACCACTGCCTACAACCAACGCCTGCTGCGCGGTCAGACGCCCTCCTACGAACGCCTGCAGGCGCGTCTGGCCGAGGATCACAACGCCCCACCCAGCCAGCCGCTGGCCGTGCACTGCGGCTGGGGCCGTCTGCTGATCGGCCACACCTACCCGGATGCCGGCGAACTGGCCGCCGCCCTGCTCGACGAGCAGCCCGGCGAGCGCGATATCGCCCTGTACGTCGCCGCGCCGCACCAGGTGCTGGCGCAGGCGCCGCAGCAGCTGTTCCTCGACCCCTCCGACACCCTGCGCCTGTGGTTCACCGACTACCGGCCGGCGCGCCGCGGCTTTCGCGGTTACCGCATCCGCCGCGCGCAGAACGAGGCCGACTGGCAGGCGATCAACTGCCTGTACCAGATGCGCGGCATGCTGCCGATCGAGCCGGGGAAACTCACCCCCTACAACGAAGGCGGACCCACCTACTGGCTGGCCGAGGACGAGGACAGCGGCGCGGTGATCGGCAGCGTCATGGGCCTCAACCACCAGCGCGCCTTCCACGACCCGGAAAACGGCAGCAGCCTCTGGTGCCTGGCGGTGGACCCGCAGTGCAGCCGCCCCGGCGTCGGCGAGGTGCTGGTGCGCCACCTGATCGAGCACTTTATGAGCCGCGGGCTCAGTTATCTCGATCTTTCCGTCCTGCACGACAACCGCCAGGCCAAGCAGCTCTACGCCAAGCTGGGTTTCCGCGAGCTGCAGACCTTCAGCCTCAAGCGCAAGAACGGCATCAACCAGCCGCTGTTCCTCGGCCCCGGCCCGCAGGCCGAGCTCAACCCCTATGCGCGCATCATCGTCGACGAGGCGCTGCGCCGCGGCATCGAGGTGCAGGTGGACGACGCCGAGGCCGGGCTGTTCACCTTGAGCCAGGGCGGCCGGCGCATCCGCTGCCGCGAATCGCTGAGCGACCTGACCAGCGCGGTGAGCATGACCCTGTGCCAGGACAAGCGCCTGACCCACCGCGCCCTGTCGCGCGCCGGCCTCGCCGTACCGGCGCAGCGCCTGGCCGGCAGCGCCGAGGACAACGCCGCCTTTCTCGCCGAACACGGCGCCCTGGTGGTCAAGCCGGTGGACGGCGAACAGGGCCAGGGCGTGGCGGTCGACCTGCGCACGCCGGGCGAGGTGCAGGACGCCATCGAGCGCGCCCGCGTGTTCGACCAGCGCGTGCTGCTGGAAAGCTTCCACCAAGGCCACGACCTGCGCGTGCTGGTGATCGGCTACGAGGTGGTCGCCGCGGCCATCCGCCGCCCGGCCGAGATCATCGGCGACGGCCGCCACAGCGTCGGCGCGCTGATCGACGCGCAGAGCCGCCGGCGCCAGGCCGCCACCGGCGGCGAAAGCCGCATTCCCAAGGACGCCGAAACCCTGCGCACCCTGCACGGCGCCGGCCTCGACTACGCCAGCGTGCTGCCGGCCGGCCAGCGCCTGGCCGTGCGCAAGACCGCCAACCTGCACACCGGCGGCACCCTGGAGGACGTCACCGCGATCCTCCACCCGAGCCTGCGCGAGGCGGCGATCAAGGCCGCGCGCGCCCTGGAGATCCCGGTGGTCGGCCTCGACCTGCTGGTGCCGGCCGCCGACCAGCCGCAACATGTGTTCATCGAGGCCAACGAACGCGCCGGCCTGGCCAACCACGAACCGCAGCCGACCGCCGAACGCTTCGTCGACCTGCTGTTCCCGCTGAGCCAGGTGATCAGCTGAGCGCTGATCGGTAGCCCTCTCCCTCCCCTCTCCCGTAAACGGGCGAGGGGCAATGGCAACGCCGAGGAGTCCATATGCCGCAACTACCCGAACCCGACCTCGACTACCTGCAGAAGGTGCTGCTGGAGATGCTCGCCATCCCCAGCCCCACCGGCTTCACCGACACCATAGTGCGCTACGTCGCCGAGCGCCTGAACGACCTCGACATCCCCTTCGAGCTGACCCGCCGCGGCACCATCCGCGCCACCCTCAAGGGCCGCCAGAGCGATTGCGAGCGCTGCGACCGCGCGGTGTCGGCACACCTCGACACCATCGGCGCCATCGTCCGCGAGGTGCAGGACAACGGCCGCCTCGGCCTGGCCCCGGTGGGCTGCTGGTCGAGCCGCTTCGCCGAGGGCAGCCGGGTCAGCGTGTTCACCGACCAGGGCGTGCTGCGCGGCAGCGTGCTGCCGCTGATGGCCTCCGGGCACGCCTTCAACACCGCGGTGGACAACCTGCCGATCAGCTGGGACCACATCGAGCTGCGCCTCGACGCCTACACCACCACCCGCGCCGACTGCGAGTCGCTGGGCATCTCGGTGGGCGATTTCGTCGCCTTCGACCCGCTGCCGGAATTCACCGAGAGCGGCCATATCAGCGCCCGCCACCTCGACGACAAGGCCGGCGTCGCCGCCCTGCTGGCCTCGCTGAAGACCATCAAGGAGCACGGCCTGCAGCCGGAGATCGACTGCCACCCGCTGTTCACCATCACCGAGGAGGTCGGCTCCGGCGCCGCCGCCGCGCTGCCCTGGGACGTCAGCGAGTTCGTCGGCATCGACATCGCCCCGGTGGCGCCCGGCCAGCAGTCCAGCGAACACGCGGTCAGCGTGGCCATGCAGGACTCCGGCGGCCCCTACGACTATCACCTGTCGCGCCAGCTGCTGCGCCTGGGCGCCGAGCAGGAAATCCCGGTGCGCCGCGACCTGTTCCGCTACTACCACAGCGACGCGCAGTCGGCGGTCACCGCCGGCCACGACATCCGCACCGCGCTGCTGGCCTTCGGCTGCGACGCCACCCACGGCTACGAGCGCACCCATATCGACAGCCTCAAGGCGCTCAGCCGCCTGCTCACCGCCTACCTGCTCAGCCCGCCGGTGTTCGCCAGCGACGCGCAGCCGGCGCAGGGCTCGCTGGAGCGTTTCAGCCACCAGCTCGAACACGACGCGCAGATGGAAAGCGAGACGCGCGTCCCGCCGGTGGACAGCCTGCTCGGCCAGCACGACAAGGACGCTTGAAGGGGCCCGCGCATCCGGGCAAAGTGGCGCGAAAGAACCCCGGGGGCCGCGAGCGCCCCCGCTGCAACCGCCAGCCATCCCTGGCGGTCACCCTTCGGGCCGTCGCGACGCGACGTTGGACATGATTCCCGGCCATTGTTGGTGGCCTACTGAGGTTTCCGGATGCCTCGTCTGTGCCTGGCTTTGCTGCTGTTCTGGCTGACGTCCCCGAGCTGGGCCCTGCCACCCGCGCCGCTGGATAGCGACGACCTGCGCCTTTCCCTCGGCCCCTACACCGGCTACTACGAGGACGTCGGCGGCCAGCTGAGCGTCGACCAGGTACTGGCGCTGGACGACGACGCCTTCCGCCGCATCGAGGGCGAGCATGCCAACAAGGGCAAGAACGCCTCGGTGTGGTGGTTCAAGGTGCGCCTGGTCAACGGCCTGACGCGGGAGCTGGGCGGCTACCTGGAGGTCAACTACCCGCTGCTCGACCACCTGCAGGTGTTCCTCGTCGGCCCCGACGGCCGCCGCCTGGAACAGGAAAGTGGCGACCGCTACGCCTTCTCCCAGCGCCCGGTGCAGGTGCGCAACTTCTGGTTCCCGCTGCAGCTGGAGCCCGGCGTCAGCACCCTGCTGGTGCGCGTCGACACCACCAGCACGGTGTTCGTGCCGCTGTTCTTCAGCACCTACGGCGCCAGCGCGGTGGCCCAGGAAAACCTCATGGGCTTCAACGGCGCGTTCTACGGCGTGCTGTTCGCCATGTTCTGCTACAACCTGTTCCTCTACCTGTCGCTGCGCGAAGCCGCCTACCTCTGGTACCTGGCCTACAACCTCAACGTCGGCCTGCTCGCCGCCTGCTTCGACGGCATGCTGTTCAAGCTGCTGCCCGAGCACGTGGCCTTCCAGTCGGTGAGCATCTACATCCTGATGTACCTGCACTGCCTGACCGCCATCCAGTTCAGCCGCCACTTCCTCCACGCGCGCCAGTACTTCCCGCGCCTGGACACCGGCCTGCGCCTGCTGATGCTGGCCTGCGCCGGCATCCTGCTATCGGCACCGCTGATCGGCCTTTCCGCCTGGAACATCCTGGCCAGCGTCACCGTCTCGCTGGTGTCGCTGATCCTGTTGCTCACCGGCGTCTACGTCTGGCGTCGTGGAGTGCGCTACGGTTCCTACTACACCCTGGCCTGGGCCATCCTGCTGTTCGCCTTCATCCAGGCCACCACCGGCTCGCTGGGCCTGGAAGTGTTCGGCGTGTTCGGTGCCACGGTGGTGAAGATCGGCGTGACCATCGAGCTGATCACCCTGTCCATCGGCCTGGCCGACCGCATCAACCTGCTCAAGGAGGAAGGCTTCCGCTCGCGCCGCGCCGCCGAGCAGGCCGAGTTCGAGAGCCAGGCCAAGAGCCGCTTCCTGGCCAAGATGAGCCACGAGATCCGCACCCCGCTCAACGGCGTGCTGGGCATGCTGCAGCTGCTGCGCGAGACGCCGCTGGATCGCAGCCAGCGCTTCTACGTCGACACCATCTCCAGCTCCGGCAGCTCGCTGATGGCGGTGATCAACGACATCCTCGACTACGCCCGCATCGAGTCCGGCAAGCTCAGCCTGGAGCAGATCGAATTCGACCTGGAAGACCTGATCTCCGAGACCCTCAGCCTGTTCACCGGCCAGGCTCTGGACAAGCGCCTGCGCCTCTACGTCAGCCTCGAAGGCGGCGTGCCGCGGCGCATCCAGGGCGACCCGACGCGGCTCAAGCAGGTGCTGATGAACCTGCTCAGCAACGCCCTGAAATTCACCCCCGAGGGCCACGTGGCGATCAGCGTCAGCCGCCGCAGCGATAGCCACGGCCAGCCGCACCTGGTGTTCGCCGTCAGCGACAGCGGCATCGGCATCAGCGAGCAGGCCCTGGCCCAGCTGTTCGAATCCTTCGCCCAGGGCGACTCCAGCACCACCCGCCGCTACGGCGGCAGCGGCCTGGGTCTGGCCATCAGCAAGGAGCTGGTGGAGATGATGGACGGCCGCATCGAGGTGCAGAGCACCCCCGGCCAGGGCACCCGCTTCGCCTTCGACATTCCGCTGCTGAGCGCGGCCGAGGCGCCCGACGAACTCGGCCGCCTGTTGGCCGGGCGCACCGCCCTGCTCGCCTCGCTCGACGGCCTCGGCCTGGACGCCGCCAGCCGCCTGCTCGGGCGCTGGGGCATGCGCACCGAACGCTGCCAGACCCCGGAACGCCTGCTGGATTACCTGGAGGATTTCGCCGCGCCGCCGCTGCTGGTGCTGATGGCGCCCTGGCCGGGCAGCGTCAACCACTGGCTCGACTCGCTGCGGCCCAAGCTGCAGCCACAGCAGCGCGTGCTGCTGGTCTGCCCGCCCGAAGCCTGCCAGCAGCTGCCGGCCAGCCAGGGCCTGCGCCTGCAGCACCTGGCCCAGCCGATGGCGGTCAACGCCCTGCGCCAGGCGCTGGGCGAACTCTACGAAGAACCCCGCGCACAGGTACATCAGTTGCTCAGAGAGATACGCAGCGACAACCACGACGCCCCCTGCATCCTGGTGGCCGAGGACAACCCGGTGAACCAGCTGGTGGTCCAGGGTTTCCTGAAGAAACGCGGCTACAGCGTGCGCCTGGTCACCGACGGCCAAGCCGCGGTCGCCGAATACGGCCGCGACCCCGGTGCCATCCAGCTGATCCTGATGGACTGCGAGATGCCGCTGATGGACGGCTTCGAGGCCACTCGGCAGATCCGCCGCCTGGAGCGCAGCCAGCAACTGGCGGCGGTGCCGATCGTCGCGCTGACCGCGCATATCCTCGACGAACACCGCCAGCACGGCCTGGACGCCGGGATGGACGACTTTCTCGGCAAACCGCTGGACAGCGGCCTGCTCTACAGCACCCTGGAGCGCTTTCTCCGGGTGCACAGTGCCTGACGCGCGCGCTAGCATGGGCGCCGTTTGACTGGAGCCTTCCTGCCGTGCTGATTCCCGCTCACCTGCTGCAAGCCGATACCCTCACCGCGCTGATCGAGGACTTCGTCACCCGCGAGGGCACCGACAACGGCGACGAAACCCCGCTGGAAACCCGCGTGCAACGGGTGCGCCGCGCCCTCGACAAGGGCGAGGCGGTGATCGTCTTCGACCCCGACAGCCAGCAGTGCCAGCTGGCGCTCAAGCGCGACGTGCCCAAGGAATGGCTGGTCGAACTACGCCAGGAGTAGGTTGGCGCCGAGCGCAGCGAAGCCCGACCATCGCCGCCCCGGATTGCACCCGGGCTAGGCCCCGCCGTCGATCCGCGCCCGCCGCCGCCAGCGCCGCGCCAGCCAGTAATCCAGGCTCAGCCAGCGCCCCGCCCCGCCGAAGAACAGCGCCAGCAGCATCACCAGGTAGGTGGCGGCGAACTCGATGCCGTTGTTCAGCACCACGAACTGGCCGCTGCCGGTCAGCCATTGGTAGTTGCCGTGCTCGCGCAACAGCGCCCGTGCCCGCTCCAGTTTCTCCGCCGCCGCCAGCACCCGCTCGTTGGCGAAAGGCGCCGTGGGGTCGGCGATGGCCTGCCAGCCATAGGGCCAGTGCACGGCGAAGATCGCCACCAGCATGGTCACCATCAGCGGAATGCTCACCCAGCGCACCGCCAGGCCGAACAGCAGCAGAATCGCCCCGCCCGCCTCGCTCAGCGCCGCGGCCCAGGCCAGCAGCTCGGGAAACGGCAGGCCCAGGCCCCAATCCGGGTTGCCGAACCAGGCGGCGGTGGCGTCGATATCCTTGAGTTTCCGCGTACCGGCCATCCAGAACACCGGCACCAGGTACAGGCGCAGCAGCAGCGGGCCGAGAAAATCCAGGCGGCGGGTGGCGTCCAGGGCATCCTGGCATCGATTGAGCACGGCGAGCATGAGGGTCAGTCCTCGGTGGAAGGAAACCAGATGGCGCGCCGCTGCCAGTCGTCCAGCAGCGCGCGGGCGTTATCGAGGTAGTCGCCATCGGCGACCAGGCCATGCTCGGCGGCCAGGGCCGCGAGCGCGGCAGCGGGTGCCTCGCCGGCCTGCAGGCGCAGCGCCAGGCGGTAGGCGAACGGCGCCAGCTGCATGAAGCGCACCCTGTCCTGGCCGTCGCGCCAGGCCAGCAGGCAGCTGGGCTCGGCCGGGGGCTGCGCGGGGCGGTACGTGCGGCCGATGCGCTGCACCGGCCAGGCATAGGCCAGCGGCCAGGCCAGGGGCGACCAGCCGCGGGCCGGCAGCTCGGCCTCGCTGACGTCCAGCGCCAGCTCCACCCATTCGTAGTGCGCCAGCTCGAGGATGAACGGCGGATCACCCGCCTGCGCCCGGTAGCCCTGCTGCAGCCAGGCGAGAAACTCCTGGCTGATCGCAAGAAAATAGGGCGTCGTCGCCCGATGAGCGGCGATAAAGGCGCGCAGCAGCGAGCGCCAGCGCGCCTCGTCGAACAGACTGCGCAGCACCGGGAAGGCGCCGCTGACGAAACCCTCGATATTGTTGAAAAACAGCTCTTCATAGACCGCCATGCGCTCGGCCGCGATGCCGGGCAGCAGGGGCTCGGCATCGGGCTGGCGGATGCGCGCGGCAAAGGCGCGCTGATGGTCGACGCCATTCATGTGCCGTACCTGCGCGCGCCCGCGGCCGCGGCCTGCAGGCGGCGGATCTGCGCCAGCTCGGCGTACAGCTCGGCCAGCGGCGGGAAGTTGAAGTCGCGCTCCAGCAGCGTCGGGCGCACGCCGTGACGCGCGTAGGCATGCGCCAGCAAGGCCCACACCGGGTCGATCACCGGCGCGCCGTGGGTGTCGATCTTGAGATCGGCGGCCTGATCGTAGTGCCCGGCCACATGCAGGTAGGCGATGCGCTCGCTCGGCAGCGCGGCGATATAAGCCTGGGCATCGAAGTTGAAATTGATGCTGTTGACATAGAGGTTGTTGACGTCCAGCAGCAGCTGGCAATCGGCGCGCTGCAGCACCGCGCGGACGAAGCTCGCCTCGTCCAGCTCGCCCGGCAGCTGCGCGTAGGCCGAGACGTTCTCGATGATCAGCGGCCGCTCCAGCAGGTCCTGAACGATGCGCACGCGCTCGGCGATGCGCACCACCGACTCCTCGGAGAACGGCAGCGGCATCAGGTCGTAGAGCTGGCCGTGGTCGGCGCAGGCCGACAGGTGCTCGCTGTAGCCGAGCACGCCATGGGCATCGAGAAATGCCTTGATGGCCCGCAACAGCTCCAGGTCCAGCGGCGCGAAGCCGCCGAGATTGAGGGACAGGCCATGGCAGAGCAGTGGCCGGCGTTCGCTGAGCGCGCGCAGTTGCCTGCCCAGGCGCCCACCGACGCCGATCCAGTTCTCCGGCGCCACTTCGAGAAAGTCCGCACCGCTCGCCCCGTCCTCCTGCAAGGCGGCGAGCAGGCCGCGACGCAAGCCTAGGCCGGCGCCGCTGACGAAACGAGCCTGCATGATCCGTCCCCCGTTCCCTGCCTTATTCGCTCTTCTCGGCGCCGCACTTGCCCTCGCCGCATTTGCCTTCGCCGTCGGCTTTCATCTCGCCGCCACATTTGCCCTCGCCACACTTGCCCTCGCCTTCGGCCTTCATCTCGCCGCCGCACTTGCCTTCGCCGCAGCTGCCCTCATGGCCCTTCTCGTGCGCGGCCAGGCTGTAGCCGCTGGCGAGTTCCTCGGCGGCGAAGGGATTGCCCGCCGCCTGGGCGGTGAAGGCGACGGACGTGAGCAGCGCGGCGCCCAGGGTGGCGGTCAGGGTATTGAGCTGTTTCATGGCAATTCTCCGGAAGTTTTCCTGCGTGGGGCCGGATTGGCACCCTCGCTGAAATGGACGGGGCGGCCTGCCTGGCGTTACAGCGCCGCCGGCTCTTTTTTTCGGGGCCCATGCAGGAAACGCCGCTTGCGGCACGCCGGGACTATCGGCCGGGCCCTGCACCGCCAGGGTGCGCCGCCGCGTGCAGAAAAAATCCATGGACCTTTTGTCGATAAATTTACTTCTTATATTTCAATAGCTTAATTAATTACCCTGCTATTCATTGGCGTACTTCCTGCTTGCCATCACCGGCACAGTCCCCTAGGGTAGTTCGCCATGTGGTCCCTGATTGCCCCCATCGGCTCGTTGCTGAGCGGGGTCGCGTTACTCCTGCTCGGCAATGGCCTGCTCAACACCCTACTGACCCTGCGTGGCGTCGCCGAAGGCTACTCCACCACGATGCTCGGTCTGATCATGTCCGGGTACTTCGTCGGGTTCCTCCTCGGCACCTGGCTGGCGACGCCGCTGGTCAGACGCATCGGGCATATCCGCGCGTTCGCCTGTTGCGCCGCCCTGGCCGCCATCGCCGCCCTGCTCCACCTGCTGCTGATCGATCCCTGGGTCTGGCTATTCTTACGCGTGCTCTACGGCCTGGCCCTGGTGACGCTGTACATGGTCATCGAGAGCTGGCTCAACGCCCAGGCGCCCAGCGAGCAGCGCGGCCAGGTGTTCGCTGTGTACATGGCGGTCAACCTCGGCGCCCTGGCCCTGGCCCAGCAGTTGCTGCACCTGGCCGACCCGGTGCAGTTCACCCTGTTCGCCCTCGCCGCCATCCTGATCAGCGCGGCGCTGATGCCCATTACCCTGACCCGCCAGGCCCAGCCGAGCCTGCCTGAAGCGCCGCCGAGCAACCTGCGCCAGCTGTGGGCCGTCGCGCCGCTGGCCATAGTCGCGGCGGGCCTGTCCGGCCTGGCGCTCGGCGCCTTCTGGGGCATGGCGCCGGTGTACGCCAGCCTGGCCGGCTTCGATACGCCCGGCGTCGGCCTGCTGATGACCGCGACCATCCTCGGCGGCGCCCTGCTGCAATGGCCCATAGGCCTATACTCGGATCGCCACGACCGGCGCCTGGTGCTGCTCTGGGTGGTGCTGCTGGCCGTGGCCCTGGCGCTGGTCATGAGCCTGCTGCCGGCCGGCCCGTTGCTGCTCGGCGCGATCTTCGTCTGGGGCGGCCTGGCCTTCGCCATCTACCCCATCGCCGTGGCGCAACTGATCGACCAGCTACGCAGCGACGAGATCCTCTCCGGCTCCGCCAGCCTGCTGATGGTCAACGGCATCGGCTCGGTATGCGGGCCGCTGCTGGCCGGCGTACTGATGGAGCAACTCGGCGCCGGCGCGCTGCCGCTGTACTTCGCCTGCACCCTGGGCCTGCTGGCCGCCTACGCCTTCTACCGGCTGCGCCATGTCAGCGACCTGGTCAGCGGCGACGCCGCGCACTTCGTGCCGATGCTGCGCACCAGCCCCACCGTGCTGGAGCTGATGCCCGACGCCCCGCCCCCCGAACCTTGCGACACGGAGGAAAGCCCGACTCACGCATCCTGAGGATGCACCGCCGGCTGCTTCGGCAAGGCCCCGAGCCTATCCCAAGCAGCCAGAACACCGGCGCCCGGCGCCGCTTCTGGAGAAACAACGATGCTACTTGCCACCGATCTGGACGGAACCTTTCTCGCCGGCGATCCCGAGGATCGCCTGAGCCTTTATCAGACCATCGCCGCCCACCCGGAGATCAAGCTCGCCTACGTCACCGGGCGCAGCCTGGAGGCGGTATTGCCGCTGCTGGCCGACCCGACGCTGCCGCAGCCGGACTACATCATCGCCGACGTCGGCGCGACCCTGGTGCATGGCGACAGCCTGCAACCGATCCAGCCGTTGCAGAGCGCGGTGGACGCCCTCTGGCCCGGCGAAACCCAGGTGGCCAGCGCCATCGAGCCGTTCGCCCTGGAACGCCAGGACGTGCCGCAGGCGCGCCGCTGCTCCTACTTCTGCACACCTGAACAGGCGGCCAACCCGGCGCTGCGCGAGATCGCCGACGCGCTGGGCTGCGACCTGCTCTACTCCGCCGAGCTGTACCTGGACTTCCTGCCCAAGGGCGTGAACAAGGGCAGCAGCCTCAAGGCCCTGGCCGACTGGCTGGAGCTGGACCACGACCAGGTGCTGGCCGCCGGCGACACCCTCAACGATCTGTCCATGCTCAGCAGCAGCTTCCATGGTGTGTGCGTCGGACAGTCGGAATCGGCCCTGCTGGAAGCCACCGCCAACCACTCGCGCACCCTGCACGCCAGCCGACCGGGCTGCGGCGGCATCCTCGAAGCCTTCGCCCATTTCGGTTTCCTGGGCGAGCACGGCATCGCCGCCGAACGCCGCCAGGCCGCGCAACCGGGCAAGGCCGAGCTGGTGATGGTCTACCACCGCCTGCCCTACGAGGAATACCGCAACGCCGCCGGCAAGCTGCAACGCCGCCGCCCCACCTCGCCCAACGGCATCATCCCCACGCTGCTGAGTTTCTTCGGCGACGGCCGCCCCGGCTCCTGGGTGGCCTGGGCCGTGCACGAGGACGACGCCGAGCCGTTCGACAGCCACACCACGGTGGATGCCGAGCGCTATCCCAAGCTCACCGCCGCGCGGGTCAAGCTGAGCAAGGAAGAAGTGGACATCTTCTACAAGCGCTTCTCCAAGGAAGCCTTCTGGCCGACCCTGCACACCTTCTGGGAGCGCGCCACCTTCAACGAGGACGACTGGCAGGTGTTCTGCAAGGTCAACCGCGCCTTCGCCGCGCGCACCGCGCTGGAGGCCGCCGGGGGCGCCATCGTCTGGCTGCACGACTACAACCTGTGGATGGTCCCGGCCTACCTGCGCGAGCTGCGCCCGGACCTGCGCATCGCCTTCTTCCACCACACCTACTTCCCCTCGGCGGACGTGTTCAACGTGCTGCCCTGGCGCCGGCAGATCGTCGGCAGCCTGCTGCAGTGCGACTACATCGGCTTTCACATCCCGCGCCAGGTGGAGAACTTCGTCGATGTCGCCCGCGGCGTGTTCCCGCTGCAGACCCTGAGCCGGCAGAACTGTGCACCGCGCTTTATCACCTATGGCTGCGCCGTGGGTCTGGAGCGCATGACCACCGCACTGGACACCGGCACCCGCCAGGTCAGGCTCGGCGCCCACCCGGTCGGGCTGGACATCGAGCGTGTACGCAGCGCCCTGGCAGCGCCGAAGATCAAGGAGCTGATGGCGCACCTGCGCGAGGAGATGCAGGGGGTCAAACTGATCCTCTCGGTGGAGCGCCTCGACTACACCAAGGGCATCCTGGAAAAGCTCAACGCCTACGAGCGCCTGCTGGCCGACAACCCGGAGCTGCTGGGCAAGGTCACCCTGGTCAGCGTGTGCGTGCCGGCGGCCAAGGAAATGACCATCTACGACGAGCTGCAGACGCAGATCGAACAGGCGGTGGGCCGCATCAACGGCCGTTTCGCCCGCATCGGCTGGACACCGCTGCAGTTCTTCTTCCGCAGCCTGCCGTTCGAGGAAGTCAGCGCCTGGTACGCCATGGCCGACGTGATGTGGATCACCCCGCTGCGCGACGGTCTGAACCTGGTAGCCAAGGAGTTCGTCGCCGCCCAGGGCCTGCTCGGTGGGCGCGGCGTGCTGGTGCTGTCGGAATTCGCCGGCGCCGCGGCCGAACTCAAGGGCGCGCTGCTGACCAACCCGCACGATCCGGCCGACCTGGCGCAGACCTGCTACCTGGCGCTGAACCTGCCCGCAAGCGAGGCCCAGGCACGCCTGCGCGAGCTGTTCGATATCGTCTGCTACAACGACATCCGCCGCTGGGGCGAGGAGTTTCTCGCCGGGGTCGAACCGTTGCAGGAAAGCGAGGTGCTGGAGCTGGCCGGTTGAATCCGTTGCTGCGCACGGCCCAGGCGGCCGCGCGCCTCCCCGGCTCAGTACCCCCCACCGCCGCGGCCGCGTCCCGGCTTGCCGTACTTCTTGTTCAGGCCGGGCGGGCAGCGCGCCCCGCGACATGCGCGGGCCGACACCGCCCGAGGTGACGCGGGGCCGACCCGGTCGGCCCCGGTCCGGCTCAACCCTGCTGGCTATCCACCGCGCAGTTGATCATCCAGGACACACCGAAACGGTCGGTGAGCATGGCGAAACGCGTGGCCCAGAAGGTGGCCTGCAACTCCATCTGCACCGAACCGCCAGCCGACAGCGCGGCATACAGGCGCTCGGCCTCGGGCACGTTGTCCACCTGCAGGGAAACGGAACAGCCCTTGATGCCCTCATAGGGGTACTGCGGCAGATTGTCGGAGGCCATCAGTAACTGGTCGCCGACCGTCAGGCACACATGCATGATGCGTTGCTGGTACTCGGCCGGGACCTCCATATCCTCCGGGCTGTCGGCGTAGCGCATCATTTCCAGCTGGCCGCCGAAAACTTCCGCGTAGCGGTTGAAGGCGGCCTCGCACTGGCCGTCGAACATCAGATAGGCATGAATCTTCATCACAGCACTCTCCTTAGTTTTCAATGCCGATGCGCGCGCGAATGCGGTCTTCCTGCTCGCGCAACTCGGAGGTGAACTCTTCGCCGAAATCCTCGGCCTCGAAGATCTGGCGGATCTCGATCTCGGAATCGCCGGGCATCGGGTTGGGGCAGCGCTTGACCCACTCGATGCATTCGGCGAGCGAGGCCACCCGGAAGATCCAGAAGCCGGCGATCAGCTCCTTGGTTTCCGCGAAGGGGCCGTCGATCACCGTGCGCTGACTGCCGGCAAAGCGCACCCGCGCGCCCTTGCTGCTGGGCTGCAGGCCTTCGCCGGCGAGCATCACGCCGGCCTCCACCAGTTCCTCGTTGTAGCGCCCCATCGCCGCCAGCAGCTCCTCGCTGGGCATCACACCGGCTTCGGAATCCGCGGTGGCCTTGACTATCACCATGAAACGCATCGCCTGTCTCCTTGTTCGAGTCGAAGTAGCGCAGGGGTCTCCCTACGGCTGACACTGAACCCATGGCTGGGGTTCTGAAGACTAGTCGAGCGGGCGACGGACGAATCGACAGGGGGTGGCAAATTTTTTCAGGTTAGCTGCAAGGCGCGCCTCAGCGCGGCGAGATAGGCCTGCGGCTGCTCCAGCATCATCAGATGGCCGCTACCTTCGATCAGCGTCTGGCTGGCGGCGGCCCGCTCGGCCCAGGCCGGTACGTGCCAGCCGGCGCGCGAACGGGCGCCGGCCAGCAGATGCACGGGATGATCGGCGAAGACCCGGCGCAGGCTGTCGCGATAGCCGTCCGGCGCGCTCAGCGCCACCACCGAACGGCCATGACCTGCAACGTACCGGCCGGCTGCTGGGCCAGCCAGCGCTCGGCGATGCCCAGGCTGCGGGCATCGACGGCGACGCCGGCGCTCGCCAGCCAGCCGGCCGGATCGGCGCGAAAGCCGGCGAGCATTGCCTCGGCTTCTCGCGCCGACATACGCGCCACCGCGGCCGACCAGAAGGCGTCGTCCAGGCTGAAATTGCCCTGCACGCTGACCAGGCTGCACACCCGCTCGCCATGGGCCTGGGCGAACAGCATGGCGACCGCCCCGCCCACCGAATGACCGACCAGATGCACCGCCTCGCCGGGAAACTGTGCCTCGATCACCTGGTACAAATGCGCGACCTGCGCCGGCAGATCGATGGCCTCGGCCGGCACCTGGCGCAGCGTGCCGTAGCCGAGCAGATCTGGCGCCAACGCCCGCCCCGCAGCGAAGGCGGCGCACATGTCGGGAAACTGCAGGGTGCCGATCAGGCCGTGGATGAATACGACGGGAGCAGGCATGGCGAAATCCTTTCCGGGCCGTGGAACGAAGCGTCGAGCATAACCTCGTAGGGTACGCCGCACGTACCGATGCGTTGCCCGATGCCAGGGCGGCTGAATTCGAACCTGGTGCACGAGGATGGTGGCAACGCGCGGGCAAGACCCGGCGGCGACGCGAACCATCATCATGGGCCGGAACCGCCCGATATCATTCGGTCGCGACGGGCAAAACCGGCCAGAGGCGGGCAGTCATATAGGAGACCCAACATACTTTAGGCTGGCAGCTTTGGGGGCACTCTACCTTGTTGAAAACATTCAAATGTTACTCGTTATCATTTATATTCGCCCCCCCGCCAATATGTATCGCACGCAAAATTGCCTCACGCCCCGGCCAAACCGTCTCTGATTACGACCCTAGCCCGACACTACGACGAGCTGGTGGATTCCGTACGTCGCCGTTTCGGCGACCGTCAGGCCGCGCGCGAGGTGGTGCACGATGTTTGCGTGCAGTTGCTGGCGTCGCCCGAAAAGGAAGCTGTACGTGTGCCCTTGGCGCTGCTTCACAAGATCACCCATGATCGCGCCATCAGCCATTACCGCAGTGAGCGCCGCCGGCAAGCCTGGGTGGATGACCAGGCCGAACTGACCGAGGTTCTCTGTAATGCCCCGAGCCCGGAGCGCCAGCATGACGCCGCTGAAGAGCTGGAGCGCTTATGCGCTGCCATCACCGAACTGCCACCACGCTGCCAGCAGGTTTTCGTCATGCACAAGATTCATGAGCTGCCGCAGCAGGAGGTCGCCGAGCGACTGGGGATTTCGGTAAAGGCCGTGGAAAAACACCTCAAGGTCGGCATGGCCAAGTGCTTGGCCCGCCTGGGCTATCAAGAGGCCTGCGCATGAGTCGCCCCGCTGACGAGCAAAACCCCGCAGACGACCCGCTCGCGCGCCATCGCGAGGAGTTGAAGAGGCGCTTCCCCCTGCCGGCGCCTGTCAAGAAATCCCGGAAACCTCCCGCCATGCTTGGGTTGCTGATCGGAGCGATGGCCCTGGGGCTGGTCTGGCTCGACCCAAGCTATCGCAGCGAGCGCTATGGCAGTGCACCGGGTCAGGTGCAGAACATCGCCCTGGCTGATGGCAGCATCCTCACCCTCGATGGTGCCAGCCAGGTCAACGTCAGCTGGCACCTGCGCAGCCGCCGCGTCGAGTTGCTGGCGGGTCAGGCACTGTTCGATGTCGCGCCTGCCACCTACCGTCCTTTCTACACGCTGGCCGGATCGATCGAGATCACCGTGGTCGGCACCTGCTACAACGTCAGCCGCGTGGCAGATCATGTGCGGGTGACCGTCGAGGAAGGCAAGGTCGCTGTACGCGGCCAGACGAATGAGCTGCTGCTCACGCCAGGCCAGCAGGTACTGGTGCATGACGGCGAGCCAGGCAACCCCGCTCAGGTGGATGCCAAGGCTTTGAACGGTTGGATCAAAGGCCGCGTGGTATTTGATCGCACTCCGCTGGTCGAGGTGCTGGATACGCTCAGGCGCCAACGGAACATCGTCGTGCACCTCGACGACCCGGAGCTGGCACAGCTGCCGGTATCCGGCACCTTCGACAGCGCCAATCTGGATGCCCTGTTGGCCTTGTTGCCGAAAATACTGCCACTGGAACTGCATACCGCTGCGGACAGCTCGTTGAGCCTGAGTCGAGGGGCTACGGAAAATAATTCCATCCAGAGGTAGGGTTTTCGCTCCGCTCTGGCGGCTTATTCCAGGAACGCCTCACATCTTTCCGGAGCCTTACCAGTGCGAACCCCGACACGGCGCCTCAACCTGCTGGCCAGCAGCCTGCTGCTCGGCCTTTCATCGATAGCTCAGGCCGCTGGCGAAATCGACTTCGATCTTCCCGCTGCGCCTCTTGAACAATCGCTGAACGCCCTGGCAGCTCAGTCTGACAGCCAGATACTGTTCTCCAGCGACGCCACCCTCGGCAAGCGGTCGCCAGCCCTGCGCGGCCACCTGACCACCCGCGAAGCCCTGCAACGCCTGCTCAACGACAGCGGCCTCGACGTGCAGCAACAGGATGAGCACACCTTCATCGTGGTGCCGCGCGCGGCGACCGCAGACGAGCCGGAAATCGCTACGGCCGCCGTCGAGCTGGCGCCCATGGAAGTGACTTCGTCACGTACTTCCAGCGATCTGGTGCCGCAGGTACGTCAGGTCAACGTCATCGAGCGGGAGCAGTTGGAAAAGCTGCGCATGGCCTCCGACAGCCTGGCTACCGTATTGGCCAAGAGCATCCCCGGCATGTCGGACTCCAGCCGTACGGTCACCGACTACGGCCAGACCCTGCGCGGCCGCACCATGCTGGTTCTGGTCGACGGCGTGCCGCTGAACACCAACCGTGACTCGTCGCGCAACCTGGCCAACATCGATCCGGCGCTGATCGAGCGCGTCGAGGTGATCCACGGTAGCAGCGCGATCTATGGCGCTGGCGCTACGGGCGGCATCGTCAACATCACGACACGCCCTGCGGGCGGTGAAATGCGCGCCGAAACCAGGCTGACCGGCACGTCTTCGCTGACCCAGCTCGACAACGATGGCCTCGGCGGACAGCTCCAACATCACCTGTCCGGCTCCCAGGACCGGTTCGACTATGCCCTCGATTTCGGAGCGCGGCATATCGGCGGCTCGTTCGACGCCGACGGCCAGCGCATTGCGCCAGAGCCCAGCCAGGGCGATTTGTTCGACTCCAACGCCTTCAATATCGGCGGCAAGCTCGGCCTGCGCATCGATGAGAGCCAGCGCATCCAGCTCGCCCTCAGCCACTACGATGCGCAGCAGGACAGCGACTACAGCTCCGACCCGTCCGTGGCCAGACTGCCCGCAGGCACGGTACCGGCGCAGGCGCTCAAAGGCCTTAGCCTGGACGAGCAGAACCAGATCAAGAACTCCATGGCCAATCTCGAATACAGCCATGAAGACCTGCTCGGCAGCCGCCTGTCGGCGCAGCTCTACTACCGCGACTACTTCACCCGCTTCACCCCCTTCGATGCCCGTGGCGTGGCCACCCGTGGTCGCTTCGTCGATCAAGTCATGCAGAACAGCGAAGTCTTCGGCAGCCGCCTGACACTGCGCACGCCGCTGGGCGAGAGTACGGAGCTGGTCTGGGGTGGCGATCTGAACCACGAGCGCAGTGACATGCCGCTCGACATCTTCGATCCGGCCATCTACGACGCCAGTGGCGGCACCGACTTCGAGAAGATCGGCAAGATGACCTACATGCCGGACCTGACCACCGTCAGCACCGGCGTCTTTGCCCAGTTGCAGCATCGCTTCAATGATCAATGGTCAATCGATGGCGGCTTGCGCTACGAATACGCCACTGCCGAGTTCGATGACTTCGTCCCGCTCTCGGAAATCCACAACGCCAGCCCGGCGACCGTCCAGGGCGGCAAGGTCCGCTACGACGATGTGCTCTACAACGTCGGCGCGGTCTACTCGCCGATCGAGGGCCAGGAGGTATATGCAGCCTTCAGCCAGGGCTTCCAGCTGCCGGATATCGGTGTGCAGGTGCGTAATGCCCGACGCGGCTTCGATATCGACTCCTCCGACCTGGAACCGGTGAAGACCGACAACTACGAGCTGGGCTGGCGTGGCGCCCTCGGCGAGCAGACCCTGGCCTCGTTGGCGCTGTTCTACACCACCTCGGACCTGGGTGATGTGCAGAGCTTCAACAATGGCCTGATCCTCAAGCGCACCAAGGAGCGCATCTATGGCATCGAAGGCAGCGCCGACTGGCTGACCCCGGACGAAGTCTGGGGCGTGGGCGGTACCTTCACCTGGATGAAGGGGCGCGAGAAGCCAGAAGACGGCGACTGGCAGGACATGACCGGCTTTCGCGTACCGCCTTTGAAACTGACGGCCTACCTGCAGTACCAGCCGGATGAGGCCTGGAGCAACCGCCTGCAGGCCACCTACGTCGGCAGCGAGGACTACCGTCTGGATGGCATGACCAGCTTCGGACGCCGCGAAGTGGATAGCTACACCACGGTTGACCTGATCAGCGAATACCGCTTGAACGAAAAAGACAAGGTCAGCCTGGGTATCGAGAACCTGTTCAACAGCGACTATTACCCGCTGTACAGCCAGTTGATGCGCAGCAGCAGCAATACCAGCCACCTGCCGGCTCCCGGCATGACGCTGACATTGGGTTATAGCCACCAGTGGTAGGTCTCAGGCGCACAAGGACGTGCGCCTACCTCATGCCGAAAGACTTCAGTTCATCAACTCGATGAAGACCGCTTGTGGCCGGTTTCTGCCGGTTCTCCCAGCCCGGGATCAAGAACAAGGAATCCCACCCCGCCTATGGCCCCCGTCCCGCACTTCTAAAGATCGTGGCGAGTTCTTGTCGCGCCGAATGTCAGGCCGAAACGCTACAGGTCCCCAGCCCATGCGGCGCCGCGCGAAAGACAGCCAGCCGTTCGGCACGCTCCGAGAGCTCAGCTAGCGCCGGATAGCGCGCCGCCTCGATCAGTTCGGGCACCCGCCCCTCCCACTCGCCCTGCAGCGCCTGCATGGCCGCGTGCAACTGGCCGGTCACCCGTTCCAGCCAGGGCTGGTGCAGCTTCTCGCGCGGTCGCAGCTCGTGCTCGTAGACCACCTGCACACTTTTCTCGCAGGCGGTCAGGGCCAGGCCGATGCGGCGCAGCGCCTGCGTGCGAGGCGCCAGCGCGCCCGGCATCAGGCTGCGCGGAGCGGCCAGGGTCTCGGCGTAGTCGAGGATCAGGCCGGAGTCGATCAGCACGCTGCCGTCGTCACAGATCAGGGTCGGCGCCTTGACCAGCGGATTGATCCGCTGGAATTCGTCGAAGGTGCTGAACACCGACAGGGCGCGGTGCTCGAAGCGAAGCCCGAGCAGCTGCAGGGAGATCGCCACGCGGCGAACGTAGGGTGAGTCGAGCATTCCGATCAGTTGCATGGCGGCTCCTTGTGCGCACGGTGAGCGTAGGGTGGATGACGCTTTTTTCATCCACCGGATATTGCCACGGTAGATGGATGCAGCATCATCCCCCGGCAAACCAGCGGAACCTGTAGGAGCTCCGCCCCGGGGCGAAAACGGCTTTGCGCGTCGCCGGAACCCGCCGCCATTCGCCGCGGGGCGCGGCTCCTACAGAGCTGCGCAGCACCTTGAGCCGCGCAGCTTCAGCCGTAGATCGCCGGCTCGCGGTAATGCCGCGGGCAGGCCTGGCCGTCGGCGCGGAACAGGTGGCACTTGTTGGCCATCAGCCCGGCGGCGAAGGTCTCGCCCACCGCCACGCGGCGGTCGCCGTCGCTGCGCAGGGTGATGATGTGCTCCACCCCTTCAAGACTCAGGTAGATCAGGTTGTGATCGCCCAGGCGCTCGGCCACGCTGATCTGCCCGTAGAAGGCGAAGTCGGCCTGCTCACTCGCGACGAAGTGCTCCGGGCGCACGCCCAGGGTCAGCTGCTCGCCGGGCTCGACGCCGGCGCCGTCGACCAGCACCTGCATGCGGTAGCCGCCGGGCAGTTCGATCTCCACCGCCTCGCGGCTGGCGCTGAGCGCGCGCACCTGGAGGAAGTTCATCTGCGGCGAGCCGAGGAAGCCGGCGACGAAACGGTTGCGCGGGTAGTGGTAGAGCTCCAGCGGCGCGCCGACCTGGGCGATGCGCCCGGCTTCGAGCACGACGATCTTGTCGGCCATGGTCATGGCTTCGACCTGGTCGTGGGTGACGTAGACCATGGTGGCCTTGAGGCGCTGGTGCAGGCGCGAGATCTCGATGCGCATCTGCACGCGCAGGAAGGCGTCGAGGTTCGACAGCGGCTCGTCGAACAAAAACACCTTGGGCTCGCGCACCAGGGTGCGGCCGATGGCCACGCGCTGGCGCTGGCCGCCGGAGAGGTCCTTGGGCTTGCGTTCGAGCAGCGCGTCGAGCTGCAGGATGCGCGAGACCTCCTCCACCTTGCGCTGGATCTGCGCCTTGCCCACCTTGGCCAGCTTGAGGCCGAAGGCCATGTTCTCCGCCACCGTCATGTGCGGGTAGAGGGCGTAGGACTGGAACACCATGCCCACCGAGCGCTCCATCGGCGGCAGCTCGTTGACCCGCTGGCCGTCGATCAGCAGCTCGCCGGAGCTGATCTCCTCCAGCCCGGCGATCAGCCGCAGCAGGGTGGACTTGCCGCAGCCGGAGGGGCCGACGAAGACCACGAACTCGCCGTCGGCGATGTCCAGGTCGATGTTGCGGGTGATGGCGGTGCCGTCGTAGTGCTTGCAGATGTTGCGCAGGGTAAGGCTGGCCATGGGATGCCTCTCGAACGGGGCCGGGCAGCGATGGACTCGGCCCGGCCGGAAAGCTTGATAAACCTGCAGGAGCCGGGGCTCCTGCAAACGCAGGGGCCCTAGCCCAGCAGGCGGGCGAAGCCGAAGCCGTGGGCCGGCAAGTGTACCCAGCTGCCGAGGAACTCGGCAGTGCTGGCCGGCACCGCATCCAACGGCTCGACCATCAGCGGCAAGTCGTAACGCCGCTCGCGGGCGCCGAGGTTGAACAGGCACAGCCAGGCCTGCTCGCCCAGGCGTCGCTCGAACACCAGCAGGTCGTCGTCGTGGTGGCGCACCTGGATCTCGCCCTCGATCAGCAGCGGCTGCTCCTGCCGCCAGGCGAGGAAGCGCCGGTAGGTGTTGAGCATCGAGGCCGCGTCGGCCTCCTGCACGTCCACCGCCAGGGCGCGGTGGCGTTCGTCCAGCGGCAACCAGGGCCGCTCACTGGAGAAGCCGGCGTGGGCGCCGTCGCGGCTCCAGGGCATCGGCGTGCGGCAACCGTCGCGGCCCTTGAACTCGGGCCAGAAGCGGATGCCATAGGGGTCGACCAGGTCCTCATAGGCCAGCTCGGCCTCGGGCAGGCCCAGTTCCTCGCCCTGGTACAGGCACACGCTGCCGCGCAGCGACAGCAGCAGCGCCATCAGCAGGCGACCACGCGCCGGGCTCTCCTCGCCGGCCAGGGCCCAGCGGCTCATCACCCGCACCACGTCGTGGTTGCCCACCGACCAGCAGGGCCAGCCGTCGCTGAGTTCGCGCTCGATGCTCTCGATGGTGTGGCGGATAAAGGCCGGGCGGCACTGGGCGGTAAGCAGGTCGAAGGAATAGGCCATGTGCAGGGTGTCGCCGCCGCTGGTGTAGGCGGCCATGGTGCGCAGCGAGTCGTCGCAGCCGATCTCCGCCACCGTGGCGGTGCCGGGGTAGCGCTCCAGCAGCGCACGCAGGCGGCGCAGGAAGTCGAGGTTCTGCGGCTGGGTCTTGTCGTACAGGTGACGCTGGTAGGCGTAGGGGTTGTCGGCGCGCACGCCGATGCCGCCCTCGCGGATGTCCGGATTCGGCGGATTGCTGCGCAGCGCCTGGTCGTGGAAGTAGAAGTTGGCGGCGTCCAGGCGGAAGCCGTCGACGCCCAGTTCCAGCCAGAACTGCATGTCGTCGAGCAGCTGTTGCTGCACCGCCGCGCAGTGGAAGTTGAGGTCGGGCTGGCTGGCCAGGAAGTTGTGCAGGTAGTACTGCTTGCGCCGGCCGTCCCAGCTCCAGGCCGAGCCGCCGAACACCGACAGCCAGTTGTTCGGCGGCGTGCCGTCCGGGTTCGGCTCGGCCCAGACGAACCAGTCCGCCTTGGGGTTGGTGCGGCTGCTGCGGCTCTCCTCGAACCAGGGATGCTGGTCGGAGCAGTGGTTGAGCACCTGGTCGATGATGATGCGCAGGCCGCGCTCGTGGGCGGCCGCCACCAGCGCGCGGAAGTCGTCGAGGGTACCGAACAGCGGGTCGACGCCACGGTAGTCGGAGACGTCGTAACCGAAGTCCTTCATCGGCGAGGTGAAGAAGGGCGACAGCCAGATGGCGTCGACGTTGAGGCTGGCGATGTAGTCCAGCTTGGCGAGCACGCCGGGCAGATCGCCGACGCCGTCGTCGTTGCTGTCGAGAAAACTGCGTGGGTAGACCTGGTAGATGACGCCGCCGCGCCACCAGTCCTTGCGGATAACAGCCATACAGCAAAGCCTTTTGTTGTTCGTGGTGTGCTTACCACTCTAGGCAAGGGTGCTGCGCGTCACATCCTCCCCGGCGGGGTTTTCGCCGGCGTAGCTGGCGGCCGGCAAGGGGGAGGAGTTTTGCGGATGGAAACCCTGCGCGCGAGGCCAGGCCGCAGGCTGTCGCGGGGCCGCCCAGGCTACCCGCGCCTATCGAAGCAACAACAGATATGACGGCTATCCCGACCCCGCAGCGGTGCGCACGGCGCACCCTGCGGTATCCCCTACTCGCCCTGGATCTTGCTCAGCAGGCTGCGCGCCAGCTGCACCGCCTCGCTGCGCTGGGTGATGGCGAGCTTCTGGTAGAGGCTGCGGATATGGGTCTTGATGGTGGTCGGGGCGACGTTGAGGTGCTCGGCGATCTGCTCGTTGGCCAGCCCGGCGTGGATCAGGCTGAGCACCTGCCATTCGCGCCGGGTCAGCGGCGAGTGGCGGATCAGCTCGGGCACGTCGGGGCGGTTGATGATGTCCTGGATCACCGCCTCGTCGAGGGTGATGCGGATCGCCCGGCTGAAATCGCGCTGCTGCTGGGCCAGCTGGATCAGGCGCTCGGCGCGCTGCTGCTCCAGTTCGTCGAGGCGGCGCTCGTGCTGCAGCGCCTTGAGCATGGCGATCAGCGGCTTGCCCAGGCGCAGGAAGCTGCCGATGGCGCCGGTGCCGCTGGCCAGGGTCAGCGCCTGATGCAGGTGATCGAGGCTGCTCTGGCGTTCCTCGCGCTGCCAGTGCGCCAGGGCCTGGAGGATATGGTTGCGGTTCTGGTCCATCACCAGCTGATGGAGCTCGGCGTCGAGCTGCAGCTGGCGCAGGATCGGCAGCGCTCGCTCGCCCTGGTTCAGCGCCAGGTAGGCGCGCACGTGGTTGCGCGCATTGCCCTGGGCGAAGTGGTTGGCCCCCGGCTTGAGCGGCGGCGCGGTGGCCAGCCACTGGCGGATGCTGTCCTTGTCCTGGGTCGAGTCCCAGTAGGTTAGCATCGCCGCATGGGCGTTGGCCTGCCAGTCGATATGGTAGTCGTCGCCGGCCAGCAGGCTCTGCAGCTTGCCGATGTAGTCGGCGCACTGGCTCTGTTGGCCGCGCGCATGGGCGACGCGGGCGAGCAGCACGTAGCACTGCAAAAACCAGTGATCGCCCACCGCGTCGAGGATCTCCAGGCCCTGCAGGGCGCATTGCTCGGCGGCATCCAGGTGGTGCCATTCGAGCAGCACCTGACCGCGCACGCGGTGGATGAATTCCATGATCGGGGTGACCGGCAACTGCTGTTGCTCGATGTACTGCAGCGCCCGCTCCTGCAGGTTGTAGGCCTTCTGCAGATGGCCCTGGGCGACGGCGATTTCCGACAGCTGGCCGAGGCTCCACAGCACCGGGTGCGAGGCGTTGATCTGCTGCGCGCGGCGCACGGTCTCCTCGTGCTGCTGCTGGGCCTTGGCCAGCTCGCCCTGGACGAAGTGCGCCTCGGCCAACACCGACATCGCCGCCACCTTGGAGGTGCGCATGGTCAGCGGCTCGAAGGCCAGCGCCTGGCGGGCGAAGGCCATGGCGCGCTGCTGGTCGCCCTGGTTGATCGCCACCTGGGCGCGCACCGCCTGGTAGTCGGCCTCGATGCGCTGCCACTGCTCGGCGCTGTACTGCTCGCGCTGCGCCGCTTCGCCGGCCTGCAGCCACTGCTCGACCTGATCGCTCTGGTACTGGTTCTGCGAGGCCCAGGCCTGCAGTAGGGTGAACAGCGGCGACTCGGCCACGCGGCTCTCCGGCAGCAGCGCCAGGCAGCGCTGCAGCAGTTCCAGACGGCCCTGGCGGTAGAAATGCCGGCCATGCGCCTCGAGGATCTGCGCCACCCGCTGCGGGTCGCGGGTCAGCAGGGCATGGCGGGCGGCCTCCTCGGCCATCTTCTCCTCCAGCAGCGCCTCGGCGGCGCGCAGGTGCAGTTCGGCGACGCGCTGCGGCTGGTGGGTGGACAGCTCGTTGCGCAGGAAGCTGGCGAACAGCGGGTGGTAGGCGAACCACTGGCGCAGCGGATCCACCGCCTGGATAAACAGGCCGCTGCGTTCGAGGTTCTCCAGCATCTCGCGGCCGTTGCAGCTGTCGGTCAGGCGGTCGGCCAGCGCCGCGCTGAAGCGCTCCAGCAGGCAGGTGGATTGGAGGAAATCCTGGGTGGCGCCATCCAGGCCGTAGAGCACCTGCTCGCGGAAGTAGTCGCGGATATAGGGATGGCCGAGCTGCAGGGCCTCGAGAAACAGGTCCATGCCGCGCCCGGTCTGCACCTCCTGCAGGGTCAGCTGCAGGGCGCAGGGCCAGCCGCCGATGCGCCGGTTGAGGCGCTCGACCTGCTCGCGGTTGATGGCGATCGGCAGGCCCAGCTCCAGCAGCGCCTGCACCTCGTCCAGCTCGAAGGCCAGCTGCGCGGCGTCCAGCGCCAGCAGCTGGCGCTTGACCCGCAGCTCGGCGACGCCGAGGTCCGGCAGGCCGCGGCTGCACACCAGCAGGGTCAGCCAGTCGGGGGCGTTGCGCAGGAAGAAGCGCAGCGCGGCGATCACCTCGCGGTTGCGCAGCGCCTCGAACTCGTCGAGCACCAGCAGCAGCGGCGGGTGCTCGGCCGGCAGCTCGGCGAGCAGGCGGGTGAGCAGGCCGTCGAGGCCATCGTCGCCCTTCTCGGCGCGACCCACGCACTGCGGGCAGCCGCCGTCGAGCTGGCGATGCAGGGCGTTGAGCAGGTAGCGGCCGAACTGCCGCGGGCTGTTGTCGTTGCCGTCGAGGTTGAGCCAGGCCACGGCGCCGGCGAAGGCCGCCGCCCACTGGCTGGCCAGCACGGTCTTGCCGAAACCGCTGGGCGCCTGCAGCACGGCCAGGCGCACCTGCGGCAGGCGCTGCAGCCACTCGTCGAAGCGCGGCCGCGGCAGCAGGCCGGCATGCAGCGCCGGCGCGGCCAGCTTGGCCGGTATCAGGGGCAGGGGCGGACGCGCCGCTGTGGTCATGATCCTCTCCCGTTATTTATCGTTGTCCGGGTAGCCTCGAATCTTACATCGGTATCGGGTGGCGGGGTTCAACCTCCCTGCGGCTGATCACGCCCTACCCGTAGGGTGTCGCGGGGCCGCCTAGGCCGTGCGCACCAAAAAACGTGGGCACCATGGTGCGCACAGCGCACCCTACCCCTTTACGCCCCCCGCGGTCAGGCCGCCGACTATCCACTTCTGGCAATAGAGGAACACCAGGGTGATCGGCAGGCCGGAGAGCACCGCGGCGGCGGCGAAGTCGCCCCACAGGTAGTTCTGCTCGTACAGGTACTGCTGCGCGCCGACCGACAGGGTCAGCTTGTCGACGTCCAGCAGCAGCACCGAGGCCATGGGGTATTCGGTGATGCTGGTGATGAAGGCGAGGATGAACACCACGGCGAGGATCGGCACGCTCATCGGCAGCAGGATGTGCACGAAGGCCTGCCAGGTGGTGGCGCCGTCGACGATGGCGGCCTCCTCCAGCGAGGCGTCGATGCTCTCGAAGTAGCCCTTGATGGTCCAGATATGCAGGGCCATGCCGCCCAGCGAGGCGACTATCACCGCGCCGTGGCTGTTCACCCCGAGCCAGCCGGCGTGCTTGCCGAGCTGGTCGAACAGGGCGTAGATGGCCACCAGCGACAGCACTGGCGGGAACATCTGGAAGATCAGCATGCCCTTGAGGATCGGCCCCTTGCCGGCGAAGCGCATCCGGGCGAAGGCGTAGGCGCTGGTGGTCGACAGCAGCAGGATCAGCGCCGAGCTGATGAAGGCGATCTTCACCGAGTTCCACAGCCAGGTCAGCACCGGGAACGGCGGCTGGGTCAGCGTGCCGTCGGCGTGCTGGTAGGGAATGCCCAGGGCCAGCGACCAGTGCTCCAGGGTCGGGTTGTCCGGCAGCAGGCTGCCGGTGGCGAAGTTGCCGTCGCGGAAGCTGATCGACACCACCATCAGCAGCGGGAAGACGATCAGCGCGATGAAGCCGAGCAGACCGGCATGGGTCAGCCACAGGCGGTATTTCACGGATTTCGGTTGCACCATCGCCATGGCAGGGTCCTCAGACTTTGACTTTCGACAGTTTCAGGTTGAGCCAGGCCAGCGCGCCCACCACCAGGAAGATCAGCGTGGCGATGGCCGCCGCCAGGGCGAAGTTCTGCCCGGAGTCCTGGAAGGCGATGCGGTAGGTGTAGCTCACCAAGAGATCGGTGGTGCCGGCCGGGGTGGTGGCGCCGATGATGTCCGGGCCGCCGCGGGTCAGCAGGGTGATCAGCACGAAGTTGTTGAAGTTGAAGGCGAAGCTGGCGATCAGCAGCGGCGCCAGCGGCTTGATCAACAGCGGCAGGGTGATCTTCAGCAGGTTGTCCAAAGGCGTGGCGCCATCCATCGCCGAGGCCTCGTAGAGGTCGCGCGGGATGGCCTGCAGCAGGCCCATGCACAACAGCAGCATGTAGGGGTAGCCAAGCCAGGTGTTGACCATCAGGATCATCGAACGGGCCAGGGTCGGGTCGCTGAACCAGTCCGGGCGCAGGCCGAACAGGCCATTGAGCAACAGATTGATCTCGCCGAAGTTCTGGTTGAACAGGCCGCGGAACACCAGGATGGAAATGAACGCCGGCACCGCGTAGGGCAGGATCAGCATCAGCCGGTAGAACGCCTTGCCGCGCACCAGATCCCATTGCAGCAGGCTGGCCAGCACCAGGCCGACGGCCAGGGTGAAGAGCACGGTGAGGCCGGCGAAGGCCACGGTCCAGACGAAGATCTCGAGGAAGGGCCCGCGGATGCTCGGGTCGGTCAGCACCTTGGCGAAGTTGCTGGTGCCGGCGAACACGGTGAAGCCCGGTGCCACCTGGTTGCCGTGGCTGTCGACATAGAAGCCGATGCCATGGTCGGCCTCCAGGCGCTCGTTGCTGCGGGTGTTGAGCAGGTCGCCATTGTCCAGCAGGCGGTACAACGGCTTGACCGCCGCCACCTCGCGTAGGCCGTACAGGCGCAGCAGCTCGCCGTCGGTGCTGCGCAGCACCCACTGCTCCAGCTCGGCGCGGCGCTGGATCACCTCGCGCAGGGCCAGCGCCTCACCCAGCTCGCCGACCTCGCCCTCGGCCTTGAGCGCCAGCGGCTCGCCGGCCGCATCGCCGACCAGGGGCGGCGAGACGAACGCGCCGCGTTCGCCCTTGTCGACGCGCAGGCGCAGCTCGCCGTCCTCGCCCCGATGCAGGCTGAAACCGTAGCGCTCGCCGGCCAGGTAGGTCTGGCGCAGGTGGTAGCGCTGCACCTGCTCGAAGCTGAGCAGGTTACTGCCGCTGTAGTTGGTGAAGCCGATGCCCACGGTGTACAGCAGCGGGAAGATGACGAACACCAGCATGCCCGCCAGCGCCGGGTAGATGTAGCGGTGGGCATAGGCGCGGCGGCTGATGAACACGTAACTGGCGATGCCGGTGACCACCAGCCCGAGCAGGGCGAAGGCCAGCTGCTGCTGGGCGTAGAGCGCCACCACCAGGTACAGCGCCAGGGCGTTGAACAGGCCCCACAGGCCCCAACGCAGGCCGGCACGCAGGGATGGCAGGGAAAACAGCTTCATGGGCGTACTGGCAGTGACAGGAAGGTTCACGACGGACATCTGAGTTATAGCCTCGGAGCGGGGCCGCCGCCGACGCCGAGCGTCGACGGCGGCCGGATTTCACTTGGCGATGCGCTTGGCGGCATCGTCCAGCGCGGCGTCCACGGTCTGGCGACCAGAGGTGATGTTGCTCAGCGCCGGCGCCATGGCCGACCAGAAGGCGCCCATCTCCGGCACGTTGGGCATCGGCTGGCCGAGCTGGGCGTTGTCGAAGGTGGCCTTGATCAGCGGGTCGCTGGCCAGTTCGGCCATGTAGGCCTTGTTCGGCACCGCGCCGAGCGGCACGTCGGCGCTCATGGTCTTGAGGCCTTCGACCTGCAGCAGGTAGTTCTCGAGAAACTCCACGGCCAGCGCCTGGTTGGGGCTGGCGGCGTTCAGCGCGGCGGCCATCACCCCGCTGAAGGGCCGGCTGGGGGCATCGCCGACCGCCGGGATCGGCGCCACGCCGAAGTCGATGCCGCTCTTCTTGGCGTTGGCCCAGGCCCAGGGCCCGCTGATGAACATGGCCGACTCGCCCTTGTTGAAGGCCGCCTCGGCGACGCTGTAGTCGGCGCCCTTGGGCATCACCCCGGCGTCGATCAGCGCCTTGAGGGTCTGCGCGCCCTGCTTGGCGCCGGCGTTGTTGACCCCGGTGCGGCTGGTGTCGTAGCCGCCCTCGGCGGCGGCGAAGGCATAGCCGCCGTTGGCAGCCAGCAGCGGCCAGGTGAAGTAGGTGTTGTTGTAGTCCCAGAGAATGGCGCGCTTGCCGGACTTCGCCAGCTCGGCGTTGAGCGCCAGCACCTCGTCGAAGCTCGCCGGCGGGGTCGGCACCAGCGCCTTGTTGTAGAGCAGGCCGATGGCCTCGACCGCCATGGGGTAGCCCCACAGCTTGCCACCGTAGGTCACCGCCTCCCAGGCGAAGTCCTCGATCTCGCCCTGGGTCTTGGCGCTGGGGGTGATCGGCGAGATCAGCCCGCTCTGCGCCCATTCGCCGAGGCGGTCGTGGGCCCAGATGAAGATGTCCGGGCCGTTGCCGGTGGCGGCGGCCTGCTGGAACTTGTCGGTGGCACTGTCCGGGTGGGCCACCTCGACGGCGATGCCGGTGTCGGCGGTGAAGCGCTCGCCAACCTTGGCCAGGCCCTTGTAGCCCTTGTCGCCGTTGATCCAAATGACCAGCTTGCCTTCCTCGATGGCGGCCTGGGCCGGCAGGGAATGGCTCAGGGTGGCCGCAAGGCCGATGGCGACTGCGCTGAGCAGCGTCTTGTTCATGTCTTGTTGTCCTCGTGGCTTCTTGTTTTTGATCCACAACCGCGGCGAGCCGGTGAGCGCTCTGCCAGCTCGGTCATCCTCGGCCAGAACGGCAAGCGCCACATCCTCCCCGGCCGCGCTCTCGAGGGCGTAGAAGCGGGGGCGTAGTCTGCCAGCGCCTCCCTGAAAAAAGTATGCACCCCTGCCCCTTCTGCGCCTGTTGCAGGCGGCGTGCTGCGGGTGTACTGGAGGCTCGCCAGTTGCAGGAGAACCCCATGCGCCGCCCTTCGTTGCCGACTTCGCTCACCACCCTGGCCTGCGCCCTGCTCTGCCAGTTTGCCAGCGCCGAGCCGCAGCTGCAGGCCTGGCTGGATCAACGGCCAGTGCCGCTGCAATGGAATAACTCCGCGCCGCAGCGCTACAGCGTCGAGCTGGAACTGAGCGCCGGCCAGTTGCGTCTGCAGGCGCCCAATGCCAGCGGCAGCGCCCAGCCGCTGGCCTTGTACCAGCGTCAGGACTGGCACGCGGGCAGCTCACTCAGCCTGCAGATCGGCGAGCCCGGCCGCTATCGCCTGCTGTTTCAGGAAGACGCCCAGCCCCATCTGCGCCTGCTGCCGCTGCGCGAGCAGGCGCCGCGCAGCACTTGCCGCACCTGGCAGGGCGAGGCGCTGAGCGTCGCGGTCGGCCAGGTATTCGCCGATGGCGAGGTGCTGCGCGATGCCTACAGCGGCCAGTTGGCCACGGTGGAAAACGGCCGTATCGAGCTGACCCCGGCGGCGCATAGCGACGGCCTGCTCCTGCTCGAGCCAACCGAGCCGGCGCCAGCGCCCGCCCACGACTGGCGCAATGCCACGGTGTATTTCGCTATCACCGACCGCTTCGCCAATGGCGATACCGGCAACGACCGCAGCTACGGCCGCCAGCCCGACGGCGAGCAGGAGATCGGTACCTTCCATGGCGGCGACCTGCGCGGCCTGACCGGCAAGCTCGACTACCTGCAGCAGCTGGGGGTCAACGCACTGTGGATCAGCGCGCCCTTCGAGCAGATCCATGGCTGGGTCGGCGGCGGTGACAAGGGCGACTTTCGCCATTACGCCTACCACGGTTACTACGCCCTGGACTTCACCCGCCTGGACGCCAACATGGGGACGGAAGACGAGCTGCGCGAGCTGATCGCCCAGGCTCACGCCCGCGGCATCCGCGTGCTGTTCGACGTGGTGCTCAACCATGCCGGCTATTCGACCCTGGCCGACATGCAGGGGCTCGGCTTCGGCGCGCTGCGCAGCGGCATGGCCCAGTACCTGCCGCCGCGCTGGAGCGACTGGCGGCCGGAGGGCTTCGAGAACCTGCACGCCTACCACAACCTGATCGACTACCAGCACGACGCCTGGCGCAACTGGTGGGGCAAGGACTGGGTACGCGCCGACATCGCCGACTATGACAGCCCGCCCAGCGTGCTGGTCGACCCGCGCCAAGGCTCGCTGGCCTTCCTCCCCGACTTCAAGACCGAGAGTCAGCAGCCGGTGTCCCTGCCGCCCTTCCTGCTGCGCAAGGCCGACACCCGCGCCGTGCCACGCGAGGGCTACCGGGTGCGCGACTATCTGGTGGAATGGCTGAGCTTCTGGGTGCGCGAATTCGGCGTCGACGGCTTTCGTGCCGATACCGTCAAGCACGTCGAACTGGAGAGCTGGGCGGCGCTGCGCCAGGCAGCCGACAAGGCGCGCGCCGAGTGGTCGGCGGCCAACCCCGATGATCCCATGAGCGGCAGCCCGTTCTGGATGGTCGGCGAGGTGTTCGGCCACGGCCCGCAGGCCAGCGTTTACCAGGACCACGGCTTCGACGCGCTGATCAACTTCGACTTCCAGGGCGAGCTGGCCGCCAGGGGCAGCGAGTGCCTGCGCCAGATCGAGGACGGCTACCGCGACTACGCCGAGCTGCTGGCCAACGACGCGCGGCACAACTTCATGAGCTACGCCTCGTCCCACGACACCTCGCTGTTCTTCGCCGACCAGGGCCATCAACTGGCGCGCCAGCGCGGCCTGGCCGGAGCCCTGCTGCTGGCACCCGGCGCGGTGCAGATCTACTACGGCGACGAAAGCGCGCGCCCGCTCGGACCCACGGGTTCGGACCCGCACCAGGGCACGCGCTCGTCGATGAACTGGGACGCCCAGCAGCAGGCGCCCATCGCCGAACTGCTGGCGCACTGGCGCCTGCTCGGCCAGTTCCGCGCGCGCCACCCGGCCATCGGCGCCGGCCGCCACCAGCAGCTGTCCACCCAGCCCTACGCCTTCGCTCGCACCCTGGGCAAAGACCGGGTGGTGATAGTGCAAGGGCGATAAGCGCATATGCCAACGCCAACCCGTAGGGTGTGCTGTGCTCACCAACAGGACCCGATATGACACCCGAACAACAACGCCGCCAAAGCCAACTGGCCTTCGCCGCCAGCCGCGCCGAACTGGAGGTGGGCTCGCTCGCCGGTTGCCCGCTGCCCCTCGAACACCTGCTGGCCACCCGCCCCGGCAGCCCCTGGGTACGTCGCCATTTCTCCGGTGGCCTGACCGCCGAGGTCTACCAGCTGGAGGCCGGCGGCCAGCTGTGGACGCTCAAGCGCGCGCGCAACCCGTGCAAGGTGCGCAACCCCGACGGCCAGACCTCCTTTCTCAACGAGGTGCAGCGCCGCGGCGAACTGCAGGCACTCAAGCAGCGGGCGGACTGGCGCGAGGCCCTGGCCGGCATCGTCGAGACCCGCTACGCCAGCTACCGCCAGGGCCTGCTGCTGTCGCCCTGGATCGCCGGCGAGGCGATCGGCGAATGGGACGAGCGGCGCCTGCTGCAGCTGTTCGATACGCTGCTGGCGCTGCTGCAGCTGGGCTTCTTCGAGTGGGACCTGTGCCCCGGCAACCTGCTCGACGACGGCCGCATCCGCCTGTTCGACTTCGGCTATATGTACCGCTTCGAGCCGCTGCACAGCTTCAACAGCAACGGCCAGCTGACCCCGCAGTGCCACGCCGCCGAACGCTTCGAAACGCGCTGCTACTACGCCCACCTGCTGCACCTGGAACGCGAGCGCGGACAGAGCGCCGCGCTGGCCGCGCTGGAACTGGAAAAGCGCATCGCCCTGGAGTGCTACCGGCGCCTGCGCAGCCATCTGGCTGGACGCGGCGCCAGCGCCACGGTACTGGCCTGGCTGCAACGCATCATCGACCAGTGGCAGGACGCGCTGGGCGGCGGCCTCGACGGCCTGTACCTGCGCGAGGCCTGGCGCTCGCACCTGAGCGATCTGGAGGACGACCTCGGCGGCCAGACCTGCACGCCGCTGACCCTGCAGCGCATCGCCTGGCTGCAACGCTGCCTGGACGAATGCGGCGCCCAGCTGCGGCGCCTGGAACTGCTCGAAGGCCGCACCCCGGACGCCTGGCGCGCCGAGCTGGAACAGGCGCTGCAGCAGGCGCATGAGTGGCAGGTTGGTGAATAGGCAGAGCTAGCAGGCCGTTGAAAAACGTAGGCGAGGCAGCCAATGCAAGGCAAAAATAGGCGAAAAACGGTCGGAGTCGCGCTCGACTTTACGAGCTGTAAATGAGCATTTTGATCGGACTCGCGCACGAGCCTGTTTTTAACGCAGCAGTGGCAACGCAGATAGTTTTTCAACAGCCTGCTAGGCGGCCCCGCGCGCCCCCTACAAAGGCCTGCCGTGTTCTCAGGGTGCGCCGCGGAGCACCGCGGCCTCGGTGGCTCTTTCTGCCTACCCCATCCAGCGGCGACAACTCGACCGGACCGGGAATAGGCGCCGGCCTGGCAGATCGGCGTTTATCCCTGGTGCGCACGGCGCACCCTAGGGCTCGCCGCACCATATCCGCAGACTTACATATCGGCGTATCGGCACCATCGTAGGGTGCGCCGTGCGCACCGAGCTTGCGCGGTCACTCGCCGAACGCCCTCTCATCCTCCGCCACCCCGCCCCAATCCGCCGGATACACGCCTTCGCGCAGCAGGCACCGATCGCTCAGGTCAGGTAGCGGGCGCACAGCGCCTGCTGCTCGGCCACCATGGCCGCCTGGCGCTCGCTGCTCTCGGTGATACCGACGATGCGCTGCATGTTGTCCTCGGCCACCGCGTGGATGTCGTGCATGCTGCGCGTCACGTCTTCGGCAGCCAGGCGCTGCTGGGCGGTGGCCTGGCTGATCTGCCGCGACATGCCGGCGATGGCGCCGACCTGCTCGTGGATCCGCTGCATCGCCTGATCGGCCTCGCCGACCTGGGCCAGGTTGGCCTGCATGTGCTGGCGGCTCAGCTCCAGCGACTGTACCGCCGCCTGGATGCCCTGCAGCAGACCGTCGATATGCGACTGGATCTCGCCGGTGGAGCTGGCCGTGCGCAAGGCCAGGCTGCGCACCTCGTCGGCGACCACGGCGAAGCCGCGGCCCTGCTCGCCGGCACGCGCCGCCTCGATGGCCGCGTTGAGGGCCAGCAGGTTGGTCTGCTCGGCGATGCTGCGGATCACCGCGAGGATCTGGCCGATGCGCTGCCCGCCGACCTCGACCTCGGCGATCTCGGCCACGCTGCCCTGCAGCTGCTGCGCCAGCGCCCGGGTGCTGCGGATGGTGCCGGCCATGATCTGGCTGCCGCTGTCGACGCAGGCGCCGACGCTGTCGACCCGCCGCGCGGTCTGCTCGGCATGCACCGCCACCTCGGCGAAGCTCGATTCCATCTGGGTCAGGCTGGCGGCCAGCGCACCGATGCTCGAGCGCTGCCGATCCAGGCCCTGGCGCGCGTCGGCGCAGGAATCGGCATTGCCACGGGCGATGGCGTCCTGCTGATCGGCGGCGCGGCCCAGCTGCGCCAGGGCGTCGCGTAGGTTGCCGGCGACCCGATTGACGTCCGCCGCGACCCGGCCGAACTCGTCTGCCCGCTGGTAATCGCAGCGGCCGCGCAGATCGCCCTCGGCCAACCGGTTCAGCGCGCCGGACACCGCTCCCAGCGCCCGGCGCATGGTGCGGCTGAGCCAAACGCCCATGCTCAGGGCGATGCCGAGCGACAGCGCGGCCAGCCACAGCAGGCGATCGAAGCCGCGCCGATAGGTCAGGCGCGCCTGTTCGAGCTGCGCCCGGGCGTCGCGCTCGCTCGCCTCGATCAGTTGCCCGACCTGCTCGCCCACCTGCGCCTGCAACGCCTGCAGCTGGCGCTTGCGCTCCTGGTTAGCCTGCTTGTCGGCGAGCCAGCCGGCGTACTGGGCCAGCGCGCCCTGGCCGTCGAGCAGCAGGTTGCGCTTGATCTCGGCGAACTCGCCCCGATAGGTATGCACATAGTCGGTGCGACTGTCCTGGTGGGGCAGTAGGTCGTCCAGCACCCGCCCCAGCTTGTCATGCAGATTGGGCAGGCGTTCCCTGACCTTGGCCTCGGCCTGCTGCAGGCGCTGCGGCGAGGCGCTGCCGACCGCGTCGAAGACCAGTGCCTCGACCTGCTCCAGCGGAATGATGAACTGCTTGAGCGAGTAGGCGACGTAGTCGTCCTTGGTGACCGCCTGCACCCTGAGCAGGTCCTGCTTGAAGCGCGACAGTTGCAGCTGCAGGTTGCGCAGCGTCACCGCAGTGCGCTCGACCCGCGCCAGCACCTGGCGCTGCGCCTCCAGCAGTTCGCGGCTCTGCGCGTCCAGCTGCGGCAGCAACTGCCCCAGCCGCACCAGCTCGGCCTGTTCGGCGCCGTTCCCCAGGGTCCGCATGACGTCCAGGCGGGCGTCGACCCGTTCGGCATGCTGCCCATGCGCGGTGGCGAAGGCCTCGAGTTCCTCGGCGCGTTCGGCGCCGAGGGCATCGGACAGGTTCTGGGTCAGGCCCTGCAGGGCACTGAAGAAGCTCTGGCTGGCCTGCAGCCGCGCGGCGCTGTGGGCGATGCGTTCGCCCGAGCCCTGCAGCTCGCCGATGGCGCTCAGGCTGCTGCCGCCGAGCAGCACCAGCAGCAGGGCCAGCGCCGCGATCAGCAGGTACAGCCGCGGCAGGAAGCCGACCTTGAAGGCGGTCAGCCGGTTTACAAGAGGGGACAACATCGATCTCTCCTGTCGATAGAGACCGGGCCGCCGGGAACGGCGCGGCGGCCCGGCAGACTCAGAAGCCGCCGCTGGTGGTGGCCCCGGCCGTAACCGTCAGGCTATTGTTGCCTCCCGGCTGCCAGGTCTTGACCTGCGCCGGGTCGCTCTCGTTACGGATGATGCATTTCCACTCCAGCTGCTGGCCGGCCGGCAGGGCGATGCTGCCCTTCCAGGTCGGGTAGGCGCTGGTGTCGCTCAGGCGCACGGCGCCGGCCGCGCTCCAGTTGCCCAGCTGGGCGACGTTACCCACCGCATAGACGCTGTCGCCCCACTGGGTCACGCCGTTGTCGCAGCGGAAGTTGACGCTGACCAGCTCGTCCTGTTCTTCATCGTCATCCTGGCCACTGCGCCAGATACGGATCGCACCGTTGTCGGCGTTGAGCGCCTGGCTGAAGTCGCCGCTGGCCACCTGGCCGGGCGAGGACAGGTCGGAGTCCAGGGCGATCAGCAGCTGCTGCTGGCTGCCGCTGACCGTCGCCACCAGGCCGGAAAAGCCTTCATGGAACTGGATCGCCGAGGCGGCCTTGACCCCGGCCGCGCGGCGGATCTGAATCAGCTGGCGGATGAAGTCGCCATGGCCCCAGTCGTACATGTGCGGCCAGTACACCACCGGGGTGCCGGGGCTGCTGAGGATGTAGGCATAGGCCTGCCGGAGACGATGGTCCGGCAGCGGCCAGTGGTGCTGCCCACCGTTGGGCCCGGGCGAGTAGCCGGTGTCGTGGTTGTCGACGAAGGTCACCGCCACCTCGCGCCAGCGCGCATCGGGGTTGCCGTTGAGGCCGTGGCGCCAGTCGGCTATGGAGCCGTTCTGCATGCGCTCCTTGAGGGCGAAGTCGAAGATGGTGCACTTGGCCCGATCCGACCAGTCCTTGAGGATCTGCTGCCAGCTGGCGCCGTTGCGCCAGTCCCAGCTCGGGTATTCGCCCGGCGCCTTCCACAGCTCGCCGAGGCAGAAGCCGGTGTCGTGGGCATCGCTCATCCAGCCGTCGACCCGCTCGCCGGCGTAGCCGCGGACGAAGTCGAAGCGAAAGCCGCCGGCGCCGTACTGGCTGCGCAGGTTGGCGAACTCGTCGCGGAACATCGCCTGGTTCTGCGGGTGACCGGTGTTGAGGTCGGCGTCGCCGCCCATGAAGCGGTCGCCGTCGTCGCAGTCGTTGGCGTAGTTGCCCGGGTCCGCGCAGTCGTGGCGCCACAGGCCCTGGCCGGCCGGCAGGTTGATTTCCTTGTCCGGATAGCCGCGGTTCATGTGGTTGGGCACCACGTCGTAGATCGGCTTGACCCCGGCCGCGTTGAGCGCGCCGGCGGCCTGCTTGAGCAGGCTGTCGCTGCCGTAGCGGCCGTTCTTGTTGAAATCGTGCCAGAAGTAGCCCTCGCCGCCGCCCGAGGTGCCGCTGGCCGCGTCGCTCCAGCTGGAGAAGTCGCGCCAGGGCACCGGCATCCAGATCGCGCTGAAACCGTCGGCGGCCAGGGTCGGCGCCATGCTGGACAGGGTCGCGTACCAGTCGTTCGAGGTGGTACGCACGGTGTTCCAGTGAAAGCCCTGGAGGATGATCTCGTCGCCGCCGTGGTAACGCACGCCGCTGGCGGTCTTGCCCGGCACATCCTCGGCCCTGACCAGGTTGCCCCAGGGGTAGGCCAGCGGGGCCATGGCCAGCACCAGGCCGGCCATTCGCAGGTATCGGTTCATCATGAAGCTCCGTTCTTGTCGTTGTTGTGAGCATCCGACTACGGGGGGTGGACCCCCGGATGGACTGATCGGGCCCCGCGCGGGCGACCCGATCACGGCAGCCTGCCGCGCCTGGCCGCGCCGCCAAACCTCCCCGCCGCAGTTTCTGCCGGCGTAGGGCGCAGGCGTAGAAATCTCGCCGGTCCGCCATCCCCCCTGCCGCTTCGCTACGCCCTGGCGCTCCGCCTCGAAAAAAGCGCCCCGGGGAGGATGTGGTGGCGCGGTGCCTTGCCCGATTCTTGGCCGCAGCGCCGCCGGGCCGACTGCCCAGCTCCGGTCGCGCCCCGTCAGTCCGATCCAACAAGAACAAAGGACCCCACGATGAACACCATGCAACCCGCCCAGCTGCTGCGTCCCAGCGCCCTGTTCGCCGCCATGCTGCTGGCCACCCCGGCCCTGGCCCTGGATTTTCACGGCTATATGCGTTCCGGCATCGGCGCCACCGCCGGCGGCGGCGACCAGGCCTGCTTCCAGGCCGCCGGCGCGCCGGCCAAGTACCGCCTCGGCAACGAATGCGAGACCTACGCCGAGATCGGTCTCGGTCACGAGGTGTGGAAGGAAGGCGAGCAGAGCTTCTATATCGACAGCATGATCGCCTACAAGTCGGACCAGGCGAACGACTGGGAAGCCACCGACAGCGACAGTGGCAGCGCCTTCAACAACGGCACCAGCTCGATCCGTCAGTTCAACGTGCAGGCCAAGAACTTCCTGCCCGCCCTGCCCGGCGCCACCCTGTGGGCGGGCAAGCGCTACTACAAGCGCAACGACGTGCACATCAACGATTACTACTACTGGGACGTCTCCGGCCCCGGCGCCGGCGTCGAGGACATCGACCTGGGCTTCGCCAAGGCGCATGTGGCCTGGATGCGCAACAACGATGGCGACTATGTCTACGACGGCACCGGTACCGGCACCAACGTGGCCAACGACACCCTCGACCTGCGCCTGACCGATATCGACTTCAACACCGACGCCAAGCTGGAGCTCGGCTACGACTACGGCAAGGCCAACCTCACCGACCTGCAGGAGAAGGACCCGGGCTACACCGACCAGAAGGGCCACCTGCTCACCGTGCAGCACATCCAGGGCAACTGGTTCGGCGGCTTCAACAAGCTCGCCCTGCAGTACGGCACCGACGGCATCGTCGGCAGCACCGGGCGCAACAGCACCGGCAACAGCGACGGCAAGATGTTTCGCCTGGTCAACCAGGGCGTGGTCGGCCTGACCGACGACATCGAGATGATGTACGTGCAGATCTACGAGGATAAGGACTTCGACAACGACTCCGGCCAGACCTGGACCTCGTTCGGCGTGCGCCCGGTGTACAAGTGGACCGACACCATGAGCACCGCGCTGGAGTTCGGCTACGACCATATCGACCCGCAGGCCGATGGCGAGAAGTCCCGCGACCTGAAGAAGATCACCCTGGCCCAGCAGTGGTCGGCCGGCCGCAGCTTCTGGGCCCGTCCGCAGATTCGCGTGTTCGCCACCTATGCCATGTGGGACGGCGGCAAGTACAACGCCGCCAGCGAATCCATCGAAGCCGGCGACGACGACGGCCTCACCTTTGGCGTCCAGGCCGAAGCCTGGTGGTAAGGGTTCGGGCGTCCGTTGCATCCGGATGCCTGGCAATACCCTAACGCTGCTCCTGTGGTCCTTGCCCCGGTTCTGCAATAGGCCGGGGCCTTTTACCAGGCGTGCCCGTTGCCCTCATCCGGCGCTTCGCGCCACCTTCTCCCAGAGGAGAAGGGCATCAAGGAGGGCGTCGCTGCGCGACTTCCAGACTAATAAGAGGAATGACCATGCCACCGTTCAAGATTGCCAGCCTCGCGCTGCTCGCACTGTGTCTGACCGGCTGCGCCAGCGAACCGCTGCGCCGCATCGATGCCCTCAGCGCCAGCCCGGCCCCCTTGCAGACCTCCGCCAGCAGCGCCGAACAGGCCCTGGCCACCGCCCCCTCGTGCTGCGCCTCGCTGCGCGAGCTGCCCTACCAGCCGATCCCGGTGAATTTCAGCGGCGAGGTGCGCATCGACACCAGCGCCCCGGCCTTCGCCTTCGACAGCGGCAAGAGCTATTTCCGCGCCTTCCAGCTGCCGGCCAGCAGCAAGTCGTTCGAGATCCGCCTGTACAGCCAGGCCGGCGACACCGTGCTGGCGCCCAACGCCATGCTGCTCGACAGCCAGTTCCGCGTCACCCGCCTGCTCGGCGCCGAGGATTTCGTCTACGCCCCGGCTTCCGGCTTCAAGGGCGACAGCCTGGACGCGCGCCTGCGCGTCGACCGCCTGTACCCGGACAACCCCGGCAACGAACACTACCTGGTGCTCTACACCAGCGAGGCGCAGATGCGCGGCCAGACCGTCATCGAACACCCGGCCAAGGCCTTCGCCCGCGCCACCGGCAACGAGGCGCCGAACATCCCCGACCCGGTGGCCAGGCACGCCCCGGTGGGCGTGATCAAGATGGTGCTGATCGAGGACCAAGTCGCCGGCCAGCAGGCCAATACCTATGTGCCGCCGTTCAGCATCGGCCGCGAGATGGGCAACCAGCTGCCCAGCGTGCCGGCGCCGGCGGTGCTGCCCGAGACCCAGGCCTACTACCGCCAGGGTATCGACGCCGCGCTGGCGAGCAAGGACCTCGAGCGTGCCCTGCGCCTGGCCGACGAGGCCGAGCGGGTCGGCGACGCCAGCGCCAAGGCCTATCTGCTCGAACGCATCCAGATCCGCTGAGAGGACCGTCCCGGGGCGACCTGGCCGGCGCCACCGCCGCAGCCGTAGGAGCCCCGCCCCGGAGCGAAGCTGTGCTGGCTCCGGGTTGCCGTCCCGCGCATTCGCCGCGGGGCGCGGCTCCTACAGAGGCGGGCAGGCTTGACGACCGACCGCCCAACCAGAGGTGGAGATGAGAACAACAACAAAGCTCGCGACACTGATTCTGCTGTGCACCGCCCCCTGGTCCGGCATGGCCTTCGAGAAGAACGTGCTGACCGTCTGGATCGGCCAGGACAAGGGCTTCAACGGCCTGGCCGAGATCGGCCAACGCTTTACCGTCGACAGCGGCATGCCGGTCAGGGTCGCCACCCCGGACGACCTCGCCGTCCAGTACGACAAGTTCGCCGCCACCACCAAGGGCCCGGATATCGTCATCTTCGCCCATGATCGCTTCGGCTCGTGGATCAACAACGGCCTGCTCGAGCCGCTCCAGCCCAGCGCAGAGGCCCTGCAGCGCGCCCCCGGCTTCGCCTGGGAAGCGCTGACCGTGGGTACCCAGCGTTTCGGCTATCCCCTGGCCACCGAGGTGGTCAGCCTGCTCTACAACCGCGAGTTGGTTGCCAGCGCGCCGCGCAGCCTCGCCGAGGTCACCGCACTGGACCGGCGCCTGCGCACGCAGGGCAAGCGCGCCATCGCCTGGGACTACAACAACCTGTACTTCTCCTGGCCGATCATCGCCGGTGCCGGCGGCTACAGCCTGCACAAGCAGAGCGGCATCTACGACCTGGCCGATGTCGGCGTCGCCACCCCTGGCGCCATCACCGGCATGCAAGCGCTCAAGCAACTGCTCGACGACGGCGTGCTGGAACCCGGCGACGATTACGCCAGCGCCCTGGACGGCTTCAAGCAGGGCCGCATCGCCATGATCGTCAACGGCCCCTGGGTGTGGAACGAGCTGCGCGACGCCGGACTCGACTTCGCCATCGACTATGTACCGGGCATCGACGACGCGCGCCGGGGCAGGCCCTTCGTCGGCATCCTCGCCGCCGCGATCAACGCTAACAGCCCGCACAAGACGCAGGCACAGCGCTTTGTCGAGAACTACCTGAGCAGCGCCGAGGGCCTGCACAGCCTCAACGCCGACAAACCGCTGGGCGCGGTGGCCAACCACGAGGTCATGGCCGAGCTGCGCCACGACCCGCTGATCGAACACACTTACGAGTCCGCCGCCAGCGGCGAGATCATGCCGGACATCCCGGAGATGAAGCGCTTCTGGGCTCTGTTCAGCTCTCGTCTGGGCGCCATGTTCAAGGGCGAGAAGCCGATCGCCGCCACCCTGGAAGAGATCGCCCAACGCCTGCGCGCCGCCGGCGAGGTGCAGGCCTGGCGCCGTCGCCACTATCCGGCTGCCGACTCCGCGGCGGGGCCGTCCTGAGCGACCCCACTCTCCAATCCCCTCCAGGGAAATTCGGGCGGCCTCGGCCGCTCTTTTTTTTTGGCGATCCCGGGCCGGGTTCAAGGCTGCCGGCTCTGCTGGTGCGTATGGCACAGCCTGCGCTCGTGCGCCGCAATCGCGCTCTATTAGCGGCTGAGCAATGCCTGCGGCTGCCTCCCCAGACGCGCCGGTATGGTGTCACTCGTTGCATCTTCTCTTTCGAATATTCCGGCTTGTCTACCTTCGGCACGGCTGATCCAGCCCACGCCGATTGCGGGGGATATCGGCGGGTTTCAAATATACGGATACCCGCATATGCTATGGCCCGACATTCAACCCGCGGACGCCGTCATGGCCGAACTGCTGACCCCCACCACCGTCTTCAAGTGCCTGGCCGACGACACCCGGGTGCGCCTGATGCTGCTAATCGCCCGCGAGGAAGAGCTGTGCGTCTGCGAGCTGACCTGCGCCCTCGGCGAGAGCCAACCCAAGGTCTCGCGCCACCTGGCCCAGCTGCGCAGCGGCGGCCTGCTGGCCGACCGGCGCCAGGGTCAGTGGGTCTACTACCGCCTGCATCCGCACCTGCCGGACTGGGTGATCGCCGTGCTCGAGACCACGCTCGCAGCCAATCGCCACTGGCTGAACCCGGACAGCAAGCGCCTGGCGGCCATGGGCGAGCGCCCGCAACGCAGCGCAGCCTGCTGCTGAACCTTTCCACCTGCCTAACGAGGCCAACGCCATGAGCATCAAAGTCGGTATCAACGGATTCGGCCGCATCGGCCGCCTGGCCCTGCGCGCCGCCTGGGACTGGCCGCAGCTGCAGTTCGTACGGATCAACGACCCGGCCGGCGACGCCGCCAGCCACGCCCACCTGCTGAATTTCGACTCGGTGCACGGCCGCTGGCAGCACGAGGCGGGCAGCGACCGCGACTGCGTGGTGGTGGGCGGCCAGCGCATCCAGGTGACGGCCAACAAGGCCATCGCCGACACCGGCTGGAGCGACTGCGACCTGGTGCTCGAGGCCAGCGGCAAGATGAAGACGGTCGAGGTGCTGCAGGCTTATCTGGACCAGGGCGTGAAGCGCGTGGTGGTCTGCGCGCCGGTCAAGCAGGCCGGCGCGCTGAACGTGGTGATGGGGGTCAACCAGCAGCTGTTCGACCCGGCGCGGCACCGCATCGTCACCGCCGCCTCCTGCACCACCAACTGCCTGGCCCCGGTGGTCAAGGTGATCCACGAGGCACTGGGCATCCGTCACGGCTCGATCACCACCATCCACGACCTGACCAATACCCAGAGCATCCTCGACCAACCGCACAAGGACCTGCGCCGGGCGCGCGCCTCCGGCATGAGCCTGATCCCGACCACCACCGGCTCGGCCACGGCGATCGCCGAGATCTTCCCCGAGCTGCGCGGCAAGCTCAACGGCCACGCCGTGCGCGTGCCGCTGGCCAACGCCTCGCTGACCGACTGCGTGTTCGAGGTCGAGCGCGCGACCAGCGCCGAGGAGGTCAACGCCCTACTCAAGGCCGCCGCCGCAGGCCCGCTGGCCGGCATTCTCGGTTACGAGGAGCGGCCGCTGGTGTCCATCGACTACCGCAGCGACCCGCGCTCGTCCATCGTCGATGCGCTGTCGACCCTGGTGGTGGGCGGCACCCAGGTGAAGATCTACGCCTGGTACGACAACGAATGGGGCTACGCCAACCGCGCCGTGGAGCTGGCGCGCATGGTCGGGCAGGCCAGCTGACTCTGCTCTTGTGGGAGGGGCTTTAGCCGCGACCGGAGCGCCACAAGTCGCGGCTAACGCGAAATGCCGCCCAGCCGCTCACACAGGCCATGTTCCTCAACGTTGCGCACAGCCTAGGCGGCCCCGCGACACCCTACTGGATAACCTTATGCACGCCCTCGCCCGGCTCACCCCCGAAGTGCGCCAGTACCTGCTGGTCACCGGCAACTACTGGGCCTTCACCCTCACCGACGGCGCGCTGCGCATGCTGGTGGTGCTGCACTTCCACAGCCTGGGCTATACGCCGCTGGCCATCGCCGCGTTGTTCCTGTTCTACGAGATCTTCGGCGTCGTCACCAACCTGCTGGGCGGCTGGCTCGGTGCACGCATCGGCCTGAACCGCACCATGAACCTGGGGCTGGCGCTGCAGGTGCTCGCCCTGCTGATGCTGACGGTGCCGGCGGCCATGCTCACGGTGCCCTGGGTAATGGGCGCGCAGGCACTGTCCGGCATCGCCAAGGATCTCAACAAGATGAGCGCCAAAAGCGCGATCAAGCTGCTGGTGCCGGACAGCCGGCAAGGCACGCTGTATCGCTGGGTGGCGCTGCTGACCGGCTCGAAGAACGCGCTCAAGGGCGTCGGCTTCTTCCTTGGCGGCGCCCTGCTCGGCCTGCTCGGCTTCGCCGGCGCGGTGCTGGCCATGGCCCTGGCGCTCGGCGTCATCTGGCTGGCCAGCCTGGCGCTGCTGAAGCAGGACCTGGGCAGGGCCAAGGCCAAGCCCAAGTTCCGCGACCTGCTGTCCAAGAGCCGGGCGATCAATATCCTCTCCGCCGCCAGGCTGTTCCTGTTCGGGGCGCGTGACGTCTGGTTCGTGGTGGCCCTGCCGGTGTACCTGGCCAGCACGCTCGGCTGGGACTTCTGGTGGGTCGGCGGTTTTCTCGCCTGCTGGATCATCGGCTACGGCATCGTCCAGAGCCTGGCTCCGGCGATCACTGGCAAGCGCCGCGGCCAGGTGCCGGACGGCCGCGCCGCCTGCGTCTGGGCCGCGCTGCTGGCCGGCCTGCCGGCGGCCATCGCCCTCGGCCTGGACAGCCCCCTGCCGGCACAGACGGTGCTGATCGGCGGCCTGCTGGCGTTCGGCGCGCTGTTCGCGGTCAACTCCTCGCTGCACAGCTACCTGATCGTCAGCTACGCCCAGGAAGACGGCGTGTCGCTGGACGTAGGCTTCTATTACATGTCCAACGCGCTGGGCCGGCTGCTCGGCACCCTGCTCTCGGGCTGGGTGTTCCAGGGCTGGGGCCTGGCGGCCTGCCTGTGGCTGTCGAGCGCCTTCGTGCTGCTGGCGGCGCTGATCTCGCTGGGCCTGCCGCGCCATCGCGCCTAGCGGGTCAGGGCGCGCGCATACCCCGCGCCGCCTCGGCCAGATAGAACCAGGTCGGCGCATCCAGCTGCAGCTCGGCGCCGGCCAGGGCCTCCTCGATGCGCGACTCGCGCAGGCTACCGAGGATCGGCAGCGGCCGCCCCGGCAGGCGGCGCAGCCAGGCCAGGGCGACCTGCATTGGCGTCGCCTGCAGCGCCGCGGCTACTTCCTCCAATTCCTGCTGCAGCGCCGGGGCGAAACGGCCTCCGGCCAGCGGCGACCAGGCCAGCACCTGCAGACCGTCGGCCTGCAGCGCCTGCAGACGACCGTCCCACACCGCCTGCTGGGCGGCGAGCGACAGCTCGATCTGGTTGCAGCGCAGCGGCAACTCGCGCCCCAGCACCTGCCAGTGCAGCGGCTCGGCGTTGGACAGGCCGATCCAGCCGACCTTGCCGGCCTCAACCAACGCCTGCAGCGCCCGCGCCACTTCCTCGACCTGCAGCAGCGGATCGGGACGATGCAGCAGGAAGCCGTGCAGCTGCTCGACGCCCAGGCGCTGCAGCGAGGCCTCCACCGCCCGGGTCAGGTAGCTGGCGCTGCTGTCGTAGTGCTTGACCCGCCAGCGCGAAACGTCCTGCGCCGCCGGCACGATGTCGGCCTTGCCGATCAGCTGCAGGTGCGCCCGCAGCTGCGGGCGCAGGCGCAGCGCCGCGCCGAAGCGCGCCTCGCACTCGCCCAGGCCGTAGATATCGGCGTGGTCGAAGCCGTTGAGGCCACGCTCGATGCAACGCTCGATAAAGCCGAGCAGCGCCTGCGGCGTGGCCAGTTCGGCACACTCGAGCAGGCGCATCATGCCCAGCAGCAGCGGCTGCTGGAGCGCGAATGTGGTCATAAGGGGATTCCAGGGAATCGGTGGTGCGCTCGGCGCACCCCAGGAAATAGTGGCGGAGCGGGTGCGCCGTGCGCACCAACCGGGTCGGTGGCGGCGCGTGACGATTGACCGTGGCCCGATCTAGCCAGCGCCGCCGCCCTATCAATTCAGCAACTGCAACGCCTCGGCACTGCACTGCTGGATGCGCGCCCAATCGCCCTGCTCGACCCACTCACGCTGGAACATCCAGGTGCCGCCGACGCACATCACGTTGGGCTGGGCCATGTAGCGCTGCAGGTTGTCCGGGGTGATGCCGCCGGTGGGGCAGAAACGCACGCCGCCGAACGGGCCGGCCAGCGCCTTGAGCGCGGCGACGCCGCCGCACACCTCGGCCGGGAACAGCTTGAAGCGGCGATAGCCGAGGGCGTAGCCGACCATCAGCTCGGAGGCGCTGCTCACCCCCGGCAGCAGCGGCACCGGGCTGTCCAGGGCGGCCAACAGCAATTCGCGGGTGCTGCCCGGGGTGACGATGAACTGCGCGCCGGCATCGATGGCGGCGGCCAGCATCTGCTCGTCGAGCACGGTGCCGGCGCCGACGCACAGCTCCGGGCGCTCGGCGCGCAGGCGGCGGATCGCCTCCAGGCCGTGCTCGGAACGCAGGGTCACCTCCAGCACGCGCAGGCCGCCGGCGGCCAGGGCGTCGGCCAGCGGCAGGATGTCCGCCTCGCGGGCGATGGTGATCACCGGCATGATCCGCGCCTGGGCGCAGATACGATCGATCTCGGCGGTGTGTTCGGCCATGCGCGCGCGCTGGCGTTCGTTGGGGCTGGTCATGTCAGGGGCACCAATAGATTTCGAGAGGGGAATGCAGGAAGGCGCGGATCGGCATGTCGCTCGCCTCGCCCGGCGCCAGCGCCTCGGCCAGCGTGGCCAGCTTGGCCTGGCCGTGGATCGCCAGCAGCGGCAGGCGCGCGCCGGCCAGCAGCGGCTGGGTCAGGGTCAGGCGCTGCGCCGGCTGGCTCGGCGCCTGCATCGGCAGCACCCGGCGCGGGCAGTCGGGGCGCAGCGCCAGGTCGAGATTGGGGCTGTGCGGGAACAGCGAGGCGGTGTGGCCGTCCTCGCCCAGACCGAGCACCAGCACATCGATCGGCGGCAGCTCGACGAAGGCGGCGTCGGCCAGTTCGGCCGCCTGCTCCAGGCTGCCGGCAACCCGGTACAGACCGAGGAACTGCGCCTCGGCGGCGGCCCCGCGCAGCAGGTGACGACGCACCAGCGCCTCGTTGCTGCTGGCGTGGTTGACCGGCACCCAGCGCTCGTCGGCCAGGCTCACCAGCACGTGGCGCCAGTCCAGCGGCTGCTGCGCCAGGGCTTCGAAGAAGGCCACCGGGCTGCGTCCGCCGGACACCACCAGGGTGGCGCTGCCACGGCTGTCGATGGCCTGGCGCAGCGCCTCGGCCACGCGCAGGGCCAGCGCATCGGCGTGGTCCTCGGCAGTGGCGTGACTGCGGGCAAGCACGCCCGTCGGCAGTTCGAGGTCAGAGATCGCCATACCAGCTCCTCCCGTCACGGGTGATCAGTGCCACCGACGCCATCGGTCCCCAGCTGCCGGCGGTATAGGGTTTCGGCGCCTCGCCGAGCTGCTTCCAGCCGGCGATCAACTGGTCGCACCACTGCCAGGCGTATTCGATTTCGTCCTTGCGCACGAACAGGTTCTGGCTGCCGCGCATCACTTCCAGTAGCAGTCGCTCGTAGGCATCGGGGATGCGCGCGCTGCGGTAGGTGTCGGAGAAGCTCAGCTGCAGCGGACCACTGCGCAGCTGCATGCCCTTGTCCAGCCCCTGGTCCTTGGTCAGCACCTGCAAGGCGATGCCCTCGTCCGGCTGCAGGCGGATGATCAGCTTGTTGCCGATCAGCTGGCGCTGCTCCGGGGCGAAGATGTAGTGCGGCGGCGCCTTGAAGTGGATGACGATCTGCGACAGCTTCTGCGGCATGCGCTTGCCGGTGCGCAGATAGAAGGGCACGCCGGCCCAGCGCCAGTTGCGGATGTCGGCACGCAGGGCGACGAAGGTTTCGGTGTCGCTCTGGGTGTTGGAATTCTCTTCCTCCAGATAGCCCGGTACCGGCCGTCCATCGCTGCTGCCAGCGACGTACTGGCCACGCACCACGCGCTGGCCGAGCTGCTCGACGCTGATCGGCTCCAGCGCCTTGAGCACCTTGACCTTCTCATCGCGAATGCTGTCGGCGGACAGGTCGCTGGGCGGGTCCATGGCGATCAGGCAAAGCAGCTGCAGCAGGTGGTTCTGGATCATGTCGCGCAGTTGCCCGGCCTGATCGAAGTAGCCCCAGCGCCCCTCGATACCGACCTTCTCGGCCACGGTGATTTCCACGTGGGAGATGTGGTTCTGGTTCCACTGGGTTTCGAACAGGCTGTTGGCAAAACGCAGGGCAATCAGGTTCTGCACCGTCTCCTTGCCCAAGTAATGGTCGATGCGATAGACGCGGTTCTCCGGGAACACCCGCGCCACCGCGTCGTTGACCGCACGCGAGGAGGCCAGGTCGTGGCCGATCGGTTTCTCCAGCACCACCCGCGTGCCCTCGGCCAGCCCGACGGCGGCCAGGTTGGCGCAGATGCCGCCATACACCGATGCCGGGGTGGCGAAGTAGGCGACCAGCTGGTCCTGTGCGCCGGCCAGCTCGGCCAGGGCCAGGTAGTCCTCGGCCTGAAGAAAATCCATGGTCAGGTAGTGCAGGCGCGCCTGGAAACGCGCCAGCGCGCCCTCCTCCAGCTCCTTGGCCGGCACGTACAGGCGCAGGGCCTGCTCGATGGCGGTCAGATGGCGCTGTGGCTCGCCGGCTTCGCGGGCCAAGGCGAGGATGCGGGAGTCGTCGTGCAGTAAACCGGCGCGATCGAGCTGGTAAAGCGCGGGAAACAGCTTGCGCAGAGCCAGATCGCCGAGGGCGCCGAACAGGGCAAAGGTACAGGATTCGAGCTTTATCGCGGCCATGATGTTTGTTCTTCTATCAAGATGCGCTAGAAATACCGGGTAACAGCGGTTAAATCAAGAACAAATGTTGTAATAACAACAACATTTTTCCAAAACCTACGCAGAGGTGGTGACGAGCGGGTGTCACCAGTAGGATAGGCCAGCCTTCTTTACCGCCCATCTGAGGACTTCCCATGGACCGCGTGCGCAATCTGCTGGAACAGATCCAGAGCCGCCTCGACGACCTGAACAAGGCCGAGCGCAAGGTCGCCGAGGTGATCCTGCACGATCCGCAGCAGGCCACCCGCTTCAGCATCGCGGCACTGGCCCAGGCCGCCGGGGTCAGCGAGCCGACGGTCAACCGCTTCTGCCGCTCGTTCGGCGCCAACGGCTACCCCGAGCTGAAGATGCAGCTGGCGCAGAGCCTGGCCAGCGGCGCCGCCTACGTCAGCCGCGCGGTGGCCGCCGACGACGGCCCCGAGGCCTACACGCGGAAGATCTTCGGCAGCACCATCGCCTCGCTAGATACCGCCTGCCAGAGCCTCGATGCGCAGCTGGTCAGCCGCGCCGTCGACCTGTTGATCCAGGCGCGGCAGATCCACTTCTTCGGCCTCGGCGCCTCGGCCTCGGTGGCGCTGGACGCGCAGCACAAGTTCTTCCGCTTCAACCTGGCGGTGTCGGCGCATTCCGACGTGCTGATGCAGCGCATGATCGCCTCGGTGGCGCACACCGGCGATCTGTTCGTGATCATTTCCTACACCGGGCGCACCCGCGAACTGGTGGAGGTGGCACGCCTGGCGCGGGAGAACGGCGCCTCGGTGCTCGGCCTGACCGCCGCCGGCTCGCCGCTGGCCAAGGCCAGCACCCTGAGCCTGGACATTCCGCTGCCGGAGGACACCGACATCTACATGCCGATGACCTCGCGCATCATTCAGCTCACCGTGCTCGACGTGCTCGCCACCGGGGTGACCCTGCGCCGCGGCGTGGATTTCCAGCCACACCTGCGCAAGATCAAGGAAAGCCTGACCGCCAGCCGCTACCCGGCGGACGAGGAGCCGATCTAGGGCGATCATCCGCCTTTCGGCGGCAGGCACGCCCCAGCGACCATCAATCCTTCAGCAACAGCGACCGCCCTTCCATTTCCGCCGGCAGCGCCAACCCCATCAAGTCCAGCAGGGTCGGCGCGATGTCGCACAGCCGGCCATCCCCGAGGGCGAACTGCCCGGCCCGTCCGCTGACCAGGATCAGCGGCACCGGATTGAGGGTATGCGCGGTATGCGCCTGACCCGACTCGGCGTCGCACATCTGCTCGACGTTGCCGTGATCGGCGGTGATCAGGCACTCGCCACCGGCTGCCAGGGTCGCCTCGACCACCTCGCCCAGGCAGGCGTCCAGCGCCTCCACGGCGCGCACCGCCGCATCGAAGCTACCGGTATGGCCGACCATGTCGCCGTTGGCGTAGTTGCATACGATCAGATCGAAGCGCCGATCCCGGATCGCCTCGACCAGGCGCGCGGTCAACTCGGGCGCGCTCATCTGCGGCCGCAGGTCGTAGGAGGCGACGTCCGGCGACGGGATCAGGATGCGCTCCTCACCGGCGAATGGCTGCTCGCGCCCGCCGTTGAAGAAGAAGGTGACGTGGGCGTATTTCTCCGTCTCGGCGATGCGCAGCTGGGTCTTGCCGAGCCCGGCCAGGTATTCGCCCAGACTGTTACGCAGGCTTTGCGGCGGGAAGGCGCAGGGCCCGTCCAGCTGCTGCGAATAGCGGGTCAGGGTCAGCAGCCGGCGCTTGTCGACCAGGCGCGCGCGGGCGAAGCCGTCGAAGGCCGGATCGACCAGCGCCTGGCACAGCTGCCGCGCCCGGTCGGGCCGGAAATTCATGAAGATCAGCGCATCCTCCTCCGCCAGCGCGACCGCCTCGCCGATGCCGGTAGCCTGGACGAACTCGTCCGACTCACCGCGGCCATAGGCCTGCTGCAGCCCGGCCTCGGCCGTGGCCGCCCGGAACTCGCCGCGCCCCTCGACGATCAGCCGGTGGGCCGCCGCGATCCGCTCCCAGCGATTGTCGCGATCCATCGCGTAGTAACGACCGATCAACGAGGCGATGCGCCCCTTGCCCAGCGCATCCAGCTCGGCCTGCAGCTGCGCGATGAAGGGCCCGGCGCTCTGCGGCGGGGTGTCGCGGCCATCGAGGAAGGCATGCACGTAGAAGCGCTCGATGCCGCGCTCGGCCAGCACCCGGCAAGCGGCGATGATCTGCTCGGCGTGGCTGTGCACCCCGCCCGGCGACAGCAGGCCGAGCAGGTGCACCGCACCACCGCGGCGCCGCGCGCCGTCGAGCAGCTCGACCAGCGCCGGATTGGCGGCGAACTCGCCATCGGCGATGGCCCGGTTGATCCGCGTGAGGCTCTGGTACACCACGCGCCCGGCGCCGAGGTTCATATGGCCGACCTCGGAATTGCCCATCTGCCCCTCGGGCAGACCGACCGCCAGGCCCGAGGTGGCGATGCGGCCGTGCGGATAGTGAGCGAACAGTGCGTCCAGGGTCGGCGTACGCGCCGCGGCCAGGGCATTGCCCTCGACCTCCCGGCGCAGGCCGATGCCGTCGAGAATGATCAGGGTTCGGGTGGTCATCGGCGCCTCTCAGAAGATGTAATCGGTGGTCAGGAAGCTCGATTCGCGGTTGCGGATGATCTCGCTGACCAGCGCCTTGTTGCCGTCCTGGAACTTGGTCGCCACCAGGGTACGGATGGAGAACACGCGCAGCGCGTCGTGCACCGACAGGGTGCCTTCGGCCGAGTTCTTGCGACCGTTGAACGGGAAGCTGTCCGGGCCGCGCTGGCACTGGGCATTGATATTGATCCGGCCGACCTGGTTGGCGAAGGCATCGACCAGCCGGCCGACCTGGGCCGAGTCGCTGCCGAAGATGCTCAGCTGCTGGCCGTAGTCGGAGTCGAGCACGTAGTCGATCACCGTCTGCAGGTCGCGATAGGGCACCACCGGCACCAGCGGGCCGAACTGCTCCTCCTGATAGATGCGCATGGCCGGACTCACCGGGTAGAGCACGGCCGGGTAGAAGAACGACTGGCGCGACTCGCCGCCGTCGACATTGACCACCCGCGCACCCTTGGCCACGGCATCGGCCAGCAGGGTCTGCAGGTACTCGCATTTGCCCGGCTCGGGCAGCGGCGTCAGGGCGACCCCGGGTTCCCAGGGCATGCCCGGCTTGAGCGCGGCCAGCCCGGCGCTGAACTTGTCGAGAAAGCTGTCGACCACATCCTCATGCACGAAGAGGATCTTCAACGCCGTGCAGCGCTGCCCATTGAACGACAGCGCCCCGGTCAGCGCCTCGCTCACGGCGTTATCCAGGTCGACCTCGGGCAGCACGATGCCCGGATTCTTCGCGTCCAGGCCCAGCGCCGCGCGCAGGCGGTGCGGGCGCGGGTGCAGCTTCTTCAGGTCGCTGGCGCCCTTGTGCGTACCGATGAAGGCGAACACGTCGACCTTGCCGCTGGCCATCAGCGCGCTGACGGTCTCGCGGCCGCTGCCGTAGATGACGTTGATCACCCCGGCCGGGAAGCTGTCGCGGAACGCCTCGAGCAGCGGGCGGATCAGCAGCACGCCGAACTTGGCCGGCTTGAACACCACGGTGTTGCCCATGATCAGTGCCGGGATCAGGGTGGTGAAGGTCTCGTTCAGCGGGTAGTTGTAGGGCCCCATGCACAGGGTCACGCCCAGCGGCACCCGGCGGATCTGGCCGAGCGTGTCCTGCTCCAGCTCGAAGCGGCTGGAGCGACGGTCCAGCGCCTTGAGCGCCTCGATGGTGTCGACGATGTAGTCGCAGGTGCGGTCGAACTCCTTCTGCGAGTCCTTGAGGTTCTTGCCGATTTCCCACATCAGCAGCTTGACCACCGCCTCGCGCTGCTCGCGCATGCGCGCCAGGAACGCCTCGACGTGCTGGATGCGCTCGGCCACGCGCAGGTTGGGCCAGGCACCCTGACCGTTGGCGTAGGCACGCACCGCGGCGTCCAGGGCGGCCAGCGCCGCCTCGGCGTCGAGCCGCGGCGTGCTGCCGAGGATCACCTGCTCGTCGCCCTGTGCGGTGGCCAGGAACACCGGGCTGCGCACCGGTGCCAGCGACCCCTCCCAGGTGCGCAGCTGGCCATCGACCAGGTAGTCGCGCTGCTCGATGGGCGCGCCGGGGCGGTATTGCTCGGGAATCTCGGCCAGGGCCGGAAACAGGCGATCGAGACGGTTGGCAGCGCTCATGGCGTCAGCTCCTCTGGGGGAAGATCGAAGCGCCGCAATAGGCGGCACGGCCTTGCAGCGCCTGCTCGATGCGCAGCAGCTGGTTGTATTTGCCGACCCGGTCGGTACGACACAGCGAACCGGTCTTGATCTGCCCGGCGCAGGTGGCCACCGCCAGGTCGGCGATGGTGGTGTCCTCGGTCTCGCCGGAGCGGTGCGAGATCACCGCGGTGTACCCGGCATCCTGGGCCATGCGGATGGCATCGAGGGTCTCGCTGAGACTGCCGATCTGGTTGAACTTGATCAGGATCGAGTTGCCGATGCCGCGATCGATGCCCTCCTTGAGAATCCGGCTGTTGGTGACGAACAGGTCGTCGCCGACCAGTTGCACGCGCTTGCCCAGCTTCTCGGTCAGGTAGGCCCAGCCATCCCAATCGCTCTCGTCCATGCCGTCCTCGATCGAGGCGATCGGGTAGCGCTGGCACAGCCCGGCCAGGTAGTCGGCGAAGCCGGCGGAGTCGAAGCTCTTGCCCTCGCCGGCCAGCACGTAGCGACCGTCGCGGTAGAACTCCGAGGCGGCGCAGTCCAGCGCCAGACTGATGTCCTTGCCCAGTTCATAGCCGGCGCGGCGCACCGCCTCGGCGATCACCACCAGCGCCTCCTCGTTGGACGCCAGCGAGGGCGCGAAGCCGCCTTCGTCGCCCACCGCGGTGCTCAGGCCGCGCTCGCCGAGCACCTGCTTGAGCGTATGGAAGACCTCCGCCCCCATGCGCAGCGCCTCGGCGAAGGAGCCGGCGCCGATCGGCTGGATCATGAACTCCTGGATGTCGACGTTGTTGTCGGCATGCTCGCCGCCATTGATGATGTTCATCATCGGCACCGGCAGGCTGAACCGCCCCGGCTGGCCGTACAGCGCCGCCAGGTGCTCGTACAGCGACATGCCGAGCGCCGCGGCAGCGGCCTTGGCAGCGGCCAGCGACACCGCGAGGATGGCATTGGCGCCCAGCGCGCTTTTGCTCTCGCTGCCGTCCAGGGCGATCATCGCCGCGTCCAGCTCGCGCTGGTTCAGCGCATCCAGGCCGAGCACGCGCTCGCGGATCGCGCCGTCGACGTTGGCCACCGCGCGCTGCACGCCCTTGCCCAGGTAGCGCGCGCCGCCGTCGCGCAGCTCCAGCGCCTCGCGACTGCCAGTGGAGGCACCGGACGGCACGCTGGCGATGCCGACCGCGCCGCCGGCCAGGGTCACCACGGCTTCGACGGTCGGGTTGCCGCGCGAGTCGAGGATCTCGCGAGCGGTCACTTGCTGGATGCGGGTGTCAGTCATTGCCTTCGCTCTCCGGGGAAAGGGTTGCAGGGGTTGGCTCGACGGGCGCAGCGGCGAGCAGCTCGCGCTGCTCGGCATAGGCTTCGCGAAAATCGAAGTCGCGCGGCCACTCGAATTCGCCGGCGGGCACAGGGCCACCGGACTGAAGGGGCGTATTCATGGGAACTCCTAGCAAACGTCGTCGCCGACGCGGATCACCCGCAGGCAGTTGGTGCCACCCTGGGCATTGGCATGGTCGCCGCGCGAAATCAGCACATGATCGCCGTCGGCCACCACGCCGCGGCGCAGCAGCTCGTCGACCGCGCGGGCGTTGATCTCGGCCAGCGGCAGGCGCTCGCTGTCGAACGGGATGGTCTGCACCCCGCGGAACAAGGCGACCCGGTTCTGGGTGCGCGGATTGCGCGAGAAGGCGTAGATCGGCAGGTGCGAGCGGATCCGCGACATCAGCCGCGGCGTGTCGCCGCTCTCGGTCATGCAGATGATCGCCTTGACCCCGTGCAGGTGGTTGGCCGCGTACATGGCCGCCATAGCGATCGACTCGTCGATCTTGTGGAAGACCTCATCCATGCGATGGCGCGAGCGATGCGCCAGCGGGTGCCGCTCCGCCCCGACTATGACCCGGCGCATGGCCTCGACCGTCTCGATCGGATAGGCACCGGCCGCGGTCTCGGCCGAGAGCATTACCGCATCGGTGCCGTCGAGCACGGCGTTGGCGACGTCGAACACCTCGGCACGGGTCGGCAGCGGCTGGCTGATCATCGACTCCATCATCTGCGTCGCAGTGATCACCACCCGATTGAGGCTGCGGGCGCGCTCGATGATCAGCTTCTGCACCGCTACCAGCTCGGCATCGCCGATCTCCACGCCGAGGTCGCCGCGCGCCACCATCACCCCGTCGGAGGCTTCGATGATCGCATCCAGCACCTGCAGCTCGGCGACCGTCTCGGCGCGTTCGATCTTGGCGATCAGCCCGGCCTCGCCGCCCGCCTCGCGCAGCAGCCGGCGCGCCAGCTGGATATCGGCGGCGTCTCGCGGGAAGGACACCGCCAGGTAGTCGACCTGCATCTCGGCGGCGGTGAGGATGTCCTCGCGGTCCTTGTCGGTCAGTGCCGCCGCCGACAGACCGCCGCCCTTGCGGTTGATGCCCTTGTTGTTCGACAGCGGCCCGCCGACCAGCACCTCGCAGAGCAGCCGGCTGGCCTCGACGCGCTTGACCTCCAGCTCGATGCGGCCGTCGTCCAGCAGCAGGATGTCGCCGGGGCGGCTGTCGCCGATCAGCGCCTCGTAGTCGATCCCCACCGCCTGCTCGTCGCCGGACTGCTTGTCCAGTGCTGCATCGAGGGCGAAGACCTGGCCCTTGGACAACCGCACCTTGCCGGCGGCAAAGCGGGCGATGCGGATCTTCGGCCCTTGCAGATCGCCCAGCACGGCGACGAAGCGCCCGTGCTTGCGCGCCATCTCGCGCACCAGGGCGGCCCGGGCGATGTGCTCGGCGGCGCTACCGTGGGAGAAGTTCAGGCGCACCACGTCGACACCGGCCAGCACCAGCCCCTCGATCGCCTCGGGGCTCTCGGTGGCCGGGCCCAGGGTGGCCACTATTTTCGTTCTTCGTTGCACAGTTCAACCCTCATAAAGACCTGCTTGCATACAGGACAGGGACCGGAATCGGCCTAGGCACAAGCCGTTCGCGCGGCAGCCGACACAAGTGCCCGCCAGCCCCGCATGACCACCACCCGCCGAGCCCGCGCGCCACCCGCCAGATCGAACCCCAGGCAAGCTGCAGCGGACAGAAAAGTGGTTAACTTAAGAATATTTTCAATTGATACTCCTAAAATTCAGAGCAATCAAGAAAAAATGTAGTAATAAAAACAACATAAACATCCACTCGCCCCCATCGTCGGCGGCACCGGCAAAGGGTGAAATGGCGGCGCCCCAGCGCGCGCTGCGCGAGCGCGACGCTGCCATGACCTCAGTCGCGCCTTTGCCGGCAACCCGCGAACGGCAGATCACAGGCGCCGTCAGCCGGTAGCGGGCGCCCTCTGGGGGGCGCTATCGACCCGAGCGTCGGGGGGCGCGAAGAGCCGGCGGCGCTGCGGTCGTCAGACGCCTTGCCGCGAACGAACCAGCGACGCGACACGCACAATGTGCCGCTCACGGTGGGACCGCCGGGCGGCACCCGCCTGCGCCAGTTCAAGGAAAGCCTGACCGCCAGCCGCTATCCGGCGGATGAGGAGCCGATCCAACGATTCGGCAGTGATGGGCCGGTGCGCATGACGCACCGGTTCGCGGCGCCGCGCCGATAATCGAGTGCCTGGTGCGCACACCCCAGGCGGCCCCGCGACACCTATACGAGCTTCGGCGATAAACCTTTTGCATACGCGCGCACCGCCGCTAGCCAGCTAGGCGGTCGCTAGCCGGCCAACCCCGCGCGCAAGCTCAACACTCCCTCCTCCCCCGGCCGCAGGCAGAGGCTGTCTGGCCCGCAGCTGGCGGCCTCGACGCAGAGAAAGCCCAGGCTCTCGTTCCAGCCGACATCGGTCAGCGGGCGACTGCCCGGGTGCCAGACCACGCTGTTGGCGCCGCCGCGGGTGTCGATGGCCAGGCGCCGCTGCCAGGGCAGATCCTGCAGCTGCAGCACGCCGGTGTGGCGGAAGATGCGGTGGCAGCCGTCCTCGATGCGCAGCTCGCCGTGCTGGCGGCAGTCGGCGCGCGCCAGCAGGTCATGGCCGCTGGCGCCATCCAGGCCGAGCAGCGTCACCCGCGAGACGTCGCTGATGCGCCAGTAGGCATGCAGCGCATGGCTGAGCCGGCACGGCTCGCTGTCCTGATGGCGGGTCACCAGGCGCAGCGCCAGGGTCTCGCCCAGCTCGGCCTCGAGACGCAGCGTCCAGTCGCACAGCTCGAGCTGCCAGAGCAGGCGCACGCCCTGCTCGCTCCAGTCGCAGGCCTGCAGCTGCCAGTCCTCGCTCAACCGGGCCCAGCCATGCGACGGCCAGCCGCTCTCGCTGGGATGGCGACCGAACCAGGGCCAGCAGATCGGCACGCCGCCGCGAATCGCCGCACCCTGCGGCCAGTGCCCGGCGCACCACAGCCAGGGCCGCTGAGCGCGCGGCTGGAAATGCAGCAGCTGCGCGCCCTGACGGCTGAACGCCGCCTGGAACAGGCGGTGTTCCAGCAACAGCAGCTCGCGCCCCTGGCGCACCGTCCAGCGCTGACGCGCCTGGCCGGGCTCGGCGAACAGCCCGGCCAGGGGATGCAGTTCGGCGCCGCCTGTGGCGGCGCCGAGCGGGCGCGAGGCGCTTACCACCAGTGCTCCACCTGCACGCCGAAGTTGTAGCCATGGCGCGCGGTGTCGAAGGCGCCGCTGTCGGACAGCGCCGAGCCGGCCGCCATTTGGTTGGCCGCCTGCTGCGCCGCGCGGTTCCAGGTGGCGTAGGTGTAGTACAGACGAAACTCCGGACGCGCCCAGAAACCGGGGCCGGACGGCGACCAGGTCGGGGCGATGGTGAACTTGGTCAGCTTGCGCGTGCCGTCTGTGGCATCGACCTGGTCGTGGCCCAGCTCGCCGACCAGCTTGAACTGCTCGGTGAAGGCGTAGCTGGTACGCCCGCCCACCGACAGCCAGTCCTGGTCGTCGCCGTCGGGCCGGGTGTCCTTCTGGTAGACGAACTGCACCTGGCCGCCGAGGCGCGGCGTGGCCTGCCAGTCGAAGTATTCGACCAGGCGCCAGCTCTTGTTGTCGCGGTCGAGGCCGACGTCGCCGGTGTAGCCCAGGCCGGTGCCGGGGCCGCGGCCGTACTGCAGGGCGAAGGTGTTCTTGCCGCCGAGGAAATCGCTCTGCTTGTGCTGCGCGGTGACCGCCCAGCCGCTGTGGGCGCCGGTGCTGTCGGGCTTGTCGATGTAGCTGACGCCGAACTCCAGCTCGCCGCCCGGGTTGACCTGGAAGCCGCCGACGTTAAAGTCGTGACGGTTGATGTAGGGCTCCTGGAAGTAGCTGTCCTTGCGCGAGAAGGCGTAGCTGTACTTCAGCCCACCGTACTCGAAGTCCTCGATACCGGCGCCGGTGGCGCTCTGGTTCCAGTAGTAGAAGTCGCTGATATGGATGTCGTTACGCTTGTAGAAGCGGCGCCCGGCCCACAGCGAACCGCCGTTCAGCGCTGGCACCTTGCTCCATTCGGCGTACATCTGGTTCATCCGCGCGAAGCCGTGCTCGCCGGTGAACTCCGGCGTGTGGCCGTACTGGTTGTACAGCTGGGCCATACCCTCGATGCTCAGCACCGAGCCGTCGTCCAGCGTCAGCAGGTCCTGGCGCAGGTCCAGCTCGATGTATTGCTCGCACTCGTTGCCGAGGCGGTACTTGGACTGCGCACCGGGCAGCTGGAAGCAGGACTGGGTGCCGCCGTTCTCCGAGCCGCCGGCGCCGCTGCGCATATAGCCGGTGAACTCCAGGGCCTGCGCCTGGGGCGCAGCCAGGGCCAGGGCCAGCAGGCAGGGGGCGCCGAGCGAATGGAAGGCAGCTTGTTGGGTGGTCTTCATCGTTGCTCCTGATTGTTTTTATTTTTACGGATGCTGCGGATAGCCGCCGCAGCGACGGGTTATTGCCCTGGTTGCACCGTACCGGAAGTAGCCCGGATGAAATCCGGGCTACGACGTCAACGCCCCTTGAGCTGCGCCACCTTGGCAGGCTCGGCGACAGCCGACTTTCCCCGCGGGCGCAGACGCTCGCCGCTGGCGGCGTCGAACAGCAGCACGCGCGCCGGATCGAACTGCAGATCGAGACTGGCGCCGGCCCGCGCCGCGGCGTCCGGCGCCAGACGGCAGCACACCTTGGTCTGATTGAGGCTGACGAACACCAGGGTGTCCGGACCGGTCGGCTCGACCACCTCGACCTCGGCGCGCAGGCTCGGCAGCTCCGCAGCGGCGCCGGCCAGCAGGATCTGCTCGGGACGCACGCCGAGCACCAGCTCGCGCCCTTCCAGTACAGCGGCCGCGCCCAGGGCCAGCTCGCAGCGCGCCTGCCCGGAGTCGAGCAGCCCAAAGCATTGGCCGTCACGCACCTGCACCCGCAGCGGGATGAAGTTCATCGGCGGCGAACCGATAAAGCTGGCGACGAACTGGTTGGCCGGGTCGTTGTAGATTTCCTGCGGGGTGCCGAACTGCTGGATGATGCCGTCCTTCATCACCGCCACCTTGTCGCCCAGGGTCATGGCCTCGATCTGGTCGTGGGTGACGTACACCGTGGTGGTCTTCAGGCGCTGGTGCATCAGCTTGATCTCGGTGCGCATTTCGACCCGCAGCTTGGCATCGAGGTTCGACAAAGGTTCGTCGAACAGGTAGATCTTCGGCCGCCGCGCCAGCGCCCGGCCCATGGCCACGCGCTGCTGCTGGCCGCCGGAGAGCTGGCCGGGTTTGCGCGACAGCAGATGCTCGATCTGCAGCAGCTTGGCCACGCGCGCCACCTCGGCCTCGATCTCGGCCGGCGGCAGCTTTCGGATCTTCAGGCCGAAGGCGATGTTGTCGCGCACACTCATGGTCGGGTACAGCGCGTAGGACTGGAACACCATGGCGATGTCGCGATCCTTCGGGCTCATGCCGCTGATGTCGGCGCCGTCGACCAGGATCGCCCCGCCGCTGATGTCCTCCAAGCCGGCGATGCAGTTCATCAGGGTGGATTTGCCGCAGCCGGAGGGGCCGACCAGGATCAGGAACTCGCCGGAGTCGATGGCCAGTTCGATGTTCTTCAGGGTATCCGGCAAGCCACTGCCGTAGGACTTGTTGACGTTGCGCAGTTCGAGGGTAGCCATTTCGTTTCTCCAATCTTGAAGGCGTCAGCCTTTCACCGCGCCGGCAGTCAGACCGCGCAGGAAGTATTTTCCAGCCAGGATGTAGACCAGCAGGGTGGGCAGCCCGGCGATCATCGCCGCGGCCATGTCGACGTTGTATTCCTTGGCCCCGGTGCTGGTGTTGACCAGGTTGTTCAGCGCCACGGTGATCGGCTGGGTGTCGCCGCTGGCGAACACCACGCCGAACAGGAAGTCGTTCCAGATCTGGGTGAACTGCCAGATCAGGCAGACCATGATGATCGGCACCGACATCGGCAGCAGGATGCGCCCGAAGATGGTGAAGAACCCCGCACCGTCGAGCCGTGCGGCGCGCACCAGCGCCTCGGGAATGCTCACGTAGAAGTTGCGGAAGAACAGCGTGGTGAAGGCCAGGCCGTAGACCACGTGCACCAGCACCAGGCCCGTCGTGGTGTTGGCCAGGCCGAGCTGGCCGAGGGTGAAGGACGCCGGCAGCAGGATCACCTGGAACGGCAGGAAGCAGCCGAACAGCAGCAGGCCGAAGAACAACTGCGAGCCGCGGAAGCGCCACATAGCCAGCACGTAGCCGTTCAGCGCGCCGAGCAGGGTGGAGATCAGCACCGCCGGGACGGCGATCTTCACCGAGTTCCAGAAGTAGCCGCCGACGCCGTCCCAGGCCTTGACCCAGCCGATCAGGGTAAACACGTCGGGGATCGACAGCAGGTTGCCGCTGCGGATGTCGTCGGGGGTCTTGAAGCTGGTCAGCAGCATCACCAGCAGCGGCACCAGGTACACCGCGCAGGCCAGGATCAGGGTGGCGTGGATGGCCAGACGGCTTATGCTCACAGCCCTTATCCGGCGCGGCGCGACTTGCGTGTTAATGGCATGACTAGTCATGGCGTTTGCCTCGCAGTTCGGAATACAGGTAGGGCACCAGGATCGCCAGCACCGCGCCGAGCATCAGCATCGCGCTGGCGGCGCCGAGGCCCATCTGGCCGCGGGTGAAGGTGTGGGCGTACATGAACATCGCCGGCAGGTCGGAGGCGTAGCCGGGGCCGCCGGCGGTCATCGAGGCGACCAGGTCGAAGCTCTTGATCGCGATATGGGCGAGGATCATCAGTGCACTAAAGAACACCGGGCCCAGGCTCGGCAGCACGATGCGCAGGTAGATGCTCGGCAGGCTGGCGCCGTCGACCTGGGCGGCGCGGATGATCGACTGATCCACCCCGCGCAGCCCGGCCAGGAACAGCGCCATGACGAAACCGGATGACTGCCACACCGCGGCCATCACCAGGCAGTAGACGACGCGCTCCGGGTCCACCAGCCAGTCGAAGCGAAAGCCTTCCCAGCCCCAGTCGCGCAGCAGCTTGTCCAGGCCCAGGCCGGGGTTGAGCAGCCACTTCCAGGCGGTGCCGGTGACGATCATCGACAGCGCCATGGGGTAGAGAAAGATGGTGCGAATAAAGCCTTCGCGGCGGATGCGCTGGTCCAGCAGCACCGCCAGCAGCACGCCGATGGCCAGGCTGATGGCGATGAACAGGCCGCCGTAGACCAGCAGGTTCTGGCTCGCCACCCACCAGCGGTCGTTGTCCCACAGCCGCGCGTACTGCTGCAGCCCCACAAAGCTATAACTGGGCATAAAGCGCGAGTTGGTGAACGACAGCAGAAAGGTCCAGCCGATGTAGCCGTAGAAGCCCACCAGCACTATGACCATGCTCGGCGCCAGCACCAGCTTGGGCAGCCAGCGCTGCAGGGCGTCCAGCGGCGAGGCTTTGGCGAAGACTGCGTTTGAACTCATGGATCACTCCGTTGTTGCGGGTTGCGCGGTCGGCCCCATTGCCCCTGAGAGAGGGAAACGCGGCGCGGCCGATCCCGTGGCGCAGGCCGAAGGGCATGCGCCTGGGATCACAGGCTTGAAAGCGGCGGGTTACACCCGCCCTGGGGAAAGGGCCGCCTGAGCGGCCCGAGCGCTCACTGTACCGCCTGGATCGCCGCCGCCAGCTGCTGGGCGGCGCGCTTGGGGTCGGCCTTGGGGTCGTTGAAGAAGTTGGTCACCACGTCGAACACCGCGCCCTGCACATAGCTGGAAGCGGCCATGCCGTGGGCCAGGCTCGGCTGCAGACCGCCGCCGGCGGCGGCTTCCTTGAAGTCGGCCATGGACTTCTGCGCGCAGGCGTCGAAGCTGCTCATATCCTGGTCCATGCGCACCGGGATCGAGCCCTTGTTCTGGTTGAAGAACGCCTGGAACTCGTTGCCCATCACCGTGCGCGCCAGGTCTTCCTGGGCCTTGCGGTTGTCGGCGTTGCTCAGCTTGAACATCGCCAGCGAGTCGATGTTGAAGGCGAAACTGCCCTGGGTGCCGGGGAAGGCCAGGCACTGGTAGTCCTTGCCGGCGACCTTGCCGGCGGCGGTCCATTCGCTCTTGGCCCAGTCGCCCATGATCTGCATGCCGGCCTTGCCGTCGATCACCAGGCCGGTGGCGCTGTTCCAGTCGCGCCCGGCGGCGTCGGCGTCGATATAGCCGCGCAGCTTCTGCAGGGCGGCGAACACCTCGACCATCTTGTCGCCGGTCAGGGTCGCCCGGTCCTGCTCGACGAAGGCCTTACGAAAGCCATCGGCGCCGAGAATGCTGAACGCCAGGTCCTCGAACACCGTGCCGTCCTGCCAGGGCTGGCCGCCATGGGCGATGGCGATGAAGCCGGCCGCCTTGAGCTTGTCGGCGGCGGCGAAGAATTCGTCGAGGGTGGTCGGCGGCGTGGCGCCGGCCTTCTCGAATACTTGCGGGTTGATCCACAGCCAGTTGACCCGGTGCACGTTGACCGGCACCGCCACGTAGTCGCCCTGGTACTTCATCACCTCGATCACCTGCGGCGGCAGCAGGCCGTCCCAGTTCTGCTCGGCGGCGACGCCGTTGAGGTCGGCGAGCAGGCCCAGCTCGCCCCACTCCTGGATGTCCGGGCCTTTGATCTGTGCGGCGGCGGGCGGGTTGCCGGATACGGCGCGGGTCTTCAGCACGGTCATGGCCGCTTCGCCACCGCCGCCGGCGACGGCGAAGTCCTTCCAGCTGTGGCCCTGGGCTTCGACCAGTTTCTGCAGGGTATCGGCGGCGCGCTTTTCGCCGCCGGAGGTCCACCAGTGCAGCACTTCGACTTCGCCGGCGGAGGCGGACAGGGGCAACAGGGCGGCAAGGGAAACGGCAGTGGTCAGGCGAGAGATCGCTTTCATGGGAACGGATACCTTGTTGTTGTTATTCGCGGGCAAGTCGTGGTGCTTGCGCTGGAATCGAGTCTAACCACGGCCTGCGCCGCGGCGGGTAACGAAGGGACGGAGAAAGGTCACCGAATGGTTACATAAGCCGTGGCTCGGGTTGACTCCGCGCTCGTCGCGCCAGCGCCTGCCACCGCGGCGTGCACATGCCGCGCTGCCGTCACGCTTTATCGCCTGATCGGTCAGGATTCTGACAAAAGCCCGAGCCGAATCAAAAGCTTCCGTTGATCCGGTGCGGCTTGCCCCGGCCTCGCGGATGTGCAAAATGCTGCACGACGCGAGGACGACCTCCGCATTGCCGCAACGGCGATGAGTCACCCGGGGACGGCCCCCTTCGATAATCGTTGGAGGTCATCATGTCCTGGATCGTTCTGCTGCTCGCCGGCCTGTTCGAAGTCGGCTGGGCCGTCGGCCTGAAATACACCGACGGCTTCACCCGCCCGCTGCCCACCCTGCTCACCGTCTCCGCCATCGTCATCAGCCTCGGCCTGCTCGGCCTGGCCATGAAGGAATTGCCGCTGGGCACCGCCTACGCCATCTGGACCGGCGTCGGTGCGGTGGGCACGGTGATCGCCGGCATCGTCCTGTTCGGCGAGTCGATGGCGCTGCTGCGCCTGGTCAGCGTGGCGCTGATTGTCTGCGGCCTGGTCGGGCTCAAGCTGAGCCATTGAGGACGCCCGCACCGTGGGAGGCGCTTTAGCGGCGAATCGCGGCTACGACTGCATGGATGCAGGAGGTAGAGCGAAGCAGGATGCCCGAGCCGAAAGCCCCTCCCACAGGGTCATCGCCAATCGCCACGCAACTCGGCCACCTGCGCCTGCAACGCCTCGCGCCGCGCCAGCTCAGGCGCCAGCGGCGCGCCGGCCACCAGGCACACCCGCGACCACAGGCGCTTGAACAGGCCCTTGCGCGGGTCGCGGCTGAAGAAGCTGCCCCACAGGCCGCGCAGCGCCATGGGGATCACCGGCACCGGGTTCTCCTCGATGATCCGTTCGATGCCGGCCTTGAACTCGTTGATCTCGCCATCGCCAGTCAGCTTGCCCTCGGGGAAGATGCACACCAGTTCGCCGTTGCGCAGGTACTCGGCGATCTTCTTGAACGCCGCGTCGTAGATCAGCAGGTCCTCGTTGCGCCCGGCGATCGGCACGGTGCCGGCGGTGCGGAAGATGAAGTTGAGCAGCGGCAGGTCGTAGATCTTGTAGTACATGACGAAGCGCACCGGCCGCCGCACCGCGCCGCCGATCAGCAGCGCATCGACGAAGGACACGTGGTTGCACACCAGCACCGCCGGGCCCTCGTCGGGGATGGCGTCGAGCCCCTTGTGTTCGACCCGGTACATCGAATGGCCCAGCAGCCAGATGAGAAAGCGCATGCTGAACTCGGGGACGATCTTGAAGATGTAGCTGTTGACCGCCACGTTCATCAGCGACACCACCAGAAACAGCTGCGGAATCGACAGCCCGGCGACGCTGAGAAAAAGGATCGCGACTATGGCCGAGGCCACCATGAACAGCGCGTTGAGGATGTTATTGGCGGCGATCACCCGTGCCCGCTCGTGCTCGGCGGTGCGCGACTGGATCAGCGCGTACAGCGGCACGATATAGAAGCCGCCGAACAGGCCGATGCCGAGAATGCAGCCGAGAATCCACCAGGCCTGGCCATGGCCCAGCAGCGCCAGCCAGTCGTGCGGCGCGGCGCCCTGGGGAAAACCGCCGGAGAACCACCACAGCAGCATGCCGAACAGGGTCAGGCCGATGGAGCCGAACGGCACCAGGCCGATCTCCACCTTGTGCCCACTCATGCGCTCGCAGAGCATCGAACCCAGGCCGATGCCGAGCGAGAACACGGTGAGGATCAGCGTCACCACGCTCTCGTCGCCGTGCAGCCACTGCTTGGCGTAGGCCGGAATCTGCGTCAGGTAGATGGCGCCGAGGAACCAGAACCAGGAGTTGCCCACCAGCGAGCGCGACACCGCCGGACGCTGGCCGAGGCCGAGTTTCATGATCAGCCAGGACTGGCGCAGGATGTTCCAGTCCAGCGGCAGCGTCGGCATCGCCGCCGCCGCGCGCGGGATGCCGAGGCTGGCCAGGTAGCCGAGCAGCGCCACGCCGACCACCGAACCGGCGACTATGGTCGCGTAGCTGCTGCTGGCCATCATCACCCCGGCGCCGATGGTGCCGGCGAGAATGGCCAGGAAGGTGCCCATCTCCACCAGGGCGTTGCCGCCCACCAGCTCCTCCTCCTTCAGGTGCTGCGGCAGGATCGAATACTTCACCGGGCCGAACAGCGCCGACTGGGTGCCCATGGCGAACAGCACGGCGAGCATCAAGGGCAGGCTGTCGAGCAGCACCCCGGCGGCGCCGGCGAGCATGATGAACACCTCGGCCAGCTTGATCTTGCGGATCAAGGCGTCCTTGGCGAACTTCTCGCCGAACTGGCCGCCGAGGGCGGAGAACAGAAAGAACGGCAGGATGAACAGCAGCGCGCAGAGGTTGACCAGCAGATCGCGGTCGGCGCCGGTGTTGAGCTTGAACAGGATGGCGAGAATCAGCGACTGCTTGAAGATGTTGTCGTTGAAGGCGCCAAGCAGTTGGGTCAGGAAGAACGGCAAGAAGCGCTTCTTGCCGAGCAGGGCGAATTGCGATTGTTGGGTCATCGTCCATGGTCCTCGCGGGGCCGGATTGCCCGCACAGGCATTTGACTGCAATTGCCCCGGCGAAAGCCACAGGGCAAATGCGATGGCGATAACCACCCGGCGCCATGAGGTGGAGGCCGTAGGGTGGATGTCGCTTTTTACATCCACCAGAGCGGTGGATCGGTGAAGCGTGATCCACCCTACGCAGCGCCCAAAAAAAACGGCAGCCCAATCGGGCTACCGTTCTCGAACTCGGAGAAAACGTCAGTGCCAGGCACTGACTACAACCTCACCTGCACTCCCTGGGGAATGCCTGGCCAGTCTGACAAAAGCCCCGGGCAGCGTCCGTTTAGCTTTGTTACCTGCCTGCAAAGAAATGTAAACGGCGGATGACTGGGCGGTCCGCGCCGCGGCACAATCGCGCCATGAACGCCTACCACCCCGCCTGCTGCAGCCCCCTCGACGACCACGACCCGCTGCCCCGCCCGCTGCCCGGCACGCGGCTGATCAGCACCCGCTTCGACCCGGCGCGACTGGCCGCGGACGACTTCGTCCGCTGCGATATCGCCCCGGTGCGCGGCGTGGCCAAGCGCCAGAGCGAATACCTGGCCGGCCGCCTGTGCGCCCGCGAGGCGCTGCGACGGCTGACCGGGGTGGCCTGCGTGCCGGCCGTCGGCGCCGACCGTGCGCCGCAGTGGCCGGGCGGCGTAACCGGCTCCATCACCCACGGCGACGGCTGGGCTGCGGCGCTGGTCGGCCATGTCCGGCAGTGGCGCGCCATCGGCCTGGACGTGGAGCAATTGCTGCCCGTCGAGCGCGCCCTGCGCCTGCGGGGCGAGATTCTCACTCCCGCGGAGCTGGAGCGCCTCGACGGCCTGGACGACGCGGCCCGCGCCCAGCGCATCGGCCTGAGCTTCTCGCTCAAGGAAAGCCTGTTCAAGGCGCTCTACCCGCTGACCCTGACCCGCTTCTATTTCCAGGATGCCGAAGTGCTCGACCTGGATCAGGACGGCGCGCGCCTGCGCCTGCTGCTCGACCTCAGCCCGGACTGGCGCGCCGGCGCCGAGCTGGACGGCCAGTTCGTGCTGTTCGAGGGCAAGGTCTTGAGCCTGGTGGCCGTACCTGCCTTATAAGCGGTGCGCGCGGCCTAGGCGGCCCCGCGACGCCCTACAAGCCGCCCGCCGTCCGTAGGGTGCGCCGTGCGCACCAGGCCCAGCACCGGCCGCCGCCCTACTCGCCCTGACGCCGCGGCCACACCAGGCTGAAACGCGCGCCGCCTAGGCTGGCGCTGCAACCGATCTGCGCGCGGCCGCCGTGCCAATAGATGATCCTGCGTACGATGGACAGCCCCAGGCCATGCCCGCCGGAGGCGCGGGTGCGGCTATCGTCCAGGCGCAGGAAGGGGCTGAACAGCCGTTCCCAGGCCTCCTCGGGCACGCCCGGGCCGTCGTCCTCGACGTCGATGCGGCAACGCTTGTGGCCCACCTGGCAGCTGATCAGCACGCGCGACTCGGCGTAGCGCATGGCGTTGCTCACCAGGTTCTGCAGCGCCCGGTGCAGGTAGCGCGGCTCGGCTTCGACCCAGCAGGTGCCGTCTTCCTGCACGCTGAGGGTCGCCCCGCGCTCGACCCGCACGCTGGCGCGCAGCGGCGCCAGTTCCTCGATCACCTGGTCGATCAGCGCCTGCAGCTCGACCTGCTGGAAGTTCAGCGCCGGCGAGCCCTGCTCCAGGCGCGCGTAGGTGAGCATCTCGTCGACCAGCTTGTCGAGGTCCTGGATATCGCTGTCCATGCCGTCCATGTACTTGCGCCGCGCCGTCTCGCTGCCCGCATCGGCGATCATCTCCAGGCCGAAGCGCAGGCGCGCCACCGGCGTGCGCAGCTCGTGGGACACCGCGCGCACCAGCTCGCGCTGGATGCTCAGCGAGCTTTGCAGGTGCTCGGCCATGGCGTTGAAGCTGCTCGCCAGGCGCCCCACCGAGTCGGCACCGCGGGCCGGCACGCGGGCGTCCAGGCGGCCGCTGGCGATGCGCGTGGCGGCGCCTTCCAGGCCGCGCAGGCGCTGCTCCAGCGAGCGCACCAGGAGGTAGACGATCAGGCCGATCAGGCTCAGGCCGAGGGCGCCGATCAGCACCAGCAGCTGCGGCGGGTAGGGGTTCATCTGGTACAGCGGGCCGATCTCCAGCACCCAGGGCGTATCGACTATGCCGGAGAACACGTGGATGGAGTCGCCGCCCTTGCCGAGGGCCATCACCGTGTCGCCCTCGTCGATGCGGCGACGCTGGTCGAGGTCGAGGCCGGCGTCCTCCAGGCGCACCAGGCGCAGGTCGAAGCCGAACTGCTTGGCCGCCTTCAGCTCGGCCAGGCGCCTGGGCTGCTCGTCCACCGGGTGGCGGATCAGCTCGTCGATCAGCAGGTAGTTGGTGGCGCGCGCCAGCTGCTCGCTGATCTGCTGGATCTCGCCGGTCAGCAGCAGCGGCTCGTGCTCGCTGAGCAGGCCGTGGACCTTGGCCGAGTGCGGCCCGGTCTGCTGCACCAGGATCTGCCCGCGCTGCAGGCGGTTGCGCGCGCTGCTGTCGAGCTGCGCCTGATCCAGGCTTTGCAGGCTGAGCGGGATGCCGAGCAGGCGCGACCACACCGCCAGCGCGCGCTTGCGCTCCACCTCGTTCATCGGCGCCAGGTTGTCCGCCATCAGGCGGAAGGTGCCGCGCGCCAGGCCCTCGCGGTACTGGTCGGCGCGCACCTCGTTGACCAGGTGCAGGGTGCCGACGCCGAGCAGCGCCACCAGCACCAGGGCGGCCAGCATGCCGCCGTAGATGCGCAGGAAGATGGAGTTCATGCCATGGCCTGCGCCGCCTCGGCGACGAACAGGTAGCCCTTGCTGCGTACCGTCTTGATCAGCCGCGGGTGCATCGGGTCGTCGCCGATCTTCGGCCGGATGCGCGAGATGCGCACGTCGATGGAGCGGTCCTGGCCGTCGTACTCGATGCCGCGCAGGGCGGTGAAGATTTCCTCGCGCGAGAGGATGCGCCCGGCGTTGACCGCCAGCAGCCAGAGCAGGTCGAACTCGGCGCTGGTCAGCTCGATGCCCTGCTCGCCCAGCCAGGCCTCGCGCATGGCGTTGTCGATGGCCAGCGGGCCGAACTGCAGGCGCCGCGGCTCGCCCTCGTCGCGCTCGGCCTCGACGCCCTCGCGACGCCGCAGCAGGGCGCGGATGCGCGCCAGCAGCACGCGCGGGCGCACCGGCTTGCACACGTAGTCGTCGGCGCCCATCTCCAGGCCCAGCACCTGGTCCATGTCGTCGGTGCGCGCGGTGAGCATCAGGATCGGCCCCGGGTAGCCGGCGCGCACCTTGCGGCAGATGCTCAGGCCGTCCTCGCCGGGCAGCATCAGGTCGAGGATCACCAGATCCGGCTGCTCGGCCAGGATCCGCGCCGCCGCCAGGGCGCCGTCGGCCTCGATGGCCACGCGCAGGCCGTTGCCTTCGAGGTATTCACGGGTCAACTGCGCCAGGCGCTGGTCGTCCTCGACAATCAGGATCTGCCACGCTTCTTGTTCCACGCCCTCATCCTCTCTCGACTGCCGCGACCGGAAAATGCCGGCATTGTAACAACCGCCCAGGCACTGCACAGCTCATGCCATCAAGCTGCAATAACACTAGATGTAGTGTTAACCTGCGACCCCTTCGGCACCCTCGCAATACCCGCGAGACGCCCCCGCCGGCCACGACGAACGGTCAGAGCCAGGCAGCATGGGGGCTCGCCCGGATGCCGCGCGATTCACCCACAAAACACCCACAAGTTATCCACAGGATGTTCTTGCCCAGCCTCCTTGCATTGCCGCAAACAGCGCACTATCTTGTATCCCCATCGCTCAGCACCCACCAGATGTTGGGTTAGCACGGGCCACCGAACACAAGAAGAACGACTCGCGCAAGCCCTTTTCCCAGGCTTGTCCCGGTGTGTCGACCAGCTGTTTATACGCGCGTCCCGGCGGTGCCGGGGCGCAGCCGCAGAGCCGCACCCCGGTGCCTCTGCGTGCCGGTCAGGCCGCGGCCAACGCCGCAAGCCGACCACTATATCTAGTAGGCGGGGTGCAGCACTGCCCCACCGAGACTTTTGCGCCAGGACGGCACTCCAAATCGTGCCCATCCTGACCGCTTTGCAAGTCGCCCGCCTCCGGCCCCGTGCCGCATGCGGTGCAGTTGTTGAAATGGAATGAACGGTGGACATGGCACGGCATCTACTGCTGTGGCGTCCAACAAACAAATGACAGAACACGGAGATCCCCATGCATACCGACACTTCTCGCGAGAACTCGCCGGCCAGCGTGCCGCAGGGCGCCGATTCCACCCCGGATCTGGCCGCCACCGCGCCCGGCCAGCTGCGCGTGATCAAGCGTAACGGCACCGTCGTCCCCTACACCGACGACAAGATCACCGTGGCCATCACCAAGGCGTTCCTCGCAGTGGAAGGCGGCACCGCCGCCGCCTCGTCGCGTATCCATGACACCGTCGCGCGCCTGACCGAGCAGGTCACCGCCACCTTCAAGCGCCGCATGCCGTCCGGCGGCACCATCCATATCGAAGAGATCCAGGACCAGGTCGAACTGGCCCTGATGCGCGCCGGCGAGCAGAAGGTCGCGCGCGACTACGTGATCTACCGCGAAGCCCAGGCCGCCAAGCGCAAGAACGCCAGCGCCGGCGAGATCGCCCAGCCGCACCCGAGCATCCGCATCACCGCCGCCGACGGCAGCCTGCAGCCGCTGGACATGGGCCGCCTGCAGACCATCATCAGCGAAGCCTGCGAAGGCCTGGCCGAAGTCGACGGCGCGCTGATCGAGCGCGAAACCCTGAAGAACCTCTACGACGGCGTCAATGAGAAGGACGTCAACACCGCCCTGGTGATGACCGCCCGTACCCTGGTCGAGCGCGAACCGAACTACAGCTACGTCACCGCCCGCCTGCTGATGGACAACATCCGCGCCGAAGGCCTGAGCTTCCTCGGCGTGGCCGCCAGCGCCACCCACCACGAAATGGCCGAGCTGTACGCCAAGGCGCTGCCCGCCTACGTGGAAAAGGGCGTGGAGTTCGAGCTGATCGACGCCAAGCTCAAGGGTTATGACCTGGCCAAGCTGGGCGCCGCGATCAACCACGAGCGCGACCAGCAGTTCACCTACCTGGGCCTGCAGACCCTGTACGACCGCTACTTCATCCACAAGGACGGCGTGCGTTTCGAGCTGCCGCAGATCTTCTTTATGCGCGTGGCCATGGGCCTGGCCATCGAAGAGCCGAAGAACCGCGAAGACCGCGCCATCGAGTTCTACAACCTGCTGTCCTCGTTCGACTACATGGCGTCCACCCCGACCCTGTTCAACGCCGGCACCCTGCGTCCGCAACTGTCGTCCTGCTACCTGACCACCGTGCCGGACGACCTGTCGGGCATCTACAGCGCCATCCACGACAACGCCATGCTGAGCAAATTCGCCGGCGGCCTGGGCAACGACTGGACCCCGGTGCGCGCGCTGGGCTCCTACATCAAGGGCACCAACGGCAAATCCCAGGGCGTCGTGCCCTTCCTCAAGGTGGTCAACGACACCGCCGTGGCGGTCAACCAGGGCGGCAAGCGCAAGGGCGCGGTGTGCGCCTACCTGGAAACCTGGCACATGGACATCGAGGAATTCCTCGAGCTGCGCAAGAACACCGGCGACGACCGCCGCCGTACCCACGACATGAACACCGCCAACTGGATTCCCGACCTGTTCATGAAGCGCGTGTTCGACGACGGCCCCTGGACCCTGTTCAGCCCGAGCGAAGTGCCGGACCTGCACGACCTGACCGGCAAGGCCTTCGAGGAGCGCTACGAGTACTACGAAGCCCTCTGCGAGTACGGCAAGATCAAGCTGTTCAAGACCATCGCCGCCAAGGACCTGTGGCGCAAGATGCTCTCGATGCTGTTCGAGACCGGCCACCCCTGGCTGACCTTCAAGGACCCGTGCAACCTGCGCAGCCCGCAGCAGCACGTGGGCGTGGTGCACAGCTCCAACCTGTGCACCGAGATCACCCTGAACACCAACAAGGACGAGATCGCCGTGTGCAACCTGGGTTCGGTGAACCTGGTCAACCACATCGTCGACGGCAAGCTGGACACCGCCAAGCTGGAAAAGACCGTCAAGACCGCTGTACGCATGCTCGATAACGTCATCGACATCAACTACTACAGCGTGCCGCAGGCGCAGAACTCCAACTTCAAGCACCGCCCGGTCGGCCTGGGCATCATGGGCTTCCAGGACGCGCTGTACCTGCAGCACATCCCCTACGGCTCCGATGCCGCCATCGAGTTCGCCGACAAGTCCATGGAAGCGGTCAGCTACTACGCCATCCAGGCTTCCTGCGACCTGGCCGACGAGCGTGGCGCCTACTCCACCTTCGAGGGTTCGCTGTGGAGCAAGGGCATCCTGCCGCTCGACTCGCAGCAGATCCTGATCGAGGCCCGCGGCCAGAAGTACATCGACGTCGACCTGACCGAGTCGCTGGACTGGGCGCCGGTGCGCGAGCGCGTGCAGAAAGGCATCCGCAACTCCAACATCATGGCCATCGCGCCGACCGCGACCATCGCCAACATCACCGGCGTGTCGCAGTCGATCGAGCCGACCTACCAGAACCTCTACGTGAAGTCGAACCTCTCCGGCGAGTTCACCGTGATCAACCCCTACCTGGTGCGCGACCTGAAGAACCGCGGCCTGTGGGACAGCGTCATGGTCAACGACCTGAAGTACTACGACGGCTCCGTGCAGCAGATCGAGCGCATCCCGCAGGACCTGAAGGACCTCTACGCCACCGCCTTCGAAGTGGAGACCAAGTGGATCGTCGACGCCGCCAGCCGCCGCCAGAAGTGGATCGACCAGGCCCAGTCGCTGAACCTGTACATCGCCGGCGCCAGCGGCAAGAAGCTGGACGTGACCTACCGCATGGCCTGGTACCGTGGCCTGAAGACCACCTACTACCTCCGTGCCCTGGCCGCCACCAGCACCGAGAAGTCCACCATCAACACCGGCAAGCTCAACGCGGTGTCCAGTGGTGGCGACAGCGGCCTTAGCGCCGCACCGGCCAAGGCCCCGGAGCAAGCCGCCCCGGCGCCGGCCCCGATACCCAAGGCGTGCGCCATCGACGAGCCGGACTGCGAAGCTTGTCAGTGATGGCAGACGCGCGGATCTGAGCGGCGCCCGCGTGGTTGCCTGGCAGGTCGGCCCCCATCACGTACAGTCGTACGCTCAGGGGCTCCGACCTACCAGGCGCCTAGCGCTCACTCGCTCAGCTACGCGCTCGACCGTCGAGCCCAAAGCACAGATCCAAAGCAACACACCTCTCCCGCTTGCGGGAGCGGGGTTAGGGAAAGGGAAAAAGCTGTTCTATTACGCCCTGTAGCAGCGGCTTCAGCCGCGCATCTCGCGGAATGACCCGCTGCTACAGCAACCAGAACAGCCCCTCCCCAAGCATTCCCGCCCCTCCTCCCCACCGGGTCGAGGGGCACCGGCCAGAGCGGCAGGCCACCCGCCGCCGCCCTGACCAGCGGTACCCGTTTTGCCCTTGCGCGCTGTACGCAACGGAACATAATCAAAACATCTGTATATCCATACAGGCCGGCCTTTCACCGGCCCTCACGCAGGAGCCAAGCCATGCTGAGCTGGGATGAATTCGACAAGGAAGACGGCGCCGAAGCAGCCGCCGCAAGCAAGCACAACCCGCAGGTCGCGGACCTGAGCCTCGACAAGCTCGACCAGGCCGGCGACGCCGCCGCCCACGAAGCCCGCGCCGTCGCCGCCGACGACAGCGCCGCGGTCGCCCGCGCCAAGGCCGCGCTCGACCAGCTCGACATCCAGGAAGGCCTGGACGAACTGGAAGGCTCCGCCGCCCGCGTGCAGGTCGACCAGAAGCGCATGATCAACGCCCGCGCCGACCTCAACCAGCTGGTGCCCTTCAAGTACGACTGGGCCTGGCAGAAATACCTCGACGGCTGCGCCAACCACTGGATGCCGCAAGAGGTCAACATGAACGCCGACATCGCCCTGTGGAAGAGCGCCGACGGCCTCACCGAGGACGAGCGCCGCATCGTCATGCGCAACCTCGGCTTCTTCTCCACCGCCGACTCCCTGGTGGCCAACAACCTGGCCCTAGCCGTGTACCGCCTGATCACCAACCCCGAATGCCGCCAGTACATCCTGCGCCAGGCCTTCGAAGAGGCGATCCACACCCACGCCTACCAGTACTGCATCGAATCGCTGGGCATGGACGAAGGCGAGATCTTCAACATGTACCACGAGATCCCGAGCGTGGCGAAGAAGGCCAGCTGGGGCCTGAAGTACACCCGCGCCATCTCCGACCCGCAGTTCAACACCGGCACCGTCGAGACCGACAAGGAACTGCTGCGCAACCTGATCGCCTACTACTGCGTGCTGGAAGGCATCTTCTTCTACTG